>Ga0075436_100001844_pt1 | contig 14535 bp, 14 predicted proteins | sample RhiMethybrSRZTD5_FD_75303 | JGI IMG/M metagenome (GOLD analysis project Ga0075436, IMG submission 75303) | Populus rhizosphere microbial communities from Tennessee, USA - Rhizosphere MetaG P. TD hybrid SRZTD5 | ecosystem: Host-associated > Plants > Roots > Rhizosphere > Soil | place: USA...
GAAATGACATGGAACGTAGCGGCTTTATGACGCCTGGGATGATTGGCCGTTCTTCGCGCGCCACAGGAATAAGAGAAAGAAGCCGCCTAGAATGACGTGGATCAGGATGCCAGGAGCGACGGCGGTTCCGGCTCCGAGCGTCATGGTGCGAATGACAACGATCAGCGATAGGACCTGGACGACAAAGTTGCCGAAGAGTACGGCGATGAGTCCATGGCCGCTGGCTTGGCGCGCGCACCAGTTGATCACGCCGAGCCCGAAGAGCGTCGCACCGTGCGCTTGAGCAAGTGTGGCCAGCATGGGCGTGAGAGTGAGGCCGGTGGGCGCGTAGAACTTTGCCGGAGCAAGCAGCAAAGCGAGAGCGAATATCCAGGCGAGAATCGCGGCGATGGCGAGGAAAATCTTCATGTGTACGTCCTCCCTTGGTTTGGTTGCGAATAGTAACGCTTAAGGCGTCGAGATGCCAAGGGAAGGATTGTCGCGAAATTGTAAAATCGCGCGGCGGGATGAACGGTCGATCACAATCCTACGGCGCGCTGGCGGTCATGGGTGGCACAGGTGTGCAGGTCGCAGATGGCGATTGCGAGGGCGTCGGCGGCGTCGGCAGGATGAGGGATTTGTTCGAGGCGAAGCAGGCGCGCGACCATGAGCTGCACTTGGGATTTTTCGGCCTTGCCGTATCCGACCACGGCGGCCTTGATGGTCAGCGGGGCGTACTCAGCGACTTCAATCTTGTGTGACGAGGCAGCCAGCATGGCGACGCCACGGACTTGTCCGAGCTTGAGCGCGGATTTCACGTTGACGGCGTAGAAGACATCTTCTATGGCGACACGGTCGGGCTGGCATTCCAGGATGAGGGCGCAGAGTTTGTCGAAGATCGTTGAAAGGCGCGCTGGGAGGGGAATTTGGCGCGAAAGTTGGATTGCACCAAAGTTGATGCAGTGCAATTCGTCGCCCGGGTTGAGCTCTACCAGTCCGTAGCCGGTGCACTCGGTGCCGCAATCGATTCCGAGAACGCGCATCCCAGCAGAGTTTACAGGAATATTGACGCAGTCGTGGTGATCCGATGTTTATGGAGTGAATGCGCGAACTGAGTGGGCTGAAGAGATAGAAAGCATGCAAAATAGGCATGATTCCCATTCAAAAATGCGATTGGGGCTAAGCTTTCCCGGGCGAGCGCCGAATGATAATCTAGGCGTTCTAAAGCATTGAGAACAGGAACAGTGGCATGCAGCCCGGGCTTGCGGGAATGCGCGCGGCAGGAAATCTGCATTCATAAGGAGATGCAATGAAGATCGGCATACTGACTGGCGGCGGAGATTGCCCGGGCCTGAACGCGGTTATACGCGCGGTGGTTCGCAAGGGCACGTTTCATTACAACGACCGGTTCGTGGGATTTCTTGAGGGCTGGCGCGGGCTGCTGGAAGATATGACGATGCCGCTCGATCTCGGTGCAGTGGCGGGGATCCTGCCGCGCGGCGGAACTATTTTGCGCACGTCACGAACGAATCCTGCGAAGAACCCCGACGGATTGGACAAGTGCATTGCGACGCTGAAAAAGCACGGCGTCGAGGCGCTGGTGGCGATCGGGGGCGACGATACGTTATCGGTCGCGACTAAGCTGTATGACCGCGGTGTGAAAGTGGTTGGGGTGCCGAAGACGATCGATAACGATCTCTCGGGAACGGACTTTACGTTTGGATTCGACACCGCAGTGAACATCGTGACTGAGGCCATTGACCGCGTGCACACGACGGCTGAGGCGCACAATCGGGTGATGGTGGTGGAGGTTATGGGACGCGATGCAGGATGGATTGCCATCTACAGCGGCATTGCGGGGGGAGCGGATGTGATTCTGATTCCCGAACAGCCATTTGACGTGGAGAAAGTTGCGGCGAAGATACGCATGCGCCACGGACGTGGACGTTATTTCAGCATTGTTGTGGTCGCCGAAGGGGCCAAGTTTGCAGCCAAGAATGGCCCAAGCGTTGTCGGCGGGGAAAAAGATGAGTTCGGCCACGTGCGGCTGGGCGGCATTGCCAATACGCTTGCGCAAGAACTAGAACGGCGGACCGGATTCGAAACCAGAACCGTGGTGTTGGGGCATATCCAGCGCGGCGGCTCGCCGACGGCATTCGACCGGGTGCTCGCGACCCGGTATGGATTGGGTGCGGTGGACATGGTGCATCGCAGCGAATTCGGGAAGATGGCTGCGCTGCGCGGTAATAAGATCGTGTCGGTTTCTCTCGCGGAAGCCACGGGGCAAAACCGCAAGGTGGACGACGAGATGCTTGGCGCAGCATTCGGCATTCTGGAAGACGTTGAGAAAGAAGCGGTCGCGGGATAGGCACTGGAAGTCAAAAGTCCCATCCTGTCGCAAGAAGCGCGACAAGGGTGGCGCAACCACCTGCTTGCTGGCTTTTGGAGGATCCCATGAAGGCTCTCCGCATTCTGTCCTTAGTAATTGCTTCGTCAGTCTCTCTGCTTGCTCAAGGCGCTCCGCCGCAGGGCTCAGCCGATCAGCCTTACATAATGGAGTATTACTACAAACTGCAGTGGGGGCATCAGCAGGAATTCCTGCAGCTCTTCCTTAAGAATCATTATCCGTTGCTGAAGAAGATCGTCGAGAGTGGGCGAATGCTTTCGGTGAAGATCGAGACTCCCGCAAATCACATGACGGAAGATGCGCGGTGGGATTATCGGGTGACGATCAGGTTTAAGAATTCAACAGCAGCCACTACGGCGAATCCACAGGAAGAGTCGCTGATCAAACAATTGTGGCCGGACCAGGAAACCTATAAACGCGAGGAGCAGCGCAGGTTTGAAATTTTGCTGGCACACTGGGACTTGCCGGTGACGGACGTCACGCCAGCAGGGAAGTAGCTGGGGTTATGCGACGGCGTGCGCCTGGTGGCAGTCGCAGCCCAGCACCGCCAGCGCATGATTAAACGTGGAAATATCGAACACGCAGTCGAGGTGAGTGCGGGTCAGCATTTCGTGAACAAACGGGCGCGGGTTCACCAGTTTGAAATGAATCTTGTTGCTCTCAGTCCAGCGGTGGAGCGAGACCAGCAAATTCAAACCGCCGGCATCGAGTGCCTCGACTTCCGACAAGTCGAGCACAATCACACGCGCGCATTTCTCAACCAGCACTGCATTGTTCAGGATTGTTTCCTGCCCGCGCACAATCCGTCCTGCGCACTTGATGACCGACACATCTCCGGCACGTTCGTTCTTCACGGTAAGCATGACTGGCTCCTGTCAACGATTACTTCTTGTCGAAGGTTACGTATATAGACGCCGGGAAGTTCCCATTGTCATCAAAAGTTTCGTGAAAGCCCCGTTAATTTTGAGTTGCCGGCCTGGGGATGCTGCTAACGTGTACTAAGCATGACATTTGCGCGTGGAAGAAAGCTCGGTGACGAAAGTGAGTTGTACCAGTACGCCCTGGGTGCGCTGGCGCGGCGGATGCGCTCGGTCGCCGAAATGAAGCGACTGCTGCGGCAACGAGTTGAGATCGAGACGGAGATTGGGCGCACGCTGGTGGAACTAGTCACGCGCCGTTTGAAAGATCAAGGTTATTTGAACGATGCGAAGTATGCGGCCGCATATTCGGCATTCCGGCGCGACAATGAAAAATTCGGCCGCAGACGCGTGAGCACCGACTTGAAGATGAAAGGAGTAGTTGGAGAGGTACTGGATAAGGCCATCGAGAGCGTATATGAGGAAGTTGACGAAGAGAAGCAAGCGCGCGAGTACCTGCGGCGTAAACGGGTGAAGAAGCCGCAAGACAAGAAGCAGGCTGCGCGAGTATTTCGCCAATTGATGCGCGCGGGTTTCGGATCGAAGACGATATTCAAGATCCTGAAGAAGTGGGACGTGGACGACGAAGTGCTCGAAGCACTCGAGAGCGAGAGCCAGGAATAAATACCGCCGAATGTCAGACGCCGAGTGTCTTGCTTAAGCCGAGGGCCGCTTGCGAAGCCAGTCTTCGACATCATCAACCTTGTCGCCGAGCATGTTCAGCTTGCGGGCGAGTCCCTGAATTTCCACTTCCGCGCGGCGGTTCACTTCGAAATCAAGTTCGCTGCGCAGACGGTCCTTCTTGTCTTGCCGGTTCTGGCTCATCATGATGATGGGCGCCTGAATGGCCGCGAGCATTGAGAGAAACAGGTTCAGAAGAATGAATGGATATGGGTCCCAGGCATGTTGGCGCAGGATTATGTTGGTGGAAGAATAAGCGACAAGCACCACGCCGAACGCGATGATGAATGTCCATGACCCGCCAAAGCTGGCGACGGTATCGGCCACGCGCTCACCGAAAGTTTCTTCTTCCTCGATCACCTGATTGGGATTGCGATTGGCGCGCACGCGCACCAGGCGCTGCGACGCGTGGAACTGGCGCCCCAGCACAGCTAGCATGTCCATCCCTGCCATTGGTTTCCGTTCGAGAAGGATCTGAATGTCGTGGCGGTCGACTTCCAGGCAGACGCTTTCCGTATCGGAAATTGCAGTGGTCTGGTGCGGGGTTTGGTCGAGCATGGAAGCAAAGCCAAAGAATTCTCCCTGCGCTGGCTGATCGACCACGACCTCCTGCTGCTCCTCGTCGATGGTAGTGATCTTAACCGCGCCAGACACCATAACGTAGGCGCGGTCTCCAGGTTCTCCCATTTTGTAAATGCGCTGCCGGGGTGAGAAGTTTTTCACTTCCACCTGGCTGGCCAGCACGGCGGTTTCTTCGTCGTCGAGCAGGGCAAACAGTGGGACCTGGCGCAGGATTTGCGGATTGCAGGGCATAGTAAGTTCTCCGGAGTGGAAATCAGTGAGAGGATTTCATAAGTTAGAGGCGGAGACAATATTCTCATTGGATTCTGTGCCGAGTGAACATCGCGGTTCGCATATGCAATACTTGAATAAACATGATGACCGGGTTTGAAATTCGGCGAAAGTTTCTGGACTTCTTCGTTCAGAAGGGGCATCGCGAGGTGCATTCTTCGTCGCTGGTTCCGCACAATGATCCCACGCTGCTGTTCACTAATGCGGGGATGAACCAGTTCAAAGACGTCTTTCTTGGCCTGGAGAAGCGTGATTACACGCGGGCGACTTCTTCGCAAAAGTGTGTGCGGGCGGGCGGTAAGCACAACGATCTCGAGAATGTTGGCTTCACCAACCGGCACCACACGTTTTTTGAGATGCTGGGCAATTTCTCGTTCGGCGATTACTTCAAGAAGGACGCGATTGCGTACGCGTGGGAACTGATTACGTCGAATGAGTGGTTTGGGATTCCAAAGGAGAAGTTGTATGTGACCATCTTCAATGGCGAGGGTGGAGTGCCGCGCGATGCTGAGGCTTATGATCTCTGGCTCGCGCAGGGCGTCGCGAAAAATAGAGTTTATGAGTTTGGATTAAAAGACAATTTCTGGCAGATGGGCGACACCGGGCCGTGCGGCCCGTGCAGCGAGATCCATTACGACATGGGGCCGGCGGCCTCCGATCAGGGGCACACGGACTGTGCGTTTGGGTGTGATTGCGGGCGGTATGTCGAAATCTGGAATCTGGTGTTCATGCAATTCAATCGCGTGGGCGTGGGCGAACGCTTCCTCGATCGAGAGGACAACACGTGGAAGTACCCGAGCTATCGACTCGATCCGCTACCGAATCCATCGATTGACACGGGAATGGGACTGGAACGGGTGACGGCGGTGCTGCAGCGTGTGATCTCGAATTACGAAACGGATTTGTTCGTGCCGCTGATTGAGCGGGCGGCGGAGTTGACTGGATCTCTAAAGAGCTCAATCGAACACATTCAGGAGCATTCACCTGATAAAGCTGCTGCATCACTGCGTGTTATTGCTGACCATTCCAGGGCCGCGACCTTTCTGATTTCTGACGGTGTGTTGCCATCTAATGAAGGCCGCGGATACGTACTGAGAAAAATTCTGCGAAGGGCCATCAGTCACGGTCGCCAGCTTGGGCAGAATCGACCTTTCTTGTTCGAAATGGTTTTCAACGTGCGTGACCTGTTGCAAGATGCTTATCCCGAGCTAAATGAGACGACCCAGCACGTATCCGATGTTGTAAGAAACGAAGAAGTGCGTTTTGCGCGTACTTTGGACGTCGGATTTGAGCAACTGAAGGAACAGATCCAAAACGAACTCGTGAAGCAGACAACTCTGTCCGAAGAAGCCCCTGGCGTTGAAACCGCAACAATTGATGTCGGCGGACCACCCAAATTTCCAGGCGACAAGGCATTTAGACTTTACGAGACTTTTGGCCTCCCGCGAGATTTCATCGAAGATGCGTGCCGCGATGCAGGGATGAAATTTGACACAGAGGGATTTGAAGCTGCCTTAGCAGAGGAGCAGGCTCGTGCCCGCGCATCCTGGAAAGGGGCAACCAAGCAGACTGCGAATCCTGTATATCAGCAGCTTCCGAAATCGGTGTTTGAGGGCTATCTGCAGACACGATCGGAAGATTGCGAAGTGCTGGCCATCATTAAGAATGGACAGGGCGCGCAGGAGCTCAAGCCGGGAGAAGAAGGCGAAGTCATCCTCGATCACACTCCGTTTTATGCGGAGTCGGGCGGACAGGTTGGCGACCGCGGCGTGCTATACAGCGATGAGTTGAATGCGGTGGTTGCTGAGGTCAAGGGATGCTACTACCCGGTGCAAGGGGTGAGGGCGCATCGGGTGGTGGTTAAGTCCGTGCCATCTTCAAGAACAGAGTCAAAATCCCCACCCTCCCCTAAAGGGGAAGGATGGGGCACCCTCACGGGAGACGGCAGAAAGGTTCAAGAGGTCGTCCAAAGGCTGGACAACTGGCCCACGTTGAGAGTCGGCGACAAGGTTGACGCTGTGGTGGACGCAGGTTTTCGTGAGGCGACCATGCGAAATCACACGGCTACGCATCTCCTTCATGCTGGACTGCGCGAGGTGCTGGGCAAGCATGTGAAGCAGGCGGGGTCGCTGGTGGCGCCGAACCATTTGCGGTTTGATTTCTCGCACTTCACTGCGGTTGAAGACGAAGAGCTGCACGACATTGAAGATCTGATCAATAAGGAAGTGTTGCGCAATGAAAAGGTCGACGTCATTGAGAACGTGCCGATTGATGTTGCGGTGAACGAGTATCACGCGATGGCGCTGTTTGGCGAAAAGTATGGCGACCGGGTGCGCGTGATCAAGATCGGAGACTTCTCGACTGAGCTCTGCGGGGGCACGCACACTGGCGCGACCGGCGAAATTGGGCTGATCAAGATTTTGAAAGAGGGAAGTGTGTCGTCCGGAGTGCGAAGAGTGGAGGCGGTCACGGGCGAGGGGTCGCTGAAACATTTTCGCCGGGACCATGAATTGGAAAACGTTGTGTCGGCGTTTGTATCTCCCACCTTTCGCCAAAATCAGGCGAAAGATGGGGCACCCTCTTCTGGGGAGACTTCAAAGTCAAAATCCCCACCCTCCCCTGAAGGGGAAGGATGGGGCACCCACGAGTATTCTCCTGCCGAGGCCCTGAAACTTGAGCTCGAGAAGAAGGATGCGGAGATCAAGCGGCTGGCTCGAGAACTTGATCAGGTGCGAATGAAGTCGGCTTCGTCGTCGGTGGCGTCGGTTGGAGAGAAGATAAAGGACGTACGCGGGGTGAAGGTGCTGGCGCATCGCGTGGACAATCTCGAGCGTTCTCAGATGCGGACGTTGGTCGATCAGCTTCGCGACAAGATTGGCTCGGGTGTAGTGGTGCTGGGATCGGCCACTAATGGAAGCGTGTCGCTTATCGTTGGTGTAACCAAAGACCTCACATCAAAGATCCAGGCCGGAAAAGTGATTGGCCCGGTGGCGCAGAGAGTTGGCGGCAGGGGCGGTGGGCGTCCCGATCTGGCAGAGGCCGGTGGGAAGGATCCATCATCGCTGGATACCGCGCTGGGCGAGGCTTACGGGGTGGTGGAGAAGTTGCTGGGGTAGGGAAGTGAGCCTTACGCGAAAGGGGAGGTATGCGTGATTTTCATTCGTCCGCTGGTGCTGATAGCCCTGATCCAAATTCTGATCCAGACGGGCAAGCCTTTACTGTGCTCCGGAATCTATGCAGCGGTTGCTACGCTTTTCGGATTATTCCTGGGGCGAGGAGTCGGTGGGGCCGTCGTGGGCGGTGCGATCGCTTTTGCGTTGTCGAGTCTCTACTTTTGGCTGCTCGACCGATTTGACGGCAGCTTTTGGTGGTGGATTATTGCCACCGGGGGCTTGATTGTTGGCCTGGTGTGAGAAGAGATTACATCGTCTTCACGTCGAGACTCTGCCACAAATACCAGCAAGCGACGCTTCGATACGGCACCCAGGCTTTCGCGATTTTTTCCATCTGCTCTGGCTTGGGCAAAACGATCTTCTTCTTAAGCGCTTTCTTCGGTGGTTTACCTGAACCGTTCTTCCGCGCCTTGTCGAGATAATGTTTGTACATCGCCATACGGATTCCGAAATCGCCGGTCGGCAGGATGTCAGGTCGTCGCAGGCTGAACATCAGAAACATCTGAGCGGTCCATACTCCGACGCCCTTCACCTGCGTGAGGTGCTCGATGACTTCTTCATCGGACATGGTTGGAACGCGCGAGAAGTCAAGTTCGCGGCGATGGGCGCGTTCGGCCATATCGAGTAAATAAGATGACTTCTGCTTAGAGAGGCCGACCGATCGCATTTGCTCGGGCGTGAGCTTCAGAATGCCTTCTGGGGTCAGCGGATTGCCGGCGACGGCGGAGAAGCGGTTGAAGATGGTCAGCGCGGCTTTGCCGTTGAGCTGCTGATACACGATGGCTTCAGCCAAGCTGTGAAAAGTGGGCTCGCCAAAAACTATTCGGTAGGGGCCGATACGCTCGATAATGGCGCGCATGACGGGATCGGATTTTTTCAAGTACAGGATTGCTTTCCGCATCGTGGTGCCTGATTCAGTGCTCACGTTGTTTAAGGTCCTGGCCGATTACTTTGTCCGAATCATTTTGTCCGAAGCCGCGAACGCATGCCAGTGGAACTCGATCGTTTCTCCCAAATGCGAAAGAAAATATTCGGCACTGTGGCCTCCCGGGTAAAGGTGGTATTCGTGACGAATGCCTTCTGCAACTAACTGCCGGTGCAATTTGTCCGCACCCTCGGCAAAACCATATTCATCCTGCGCACCGCAATTGATGTAGATGCTTTGAAATTTGATTTGGGCTCGATTTTGCCGCGCCAGATCAAGAGGGCTGTTGGCGCGCCAGTGCGGAACGTTAATGGGATTGCCGAAGACTCCGCCGAGCAATCTGGAGAGCGGGCCCGCGTCGCGGAGATCGGCATTCATTTGCTGCGGAGACTCGGTAATCAAGGCTGCACTTTGAGCGCTGACCGAAGAAAAAACTTCGGGATGGGCGAAGGCAGACCGCAGTGCGCCGTAGCCACCCATGGAGAGTCCGGTGACTCCCCGGGACTTGCGGTCGCGAATGAGTCGATAATGCGCCTCGACATACGGAATGAATTCGCTGAGGAAAAAGTCGCTATAGCGGTCGCGTCCGTCGGCGGAGTTTATGAAGAAGCTGGCGTCACCTTCCGGCGCGACCATAATAAAATCGCCGATCTTGTGCTGCTGGCGAAGGTCTTCGATGAGTCCCCAGCCGCCGCTGCGCAGAAGAGTTTGTTCGTTCTCGCCCAGGCCGTGAAGAAAATAGAGCGCAGGAAATTTCTTGTTTGAGTCTGATTCGTAGCCTGGCGGCAACAGGACGCAATAGCGAACCGGGCGATGAAGGATGTGGCTGCTGAGCGAATTGCAATCTACGCGGCCCTGGGCAGAGGCACTGGGTACCAGGGGAAGGGCGACGAGGAAAAGGAGAAGATTACGAGAAACAAGGAACGCATCGGACGCAGGGAAACGCAACGAGCTACTCATAGCGCAGGGCCTGTACAGGGTCGAGCTTCGCTGCGCGCGAGGCGGGATACAGTCCCGACAACAGGCTGACCAGAGAAGCGAAAACAAGTGCGAAGAGTACCAGAGACCAGGGCACAGTCCAGATGTGTTCCGGGGAAAATCCTTGCCGGCTGAGGTAAATGTTGGTTCCGAAATCGATCGCGCGTCCGATGAGCCAGCCCAGCACTACGCCCAAGATTCCGCCCAGCAAACCCATAGCGCCGGCTTCGGCGAAGAACAATCCGCGCACGTCTTCGTCACTGGCGCCGATGGCTTTCATGATTCCAATTTCGCGGCGGCGCTCAAGAATGGCCATCACCAGGGTGTTGATGATTCCGATGGAGGCGACAGTCAGGGCCAGGCTGCCAAAAATTCCCAGAAAGAGGTCGAGGATAGCAAAGAACCGGCGCAGGCTTTTGGTCGCGTCGAGAATTGAAAAGGTATTGAATCCCAGCTTTTTGACCGCCTGTTCCACTGGGTCGACTTTGCCGGCGCCACTGACTCGGGCAATCAATGTTCCGTAAACCGGCTCAGTGGAAGTGGCGCGAGTGGTGTCGCGAAAATCATAGGCCTGCATGGCGTGGATATTTTCCAGCAGTTTCTCGGGAAGGAACAGGTGGGCTCGCGCCGCCCCGCGCATGGAATCAGGATCGAGATCGGTGACGCCCACAATGGTGAGAGGGAGTTGCCGCGAGATCACAGAAAAAGCCGCCGACTCCTGACCGCCGCCGGAATTCGTACGCTCGTTGTAGCGCATAACAATTTGCTTACCGAGCAGCGGCTGGGCGAGAACGGAGACGGGCGTCTCATCCGGCCCATGCGCGGGGGGCTTGCCGAGCAATTCAGCGGCAAACGATTTCTGGATGATGGCCTCGCGCGCGTCATCAGAACTGAAAAACCTTCCCTGCATGCCTTCGAAGCTGTCGCCCTCTTTTGAGGAGTAGGCGAGGCCGGCAACCATGGTCAAGTGCGGCTTATCGGCATAGCTGAGTTCCGTAATAAACCGCAGATCAGGATAGGCCTCGACAACCCCCGGAATGTTTCGGATCTTGCTGCGCGCGGATTCGTCGAGTTCGGGGCTTTCGGCAGGAGCGGGACCATTGATCTCCTGATCGCGATTGAAGCTGCGCAGATCGCGACGGGAGGTGACAACCACGGTGTCGAAGAGTCCCGAAGTTTTCAGGCGGCGCGACGCCATGCGTTGCAGGCCGATTCCGAGCGAGAGCATTGCTACTAACGAAGCCACGCCAACCGCGATGCCGATGGTGGTGAGCGAATTTCGCAGCACTGATTCTCGCAGATTATGCGCGGCAAGTTCGACTGAGTCGTAAAGCTTCACGCTTCACCTCGGACCAGCGTCTTAGGGTTTCGATGATCGGATATGACCTTGCCATCGGCGAGCGAGATCATGCGTGCGGCATACTTCTCGGCGATCACCTGTTCGTGAGTGACCAGAACGACGGTCATTCCCGATGAGACGTTTAACTCACGAATCAGCTCCATTACTGCGGTCCCGGTGTGGCTGTCGAGATTGCCAGTGGGCTCGTCCGCCAGCAAAATACTGGGCTGATTCACCAGGGCGCGGGCGAGAGCTACGCGCTGCTGTTCGCCTCCGGAGAGTTCAATCGGGCGATGGGTGAGCCTGCCGCTGAGTCCAACGCGGGTCAAGGCATTGGTGGCCAACTGGTTGCGCTTCGAGCGTTCAACTTCCGCGAAACGCAACGGCAGCTCGACGTTCTCGATCACGGTCATGCTGGGGATGAGATTGAAAGACTGGAAGACCATGCCGACGGCGTGGCGGCGGTATTGGGCAAGCTCCGCGCGCGAGAGCCGCGCAAGGTCCTTACCTCCGCTGATGACCTGACCGGAGCTGGGCGAATCAAGCCCGGCGATCAAATTCAGCAGAGAGGATTTTCCCGAGCCGGAAGCCCCGAGAAGGGCGACGAACTCGCCTGAGTCAATCCGTATGGTGACTCCATCAACCGCACGAATGACTGCGCTTCCCATCTGGTAGTGGCGACAGAGTTGGTCAGTGTTGATGGCTGCGGTCAAGGAAAAAGTTTAGCAGGAGTAGGCTCAGTGAAGTCTCGCAACGCAACCGCGCTTCGGCGACGCGGCTGGTATGCGAAGAATCGAGAATCTCTCGGAGCAACCTGACACTGAGCTAACTTCTGCCTACTGGGCGCTGCGCGGAATCGGCAGATCTGTCGGTGCTTCTCCCGCGCTGGCTTGAATGAGTTTTTGCACCGGGCCGGCAACCATTAACAGCACCTCCGCTTTGGGCTGGAACGCTTGCTGAACCAATGCGAGTTGTTGGTCCTTCCAAGCGGCTGGGGCCTTTTCACCACGATCAAGATAGTCGAGGGCCTGCAGGCCAGCTGCGGCCAGAGCCGACAGGTTCTGCGAGACGGGAATGATTTCCTGCACCATCGACGAATTTTGGGCCAATGGAGCGAGAGCAGTTGGATTGTCGCGCCACTTGTTCAGCTTGGCTCGAATCTTAGATTCCATACCTGGTTTGATTGGACCAGCGACAAACTGGTTTACGAGATTGGCAAAGTTGCGAGCGGGAATACTTTCGGGGCGGGCAGCGTCGATCACCCGATTGAGTGGCATCAGCGAAGTTGGCTGGGAGGCGGACGCCAATCGTTCGCGAGCGTATCCTTTTACCGGCTCGACGAGATCTGCCAATTCCTTCAGCGCGGATATGTGATCTGATCCCGCCATGCGGCGCAGCATAAGGTCATAGTTAATGTTGTGGGTGAGGCCGTAGGCGTCGAGCCAGTGACTGATCAGCTCCAGGCGCTGATACATCGAGTTCACGTCGGTGACACTTTGTGGCGACCACAGGCGTTCCGCAATGGCAGCCATGCGCGGCCAGATTCGCGAGTCGACGTTCTCGGGAGAGACGAACTCGGACCACATGCAGGCTTCGCCACCAAGAATTTTCTGCTTGTCTACGTCGGAGAGATTTGCAGCGCCATCACCGAAAGGATCTACTGCGTAATGGAACCAGGTGGGGGACATCAGATCGAGGTAGTAGCCGGAGGAGAGTAGACCGCGATAGCCCTGTTGGGCGGCTTCGCCGAGAGATTTTTGTCCGCGCCAGGAGTGGATGACGATGGACTTGGGCAGATCGGGACGGAGAATTTCATCCCAGCCTTCCATGGTCTTGCCGTGTTTGGCGACCAGTTTCTGCACACGCGTGTTGAAATACGCCTGGAGGTCGGCGTTGTTCTTCAACGAATGTGCGTGCATGAACTCCTGGATCTTGGGATTGGCATCCCACTCTTTGCCGTTTACCTCATCGCCGCCAATGTGGAAGAACTGATCGGGGAAGAGCTTTGCCATTTCACCGATGAAGACGTCGAGAAACTTATAAGTGCTCTCGCGTGTGGGATCCATGGCCGGATCGAAGATTCCCCACTTGCGCTCGATGGAGTAGGGGCCGGGGCCGCTGGCCAGGTTCGGATAACCGACGAACCAGGCGGTGCTGTGGCCGGGCATATCGAATTCGGGTACGACACGGATGCCGCGTTCACGAGCGTATTCGAGGATTTCACGTACCTGGTCCTGGGTGTAATAGAGACCGTCGGACCCCATTTCGTGCAACTTAGGGAAGCGCTTGCTCTCAACGCGAAATCCCTGGTTCTCTGAGAGGTGCCAATGGAAGACGTTCAGCTTTACGGCGGCCGCTCCATCGAGGTTGCGCTTGAGCACATCGAGCGGCATGAAGTGCCGACCCGAATCAATCATCAAACCGCGCCAGGCGAAGCGCGGTTTGTCTTGAATGCTGACCGCGGGGGCGGCGAAGCCCTGGGGAGTGACCTGAACTAACTGAAGGAATGTCTGCAGACCGCGCATCACGCCAAGAGTTGTGGCCGCGTGCAATTCTGCACCGGATGGGGTCACGTTCAACTGATAGGATTCGTCCTCGCCGACTTCCTGAATTTCTTTACTTGCTTTATCACTGGTGATTGCCAGCGAGGGATGTCCCTGGGCCGGAGTGTCGCTGATGCTGAAGTCGAGAGGCAGCATTCCAGTATGACGGCGCAGATCCGCGAGAAATATTTCAGCGGTTTTCTTCAGGCGAGGATCGGATCCGTGAAGTGCGACAGAGAAGGACGGATCGATCGGCATCTGGCCGGCGGCGGTCTTCACCTCTGAGGGCCATGGCATCAAGTTCAACGGCCTGGATTCTTGTCCGCTGGATTCTTGTCCAATGGAAACGCCTGTGACGATTGCGAGCACCAGCAAGACACACAAGATTCGCATTCTTATTTGCCCCCATGAAGAAGTACAGCAGGGGCAGAATATTAGAAGTTCAGGCGAGTGGCAAATGGCGAGGGCGGTACGTGGTGAATCGTTTTAAGTCTGGGGAAAAGGGCGGTTATTCGGAATTGAATGCGGCCCTGCTTGGCTACGCACGACTCAGTCAGTGATCCTGAAGAGCGCAACTTGCTCAGCAGGCGCCGGCAGCCTGCGAGCAGTAGACCAAAACGGAAGGAGGCACAAAGGTTTGGCTGGTCATTGCCTCCATTCCAAGCTCGCCCTGCTCGCCGATCCAAATGACGCGGAAATGGGCGGTCTCGCAGCCCATGCGAACGTCAAGCACTTCGCCTG
>Ga0075436_100001845_pt1 | contig 14533 bp, 9 predicted proteins | sample RhiMethybrSRZTD5_FD_75303 | JGI IMG/M metagenome (GOLD analysis project Ga0075436, IMG submission 75303) | Populus rhizosphere microbial communities from Tennessee, USA - Rhizosphere MetaG P. TD hybrid SRZTD5 | ecosystem: Host-associated > Plants > Roots > Rhizosphere > Soil | place: USA...
GCCGACGGCGATGAACGCGATCAGCCCTCCGTCCGAGATCACGGGCAACAGCAACGCCCAGTCACTCGCCATGAGATCGTCGTTCAGGATCCGATCCGCGTCGTTCACGATCTGCCGCGCAACTTCGTCCGCCACCACCGCATCTTGCACACGGGCCAGCGCCGCGGGCACCGAGGCCGGCGCTCTCTCGGGTGTGGCAAACACACTCGCGTCGGTCCGTCTGCGCGCCAGCGCCAGCCTGAAGCCATCCTCGTCCAAGAGATAGATGGCAACGCCTTCGACGCCCGTGGCCTCGACCACCGTCGTACTGATGAACGGCAGCAGCCGCTTGAGATCCAGCATCCGCGTCAGCGCGCGGCTGGCCTCGCGCACCGTCCGCTGGTAATTCGCGCGCGTCCGGTAGACGTAGCGGTCGAGAAGACGCCGCGCGATGTCGCGGGTCGGAGGGGCAAGCAGCGTCACGACTATGGTGGCCGCGAGAAGCAGAAGTAGTTCGTCTGGCCCGAAGTGCTGCGCAAGTGTTGGCCAAAAATACGCGAGCGCGACTGCTACCGGGGATAGTGAGAGCAACATTGCAATGGCGAACGTGAGACCACTGTGCACGAACAGACGTAAATCCATCAGTCGATGTCGAATGATCGCGTGTCCGACTAAAGCAGTGAGAATTAGACCGAAATATGGTCCGATCCAGCTATAAGTCGATTTTCCTGTCACGATCGGGAAGGCGAGATTGGCGGCGATTGCCCCAGCACCGGAAATCACGAAAGCCATCCCGACGTGATTCAGGCGCGCACGTGCAAGGCCAGTGGCGCGCATCCACTTGATAGTGAGTACAGCAAGAGTACTGACCCACGCGAAAAGGAAATAGGCAGCGAAGACCGGGTAAAGCGGTCCAGTTCGTCGGTGTAGGCCTTCGGACGTCACTGAATTTTCGACGACAATCAGAGGTGTTGCGATCGACGCAATCGAGATGATTCCGGCGCCACACAAAATCATTCTCACGAGTATTAAAGTCCGCCAGCCGCTTTGCGCCGGGTAGGAGCTGATGAACGCGAGCGACGCTGCTGGAATGAGTGCAGCATTCGCAAATGCGAAACGGCCCCAGATATCCAGGTGAGTGCCGGATTGGAGACCGGCAACGCCGATGGTCCAGTTCGCGACGGCGATGGTGAACATCGCGAACCACCGATGAGTGGCCGCCTTCCGTCTCGCCCGTAAAACAAATATCGCCAGCGCGAGAAGAAGAACTGCAATTCCTGAAAGGGTAATCTGCACAAATAGCGACTGACCGGCTGAGCTTTCAACGACACCGGCAATCAACGCTTGTCCCGTCATCCGTGGCCTCGCGCCTGGAAGGGAAGCGTCAGAAGACGCAACCGCACTCAATAGCATTCAGTGTCTCGAAAAGCGGCTGCTAGAATAGAGCAGTAGCCTTGAACATGTCTATGGCTCAAATCGGGCGTCGCCAATTTCTGACACTACCAATCGCACTTGTGTTGGCGCCGTTACTACCGCTGGGCGCTGAACCGATACGGCGACGGGGACAATATTCGGCCGACGTTGGTGTTCTCTACAATTTGCTCAGCTTCCATAGTGAGGGAACAATCGACGAGTCTATTGACCGCAGGACTGGCGAGTATAGTGTCGTCATTGCTGGCGATGGGACTTCAATTTCGACTCGCATAGAGAGTCGCGGCCGCTTCGGCGAGAACCGATGGATGCCGGTTCATAGCCGGTCATGGTTTACCGTGCGTGGTCGCCCGTCACAGACCGAGGTCGCTTACGATTACGCGCGCCACTCAATTTCGTATCGCGCGCGGGCTGAAACCTTCTTTTTGCGTCGTCTACGAGTTGTGGAGGATGTCGTGCCGATTCCGATCGGTCTGCACGTCGACGATGTTGTTAGCGCGACACTAAACTATGCGGACGGGTTGTGGTCGCCCAGCGATGGTGCGCTACGAACATTTGTAGTTCGTCGTCGGCACGCGCCGGATGAGGGGCCCGATGATGTCGCCTCGAGTTATCGCGCCGAACTTACGCCTCTTGAGGCCAAAGTTACCGCGCCCGCAGCGGATGGTAAATCGAGCGCACTCTTTGACCTAAGCCCATTCTCATCTTGGATGCGACCTTCCCGACCTGCTGAGATTACATTCAACGCGAATCGGCGGCCGGAATTGATTACGAGCTCGATGATTCTCGGGTCGTCCGTGACGATTCGGTTCGGCGCAGTGTAATATCCTCGACCCCGATGCACGACCTCGTTACACTGGGTGAAGTACTTCTGCGTCTTGCCGTCCCTTCGCCGGGACGGTTCGAGACCGCGCGCATGCTCGATGTCCAATTCGGTGGTGCGGAAGCTAACGTAGCGGCTGCCTGCGCGCGGCTCGGGCTACGAACGGCTTGGATTTCTGCCGTTCCGGACAATGCTTGGGGCGAACGCGTACGACGGGAACTGGTGGGTCACGGTGTTGACTGTGCACATGTTCATACGCTACCGGGTACCCGCCTTGGTCTCTATTTCATTGAATATGGTGTCGCGCCGAGACCCACGCGAGTGCTCTATGACCGTCGGGACTCGGCATTTTCGCGTCTGACGCTCGACGCGATTGATTGGCGCCCGATCCGTGACGCGCGCCTCGTCCACATCACCGGTATAACGCCCGCACTAGGTGCGCATGCACGCAAGACTTCGGAGCGAATCTTCGACGATGCTGCAGCGGTGTCTTTTGACCTGAATTACCGGGCGACCCTATGGTCACCGCGCGAAGCGCGAGAGTTCATGGAATCGATGCTACCGAGGGCGCGCTACATATTTGCGGGCCGGAGTGAAGTCGAAACAGTTTTAGGCCTAAGCGGTGATCCGGAGGAGATCCTTAACAGTCTCGTACGCCATGCTCCTCAGGCAACGATAGCCATCCTTCAAGGCAGCGAGGGGTCCACGGTGTTCGACAAAGGCCGCATTTGGCGGCCCTCAATTCGCCACTCTGTGCAAATGATCGACCCAATTGGTGCGGGTGACGCGTACGCTGCTGGATATCTTTGGGCGAGTTTGAACGGACGGGGTTCTCAGGAGGCCGTCGACACTGCAACAGTAGTCGCAACATTAAAGTGCTCGACCTGGGGCGATATCGCCCTAATTACCGCACGTGATGTCGAAGAGGCGCTCGCCGGCGGGCCAGATGTCCGCCGCTAACGGCAGTTACCGCTGAAGATATGCTGGAAACTCGACCGTGAAGAGCGCTCCCTTCCGGTCTCTTCGATTGATACCTCTTATCGTTGCGTTGTGCGCGTCGGCAATACGTCTAGACAGCCAGAGGCCGAGACCTGAACTACCGTGTTTTGTGCTCATAAACGGCTGAAATAGACGTTGCTCGATGTCCTCCGCAATCCCAGATCCTTCGTCCAGAATGTCAACGATGAGGCTGTGATTTCCCAGTGAATCACGTCGAGAGACTGTAATGTGAATTTCGCCGCCGCTCGTCATCTCTTCGGATGCATTAATGAGAAGATTGAGAAATAGTTGTTTGAGGTCGTCAAGACGACCATTGATAAGGGTGCTGCCCGCATCAATGGACTTCACGACCGTGATGCCGGTCTGTTCAAATTTAGCGCTCAGAAGTGATAACACGTCATTGAGCGGCATCTGTACATCCAGTGGCGCGAGATCGTAGTTTTGGGCAGGCCCTCGGCCACGGAGGCGATCGATAAGTTTGTCTATGCGCGCGATCTCCGTCATCATGACGCGACCGAATTGACTCCGGAACTCTTCATCCTCGTATCGCTCGGGCAGTAATTCGGCAAAAGTTCTGATCGCCACCAATGGATTCTTAATTTCGTGCGCAATGCCCGCGGTGAGAGCTCCACTTTCTGCTACTCTCTCGGTGCGGCGCCGTTGCTCCTCAAGAAGAGCTACTCTCTGATAAAGCTCAGCGTTCTTGATCGCCACGGCGACATTCCCGGCGAGTGTCGACAACAGATCAATATCCTGAGCGTAATACGCGTCTCCTGAAAGCTTTGGGCCGAGAATCAAAATGGCTAACAACTGACTCTCATGAATTACGGGGCATGCGCACTCAGCATGCATTTGTGTTAACGTCGCCGTCGCTTCGTGGATATCCCGGTCGTGCCCGACTTCGCGGAAAACTATCGCTCCTCGCTTCGCAAGGACCGTGACCAGTGGTTCAGTTGGCTCGATGATGCTTGGCAGCTCGTCCCCGCTCTCATCTTCATCTCGGAGCGCGACATGAAAAGTGCCTCGGTCTTCATCACGAAGATACGCGATGAGAAACTCTGGCCTCATTGAGCTTCGGATCGTCGCAAAGAGGTCTTTCAGCAGTTGCTGCGGATCGAGAGTATTTGAGAGTGCGAGGCTGCTTTGCCGAATCGTGGCAGTGTAGTCGTACGGTTCTCGATAGAAATAGCTGTCGAAAACTCTGCGAAGAATTCTCGTAAGTGGCGCAAACATGAGTGCGAAACCGAATGCGAGAATGAACCGCGTGGCGAGGGGCAGGTCAGAAAGATACGTAGAGCGCTGAGCGACTACGTAGAGCGTTGACGCGAAGATTGCCGCCGACACGATGACAGCCGCGCCATAGGAGATCGTCTGGCCAACCACTAAGCGAACGTCCATGAGCCTCTGCCGAATGATTGCGTGAGCCGTGACGCCAAGAAAAACCAAAGAGAAGGCAGGGCCGTAACGTCCCCACACGGAGACGCCGGAAATGACGGGGATGATCAGATTAGTCGTCGCGATTCCAACGGCAGGCACGAGTAATGCGAGCGCCAGGTAACGTAACTGCAGGCGCTGTCGTCCTGAGGCAGAGCGAAGCTTCGTTCGAAGCAGTAAAAATGTGGCTACGATGCCTATGAAGACATAGGCTGCGTAGATTCGATGGACTGGACCGTAAGTCGCGGTGAGTCCCTGCGGCTCATATGTAGTGTGCGCAACCACGAGAGGGGAAAGCGACAGCACGCTCAGCGCCGTTCCGACGAGGACGAAAGCCCAATACCAACGGCTCCTTGGCAGTTCTGACGCAGGAAATACGAAAACAAAAGTTAGCAGGGCTAATACCAGAACCGCAGCTGCGGAAAAGGCGAGTCGGACGAAGAAGAGACCACTCAGTTCTGGCGCATGGGCCAAGCCAATCGCGAGAGTCCATACAGCCAGCGAGATTCCGAGTACCGCGAATGCGAGTTTAAGGAGACGGTGCTGCGTGTGAGCGTACACGTATACTGCGATGCCGACTTGAACGGCCGCCAATACGATGCTGAAGACGAACCGTTCGACGCCCGCCGGACTCAACGTATATGCCGCGAAGCCCCGATCACGAGTGCGGAGTGGGATCCAGGTACGTGACCGCCGAGACTATGCGAATGGACCACGGCATACTTCACGCGCGCCGTGCGTGGTTTGTTCGGAACATAGTCGAGGTCACACTTTGGATCTGGATTTGTGAGGTTGATTGTGGGTGGTACAACGTTGTGGTACGTCGCCAACGTTGCTGCGGCAACTTGCAGTACTCCACCCGCAGAAAACGGCTGACCGATCATCGACTTAATCGAACTCACAGCCAAACTGTATGCATGCTTGCCGAACGCATTCCTGTGGGCTGTCGCCTCCGCTTCGTCGTCAAACTTCGTTGAATTGCCATGAGCGCATACATAGTCAATATCGCGACCCTCGAGATGCGATCTTCCGACGGCAGCCAGAATCGACTGCTGTAGCGCAGCCGAGTAACGATCGTGGGGTTCTCGTATCGAGGATTCTTCAGCAAAACTCGCATAACCGAGGATCTCTCCAAAAACTTCAGCGCCTCGTGCGACGGCGTGTTCCAGGTCTTCGAGAACGAGCACTCCGGCTCCCTCGCTGAGGACGAGGCCTTTGCGTTCGCGATCGTAAGGTCGTGACGCTTCTGAGGCCGGCCCGCTCCACGTAGAAAGGAAACCACTCGCGGAGAATAGTCCGAAGGTGAACTGTGAGAGCGGCGCCTCTGCGGCACCGACAATCACGGCATCTGCGGTCCCACCTCTAATTTGCTCTGCCCCCCAGGCAATCGAGTCAATCCCCGTACAGCAGGCCGACGCCACAGTCATCAGAGGTCCACTAACCTGGAGCTCGCCTTGGACATATGAGCTCGCCGAATGCGCAGTGACTTCCAAGCTAGGTCCGATACCGAGCGACTGCCAGCCATGGTCCCTAAACTTAGCGAAGGCCCCCTCGCCGATGTCAGCATTGCCTTGCACAGAAGATCCGATACAGACACCGACGGATGTGCCGTTGCGTGAGAGTCGCGCGTGATCAACGGCTAGGCGTGCTGCCGCCACAGCGAACGCACTGAATCGCGCGGTCGGTGGCTTCCGACCTTGGCGTATGAATTCTCGCACTTCAAAATTTTGAACTTCACCTGCAACACGAGAAGGCAGTCGCGATGCATCGAAAGTTGTGATGTCCCGTATTCCACTTTTGCCCGCTAATAGTGCCGCCCAAAAATCAGTAACTCCCAGACCAATAGGCGTCACGGCGCCCATTCCGGTGACGACTACACGACGGGGAGTCGGTTTCCCGTTCTGTCTCATGGAGCCTGGTCAGGTTACTACTTTTCGAATCCTTTTGGATACACCTACCAGCGGTTCCATCTGGGGCGACGTCGCTCGCCTCAGCGCCGCCGACGTCGAAGAAGCCCTCGCCGGCGGGCCGGATGTGCGTCGCTGATGCTATAGTCGGGGCGCATGGCGGGGGGGATCCTCGATGGCCTCAATAGCGCCCAGCGTGAGGCCGTCACCCACGATACCGGTCCGCTGCTCATCGTGGCGGGGGCGGGCACCGGCAAGACCACCGTCATCACCCGCCGTATCGCCTACCTGATCGACCAGGGCCGGGCCCGTCCCGAGCAGATTCTTGCGCTGACCTTCACCGACAAGGCGGCGGCCGAGATGGAGGCCCGGGTCGACGAGCTGGTGCCCTACGGCTACGCCGACGTCGAGATCGCGACGTTCCATGCGTTCGGCGATGCGCTGCTGCGCGCGCACTCGCTGGAGATCGGGCTCCAGAACGACTTCCGAGTGCTGAGCCGCGCCGAGCAGGTCATTTTCCTTCGCGACCGGCTGTTCGATCTGCCATTGGGGCGTTATCGGCCGCTCGGCGATCCGACGCGGTATCTGCAGTCGCTTATCACGCTGTTCAGCCGCTGCAAGGACGAGGACATCTCAGCGGACGACTACCTCGCGTGCGCCGCGCGGCTGGGTGCGGACGCCGCGGACGACGATCAGATCGATCGCGCGCAGGCGCAGGCCGAGCTTGCCGCAACATATTCGAAATACCAGGCGCTGATGGTCGGCAACGACAAGATCGATTTCGGCGACCAGATCGTCCTGGCGCTCCGCCTGCTGCGCGCGCGGCCGCACGTGCTGAACGCGTATCAGCGGCGTTTCAAGTACGTCCTGGTGGACGAGTTCCAGGACACGAACTACGCGCAGTTCGAGCTGGTGAAGCTGCTCGCGGCCCGCCACGGCAACGTGGCGGTCACGGGGGACGACGACCAGGCGATCTATCGGTTCCGCGGCGCGGCGATCTCGAACGTCCTCAGCTTCCTGCGCCATTATCCGGAGGCGCGGCAGGTCGTCGTCACGGAAAACTTCCGCTCGCACCAGTCGATCCTCGACGCGGCGTACCGAGTGATCCAGTACAACAATCCGGATCGGCTCGAGGTGCGCAGCGGCATCGACAAGCGGCTCACCGCCATGCGCGAGGCCCCGGGGCCCGAGCCGCGTCACTGGCACTACGAGACGGCCAGCCAGGAGGCCGACAGCGTCGCGCAGATGATTCGCGATCGGGTGGAGCAGGGCGACTGGTCGTACAACGACGTCGCGGTCCTCGTGCGCTCCAACGACGACGCCGATGCGTTCTTGCGCGCGCTCAACCTGCGCGGCGTGCCGTGGACGTTTTCGGGCAACGCAGGGCTCTACGGTCGGCCCGAGGTGCGTCTGCTGCTCGCGTTCCTGCGCGCGGTCGCGCATCCCGACGACTCGGTGAGCGTGCACTACCTGGCCTCATCCGATCTCTATCAGGTGCCGATCGTCGATCTCACGCGCTGCGCGACACACGCCGACCGCAAGCACCGCTGGCTGTTCGACGTGCTGAAGGACGCCGAGGAGATTCCCGAGCTGGCCGGTGAGCTGTCCGAGGAAGCGCGCGGCGCCATTCGCCACCTGGTGGGTGATCTCGTGCGCTACATGGAGCTGGGGCGCGAGATGCCGACGGGCGAGCTGCTCTATCAGTTCCTCGTCGATTCCGGCTGGCTCGCGCGGATGTCCAAGGCCGTCACCGCGCGCGACGAGGCGGAGGTGCAGAACATCTCGAAGTTCTTCCGTCGCATCCAGGACGCCTCCCGGGCGCTGAAGTACGACAACGTCCGCGAGTTCGTGAAGCATCTCGAGGCCCTGATCGACGCGGGCGAGGATCCGGCCGTCGCCGAGGCCGACGTGGAGACGCCGGCAGTGCGCGTGCTGACGGTCCACAAGGCCAAAGGGCTCGAGTTTCCCGTCGTCTTCCTCGTCCATCTGGTCCAGGGCAAGTTTCCGACGCACAAGCGCCGCGACGCGCTGGAGCTGCCCGGCGAGCTGCTCCGTGATGTGGCGCCGACGGGCGATTTTCACACACAGGAGGAGCGCCGCCTCTTCTACGTCGGTCTCACGCGGGCCCGCCGTGAGCTGTTTCTGACGAGCGCGCGCGACTACGGCGGCACGCGCGAGCGCAAGGTGAGCCAGTTCGTGCTCGAGGCGCTCGACCTGCCCAGGGACGCCGCGCGGCCGTTCAAGGGCAGGGCGGTGGAAGAAATCGACCGCTTCGCGCCTGTCGCCACGCAGGAAGGCGCGACGATCCCGCCCATCCCGGACGACGAAGAGATCACCATCAGCCACAAGCAGGTGGACGACTACCAGACCTGCCCGCTGAAGTACCGCTACGTGCATCAGCTCCGTGTGCCGATCCTCCGCCACCACACGGTCGTGTACGGCGCCACCATCCACGAGGTCGTCGAGTTCTATCTCAAGCGCCGTGTGGAGGGCAATTACACGTCGCTCCCGGATCTCCTCGCCGAATACGACGCGAAGTGGATCAACCAGGGCTTCCTCACCTGGGAGCATCAGGAGGCGCGCCGAGCCGCCGGGCGTGAGGCGCTCACACGCTTCTGGAACCAGGAAGAGAGCGTCGGGGTCAAGCCGACGTACATCGAGAAGGACTTCGCTTTCAGCGTGGGTGCCACGCGCGTGCGCGGCCGCTTCGACCGCGTCGACGAAGATCTGCTCGGCGCCACCATCGTGGATTACAAGACCAGCGAGGTCACGAAACAAAAGGACGCGGACCGGCGCGTCGCCGCGAGCTTGCAGCTCAAGATGTACGCGCTCGCGTGGCGAGAAGGCACCGGGCAGCTGCCGCAGCGCGTGGAGCTGCGGTTCATCGAGTCCAACGTCGTGGGCCGGCACGTGCCGACCGACGCCGACATCGACGAAGCGCTCGCCTCTGTCGAGGCGGCCGCGGCCGGCATCCGCGCGCGGCGCTTCGAGGCCACGCCCTCGCGCAACGCCTGCCGGTGGTGCGCGTACCGTCAGATCTGCCCGTTCACCGCCACGCGCGAATAGCCGCGCGCGACTCCGCTCACGCGCTGGGCACCCACGGCCAGTACTTCGCGACGGCGCCTGCGTCCACGCGCAGATCGAAGCCGGTGATCATCTCGGAATCCTCGGAGGCCAGGAACACCGCGGCGCGCGCATAGTGACGCGGGCTCGGCAGCTTTTGCATCGGCACCATCCGCGCGAAGTCCAGCGGCCCCGCGTGCCGCTCGGGCTGCGGCCTGCCCCACGCGACCGCGCGCTCGACGCCTTCTTCCGGATCGGTCGCCGTCGGGGTGAGGCTGTTCACGCGGATGCCGTAGCGCGCCAGGTCCATCGCGGCCGCGCGCGTGAAGTTGAGCAGGCCGCTCTTGCTCGTGGTGTAACCGATGTTGCCGGCCTGGCCCTGGTGGCCCGCCGTCGAGCCGATCACGATGATGCTGCCGCGTGTACCCCGATCGACCATGCAGCGCCCGACGTGCTGGGTGCAGAGAAACGTTCCGGTCAGATTCACCGCGATCTGACGATTCCAGCGCTCCAGCGGCATCTCGAGCACGCCCATGCCGCCCAGGATCCCGGCATTGTTGACGAGCACGTCGATGCGCCCATAGGTGTCCCGCACGCGGGCGACCATCGACTGCACCTGAGCCTCGTCCGTCACGTCGCAGGTGAGGCCGACCGCCTGGCCCCCGCGGTGCGTGATCCAGTCCGCGCACTGCGTGGCGTTGTCCGCCGCCACATCGACGCAGACGACGGCGGCGCCCTCCTCGGCCAATCCCAGCGCGATGCCGCCGCCGATGTTCGGACTGGTGCCGGTGACGATTGCGATCTTGCCGGCGAGCTTCACGCGCCGCTCACGCGCGTGGCCGCGCGCCCGCCTTCGCCCGCTGTTCTTCCTGCAGGTAGCGTACGGAGACCCGGTTGAGCGGAACCGCGTCGGGCGCGAGCCCGTCGGGGTTGCGGTAGTCGAACGGCGCGTCGCGTCCACCGTAATGCTTGGTGACGACGAGCCGGCGCCACTGGATGACCTCGGCGTCGGTCGATGAGAGTTTCTCCGGTGTGTCGTAGCGCTGGTTGAGCATGACGCGCTCGTCCTGGCGCGAGAAGTTGTACTCGATGATCCAGCGATGCAGCAGGAAGTAGAGCGCGCGCTGCCACAGCCGCGCCAGCTCGTTCGCCGGGCGCAGATAGTGGTAGTACCAGACGCGAGTGACATTCGGCTCGACGGGCACGCACATGCGCGTGTACAGGTCGTAGGCGAACTCCGCGCGGAACATGCCGGGCAGATGATGGCCGCCGCACCAACGGGCCGAGCGCGGCGGTGGAATGTGGCGTCGCGCGCGCTCGACGAGCGGCCGGAACAGCCACGTCCAGTACCGCCGGCGATTGCTCTTGGGCCACCGCCAGCCATTGGCGTACAGGTCTTGCACAGGGCTGCGACGGACGTAATTGCTCTCGGCGACGTCGCCGCCGAAGCCGTTGCCCACGAAGATCGGATGCTCGCCCTGCGCGCCGCGTGCGATGAAGCCGGCGCGGGCGACGACCAGTGCGTTGCGATGCACGTAGTTCACGTGCGAGTCCATCGAGTTCTCGAGCGCGACCTCCCAGTTGCAGCGCCAGGTGACCTGGCCGGTCAGGATCAGCGCCTGCTCGTCGAAGAATTCCTCGGGCACGTCCTCTTCGATCGGCGCCGGATCACCCTCGCCGATCCACACGAACACGACACCCTTGAGCGTCCGCGTCGGATAGACTTTCGCCTCGGTTCCCGGCTTACCGCACACGCCCGAGTCCGGTCCCTCGGACAACACCGCGACGTTCTTGCCGCCCTCGTCGAACACCCACCCGTGATACGGGCACGCGACGGTGCCGCGATAGTGGCAGTCGCCTTCGCTGAGGCGCGCACCGCGGTGCGGGCAGACGTCCTGAATGGCGGCCACGTCGCCGTTGGCGCCGCGGAAGAGGCACAGGTCATCGCCGAGCATCGAGACCTTCACCGGCCGGCGCCATCCGACGCGGCGGTCCGCAATCGCCGGATACCAGTAGTTGCGCAGCCCGAGCGCCGGGATGAGCGGGCGGATATCACCGCTCAGCTTCGGGATCGCGCCGTTGGTGACACGCGCAGTCACGGCTTGAACACCGCGAAGCATTTGCTCGAGTTGAACGTCCACGTCTCGACGAACTCGCACTCGTCCGGCTTGCGTCCGAGCGCTTCCATGGCGCCCGCCAGCATGTACCAGTTGAGCATTTCCTGCTGCCCCGAGGCCTCGATCGCGTCGAGCGGCGTCGCGCGCCACGTCTCGTAATCGCCGACGCGCAGTGCTTCGTAGAGCCGGCGGTCCGCTTCGATGTCGGGATAGAGCTGGTAGTGCTTGTCGGTCAGGAACGCATGGGACCAGCTCGATGATGCGATCAGTGCCGTGCGCCAGGGGCTCTCGCGCATCGCGCGCGCGGTCGCCGCGCCGACCTGCATGCAGCGCTTCGGCGAGGGCGATGGCGGATCAAGGTCCGCCTCCGGAATGGGCCGGGCAAGATTGCTGCGATAGCCGCGCTGAGCGATCACGCGACGCCCGTAGCAGTTCACCTGGAACGCGACCAAGGGGTACGGAAAGCCGACGCGGTCGTAATCCAGGAACATGATCGTGTTCAAGAATGCGTGCGCCAGTCCCGCGTGGTGGAGGGGCCGGTACGCATACGCCATGTCGACGCCGTCGTCGAGCAGGCGCCGCGCAAGGTATTTGCCCGCCTCGCGGTGGCCCGGGATGCGGAACACCGTCTCGGGGCCCTCGCCCCAGACGTTCGGCGCCTCGAGGTCGCGCTTGCGATGTCGCGCCTCCATCTGGTCGTAGGCGAGGACACAGAACGGCGGAATCACGTCGTCGGTGAAGTTCTCGTACTGGTCGTCACCCCAGATCACGACCACGTCGGGCCGGAAGTCGTCGAGGATGGCGCGCGCGTGGCGGAAATGGCGCACCAGCGTCGCGCGGTGAGCGGCCGCCGAGGCGGTGCCGCCGTCGTCGCCATACTCGCGGCGCATCGGCGCCGGCCAGTTCGCCGGATCCCGATAGCGCTCCGGCAGGCCCGGATCGCGCAAGATCGTGCGCAAGATCGCGGCCATGTTTTCATCTCGACCCACGAGCGGCGGGTAGTGTGTCAGACCGAGACCGAGGATTTCGCCCACGGTTGGGTCCTCCTCGCGTGCAAGGGTATCAGAGGATCGGCCACACTTTCGACGGCGCCTTGACGAAGAGCGCCTGCAGCAAGCCACGCGGCTCCGGCCCGCGGATCAGGCAATCGGGGAAGGCCGCTTCCAGCTCTTCGAGCGATCGATAGCCGAAGAGCAGCTGCAGGAACGTCAGATCGGGAAACGCGGCTGACGGCCGGCGCTCGTCCGCCGACGGTAGACCGAAGTCCAGGCCGATCGCGGTGTGCGGCGGCGTCCACGCCTCCACGCTCTTGATGCGGCCGTCGGCGAGCACCAGCCGCAGTCCGCTTCGATAGAAGCTCAAGCGCAGCTCGCCCGTATGGCCGACGAAGGCCGAGTCCGCCAGCCGCTGCTCGAGCACCGGCGCGATGCGACGGATCAACTCGGCCAGGTCCGGCACGCGCAGATAGTAGGCGTACGGGCGTCGCGTGGTCGTGATCTGCACGACGCCCGTGAACGGATGCGCGCTTCCGAGCATCCAGCCATCGATGAACGCCAGCTCGGTCTTCGTCTCGCGCGCATACGACTCGCCCGTCGCGCACAAATACGCGAACACGGGATAGGCGACCGCACGCCACGACACACCAGGCCGCACTTCGATGTTACGCACGGTGAGGCCCGGGCCCCAGAGACGTCCCGCGTGCTCGACATAGCCAGCGGGCTCACCGGCGTGGCTCTCGATGATCCGCACCTGGTCGTCCATGGCGCTACCCGGACTGCGGCCGCCGATGATGTAGCGCCACGCGGTCTCGTCGCGCGGCGCCGTGACCAGATAACGCCGAGCCCCGTGTGCGCTGGTCGCGGCGAGAAACGGCGCATCGGCGGCGGTTGCGGGACGCAGACGGTACGGCGGGTGCTCTTGCCTCACGCTCGCCGCGAGCCCGGCGGTGTAGAGTCGCGGGCCGCCGCCGAGCTCCAGCGCCATCTCGTAGCCGAACTGGCGATAGAACCATGGGATGCCGTTGATCGCGAGCAGCTGATGCCCGCGCTCCGCGCTCCACGCGTGCGCGACGTCGAACATCGCGCGCACGAGACCGCGCCCGCGACGCTCCGTGCGCGTGCCGACGATTTCCGGTTGGCCGACGGAAATGGGACTGCCGGCGTACGTCCACGAATGCGACAGCAGCACCATCGACGCCACGATCGACTTCGCTCGCGTGTCCTCGACGAGCAGCGCGCTGTCGGCGCGGAAGGTGGGATGGCGGCCGCCGATCAGGTCTCGCGTCCAAACGCCCATCCACGGCGCGGGATCGCGAGCGTCCTGGCCGCGGAGCACGTCGGCATTGAACTCGCCGAGCCGCTCGGCGTCGGCCACGGTCGCGCGCCGCATGACGAGACCATCGCCGAGATCACGCAGCATGATCCGAGCAGGATAGAACCGGCCCCGGTCACCGTCAACCGGCCCGCGTGCTACCGTGGCGTCCATGAGCCGTCACGCCGGGCCGCCAGGCGCGGGCGATGAGCCGACGATCCCCGAGCCGACCTATGCTGAGCGCGCGCGCACGCTTGCGTACCTGGCTCACACGGGCACGCTCGCGACGCTCTCGCGCCGGCATCCGGGCCACCCGTTCGCGTCGGTGATGCCGTACACGATCGACGATACGGGCCGGCCGCTGTTCCTGATCAGCGCGATGGCGATGCACACGCAGAACCTCGAAGGCGATCCGCGCGCCAGCCTCCTGGTGATGCAGCCGGGCTGGGACGGCGACCCGCTGGCGGCCG
>Ga0075436_100001846_pt1 | contig 14530 bp, 7 predicted proteins | sample RhiMethybrSRZTD5_FD_75303 | JGI IMG/M metagenome (GOLD analysis project Ga0075436, IMG submission 75303) | Populus rhizosphere microbial communities from Tennessee, USA - Rhizosphere MetaG P. TD hybrid SRZTD5 | ecosystem: Host-associated > Plants > Roots > Rhizosphere > Soil | place: USA...
CATAAGACTCTTGGTGGGGAAACCGGCCTGATTCGCCGAAACGATGGGCAGAGTCGCGGCCACGGCCGGGATCAAATCGGTGGGGACGCTGTTTCCGGCCGTAACAAGCTGACCGGTGGCCGGATCAAAACTGAACATCCGGTTGAATTTATCCACCCATGTGGATTGGTATTCATATCGAAGTCCGTAAGTCAGCGTGATCTTCTGGCTGAGCTTGAACTCATCTTGGACGTAATAGCCTTGTTGGGTGCTGCGAGGATACGCATTCGGCCGGGCGACTGCCAGAGTCGCGGAGGAGGGGTAACCGAGCAGGAAGTTCGCGTACGCAAAGCCGCTCAACTGATCGTTGAAATTGAACCCACCCCTGATGTTTTGAGGCTTTTGCTGGTCGTTGATCTGGTAGCGCCGGATATCCACCCCGGCTTTCAGGTTGTGCCGGCCGCGGAACCAGGTGAGGTTATCGGTGAGCTGGTACGTATTCTGTGCCTGGGAGTTGCCATTTGCCCAAGTGCCGGTTCCCTGGAATCCGTTCGAACCGCCGAGCTCGAAATCGGGCATTCCCCAAAGTGCGGGATCGTTGCTGGGATTGGCAATGCCCTCGAGACCAATCCTGCCAACCACGTTGGGGCCATAATTGGGATCGAACCAGTAACCATGGTCGCGGCTGAACCCCAGCTTGGCCTCATTGACGATGGTTGGGCTGAAGGTGTGGGTATCCGAGACTACGACCGAATCCCCTGGGTGATTTCCCTTCCATCCGCCGTAACCGCTTAACAGGGGACCGGGCCAAGTGTCTTTGTTGTTGATGGTCAGGCCGACCCGCACAAATAAATCGTTTCGGTCGTTGATCTTCTGGTCGATGCGGGCTGAGTACACATCGGAGTCCCATCTGCCGCCCGGATCTGCGTAATAGTTATTCACCAGCCCGAGGGCGCCCTGCCCGGGCAGGTTTGGATTTGGGTAAATCAAGTCCTGCGCGGCGGCTGATACCGAACTGATTCGCGACGCCGGGATCTTATTGTCGGGGAACGGGATGCCCGTCAGCGGATCGACGATGCTGATCGCGGGCAACAGCGACGAGAAATCACCCTGCCGGAAGGCAGCCGGGGGAACGCTGATCTGCGCGCGCGAGCCGGTCCGGTAGGCCGCACCACTGTAACTGAAGAAGAAGAAGGTCTTGTTCTTCCCATTGTAGAGGTGTGGGACCAATACGGGTCCTCCGATGTTCGCCATGTACTGGTTGAAGTTCTCGAACCCGGGGCTGGTCGGATCCTGCCATGCTCGTGCCGAGGTGAACGAGTTGTAGTTGCCCCAGTAGAGGCTGCCGTGCAGCGTGTTTTCGCCGGACTTGCTAATGGCTGCAAACTGCGCCACCTGGGCATATTCCGCTGAGTTATTGGCGGTCATCACCTTCAGTTCCTTGAAATTCTCGATGTCGCCGGAGAAGCCGTTCGGAGTTTGGCGGCTGCTGATAATATCGTTGACCGATACACCGTCGCTGGTGAAGTTGTTGCCAATATCGCGTGCGCCGTTCACCTCGAAACCACTGGTGGACTGAACGCCGGCGACCACGGAGGTGACGTTCGACCACCCACGGCCGTAAATGCTCAACGGGAGTTCCGCGTAGTCCTTTGCGGTCTTTACGTTGGAGAGGGTCACTGTTTCGGTCTCGATGTGCGCGACACTGCCGCCTTCGACGGTGACGGTAGTAGCCACGTCGCCCACTTCCAGGCTGGTGTCCACCCGTTTGATCTCGCTCAGGTTCACGGTAATGCCCTTCGTGATGTGAGCCTTGAAGCCGGAAAACTCGACTGCCACGCGGTAGGTGCCGGCGAGAATACCGGAGAACCGGTAGTCGCCTGCTTCATCGGTGGTTTGCCTTCGCTCATCGTTGGTGCCTTCGTTGAGGAGCGTGACGGTTGCTCCGGGCACCGCCGCCCCCGCAGAATCACGGACGTTACCCAGGATGCTGCTTTGAATCGATTGCGCTTGGAGTAGACGGGGGGAGATGGCCGACAACAGCATCCCCACCATCGACAGAACTAGGGCAGACACAAAACGTCTCATTTTTGAACTCCTTCCACGCCCGCCGACGTGGACACCATCCCCAAACCCCATGGCTCGTCGAAGCGAACGCTTAGCGAGATAGTTTATTCACTAACTGCAATATGTATATGGGAATGTCTCGGCGATGTCAAGGAAAAACGCAATCAGTGACTCGGCGTTCGTGCCAGGACGGTCATGGATCGCACCAACGCACCGATATAGATGAATGAAACGTATGAAAGGTGACCTCCCACACAGCGGAGCAGGCTGCGAGAAACGCGAGCCAGTAGCCACCGGAACCGTCTTTAGTCCATTTGACAGATTATTCTTATACTGAAATAATACTTCTCGGACGGCTATCCTGCCTTCTCTGGTTCGCTGAACAGTACAATGCCCGCAGTTACCTTCACCACCGGCGGCGCACTCCGCAAATCGGCTCTTCGCCAAGCCAATGAACGACTGATTCTCAGCGTGATTCGACAAAACCCGTCGGTTTCGCGGGCCGACATCGTCCGGATCACCGGTCTTTCCCCAAGTTCGGTCACTTTCATCGTCAAGCGCCTGAAACGGGAAAAGATCGTTTGGGAGGAGCAGTTAAACAATCTCTCACGAATCGGCCGCCGCCCCACGGCACTCCGACTGCGCGGAAGCGCCCGAGTGGCCGTCGGTGTTGAGATCACACCTTCTGGAGCCCAGATTGCGATGGCCGATTTGAACGACACGGATCTCGGCCAAAAAACCGTTCCCTGGAGCCCGAACTCCGATGTGTTCTTCGAGAAGGTACATTCTGTTTTGCGCACGCTCCTGGAGCCGCTTGCTCCAGGGCAGGCGCTCGGGGTAGGCGTAGCACTGCCCGGAACTATTGATCGGAGCGTCGGAAAGGTAATCGCGGCGGAAAATCTTGGGTGGTTCGGCGTCGACGCAGGGGACCGCCTTCGCCGGAACCTGAAGGTCCCGTTCTATTTCGAGAATGCGGCGAAGTTGTCGGCGCTCGCCGAGATGTGGTTTTCCGATCGGGATGCAAATCCTTTGCGCAACTTCGTTTCGGTGATCGCCCGTCGAGGCGTGGGCACGGGCGTCATAGTCAACGGCCAAATACTACAAGGTGCTACGTCGGCCGCCGCGGAGTTTGGTCATCTCTCTCTGTATCCGGACGGGCGGAAGTGCCCGTGCGGTAACGTCGGGTGTTGGGAGCAGTACGCCTCCGATCTCGCTCTGTCTCGGGCCTACACCGAGCAGGCCGGACAACCAGGAGCGAATGGCGAGTCGGCCGAAAACATCATCGCAAAGGCGCGGGCCGGAGACCCTGCGGCTCAGCGGGCCTTGAGCACGACCGCGCAGCACGTCGGTATGGGCTTTGTTAACCTGGTTCTGGCGCTCAACCCGCAAGCTATTATCGTCGGCGACTATCTGGCGCAGGCCTGGGATCTGATCCAGGAGGAGGTTTGGGCTGTTTTGCGCCGCCGGACGCCAGCCTATTTCCTGGCCGGCCTGCGCGTGTTCCCATCGCAGCACGGAACGGAGTCCTCGCTCCGAGGAGCAGTGGCGCTGGTGCTGAGCCGGTTTTTTAACAGCTTTGGTGATGGGAATCCGACCAGACCTTCAAATGCCGTAGTGATGCAAGAGTTTGCCTGAACGCCTGAACCGGAGCGGAGATTGACCACGAAATCGCGCCTTCTATCGTGTGTGCTGCTATTTGGCGGCTTGGCCCTTGCGCAACAGCGGCACACGCCCGAAGAGCGGTACCAGATGTTTCAGGCGTTCCTGACCCGGCGCGGGGCCGAAATCACGCGGAATGCCCTGGCAGACATAAACAATCCGGAGGACTGGAAACGTAAGCGGCCGGAGGTGCTGAAGCACATCCGGTACTCCCTGGGCCTGGATCCGATGCCGGCCAAGACCCCTCTGCGGCCGCGAATCACCGGGGCGTTGGAACGCCAGGGCTACCGCGTCGAGAGGATCGTATTCGAAAGCATGCCGGGCTTGTTTGTCACCGGCAATCTCTACCTTCCAAAAGGGTTGACAGGGCCGGCGCCGGCGGTAGTGTACGTCTGTGGCCATTCACCGGGCCCGTGGGGCGCCAAGGTGCACTACCAGCACCACGGCATTTGGTTCGCGAAACACGGCTATGCCGCTTTCCTGCTGGACACCGTTGAATTTGGCGAGCTACCCGGTATCCATCACGGCACGCACGACCTCGGCATGTGGTACTGGCTGTCGCTCGGGTACACGCCCGCGGGGCCGGAAGTGTGGAACGCGGTCCGCGCGCTGGATTACCTGGAGACTCGTTCTGAGATCGACGCAAAACGAGCGGCCATCACCGGAATTTCCGGAGGCGGCGCCATTACCTGGTACACCGCAGCGGTCGATGAGCGTTTCAAGGCGGCCGCCTCCGTTTGCGCCACCTGGACTGTAGGCCAGCACATCGCACTCGACGCCGTCCAAGAGAACTGCGATTGCATCTACTTCCCCAACGTCTTTCAGTACGATCTTCCCGTGGTGGGTGCACTGATCGCGCCCCGTCCCTTCAAAATTCTGGGCGCGCTCCGGGATGGGTCATTTCCACCTGCGGGCTATCACGAGGCGTTCCAGCACACGCGGCGTTTCTATGAGATCCAGGGCATTGAAGACAAGGTCTCCCTATTCGAGTACGACACGGTCCACGAAGATGCTGTGCCGTTCCGCAAGGAAGCGGACGAGTGGATCAACCGCTGGATAAAGCAGGACTCCACCCCGTTCGAAGAAGGTGAGATCGAGCGCGAGTCTCCGGAGGACCTCGCGGTGTTGGACAGCCCGCCCGCGAACCCGCTCAACGGCCAGATCCACAAGAAGTTCATCAAAACGGCGGAAATGCGCCCTTGGAAGACGCTGGAAGCATGGAACCGTCGACGCGCGGAATTGATTGCTGAAATCAAGGACAAGGTGTTGCGCGGCTTTCCGCCGACGAAGGCACCCCTCGACATTTGGAAGTCCCCGGAGGGAGGATGGACCGCAAGGTACGCTGCCTCCTTCCACGTGGAGTTCACCACCGAGGAAGGGATTCGCGTGAATGGTGAGCTCTTCGTGCCAAAGGGCGGCCATTCTTCCTATCCCGCGCTGATCTATATAAAAGGTGCGGACGATGTCATCTATCCGGTGGATTACGATCCATTGCTGCCGTTGTTCACGAGTCACGTGGTACTCGTGCTCCAACCTCGATTGGTGGACTATCCCGGCATCACCAATTACAAGATGTCGAATATCAAGATGAGTGCGGCGCTCATCGGCACGACCGTCGAGTCCATGCAACTGTGGGACCTTCTGCGCTCCGTCGACTACCTGATCGAAGGAGAGGGCCTGAAGCTGACCGAGATTTCGGTGTACGGCCGTAAACAGATGGGAGCGCTGGCTCTCTACGCCGCGGCACTCGACGCGCGAATCACGCGCGTAATCCTCGACGACCCGCCGTCATCGCACTGGCAAGGGCCGGCGCTGCTGAATATTCTGCGCATCACGGACCTTCCTGAAGTGGCGGGAATGTTGGCGCCGCGTGAGATCGTTTCGCTGACTTCCGTGCCGGAAGTATACACGTATACCTCATCCATCTACCGGCTGCACGGCAAGAAAGGCAGCATCCGCCAGGCAGGCGATCTAGGGGAAGCCGTACAGGTATGGATGCACGGGAGAGCGCAATAAACCTCTATGAATCGCAGGAGTCTTCCGGCCACTCGCATTCTGTTCCGGACTTTCACCTTCTTTTTTGTGGCGGTATCGCTGGCCGGCCAGCCCGGCGGCGCGGGCTGCGTCCATGTAATCAACGATTTTGAGAGCGGGGCTTCGGCGGCGAAATGGAGCGGCGTCGTCAAGCTGTCGCCGCGACACTCATCGCACGGAGAGAGCGCGGCCCAGGTGCAGTTCAATGGCCGGAGAACCGAAATCAGCACGACCGCGGTGCCCCGGGATTGGCGAGGTTATGACCGGCTGCTCTTCGATATCTATTGCGATCGTCAGGCCATTTCGACCCTAACGCTGCAGATCTACGACGATCCCGAGATGAAACCCGGGCCGAAGGCCGCGCGCGGCTATTACGAGGCGCGCAATAAGATTCTCATTCAGAACGGCTGGAACCACGCCGAGATCCGGCTGGGAGCTCTACACACAGCATCGTATGATCGCGCCCTCAATCTGGGCCGGATCCAGGGGATCACGTTGCTTGCGGAGCGCGGCGCGTTCCCGCTTACGCTCTATCTCGACAATTTCCGGCTGGTTTCAGGCGAGGAGCCCCGGAAAACCGCTTCCCGCGTGCAGCCGCAGGATACAGTCACGGTCATCGACGATCGATTTTTTGTAGTTCGGCAGGTAGCCCACCCGGAAGATGTCCCGGAGGCTGCCGACGTGACCGCGCTGCGCAGGGACGCGGAGAACGAAGCGGAACTGCTCGCGAAGACCATCCAGGCGGCCCAGACGCAGGGCATCGAAACGATCTACGCCGAGCGGCACATGGTCACGGCGGACCTGGGCCTGCGCATCCGCCCGCTGCTGGCCTGGTTCAATAACGACGATTCTAAACGCGCGATGTTCTCCTACGTTGCGTCGGTTTGCCGCGAATCACGCCGCGAACTGGAAGACAAGATCAAAGGCGTCGTTCGTTTACCGGCGATGGACGACACACAAGTGGGCGAGCCTCTGATCCGGCCCTTCGGCCCCCTGAAAGGCCGCTCGATTCGAGACTGGTTCTTTGTCGACGACCACGGGGAACCGATGATGATTCTCTCGCTGCACTCGCCGAGCCGCGTTCTGCAGCGGTTTTTCGCCACACCCATGCAGCATATCGAGAGTTACTCGGTAGGTGGCGGCTCACGCTGGACCATCGAGGACTCACCGGTCTACGCCGCCTTCCAGCAGGACCCCGACACGCACCGGGTGGGCTGGGACGGATGGTGCGGACACCTGGTGCGCGATCTGGATTCGATGGGCGTTAGCAAGATGGAGAACACCGTCATCTGCCTGGAGAGCCCGCGCATTCGCAAGGCGATCGAAGAATACATCCGCCTGAATATTCCAAAATTCAACGCCAACCCCGAGCTACTCTACAACATCATGGCGTATGAGCTGATGTACATCTGCTACTGCGACCGGAGCCAGCGGATGTTCCGCGACTGGCTCGCGAACAAGCACGGAACCATCGAGCGGGCGAACGAAAAGTGGGGGACATCTTACAAGCAGTTCGGCGACGTAGTGGCACCGCCGGTCAAGAATGCGCGACCCCTGCCAGGCACGAATCGCGCCCTATGGTACGACTGGGCGCGGTTCAATCAGGACCGGTTCACTGATCATCTGCTTTGGGTGCGGAACGTGATCCGGAAGATTGATCCGGTTACACCGCTCGCGGCCGGCGGCAGCTCCAGCATGCTCTCCGGCCATACCGGGACCTCGGGCATCGATGAAGAGCGCATCGTGAACGAGGTGGATGATGTGGTCATCCATGAAGGCGGCGGATCGACGATGGGGATGGACCTGCAACTGGCGCTGTCCGAAAAGAAGAAGCCGCTGGCGGATCCCGAGATGAGTCTGGGCTCGGTCAAGTACCTGCTGCCGCACATGCTGCACGGCAAATCGGTCGCGCAGCTCTGGCACTGGCCGGCGCAACCGGCGAACGAATTCCACAGCAACACGGAATCCTCACTAGCGCACGGGTGGATGTACCCGCTCCCGGACATTGACGAGCTGCTAAGAACTGCGCTGGACGCACGCAGGCTGAACAAAGAGATCGCTACGTTTGTGGACGCGCCCGCCGAAGTCGCCATCTTCTATTCGCAGACGGCGACGCTGCAACTGCCGCCCGAGATGCTCACGTGGGAGACCACGCCGTATCTTGCCGAACTGCGAAAGACCTACGACGCAAGCCAGTTCCTCGACGCCAAGGTGACATTCATCACCGAGCGCAAGATCCGACAAGGATGGCTGGAACGGTACAAACTCCTGCTGGTTCCGGGAGTGCGAAACGTGCCGGCGGACGTGGTTGCGAAGATATGGGACTATGCGTCGCGCGGCGGGCACGTTCTCATCACGCCGGAATCGCTGCTGGGAGACGAGTACAATCGTCCGGCGCCGTATCTGAGCCAGTTGGGCATCGAGATCCAAGAGACACAGATGCCCAAAATCACTGGCGGCGAGGATCTCGTCCAGGGCTACGACCAGAGCTTTTCACGCCGGGTGGTGTTTGCGGATGATTCTCCAGTGGTCCTGGCGCCGTCGGCCGGTAACGGATTGAGTGCGACTGGAGCGCTGAGGACGCGCGGCATCCGCCAGGAGATTCAAACGGACACCAAGGCGGAAAAACTCTTTGCGTATCCCGACGCCCGGGCCGCCGTCATTCGGATCGACCGTGGGAAAGGGGCCGTGTACTATTCGGCGGCATCTCTCGAAAACAACGCATATTCGAAACTTCTGGACGCACTGTTCGCCGAAGCCGGGGTCGCGAGGCCGGTGCGCGTGAAGGCACTCGATTCCGGAGCGCCCGGAAACATTGAGTCCCGCTTCGTTGAGGCAGGAAACCGGAAGCTGCTCTACGTTGTGAATTTTGGCGCCGTTGCCGCGAGGCTGCGAGTGAAGACGGCGCAAAGCTTCTTCAGCGGGCTGCGAGAACTCAGAGGCGAAACGTCCAGTGCGGGCGGTGCGATCTCCGTTGCGGCGGGTGAGACTAAGATCTACGAGATGTTTTGAACGAGGACTGATAACTTCGGTGCCCTCTCCCAACGCATCAGTGACGATATACTGATTGCGGTCATGCAAAGGTTCGGACTTTTCCTTATCTGTATCTTTGCTGTGGCGCTGCAGCCAGGCGCCAGCATCGAGCAGATCGCCGGCGCTCCCCTGAAGGGCCAGCTCGTGGAACCCTTCAGCGCTGGCTTCGATCCCTCGGGCAACCTCTACATCTGCGAGTATCAGGGTCAGCGGATCACCCGCGAGGGTCGCGATGGCGTCGAACAGCGCTTCGCTGGCACCGGGGTCAAGGGCTTCAGTGGCGACGGTGGCCCCGCCGGCTCCGCGCAGCTGAATGACCCCCACAGCATCTTCACTGCCAGAACTGGGATGTACATCGCGGACACCATGAACCACCGCGTCCGCAAAGTGGGCTGGGCCACCGGCGTTATCACCACAATCGCGGGTAACGGCACGGAGGGCTTTAGCGGCGATGGCGGCCCGGCGCTACAGGCGCAATTTCACGGCGTCTACTCTATCGCCGTCAACTCCGACGAAACCGCCGTCTATGTGGCCGACCTCGAAAACCGCCGCATCCGCCGCATCAACCTTAAGACCAGTATCATTACGACCGTCGCCGGCAACGGAACCAGAGGCATTCCGGAAGATGGAGCCGTGGCCACGCGAAGCCCGCTTATCGATCCCCGCGCCGTCGCCGTCGACGAGCGGGAAAACGTATACATCCTGGAGCGAGGCGGCAATGCGCTGCGCGTAGTGGACCGCGACGGCAAGATCAAAACGCTGATCGGTCCCAACGCCCTCGCGGTGCCGTTAAACGGTCCGAAGGATCTCTGCGTAGACCGTGATGGCACCATCGTAATCGCCGACGCCGAAAACAACCTTGTTCGCCGCTTTGACCCTAAAACCTCCACCCTCTCCACCATCGTGGGCACCGGCCACAAGGGTGACAGACTCGTTCCAACCGATCCCCTCGCCACCGAAGTCTTCCGTCCCCACGGCGTCCGCATAGGTCCCGGCGGTGATCTCATCGTCACCGATAGCTATAATCACCGGGTACTCCGACTGCACCGGCAGACATAGCCGGTCGCGAGGCTGCGCGTGTGGTGTTAGCGTAGACTCTCGGGCGCCGGGACGTTCAACGAAAATTCTCTATCAACCCCAAATCTGAACTAGTTTGATCCACTTGCGACCACAGAGCCCAGCGCCCATCGTGGCTAACAGAAAAGCTGGGCCCAGGGGTTATTGTCTGGAAGATAGCGCCTACGGACGTCAAATTACGTGTGGCGGGATTGTAAAGTTCGATGCTGCCCTGAAACCGTGGTGTATCTTCATCGCGGAAATCCATTTTCAAGCGCTTGCCGCGCGATTTTATGAAGTAGATTCCGTTATCCTGGACGGTCCAGTGTCCCTGCACTACGGGTTCTACTACGTTTATCTCCTCTCCACCGTCGACCGGAACACTCCAGACGCTGTTTTCGGCGTAACCTTTTACATAATACAAACGCTTGCCATCTGGTGATTCGAAAGGTTCGAAACCTCCGCCCCGAGTCACCTGTGTTGGCGTGCCACCGCCAGCGGGCATTTTCCAGATTTGCTGGGTTCCAGAACGATCTGATCGGAAATAGATCCAGCGGCTATCATGCGACCAGCTCGGACGTGCCTCAATAGAAGGCTCATTAGTCAGCCGCAAAAGCCCGCCTCCATTCACGCCTATTGTATAGATGTCGCGGTTACCGTCCGCTAGATAATCGAAGGCTACATGTTGGCCATTCGGAGACCAGCGCGGTGAGCCGCAGTAGCCTGGCAGATAGGTCAGTTGGATTTGGCTTGATCCATCGCTATCAGCAAGCCAAATCGCATAAGTACCGGAGCGGTCGGATACAAAGGCAATTCTCCGGCCATCGGGAGACAGTTGCGGAGCTTCATCGCGGCGAGTGGAAAAAATCAACCGGGCGGGCGGAGACAATTTACGGTGCTTCACAGGAGGTAACTCCAAGAGCTCCGCCCGCCAGATATTGATGTCTTGAACGGTCCGCTGATATGCAAGTCGTGCGGAGTGGCCCGGGCCCGCTCCGCAAATCGCCGGATAGCGTGCTTCCCCTTCTACCCCTTGAATTGGCTCTGGCTCGGTGCCTTCCGAAGCCCTCATCGGGATGCGCCAGAGACTTTCGTGACCGAGCCGATTGGCCGAGTACACTATTTCGCGACCATCTGGCGTCCATGCTAATCCGAAGATCGGTTGCGGATTTACGGTCAGGCGCCGAGGCTCTTTGCCCTCCAGAGGTGTGACATAGAGGTCTGATCCCATCTCGGATCGCCGCACAAACGCCAGCATCTTGCCATCTGGCGAGAACGCTGATGCATAATCGCCAAAGCCAAGTCTTCTGTATCCCTCAGGAGGATTCGTGACCCTGCGCCTTTCACCCGTTGCGATTGAGACCAGAAAGATGCTGTACGGCTCCTGGTCGGAATTACTATCCGCTATTGCAATGGTCTTGCTGTCTGGGGCCCACGACACGAAAAAACCTTTGGCGTTGGTCAGCTTGCGCTCTGGACCACCCAACGGAGAAATTAGAAATACCTCGCTGGTGTCTCGAACGAATGCGATCAGGCGACCGTCCGGAGACCATGCGGGCGCTCCATCGACCGTGGGATTGGTCGTCAAGCGTAGCGGCGTTCCGCCGTCCACCACCTTGACGTATATGTCGTAATTGTCCTGCTTCTCGCCGTTCCAGCTAAAGGCGACTTGATTGCCATCTGGCGAGAAACTCGGGCGTGCTTCACTGCCCGAGTACGACGTAAGCGGTTTGAACTCTGGCTTTAGCACCTTGGCTGAGTGCGGAGCCATCCGAATTACGACTGCCGCCAGGACTACAGCCAACGAGCCCAGCACCCATGCCGTTATGTGGTGGTCCCGGCGTGGTGCGGCGGGTTGACGCGTGATCTGCGGTTCCTGTTCCGCAACCCAATGCAGTTCCTGCGTCAGGTCCAATGCCGTCTGCCACCTCAGATCGGGATCTTTCGCCAAACATCTGCGGATAACGTGGTCGAGAGTGTCCGAGGCCAGTGGCTGGACCTGCATGACCGGCACCGGTTCGCTCTGGATGATCGCCCCGATCAAGCTGGCTTGACTTTCACCCGGGAAGGCTTTCGTCCCCGTAAGCATCTCGTACAACACCGCGCCGAACGCAAAAATGTCCGTACGGGCGTCGGTTTCGGCGCCCTTCATCTGTTCCGGTGCCATATACCGTGGCGTTCCAACGACCGCTCCCGTTTCGGTGAGAGCCGTCGATTCAAGCGCTTCCGCGGTTGGAATCAAACGAGTGCCGCGCATCTTTGCCACCCCGAAGTCCAGCACTTTCGTGCCAGTCGCCGTCAGCATGATGTTGGCAGGCTTCAGATCACGGTGGATAATGCCGTGACGATGCGCCTGATCGAGCGCTCCGGCAATCTCGATCGCACAATGTAGGGCCTGATCCAGTGGCAGCGCGCCTTTCTTGAGTCGATGCTCCAGGGTGTCGCCCTCCACAAACTCCATCACGAGGAATGGCGATTCATCGTGGATACACGTGTCGTATATCGTGCAGATGTGTGGATGATTCAGCGCGGCGATCGCGCGCGCTTCCCGCTCGAAGCGTTCCAGCGCCTCATGGTCGAAGGCAAATTCCTCGGGCAGAAACTTCAGCGCAACGCGACGGTCGAGGCGCGTGTCGTGCGCTTCGTAAACCTCACCCATGCCGCCGCGCCCCACGAGTCGCACGATCTTGAAGCGATCGGCGAGTAACTCTCCTGGCGACAGGACTCGGTGATTGATGGCAGGCTTCTCGAGGAAATCGCCCGCTGCATCGTGCTGGCGCAGCAGCCGCTCAACTTCAGCTTGTACTTCGGCATCGCCACACTGCTCGGCAAGCAGACCTGCGCGGTCGCCCGGCGCGAGCTCCACAGCCGAGTCAAACAACCTCTTGACTTGTCGCCATCGCTCTGGTGCCATTAACTGCTCCGCCCAGCTCGCTGTAGAATAGGCCTTTGCGAACGGCCAGTCACGGTTCAAGTCCGGCAGTCACATCTTCTTCAAGCCCGACAATCGCATCTCTAACGCACGGCTCCGTCGAGTATCAGGCTGGGCCCGCCGGTTCAGAGCTTCGCCCAGCGCTTGCACGTGCCCGGAGACTGCCGGCCTGGCCCGCAAACCAACACCATGGCGGGCGCCAACAGTCTGAACGAAGCTCCCATCCCCCAACGTTGGGGGTCCCCTGTTGTCAGTTGCTACCAATTAGGGTTCTCGCCACAGGCAGCGGGAGTCCAGCGCACGGAGGGCATCAGAATCCGGAGGGCCTACAAATGTAGATGCCCCCTCGGGGCGGAATTATTACAGATAGTTTAGATTTGTATCACTCTTTCGAGGAGAAGACAAGGGAAATTGGGCTCCCCTGCTGTTCGGATTTCATTCGGCATGGGTACCTGACGTGAACTAAATCGATCAGCTACACCGGCAAATAAGTTGGTTAAGCGCTGTTGTCGTGTGCTGGCACCGTCACCACGTTTGCTGTGAGAGTATCTACTTTGGATTCAGCTCCGCATAGAGCCAAGCGCGAGCCAGTTTCCAGTCTCGTTTCACCGTTCTAGCCGACACTCCCAAAATCCCCGCGATCTCTTCCTCAGAGCAGCCGCCAAAGAATCGCAACTCCACCACTTGGCCTAGCCGGGGCTCTGTTTCGGCAAGTCGACTGAGCGCTTCGTCGATAGCCAATAATTCGCTGGGCTTTTCCTTCGAATATGCTAGCGATTCGTCGAGGGCGACCTTCTGTCCCTTAGCACGCTTCGAGGCGTTGACTTCCCGGGCATGATCGACCAGGACCCGCCGCATTAGACGTGCGGCGAGGCGGTAGAAGTGAGACCGATTTTGCCAGCTGACCCTTCTCTGATCCATCAGCTTCAGGTATGCCTCGTGAACCAGGGCTGTGGGCTGAAGAGTATGATCCGGGCGTTCGCGACGCATGTAGCTGGCTGCCAAACGGCGCAGTTGTTCGTAAACCAGTGGCACAAGTTTGGACTCTGCCTCACGGTTCCCGGCAGTCAACTGCTTCAGGAGTTCAGTGATTTCTCCCGATTGAGACGTCACAGGACCTCTCACAGCTACGCGTCCTTGCAGCTTGTCAGTACCTGGAAATTCTAAACCAGTTTTGTCACTTTTCGGCGGCAATTTCCGCGCTATCTCGTGTACAACTCCGACGAGGGGTGTGAGGCGTGGTGGGGAAGCAAATGGCCCGGAGGCCATTTCCACCAAGACAACAGGCTAGGCGCCAGCTTCTGGCGTCGCCGTAACCGAGTTCGAAAGGACATTCCGATGAGAAACCACATTAAGGCAATCTGCATTTGTCTCTTGTTGGGAGGGACGCTGCTCTCAGCACAGTCCAGGGTGGTCGCGACCGTGCCCTTTGACTTTGTAGTCAGGAACCACCTATTGCCCGCCGGTGTCTATAGCATATCCGTTGACGCCGAACGGAACGCCGTGCTGATTCGGGGCGAGGAAGCCAACGCGATCTTCGCACTGACTCATGCTGCTCAGTCAGGTACGATTGGTACGGACGCTAAGCTGGTCTTTAAACGCTATGGCGATCGATATTTCCTTTCCCAAGTTTGGCCCGCAGCAACTGACCAAGGGCGACAGTTGCTGGTTTCGAAAATGGAGCAGGAACTGGCCAGGAAGGTCGGCAAGCCGGAGGTCGTCGCCGTGCTGGTTGGCGGTACGAAGGTACCAACAGCATCACACTAGTAC
>Ga0075436_100001847_pt1 | contig 14530 bp, 15 predicted proteins | sample RhiMethybrSRZTD5_FD_75303 | JGI IMG/M metagenome (GOLD analysis project Ga0075436, IMG submission 75303) | Populus rhizosphere microbial communities from Tennessee, USA - Rhizosphere MetaG P. TD hybrid SRZTD5 | ecosystem: Host-associated > Plants > Roots > Rhizosphere > Soil | place: USA...
CACAAGCGCGTTGTACGGTGCCGTCGGCGCCTTACGCATACAACCCGAAAACGCCCAATAGCCTCGGACATCGAATGCGTGCGCTCGGCCGGAACGTGCGCACTACAACATCAGTTCGCATCAGACGACGCGAGTACACTCCGGAACAGATCATGAGATAGAACGCTTTCTCTGCGCTTGCAATCGATGTCGCGATGGACTAAAAGGACGATCTCGACGACGACTTGCTCGAGCCGCGCGCCGACAGCGTCGCCCAAGCTGCGTTTGCGGACACGATGCCTACTCAGAAAAGCGAGTGCTCCTGATAGGTCTCGTCGCAAGGAATGGACAATCTACCGAGTCACTGCCGCCTTGGCGGCCTCCCTGACGTGAGCCAAGAATTGCGACACCGGAATTCCCTGCTCGCCGCGTGAATGCGGCCAATCCTCGGACGTAGCTACCGAGCCGCCTGTTAGCAGGAACGCATCAGCACTTGTGTTAACCTCGAACTCGCCCAGCACCGAGTCCCATTTCAAGAACAAAACGTATTCCTGACCAATGGCAAAGGCGCGGAAGGTACCGTGCTCCTTCACGACGTCGACGCCATCGATAAGTGCAGCGCCCACCGGTTGGAGTATCGTCATCTCCGAGTTCCCTACTGGCAGTTTCGGGCTCGTCTTGAAGATCTCCAGGAGAATCACGGTGTGTTCCGTGACAGGCTCGGCGCTCAGCGCGCGGTTCACGCCAACGGGCACTGATTCTTGGATCACCCTCGTAGAGTTCCGCTCAACCCGACACCGAATTGCAGCATCCACTTGCGCCAGCCGATCAGCGAGGGTCCGTGGCGCCGACGCTGGAACTACCTCGTCGACATAAATCCGACGACCTGCGGTCCGAGGAGTCGTCTGACCGTGAACTGGCAATGACATCATCACGAACGAAGCCAGGACGTACCCGGCACCCAAATGTGAACTCATGACTTTATTATCTCCTCGAGGCGACGACGCTGGCTACCGCGATGATGCGCAACCCGTTGTTGTTAGGTTCACCAAATACCTTCGTCAGATGGATAGGCAGAAATGGATCGCGTCGCTATCGAACGACCGCAGTAGTGTCACTGCAATTTTGCTATCGCCGCCCTCGCGGCGTCCGCGACCGAGACTTGAGCGCCGAAGTTCGACGGTCGCTGATCGTCAAGCAAGGAAATCAGTCGCGGGATCGCTTCCCTGGCCTGAAGAGTCTCTAGCGCGTAGATCGTGAGAACGCGCATCGTCGGATTCCCATCGTCAAGTGCACCGAGGAGAGGACCGATGGCACGTGTGTCACCGATCTGTGCGAGTGACCATGGTACGATTGCGCTGGTCTCAGGATCCTTGAGGAGTGCGACCAGCGTAGGGACGGCCCTTGGATCGCGAAGGTCGCCCAACAAATGGACCGCATAGTAGCGGTCAGCCGAGATTTGACGCTCAACGTGATACCGCAAATCGTTCGAGGCAATTGCGATCCCTTGCCCTGGCGGCCGGTCGGACCGATCAGACAAGATATCAGTGATCACCTGCAATCCGCGCGAGTCGCCGAGACCGCCAACAATCAGTGCGACGTTTCCACGAACGTGTCGGTCCGCATCGGTTAACCAGGGCACCAGCGAGGGCAGTACTGTTGCGTCGTGACGTTCGACGATTTCTCTTGCCAACGCGAACTGCCGCCAAAAGACCTTCTCGCTCTTGAACCGCTCGACGAGCGCAGCGGACGACAGTGTGGTGTCGACGGTTGTATCGAGCGACTCGCGAGCGGCCACAGAGACGACGACCTCGTGAGCGCCGCCTGCCAGTTCGACTGCGGTGCCGGAGGATGCCGGCGTACCGTCCACCGTGATGCGTGTTGCGATGACGCCGGGCGCTTGGTTCGCCGAAACCGTGAACTGGTAAGAACCCGATAGGCCGGTCATTCGAAAGGTCCAATCGGCCGCAACGTTCGAAGCCATCGACCTCGAGGCCGAGAGCTGTGGCGACGCGTTCACGCGCAGGCTGATCGGGCTCGGAATACTCTCGGCGGGCTCAGCGACGATGCGACCCGAGATCGAGGCACTAGGGCCTAGCAGGAGCGACAGGCCGTCGATATCTCGATCTTGCACATCGAGGATCTTGTCGACAAAGTCATTGTCGCCGTCCCCCGCTTGAGACTTGCGCGGCCCGATAGTCAGCCGATACCAGCCTCGCGGAACGCGGGGAATCACAAACGCGCCCTTCGCGCCGACGCGCGAGACGTTGGACTCGGCGCCGAAACCACCAAATCGGTGGAATAATCTGACGTCCAACCCCTCGGTCGAGCGCCCAGATGGACTCACGACCGACCCCGACACGCGCACGCCTCGAACAGGCACGAGCTGGATTTGAACGGTGGAAGCCGCGTGATTGAATGCCGATACTGACAGCGCCTGCTGTTCATCGAGCGTTGATGGATAAAACGTCGCGCCATAAAGCTGCGCTGGGACGGGTCCACCAGACGGAAACAACGGACTCTGCGTTGCCGCGAGCAAGTACTCTCCCAGGGGAAGCCCTGAAATCTGAAAGCGGCCTTCGGCATCTGTTGACGCGGACCCGCTCGAGCGCGTGACGGGCGGTATCGTCGGTTCATGCGCCTGGCTTACGGTCGCTGGGGAAAACGCTTGGACGATGGCGCCACCAACCGGTTCGTATTGCTCGTTTACGACAACGCCGACGATGACGCCGTCGCCCTTCGGCGCCTGCGCGGAGCTCTGAGCCGTGCCGGTGGAGCCTGAGAGGGATCCCTCGTGCGAACGATCCGATGATGAGAGGGGTTGAAATGCAAATGCGAGCATCAGCAGCAGCGCCGACGGCGGATGTCGATTTGCGATTGCTGCCTCGCGCGGAGTGTCGCCCTTTGATGTCATTCAGGACCGCCTGCCTGCCTACTGCCAAACGCGTTCCGCCGAATCGCATCAAGAACGGCTTAAGAACTGGACGGCGTCGGCGTGCCTGTCCCCGCGGCGTCCCGCACCATTACATTTCTGAAGTTTCCTCACCGCGCGGAGGGGCCTGATGGTTAATCCCAACTCCAGATCACGCGGCCGGTCCTGTCGATGTAACCGCACGTGTTCTTGCCGCAGACTTGCACGACCCCGTTTCGGAATCCGTAATTGGAAACCTTTGCGAATCGGCCTGGCACGGCCTCGCGGCCGCTCTTGTCGATGAAGCGCCAGCTTCCATCTTTGTAGGCTGCCGCAAGTCCTTCCTTGAACAAGCCTATCGGTGGGCCACCGCGCCCGCTTTCTGGCGCCGTTGGGCACCCATCCTCGAATTCAGCAGCAATGACAAGTCGGCCGCGCCGATCGACAAATCCCCAGCGCTCCCCAACCTGCACCGCGGCGAGACCTTCCGAAAAAGGCTGAAAGCCATCGAATCTGAAATCCACCGCGACCTTGCCATCGGGCTTAACAAATCCCCACTTGCCCATGCGTTGTTCGGGGACTAGATCGTTGGGATCTCTCGGTGTGGGCGCACCGCTTCGATCGATGGCGAACCAGTCCTGCTCCATCTGAACGAGCGCACGCCCGTTCTCGAAAAGCGACGCCTGACGGTATTGCGCCGCGATGACGAGAACGCCGGCCCTGTCAACATAGCCCCATCGCCCGTCGATCCGTACGGGCGCGCGACCCTCTGAAAACGGGCGCGTCTCCTCGAATTGCGGCTGAATCGACAGCTGACCATCCATGCGGACGAATCCCCAGCGTCCTCCCAACTCCACTTCTGCCAAGCCTTCATGAAACGCCCTGGCGTACTCGAAAACGCGCGGAATGACAAATTTTCCGCTGCGATCGATAAACCCTGCGCGCCCGTTCTGCCACGCAGAAGCGCGGCCCTCCGAAAACTGCCACGCGAAATCGAACGTGGCCGGGATCACCATCCGACCGGTAAGGTCGATAAACCCATCTTTCCCTTCGACGCTGACGACAAGCAGACCATCCTCAGGACCCAGCCGACGTGTTTGCTGCGCACGCAAAGGCGCGAGAAGCGCCGTCGTCAGAAGAACCGTGCTGAATGCGATGCGTGTCATCAGACGACCCTGCTAGCTTTTGACGCCGTACCGCGCAAACCGGTCGGCGTTTTCAAACGCTGTGTGTGCTCGATCCGCAATTGAAATCGCTATAACGAAAAATGTCGTGCTATCACCGACAAGCGCCTATCAGACTCTCTGAATTGATCATGCATCTTGGCCGCCAGCTACAATCCGCATGTTCGATTGCAACCCGACGCACGCGCTATTGGTCACGCGCCCATTCCTTCCAATGGTCCACGTACCGTCGCCTGTCAGCGCGAAACGCGTCATCGCTCGGTGCCCAATCTAGCTGACCGGTTATCTTCGCCAATCCGTGTACCGCGGCAAGCGCCACCTTGAAGTCTGCGTCGTCGAGACCACTCACCAAGGGCTTCGCAGCAGAGCGCAACTTCGAGCGCCCAAGCGCGGTCGCCGCCGCACGTCTCGTCTCCGCATCTCCCGCTTCGAGCAGTCGCGCGAGCTCGGGGATACCCGCCGTACCGAAGACCCCGCGCGCCAAGCTGCTGCGCAGATTCGGCAGCGTTTCACTTGGCAACGACGCGTCCGGCGCAAGCAACTCCCTCTCCGCCATCGGCAGCGCGCTGGCGTCGCCGACGGCGAGCAGCGCCGCCACAGCGTACAACTGCAGCCCACGGAGTCTGGCGGTCGGAGCAGGTTCGTCGATCGCCGACCTCAAAGCTGTCTTGGCTACAGCGCTGTTCAATCCCCATAGGGTGCTGATCGCGTCGTTCTTCTGATCGAACGTGGCAGTGGGCGATCTGAGAACCGCGGCAACAACCTCGATGACCTGGTTCCGCGGCCCCTGCGACTCCACGTTGGTGCCAGCCATCGCAACGACCGAAGGGTAATACGGACTGACGAACGTGTAGTGATCGTGCTCGGCGTTCAGAAAGAACAGACGGTAGCTACCAGAGCGGACGCCGGCGTAGCCCAGGAAGACGTCTGGAACGACGTACTGGCAACGAACGACTGAGAGTCCGGATGGCCCCTTCAGCACATGCTCGACGAGTACCACCGCCTCTTTCCGCCTGGCCGCGTACGTGTCGTTGACGTCTTGACAGTCGTCGCCCCAAGGTCCGAAACATGAGCCGCACTGCCTATCACCACGACATCCGCCTGCTCGGTGAGCTGATTGAGGTTCCGTACTGGCACAATCACGGCGCCGACCGAACTCGCGACCAGTACGCAGACGCAGCAGAGCGCCAATTTGAGCGCCGATGTTTTCATGATTTGGACGCTCTCCACCGGCAACCCCTGATGTCGAATTGGACACCGCTGACCGCCTTTCGTTCTGGAGTGTCAGCTCGTGGCACTCGGTCGATGACAGAGTGGCGACACCGTTGCACCTGATGTCGATGCAATCGGCGCGCGCTTGCTACGGCGGGAACGGTTGCGCATGGGCATGCAGCAGCTGGGAATCGAACGCGTGGACGCTGACGATTTTGCCGCAAGTCGGGAGGCCGATCTCAGGCCCGCGACGTTGCCGGCTAATCGCGAACAGCGGTGTCTAGCGGAAACTCGGCCTTTTCGGCCAGTCGCGCATAGATGGTGTCTAAACGTTGGTGTCTATCGATATGTCGGGCGGCGTCTCGGTTGGCGGACGTCCCAAGCTTCGCTGCCGTGCGTCAGCGCGTGGCGCGGGCCCGTCTCACGTGTACGTCCGAATGGTCGCAACCGGCCTCGTTGTTGCGCTCTCGGGCTTGACCGCCGTCGGGGCCGCCGCGGCCTCTGGCCAGGCGACCGCGGATAGCCGATATCAGGACGTGAGTCTGGCGGATCTCGTCAAGCGTCCGCGCGACTTCGACCAATCCCTCGTGCGCGTTGCCGGAGTCGCCAGATTCGAATTTGAGGAAATGACACTCTGGGTCGCCCCGCAAGCAATGATCGACGGCATGCTCGATCAAGCCGTCTGGCTTGATGTCGGGTGGCCGGTCTCCAAGACTTTGAACAGGATGAATCGCGTCAGCGTGATCGTTGAGGCGAAATTCGACGCGAACAGGCTTGGTTACGTGGGCTGCTGCCGCGGAACCTTGACCGACATTCATTCGGTATGGCAGCCAGGTTTCGAGACCGAGGCTTACGTGCTGAATTACGAAACCCGTCTCGACGCACTGGAGCAGTTGGAGTCGCACACAGGCTGGATTGACCTTGGCATACGTCACGGAAACGCATGGACTGAGGCCACGTTCACGTTCGCGGCGGGTTCGAGCGGGACCAGCGACAAACGTCTTCCGAAGCCTGGCGATGTGATCCGCCTCGTCGACCGTCAGCGGATTTACATCTTCGACCATGCGACCAGTGGAGAACGGTACCGTTTGAGATTTCCGCTCGCGAATGGACGCCATCGGGCTCAGCGTGACGAAACGAGACTCTGGCTCGCGCCGGGCGCTGTCGTTCAGGTTGCCGACGTTCAGACGGCCCGCGTCGCTTCAGCCACCATCGTGTGGGCACGTGTCGTGCCGAGCGCCTCGAATTGGGGAACGGCTCAATCGTGCGCGAACGCGGTACGAAGCCCACAGGCAGGGCCCGTTCGAAAGATCCACGACGTGGGGCCCACATGGCCGGAGGCAGCACGACGGGCCAACGTCAGGGGGCAGGTCATCATCGAAATCACGATCGCCACCGATGGCACCGTCGCGAATCCTCGCATCCTCAAAGGGATTCCGCTGCTGAACGAGGCTGCCATCGAATCTGTCCGGCAGTGGCGCTACGAGCCGGTACTCTTTTGCGGCCATCCGATCCCGATGCCCATAACAGTCGTGGTGTCCTTCCCGTGATCAATTCCTGCGAGTTCACGACGACGTCGTATCGACGAAACCCTTTACGGCGAAGGCCTCAACTCGCGGCCGGGATTCTGTGTGGAGTGGTGATCATCGGATCGGGCGGGTCGATCGTTGCTGGATCGCGTGTGAGCGCCGCTGCCGCGACAGGCAAATATTCCGTCATTGACCTGCTCGTTTGGGGCGCAGATCTGCCCATTGACGAGTCCGGTTACCCGCCGGAAGTGAAGGACGCTATCGCACAACATCGACGCCGGTGGAGCACATACCGGTCGCGTCGCCTCCGTCCCGCTCAGTCCAGCGAACTCGAGATGGTCTACTTGGCGCAAGTCCGCTACGAGCGCCGGCTTGTTGCCGTTGCCAAAGATGGACGCGCAGCGCCGCTCGCTCGCGACTACGTGGGTCGGCTCCAACCGTGCTACGAGTCATAGGGTGGGCACGAGTGCCCAGAGCGCGAGGCCATATTCGCGACCGACTATCAGGCAGCACACGCAAACGGGCCGTTCCGGGAGTACCTTCCGCTGCTGGCGGCGCATCGGTGGCTGTGTGCCTCCGAAGCGTACGAGGGCGAACGACGACAGGGTGACGCACAGCGAACGCGCGAAGAGTATGAGCGCACGATCGCCTCGGCTGATCGAGCGCGCAATGTTCTGATCCGCGTGGCCGCACGTGAACTGAAGGAACGAAACCGATGCTTCGCCGAGTCCTGGCAGGCAACATCATTCAGCGAGAGAATTCCCGCCGCCGATCCAGAGAAGTACAAGTTCATTCGTGACGAGAGATCGGGCCAACCCGTACCTCATCGTGGACCCGAACAGCATCCTGGTGAGAGCGCTGACACTTCCGCCAGGCGGCAAGACTGTGCGGTTGGAAAGGCTGCGCGAAACGCTCATGGACCTGCCGTTAAGCGCCTGGCCGCACGGGCGAGTGGTTGCCGTTGGGCCACATTATGGGGTCGGCGGCAGAGTCGATCCCACGTCCATCAACGCGAACATGAGAGCGACGATGGCGGTGCTGACGGCGCTGCCTGTCGTCGTCAATCCGTGGCCGCGGTGACGCACCCCGTAGTGCCGGCCGCAACTAAGATCTCTACAAATCAAGAACGTCGGGAGCTGAGGTTACCGCAGAGATCGCATCGGGTATCGCAGCTACGTGATGGCCGCGGTCTCGGTGAACTGCAGCTTGACTAGTCTCGGGCTGGCACGCGCATTCTCGGTGTCTTCATGCTCGCCGTCGCACCTCTTCTCGGCTCGTCGTTAAGGCGGGATCTTTGCATCATGAATCGTCAACAATGGACGCCGACTTGATGTTCGAAGATTTTGCGGCCACCCCCGCACATCTGGTGTCCAAACTGTAAGGACATGCGTGTCGTAATCATCTCCACGATGGCCGTGGTGATCGCTGTTGACGTCGGCTGCGCTCGACACCCGAAGCCAGCAAGCGATCCGGAGCAGCAACGCACCGAGCGGCTGGCGAAGAGAGCCTTCGGCGTGCCGCAGACCGATGGGTATGCGTACGCGTTCGCCACAGGCGATTGCGCGCCGAATGACGGCCCTGCGGTCTCTCTCTATCTGCTCGACGCACGCAGTGATTCGATGCCGCCAAAGGGCCGGTACCTTCGCGTCACGATTTATCCCGACCTTCGCGTCACGATTTATCCCGATTATCGCGACCGCGTCGATTCGCTCGCTCACCAGAGCTTCCGCTGGCAAGAGAGCCGCGGACCCGGAGTGGCCGTGCTCTGTTCCGAAGGTTCGTGTGCATCGATGAACCAGGGACAAATCGTGTTCGGTGCAGTCAAGCGTGGTTCATGGCTCGAAGGCCAACTGGATCTTCAATTCACGAATGGGATTCGAATACGTAGAACGTTTCATGCGAATTGGCAGGCGAAGTCCGTAGTTGTGTGCGGTTGACCGTGAACGAAGGAGTCTTGTCTCTCAACGGTCGCAGGGTCACTCCGGTTGTGCTGTGTGTGCAGCTGTCTGCATGCGCTCAGCCGCCAGTCGAAGGACCGCCGATCGGTGAAGTTGAACCTGCGTGTCGACAGGCGATGCAAGAGCCTCCTGAGCTTCAGTTGCAGCTACCCGGCAGCAGTAACCCCCGTACGCCGGTCTCCGTTCCGCTCGGCGAGCTCCGTTTCCACGATCGCGAATTCGTACGGGTCCGCGTACGCGCGACGACGACGATCCTCGCGAGATCGAGGTGCACGGGGTCGCGCTCGATTGAGGCCCGGCGGACGATTACCCGCGCGATGTGATCGAGGATACGCGATCGAGATCGCGATCCTCGCGACCGTGACCCGCGCGACGCGTTCGTCGACGGTCTGGAACTGCCCCGGCGCCACGGCTGGCTGGGCACCGAGCCGGACAAGCGGACCTACTTTCGCGAAGGCCTTGAGCGGGACCTGCCGGACACCTGGTACCCGCATCTCACCTTCGGCGAGGGGAGCCAGAAGACGACGCGCTTTTTCCGGACAAGCTGCCGATCGGCGTGCCGCTCATCCGCAACAGGCGGCATGGTACTATGCCACCGGTTGTGACGAGCGCACGAGCACAAAACCACGAAGGAGTTGTCCGAAAGGCGTTGAAGCGATGGCTCGATGCCGAGTACGGCGCGCCCCCGGAAACGATTGTTATCGAGGAATTGGGCCTCCGTCACGGGTTGGCTAGGGTCGACCTCGCTGTTGTAAATGGATGCCTCCACGGATTTGAAATCAAAAGCGAATCCGATCGATTGACACGCCTGCCCACGCAGGCGAGGATCTTCAGTGAGGTTCTCGACCACGTAACGCTCGTGGCCGCTGAGCGTCACATCGCGAATGCGCTCAGGATGATTCCCGGTTGGTGGGGACTCTTGAGTGCTTCCTGCAGCGACAAAGGCGTGGCGTTTTCAGAGGTGCGAGAAACTCGCACGAACCCTGCCCCCGATCACGTCGCTCTGGCGAAGCTGCTTTGGCGCCACGAGGCGCTATCCTTCTTGAACGCCGTTGGACACGGGGAAGGCTTTGCATCGAAACCCAGGGCGGCCGTATACGCGCGCTTAGCGACGGTGACAACTCGCAAGGAGTTGACAGCGAGAATCCGCGAGTGCTTCCTCAGTCGGTCAGATTGGCGATCTGGCGTACGACGAAGGCCATGTGATGGTTGACTCCTGCCCGCAGCCACGATTCTGCATTTCCCGTCGATGCCCCCAGTACCGAATGGCTCGAGATGTACGAATCGCCCGCACTGAATCGCGGGCCACAGAATTCTTCCCGGTCACACAATAAACTCGCATTCGCCGGCCACTGAGCAAATCCGGCGCTGTCATCGTTGAAGACGCCTTCGCCTCTCATCACGACCCAGTAATCGGTACTTGTGTAACGAATGCTCGCGCTAAAGTTCGCTCGGCGCGGAGGCTCCGCGAATACTGCGTGCTGCGTTGTATAGTCCGCGAAGCTTACGCGGCGCTCGACCCCGTCAGCATCAAGCACCTCGCGCGTCCACATGCGCCACTCGTGACGCGGATGGCGATGCTGGCCCACAGCGAAGCCTGACAAATCTCGAGGGAAGCTGCCTCCAGCAACCGTCAGCGTCCGCCACGCGCGAACGGTTGGTAGCCGGGTCAGGAGTTCACGTACTGGACGGCTCAGCTCATTTACAGCTCGACGATCGATGATGAGATGGACGTGATCGGGTTCGACGCCACAAGTCGTCAGCAGCTGCGACAGGTCACTTCGAAAAGTCGCGGAGTACATCTGTTCTGAAGTTAAGCGGATGCAGACACCGGAATCGTGCCGCCTGATGACGCTCATCACCGCGGATTGATACCTTTGCGACCGACGAAGTCCTGTGACAGGAATCAAATTGAGTCGTTGACGTCGGGCGTACTCCCATACAAGCTTTACAGGATGTTCTCCGCCACTAGCTTCGGCGCGCGGGGGCATTAACCCTACGTCACAGAACACATATCGCGTTCCCCAAGCCTTCCGGATATCGCCGGTCGCACGGATTAGCACACCTCGGAGGTCTTGATCGCCGGCATCGTAATCCAGCGTGAAGAGACTTGGGGGCAGTTCGATGAGCGGCGTAATCCGCTGCTTGTCTGCATCGACGAGGTCTTTCAGGGCCCCACGTTCTCCTCGTTTCCATCGGAGTATGGGGACGTATTGGCGTTCATCGAACACGGGATGTCCTCCTATCGCCAAGCTATCTCAGGAAAGCACTTCCGGACTTCGCCCGCGCCAACGGCATTGGCAAGCACGCGATACTGACGCGAAGTGAACCGAATGCGACCGGCGACAATTGCTGGATGAATCCTCAGCTTCCGCGCGAGATGAACAGCAGCCTCAGCCGAACGCAGTCGACTCGCGGGACTAGACCGCCAGGCCTCCTCTGGTATCAACGCCTCACCGGCCAATGCATCCGCTTCTTGCTCAAGGACGTCGGATGGTTGATCTGCATCCAAGTCATCGAAGAACCCCGCGCCGCTTGTTAAATGCCTCGAAAGGTGAACGAGTTCGTGTATGAGACAGAACCAGAAGTTGTCGAGGCGATCGTGTCGTATAGTCAATCCAACGATTGGTAATCCCCCGCGATCCAGGATGGCCGCACCGTCCAAATGAGTCCCACTCAGGTGCGGCTCGATAACGAGCGCGATGCCGTGCTTGCGCAAGAATTCCTGCGCCAGTCGCGGACCGCGATCGAACATGCTGACGTGCGCAACTTCTTGTAGAAAATCGTTCCTCAAGGTGCCAGGGACGAAATCAACGTCCGGTGGCTCCTCAAGAGCCCGCATCGTGATCCTCGCAGTCCACGCAGCTAGAGCATAGTTGTCGATCGCACGATTCGACCGAACGTGGCTGTGCCGACGGTAAAGCACCGAAAAACTCAGCGCCGAATCAACCGGCGCAAGCCACTCCTGCATTACGTGTTCAGCGTCGGCCGGAGTTTTCGGCACTTTGGTAATCCATCCTCGCGCGCGCATGTCCTTAAACGGAAACTTCGTCCATTCGATTCGTGCAGCCGACTGTGGGCGTTGAGTGTCCTGCAAGAGCACGTTGGCCGGAATGCCCAAACCTGCGTGGAGAGCGCGGATCATCGCAACGCTCAGAGGACGCTTACCAGACAGAACTTCTGATACGCGACTGCGCGTGCCGATGAATGGCACCAGGTCGCGTGGTGTCAGCCCCTGCTGTTCCATCCGGAACTGAATCGCTTCGAGCGGATCAGGAGGAGTGATCGCGTGATGTTTGGTTTCGTAATCCCGGATCAACAATGCCTGCAATTCGAGCTGCTCGGATTCTGGTGTTCCAGCAACAGGATGCAGATCAATGAGTCGCCCCAGTTCTTCGAGGGCGCTCTCGTAATCCGACTCGGTCTTGAGGACCTTCGCCGTCACCGAACCCCCTTTCCTAAAACGTCCAGTTGTCGTATTCCGCGTGCGTGCCGATCCGCTTAATCAAGACAACCTTTGTTGCGTAGTCAATCTGCACATCTAAACGGTGGTGGTTGCCCTTAATGTTGAAGACCACTCGGCCTTCGCCAATAAAGCTCGCAGTCGGGTACCGCGCCTTGATGTCTTGCGACCCGTTCCACGAGGCCGCTTCCGCCTCAGCCGTCCACGCACTGACAGCGCTACGAGCGTCAGCGTGCCTTCGAGCAAAATCGGACAGCAACTTCTTGCCGACTACGGTCATCCGCCACCTGAACAGCAACGCACGACCGTTCCCGGTCGGTTTTTATGAATGGTCCCAAATTGGGACTATTCTAGACGTATTCCCGGATACTGTCAACACTCAGCGTGTGTCGACGAGGCCGCTACGATGATTCGCTAGGGGGGAAACCGTCTGCAGATGCGAAGTCCGCCTTCCGCCACCAGACCCAAGTGGCTCAATCAGAGCGACCTACCGGTCGCGGGGTGATTCCTCTCGTAGGCGCCAGGGCCGATCCTGCTTCCGATTCATCGACCCACAACCGGCAGTCGCACGTCTTCGTGTCTTCGAAAGCCGCGCGGACTCGGCCCTTCCGGCCGTCGAGCACTCCGACGGGCGTCACTGTGAGTCGCGGATTCCGGCCCGCTGGTCCGCGTAGAGCGGTTCGAGTGACATGCGAGTGGAACCCCGACGGCGGCGGCGAGCGCAATATGGAATGACAATTTGCCTCGCGCGATAATTGAACCGCTCAAGAAGCGCACCGCCCGATCACTGCCTAGGATTTCGCGCCCCGCGGATGCGCGCAAGCTCGAGAGGCACTGAAACAAACAGCGCGAACACCGGCGGCGATTCCAAACAGCCAACGCATGTCTGCAGCAGTCTGCCAAATGTCTGGCCAGAAGATACGGTCGCCGGGCGAGTTCGCAAGGATCAACGAGAACACTATCAGGACGTTTCCCGCTACTCCCAGTGGAAAGCCGAGGCGAGGTGTTCCGAACAAAAACGCACGAGGGATGGCAACCCAGAGCACCGGGATCAGCACGATCATCAGGCAACCGACTTGCGACAGAATCGGACCTGCGAAGAGCGCGATTGCCAACAGGCCGATGGCGGGCCGCGAGATAGCGTCGTATTCCCGATCCGACGATCACGCACCTCTCCTTGCATTATGCCCCTTTGGGCGATGGAGTAGAGGACGTCGACCGTGTAAACGGCGCCCGAGCACTTCGCGGCCATCTCCACGCGAGGAACAATGGCTTTTGTGGAGGCCAACGACCGGACTCGATTAAGGTTTGATGAATGCTTTCAGAGCCTTCTCGACGGCCGAATGGAATCTGCGGCGATCGACGCTGGACCACGTGTCGTTTGCAAGCGCTCGCGCTTCAATGCGGCGGCGATACGCGGTGATCCCAATGTAAGATTCGCGACGTCCATGATTTCACGGGCGCGCGCAGGCGGAAGTTTGCGGAACGCCGTTGGCGTCATATCGGTCACGCGCCGGAACGCCTGATAAAAGCTCTTTCTGCTTCGATATCCGAGCTCAATCGCGAGCGGTTCGACCTTCTCGACACGGACGCGATCCAAGATCGCTGCAAGTCGCACAAGGCGCTGGTAGGTCGGGATCGGCACGCCATACTCGCGTCGAAATTCGGCTACCAAACGCCCTCGGGACGTATTCACATGATGCGCGAGCGCTTGCAAATCCAACGTCTTGTCTGGATCCCGCCGAATAACATGCGCGGCTTTCATCGCCGAAGGCACGGGATGCGTTTCGAGAAATCGCGTGAAAAACGCCTCGACCCATTTGTTGTAGGCGTCTCGCGGAAGAATCTCTCTCGGGGTCCAGAAACAGTGCAGCAGCACTTCTGGTACGAAGCTGCATGCGTCCACGTCAGTCGCATGATGAGCATGACGATGCAGCGCGGCGGCCGATCGGCCTGCAAACTCGAGGAGAAAGCAGCGCAGGATGATCCGCTCCGCCGACGTATGAGGTGCGGGCAGTGAACCGCCGAGTGCTGCGAGGAATTCTTGTGCGTCAATCCGGTCAAACAGATCAACTTGTCCGGCTGCGGCTTGCAGTTGAGCGATCACGCTGTTGACCCACTCTTCGCGAACGTGCGACATCGAGCGATTAGGAATGGTGCTCATCGGAATGTCCTGTGTCTTCACCAAACAGCACAATCTGTTCCCTCTTTGGGGCAGCGAACGCATGAAAGCGGTCGCCTCAGGGAACACGAATTGACTTGCGGACGACGTTGACGTCGTCGAAACTGAGTCC
>Ga0075436_100001848_pt1 | contig 14530 bp, 14 predicted proteins | sample RhiMethybrSRZTD5_FD_75303 | JGI IMG/M metagenome (GOLD analysis project Ga0075436, IMG submission 75303) | Populus rhizosphere microbial communities from Tennessee, USA - Rhizosphere MetaG P. TD hybrid SRZTD5 | ecosystem: Host-associated > Plants > Roots > Rhizosphere > Soil | place: USA...
GGTTGGCGCGTTCTACTACCTGCGGGTGATCTTTGCCTTGTACGCCGGCACGCCAGAAGCTGTGGAGCGGTCGGCCGAGGTGGCGCCCCGCATGGCGCTTGGCTCCTCTGTCCTGGTGGTCCTTACTCTGTTGCTGGTCTGGTTAGGTGTGTACCCCGCGCCACTGTTGCATGTGATCCGCGCGGCGCTGCCCGGTTAATCACTTCCGGCCCGCCGCTTCTACCGATTTGGTCGGATCAGCTGCCTTCCAGGTAACATCCGCAGTGGGACCGTAGGTCGCCGGTACAGCCCGATCCATCAGGCGCAGGTAAACGCTCAGCTGGGTGCGATGGTGGCACGTGTGCAGCACCCGGCGCCAGAAAATCCAGATCCTTTGCCGGGTGACGTCGAAAAACGGCACCCCCTGCAGCCACCAGCCTTCTGTCCGGGTCGCCAGGAACGTTAAGCGGGGTTCCGCCAGTTCCTGCATACGCCCGATGAAGCGTTTCACGTCCGCGGGCGCGGGTAGCACTTCGGGGGGCGGCGGCTCGGGCGCGCTGAGAAACTCGCCAAAAAATCGCCGTTCCGAAAGCAACTGGTGCTTGAAAATTTCCTCTACGGATTGCGATCGCGGGTGCGGACGCCAGCCGAGGTCGGCATCGCAAAAACAGCGCCACACCGCGACCACCTTATTGGTCTCACTGGCATAAGTGTCCAGCAAGTGCTGAAACACGGGGGAAGAGGCGCGTGGAACCTGCGTATCCGGTATCGCCGAAAAGGGGTAACTCATGGGCATGGGGTTGTCCCCTCCATTCTTTGCGTAGTGACCCGCCCTCGCCCGCCGCTAGGGTGTACGGTGTCCCTCATGCGGCATTAACCCCACAGGTTCCCAGGCTTGCCTGCCGCGCCGCTCCGCAGTGTAATGGCTTAACAATCGAACACCTAGGCTTGGAGTTGCCCATGGATATTGATGCGGCGCCGCCTCCTACCGCTGCGTCGGAGGCCCCCGAGAATATTGAAAAGCAGATTCTCGCCCTGGACTGGCGCGACCTGCAGTTGTGGTGCATTGGGGCGGGACTCTTGGTGGTCATGGCGGCAGGGTTCCTGGCGCTGCTCATGCCCCAGTTGCTGTGGCAGGTCTCGGCGACTCTCTCCCGCCAGGCCAATATTCCGCAGCTGTTCTTCGGCCTCATCGCGCTGCTCGTCCTTTCCAACGTTTACCTGTTCAACCAGCGGCTGCAACTGGTACGCACCCGCCGCGAATTGGTTCATCAGCTTCAGATTGCGGAACGGACAGCGCGCACCGACGCGCTTACCGGCATCTTCAATCGGCGCTGGCTGGATGAGACCCTGCTGCGGGAGATTGCCCGATTGGAGCGCACCAAGGGCAACTTCACCATCATGATGGCTGATGTGAACGATTTCAAACTGATTAATAGCCGAATCGGCCATGTGGAAGGCGACCGCATCCTGGTGGAGGTGGCCCACCTGCTGCAGAGAAACTTTCGCGCCTCCGATTCCGTGGTGCGTTATGGCGGGGACGAATTTATCGCTCTCATGCCCGATACCGACCTCGCCCAGGCGCGCGTGGCTGTGGACCGACTGCAGCGGTTTGTGGATGCGCGTAACGCTCGCCATGATAGCGCCATCACCCTGGGTTTGAGCTGCGGCCTGGCTAGGTTCCTCCCCGGCATGTCCATGGATGCCCTCATTCAGGCAGCCGATGAAGACATGTACGCCCAGAAGCCGCGGCGCTCCGACCGCTCCAGTCCTAATCTGCGCGCGCCGTTGTGAGCTTGGCCGATTTGTCGGCCTGTCTGCTGATCCGGAAACCGGGCTGTCGGTTAGGGCCGCCTCAGCGCGTTCGATGCTCAAAATCGATCCGGTCAATAAAGAAATACAACCCTACGCAAGCCGCCAAGATCAGCCCCGAAACGATGGCGGCAGGCAGCGCGGTTTCCCAGTAGCCGGCGAGGAATGTTTCGAGCGTTGTGGTCAGCAACCAGATTTGCACCAGCAGCAGGATCACGATAAGCGCCATGGCCCCGTCAATGGCGGTCAGGCCCTTGTTCTGCCCGGTTTGCGGCGCCTCAGCCATGCTGTGCCTCCGGCTGGATTTTCAAGCCCAGCGCCACCAGTTCGTTGCCGCGCCGCTCCAGCACCACGCGAGGCAGCGGTCGCGGCGGCGGTCCTTGCAGAACCGACCCGTCGCGCACCGAGAACGCTCCGTTGTGGCAGGGGCACTCTAGCCGTCCGTGCTCGGCGGAGTAGAAAACCGCGCAGGAAAGATGCGTGCACTTCTGACTGTAGGCCGCATACTCATCCGCTCCCGTGCGCACCAGGATGCACTGGTCCTTAGGCGTCGGATAAAGAAAGAGTTTCACTCCGCCCACCGGGACCTCGTCCGCTTGCGCAATGGCGGCGGTGGGGTACACGGTTTGGCGGGTGAACCAGGAGCGGACCAGAATCCACAAATTTCCGACGAACATCCCCAGGCTGGCCAGCACCAGGAACTTGGCGAATTGGCGGCGGCTCACGTACCGCTCATCGTCGCTGAATACCGAGAACTCATCCCGCCATAGGGGTTCCGCGCTCGGCCGGCGAAACAGGCTCATCCTCGCCCTCCCACATGTAGTCCATCACATCAATGGAAACGGAATTCTGTTCCGGCGGCACCATCATGAACACCTTCGTGGTCACGCGCTGCTCGCCAAAATAAAAAGTGTTGCTGGGCTTCTCGCGGCGGCTGGCAATCTCCTCCGGGCGCACATAGGCCAGCGCCTGGCTGGGACACACGGTGGCGCACATGGGCCGCTTGCCTGCGGAAGTACGGTCGTAGCACATGTCGCACTTCATCATCTGTTCATATTCAGGAACTTTCTTGGGAATGCCGAAGGGGCAGGCCAGCACGCAGTTCCAGCAGGCGATGCAGCGCGGCTTCAGGGACGAGTGCACCACCCCGTCCTCGCCTTTTTTGATGGCGTCGGCCGGGCACACCTCGGCACACGTCGGATCGTCGCAGTGCCAGCAAACGTAAGCCGCGGTGCCGATGGTCTCCCGCCGGTCAATGAAGTCGAAGTTGATCATGGACTTCCCGCGGTGCGTCTCGCATTCCTCGCAGGCTTTCATGCAGGACTGGCAGCCGATGCAGCGCGAAGGGTCCACGTAAAATTCGTAGCCGAACATCACCCCCGCTTTCTCCCTTCCACCGGTTTCTTGCCATTGCTCTCCGCCTCGCGTTCCACCCACCATTCCGGCGGCCGCTCTGCTTTCTGAAGGCGGCAAGCGGAAACCTTAAATTCGGGAATTTTGCTCTGCGGATCCAGCGTGCGGTGTGTCAGCCGGTTCACGCTGCGGTCGAACGGCCAGTGGTAGGGAATAAAAATGGTGTCCGGGCGGATGGTCTTCACCACCATGGCCTGCAGTGTCACCGCGCTGCGCCGCGTCGTGACCGTCACCCAGTCGCCCTCGCGGATGCCGTGCTGGTCCGCCAACCGGGGATGAACCTCAACTCGCGGATTCGGGTACTGCTCGGTGAGTTCGCCGATGCGCCGCGTCTGTGCTCCCGAAAGGTACTGGCTCACCACGCGTCCTGTGGTCAGCAGGATCGGGAAGTTCTCGTCCAGCGGGTCGCCGCTGGGCCGCCACTCGGTTACCCTAAAGCGGCACTTGCCGTCGGGGTGGAACGACTTGCCGCCCTCAATCAGGCGCGGCGTGCCCGGGTGATCCGGCGTGGGACAGGGCCAGAACACGCCCAGTTGCCGGTCCACCTTCTCATAGGTGATTCCGTAATAATCGGCCACTCCGCCGCGCGAAGCCTCCCGCATCTCATCCAGAATCTCGCGCATGGAAATGAAGGGAAAATACTTTTCCTTCCCCATTCGCCGCGCCAGGTCGCACAGAATTGAGCAGTCGGCGCGGGCGTTGGCCGGCGGGTTTACCGCTTTTTGTATGTGAATCACTCGCCCTTCCGCGCTGCAGCTGAGCCCTTCCTCCTCTTCGTGCAGGCTGCCCGCCAGGACGACGTCGGCGAATTGCGCCGTTTCGGACAGGAAAAAATCAATCACGCCGAAGAACTCCAGCTTCTCCAGCGCCTCGCGCGTGAAGTTCGCGTCGGGTAAAGAGACGATAGGATTGAAGCAAATCGAGAGCAGGCCTTTGATCTCGCCCCGGTGGATGGCTTCCATGATTTCCTCGGCCGTCAGTCCCTTGCCTGGAATTTCATCCTCGCCGATTCCCCAGACGCTGGCCACATGCCGCCGGGCCTTGGGATCGTCAATCTGGCGTTGGCCCGGAAGTTGGTCGCATTTCTGCCCCTGTTCGCGGCCTCCCTGGCCATTGCCCTGGCCGGTGATCATGGAGCAGCCTGTGCCTTCGCGCCCGATCTGCCCGGTGGCCAGGCAAAGGTTAATCACCGCGGTGCAGTTCTCCACTCCTTTGGAGTGGTGCTCAATGCCGCGCGCGTGCAGCGCGATCGCGCGTTCCGCCTTCGCGAACCAGCGCGCTGCCTTTTCAATATTTTCCGGAGGAACTCCCGTCATCTCCGCCGCGCGCCGCGGGTCCCACGCCTTCACCGATTCCGCTACCGCTTCGAAACCGGTGGTGTGTTCCGCGATAAAGTCCCGGTTCTCCAAACCGTCGCGCAGCACCACGTGCAGCATGGCCATCAGCAGCGCCAGGTCGGTGCCCGGCCGGACGGGCAGGAATAGGTCGGCATTGCGCGCGATGGGCGTAAGCCGTGGGTCTACCACGATGAGCTTGCCGCCGTTATCCCGGCAGCGCCACACATAATCGGTAGTGATGGGAGCACAGTCGCCGATGTTAGCGCCTACAATCAGCAGCACCTGGGCTTTGGGAATGTCTTCCCACGGAATCAGGCTGCGGTCCACGCCGAATGCCGGCTTGTAGGCGTGCCCGGCGGAGACCATGCACAGCCGCCCGTTGTAGTCCACGTGACGCGTGCCCAGCGCCACCCGCGCAAACTTGCCGACCAAATACGTTTTCTCCGTGGTGAGCGACGCGCCGCCGTAAACCGCGACCGCATCCTTTCCATACTTCTCCTGCAGTTCGCGCAACCGTGCTGCGGTGAAATCCAGGGCCTCCTCCCAGGTCGCCCTGCGAAATCCCTGTTCGGCGCGCATCAGCGGGTCGAGAAGGCGGTCGGGGTGCTCGCTCTGCAGGTACCGCTTCACGCCCTTGGGACAGAGCATGCCGCGGTTGAAGGGGAACTCCTCCCAGGGCTCGAAGCCGATTACGCGCTGGTTTTCCTCTTCCACCTTCAGCTGAATGCCGCACTGCTGACCGCAGAAGCAGCAATGTGTCTTGACCAGGTGGTAGGGATGGGTGGATTCCTCCCGCCATCCGCCCGCCGGAGTGTAGTTCAGGTGCGGCCCGAATCGCGAGGTCAATTCGCGCAACGATGCTGGCGGTTTAGCCACGCGCCTCCTCCTTCAGCCGCAGTTGTGCCCGCGAAAGCGTAATGCGCTTGCACGCGGGACACAGCTCCTGCCAATTGCCTGCCGGGCCGGGCATTGCATAATTGAAACTCATCCTCGGCAGCGCGCGTTTCAGATCGTCAATCTGCATGCGCGAGGCGAAGCGTTGGCCGCAGCGCGCGCACTGTGCGCCCGCATCTTCGTCGCCCGCCTGGTGATAAAGCTTCACGCCCAGTTGCGCCGGCCGCTGAAAAATGTGGAAGAACTTGCCAAACGGCAGGTAGAGCAGCCCCGCAATCACCACGATGGCGTGCGTGATGGAAAGGAAGCTGTAGTATTCACCGCGCAGCCAGGCTTGCGACGCGGTCAATGCCAGGCCGGTAATGCAGATGGCGAACAGCAAGACAATAGGGAAGAAATCCAGCGCGAAGCTCTGCACTGCCTGCGCGCCTCGGTCCCGCATTCGCCGCCACAGCGAGAGAAAGATTCCGCCCAGCACCAGAAAGGCCGCGATATCGAGCCCATGAAACGCGATTTCAGCCTGGAAGGACAGGGCAGGAAAGCGAAATGCCGGCACCCCGAACACGTAGCCCACGTAAGTCATCTGGTCATTCAGCGCGCTGCGGAACGAAATCCAGCCAAACACCAGCGGGAAGGTGATGATCACCGCCAGAATGCAGCCCCAGAAAATCAGCTGGTGCATCCACCAGCGCAGGCGCGAGCGCCGGCGAATGAAGAGCTGCCCGAAAATGTGCGTGCCCGCCAGCCCCAGCAGCCGGACCAGGCTGCGCAGCGCGTCCCGCTGCAGGAACAGTTGCCAGCCCCGGTTCCAGTAAATGCGCGTGGTCGGCTTGCTCAGCCACACGTTGTAGTGGTACACCACGCCCCATGTGGCGAAGATGATGGCAAACGTGTAGGCCACCAGCGCGGGGTCGAAGTTCTCCAGGTTACGCGAGCCCACCACAATGGCTGCTACCAGCAGGCCAGTCCACAGCGTTGCCCAAGCGCCCGCGCGCAGGCGGTCAGCGGTGCGCGTCAACTCCGGGGCCAGCAGTTCTTCCAGGCTTTCCTGGCGCGGCATCAACACCCGCCGGTTGGCCCAGTAGAGCACGGCCGAAGCCAGCGCCAGCAGCACGAATCCCGGCCACACTCGTCCGGTGTGGTCGCGGAAAAATCCCAGCAGGATGGGCGGGAGGAAACCTCCCAGGCCACCCAGCGCCCCCACCAAGCCGGTCACGGTCCCAGTTTCAACCGGGAAATATTGCGGCACCAGCTTGAACACCGCTCCGTTGCCGATGCCCAGCAGCAGGGCACAGCCCAGCGCTCCCACCGTGAAGGGCGCCATCGCTGTCCACATCAGCAGCAGCGCGAAAGGAATAATCCCGAGAAACACCACGGAGAGCACGCGCGCCCCGCCGATCTGGTCGGCCAACCAGCCGCCCACCGGCCGCGCCAGCGTGGCCAGCGCCACGAACCCGGCGGTGCGGAAGCCGGCGTCGATCAGGCCCAGGCCGAAATCGGCACGCAGCAGGCTGGGCAGGTAAATGGAAAACGCGACAAAGCCGCCGAAGGTCAGGAAATAAAACGCGGCCAGCAGCCAGGCCAGCGGCCGCTTCCCCAGCACCACCAGCATTTCACCCAGAGTCTTGGGGCGGGCCGCGCCTTGCGGGTTGCGGGCCAGGATGGCGAACACGATTGCCCAAGCCACCAGCAGCACTGCCATGCCCCGGAACACGTTGTGCACGCCCACGGCAACGGCCAGCAACGGGCCGCCGAATACCGCTGCCGACTGTCCAATGTTGCCGATTCCGTAGACGCCGAGCGCGCTGCCCTGGCGTTCTTGCGAATACCAGCGGGAGATGAAGGGCACGCCCACCGCGAACGACGAGCCCGCCAATCCCAGGAAGAACGCGACCACCAGTAAAGGATGGTAGGCGCCGGTGCGGGTCACCCAGAACACCGGCGCGGCGACCACCAGCATCAAGGCGCTGAATACCGCCCGGCCCCCGAACCGGTCGGCCAGCATGCCCATGGGAATTCGTGCCACCGCTCCCAGCAGCACCGGCACAGCTACCAGGAACGCCGTCTGCGTCGCGGTCAGATTCAGCAGCTCGCGGAAACGTGGGGCGAAGGCGCTGATCAATCCCCATGCGGCAAAGCAGATGGCGAACGAGATGGTTGCCAGTGCAAGCTGCGGCCCGGACCTCGGAGAGGTGTTGCGCATGGTCAGTGCCTGACCAACTGACTAAACTACCACTTGGGGGGCAGAGATGCAGGTCGCGACCCGCACATCGCCAGAAACTCAGCGGGGACTTCGCGGAGCATCTCCCTGCAATTGTTCCTGCCCGACCTCCGCCCTGATGTTTACCTGAAATCCCGCTTTGCCACCGTGACTTCCGTCACGGCTTATCGTTTTGCGATATTTCAGAGTCGAGGCCGGAAGTGTTTCATCGAAATGAATAGCAAATCTAGACGCCGCTGAGCGGCAGAAAAGGAGACCTTCATGCAACCCAGGCTGGATGCCGGCAAACTCTCTCCGGAAGGCTATCGCGCGGTGTTTGCGCTCGAGCAATATATCCGTCATTGCGGGCTGGAACTGAAGCTGCTGGAATTGGTCAGGTTACGCGCTTCGCAACTCAATGGCTGCGCCTATTGCGTGGACATGCACACCACGGATGCACGCGCGGAAGGCGAGACCGAGCAGCGCCTCTATGCGGTTTCCGTGTGGGAGGAAACTCCCTTCTTTACCGACCGCGAGCGCGCCGCCCTGGCTTGGACCGAAGCGGTTACCCTGGTGGGCAAGGACCACGTGCCCGACGATGTGTATGAACTGGCACGCACCCAGTTCAGCGAAAAGGAATTGGTGGATTTGACTCTGGCCGTCATCGCGATCAACAGCTGGAACCGCCTGGCCATCAGTTTCCGCGCTGTTCCCGGCACTTATCATCGTCCGGCGGAAATGAAGACGGGTACGCGCTAGTCTAGGCGGGGCGCGCGCGGTGGTCGAACAGCATCAGGTCGCGCACCGAGACCAGTCCGACAAACTCGTCACCGGCGCAGATGGGGAGGTGGCGAAACCCGAATTCTTTCATCATGAACAGGCAGTTCTCAACCGTTTCGTCGGGCGAGACGGTTCGGGGATAGGGCGTCATTACCTCTGAAAGCCGGGTGCTGCCCGGGCTGCGTCCCGCGGCGACTACGCGCGTCATCACGTCGCGCTCGGAGAAAATCCCCACCAGTCGCCCTTCGCGCAGCACGGGCAGAGCCCCGATGTTGCGCTCGGTCATGATGCGGGCCGCTTCCAGTACTGTCATCTCCGGACTGGCGCTGTGGGTGAGCCGCGTTTTCACCACATCCGCTACACTTGCCATCTGCTACTCCTTTAATCAACCCCGTGATTTTACCCGATTGCGGCTGGCGCCGTGGGGCACTCGATGGGGGCGTGCATCCGTCCTGCCACCTTCATTTGTAAAGAAAATCTGGCGAGGAACCCACGCTGCCATGTACTCCGAGCATGTTAAAAACAACTATGGACTGGAAGAAAGAAATTGTGGCCGCGGAGAAGCGCATTCGGCTCCAGGTGCTCGAAACTCCGCTGGAGCGTTCGCATTTCCTCAGTGAGGCCGGCGGCGCGAACGTGTACCTCAAGCTGGAGCATTTGCAGCACACCGGCTCATTCAAGCTGCGCGGGGCCACCAACAAGCTGCTGTCCCTCTCCCCGGAACAACTCCGGCGCGGAGTGATCGCGGCCTCCACCGGCAACCACGGCATGGCCGTCTCTTATGCCGCCAGCAAACTCGGCGCGAGCGCCACCATTTATATGAAAGAGGGCGCGCTGCCGGAGAAGGTCGAGTTGATCCGCTCATTCGGCGGCACCACCGTGTTTCACGGCGAAAATCCCGTGCACGCGGAGAACAAGGCGCGTGAAGTGTCACAGCAGACGGACCAAGTGTTTATTTCCCCGTATAACGACCTGCAGGTCATCGCCGGTCAGGGCACGCTGGGCGTGGAACTGGAGCGCCAACTGCCGGAATTGGACGCTGTGTTCATCTCGGTGGGCGGAGGCGGGCTGATCTCCGGCATCGCCAGCTACCTCAAACAGGTTAATCCAAACGTAAAAATCGTGGGCTGCTGGCCGGAAAACTCGCCGGTCATGTATGAGTGCATGAAGGCGGGCCGCATAATGGATGTTCCGGAAAAGGAAACTCTCTCCGACAGCACCGCCGGCGGTGTGGAGGAGGGCGCCATTACGCTCGAGCTGTGCCGCCGCCTGATTGACGACTGCCTGCTGGTGTCAGAGGCCGACATCCTTGCCGCCCTGAAACTGATCCTCGATAAGGAGCGCTGGGCCGTTGAAGGTGCGGCCGCGCTGCCTGTCGCGGCCTATCTACAGCGGGCCAAGGATTATGTAGGCAAAAACGTGGCCATTCTGCTTTGCGGCCGGAACATTCCCTTGAAGAAGCTGCAAGCGGCACTTGCCAAGTAAACAGCCAAGGGTCAGCAGCGAGTTGCTAATTGCCAGACGCCGTCTTGCGCGCCAGCTGCTTCGATTCGTACCGCCCGATCAGCTCGTCCAGTTTGGCGAAAAGGCGGGAGTTGTCCTGCGCGGGATAGCCAGCCAGATTCTCCCGGTATTCCTCCACATTGAACAGGAAGGCTTCGATGCGCTCCTTGTTCAAATCGCCCCAGTAGGCGCCGTAGCCCATCTTCTGGACGTAATAAGCGTTGAACACCTGCTCGAACTGCCGCTTCAATGGCCACGCGAGGTAAGGCTTGCGCAGGTGCAAGGCTTCGCTGATGAGAGAGAAGCCTGAGTTGGCCAGCACCGCTTTGCACCCCGTCAAATCCGCCAGAAATCCTTCCAGGCTGGGCGTGCGGAAGAGCAAGTTGCCTTGTTGGCCTTCCCGATTGAATCCGTAGCACACGAAGCGCTGGCGAACGCGGCCGAGCAGCTCCATGAGTTCCGCCGAGGGGGCGGTTACGTATACCAGCACGTAATCGCCCGTTGTGGATCGCGCCTGCAGCACCTCCTGCCGCAGGATGGGCGGGAACAGGAACGTGTCCTTGCGCCGCAGCGGCGCGTCGAAAAACGAGATAACCAGGTAGGCGTCGCAGCCATGCGTCATCACCCGCGTGACCAGCTTGGCAGCCGCGGCATCATTGCGGCACTCGCGCGGATAGGAAATTTCCGCTCGCGTGAGCAGGTGCTGGTTATCTATGGAAACAAGGGGCAAATGCAAGTGGTGGGCCACTCGGCAGGAGAGCGGCTCAAAATCCGTGATGACTAGGTCAACGCCCCACTGCTCGGCCATTTTTGTGAGCTGCTTGATGCTTTTGCCAGCGCGCGGCGCCTTCAGCAGGTTGCCTACTATCGTCTTCCGGTAGCGAACTTGGTTGCGCACATAGGCTAGGCGCAGACCGTAAATTTCTGTGACCTCAAAATCGGATTTCAGATTGCGCAGGCCGCGGTCAAACGAAACCACATGCACCCTGTGGCCCTGCTGCTCGAGGTGAGTGATGATTTCTTTGGCGCGGGTGGAATGCCCTGAGCCTTCGCCGTTTACGCCATAGAGAATATTGGCCATCGAACAGACATGATTTTAGGTGGAACAGCGAGTTGGAAGCTATCAAGAATCACGTGGGCACAGGCGTGCGGGCGAGCACCGCTTCGCCCAACGCTTTACCGCACAATCCCAGGCCCAGCCTCGAAAGTGTCTCAGTCCCCGAAACCAGACCTGCACTTAATGGCGGGCGCCGGCGGCTGCCACGGCAGCTTTGGCCGCCTGTTGCGGAGCAAAAGAAGCGATTGCCTCCATCAGCTTTTCCGGGCTGTATGGCGAATCAATCTCTTTGTCCACGCTGGGGTGCCCGTGTGTCGAGTGCAGCACCAGTACCTTGGTGGCCTGGTTCGTCTTCTTCACCATGTAGGGCAGGTGGTGGCGATCGTTCTTGTTCAGCGTATCGCCCAGGATCACCAGGTCATAGCTCTTGCGGCGGACCGACTCCTCCACCGCTTTGCGGCCAGTTACCTGGTCCACTGCATGGCCGCCCTTCTGCATCTGGGCCGCCTGTGAGGCAAGCAGTTCAAGATCGTCTTCGGCGTAAAGAATGGAAAGTTGCGCTGGTTTTGACATGGCTTGGTTAGTGGAACGTCTCCGGAGGGCACAGTACCAAGCGCGTATCCCCTCGGAAACGTCACCAAAGACCAAGCCCCGCGGGGCTTTTACAACCACGCAGGAATGCACCACTTACAGGTATTTCAGGGTGTCGTTAATCAGCTTGTGGGTGCCCCCGTAGGAGTCGGGGCCGCCTTCCCACTCCATCGAGCAGTAACCGCGGAACCCGCTGGCTTTCAGAATCCCGAAGGTCTTGGGAATGTCTATGCGGTATACCTTGCCTCCATCGCCTTCCTCGGAGTCCTTCACATGGCAGATGTTGTAGGCATGGCGGAACATGGCCGTCACCGCCTTGTAATCGAAATCGGCATTGCCGGTGAGCATGGAATTGCAAAAATCAGGTAGGGCGTGCAGCCAGGGGCTGTTTACCTTCTTCACCAGGTTGACAATGAAAAATGCGTCCTCGCTGACCAGGTCGTCGTTTTCTAAGTTGACCACCACGTTCTTGGAGGCTGCGTAGTGAACCACCTGGCCCAGTGATTCGGCGGTACGCGCTACATCAGGTTTGGAACTTTTGGAGCGGCCGATATGGTTGCGAATGCTTGGCGAGCCGACGGCCACGGCGATGTCCACCCACTTTTTACCGAGATCAATGGCTTTCTGCCGCTGGGCGGGATCGGGATCGTAATAACTCTCTTCGCCGCCCATGGGTATATCCACGACGTGGCAGCCCGCCTTCTGCACCGCCTCGCGGAACCGGCCCAGATAGGCGCTGTCGGTCGAGGCGAAATGCTCGCCCAGGGGCTCGAGCTTGTTCACCTTGAATTCCTTCACCACCATGGCGGGAAATTCCAGCAGGGTCATGCCCGGCTTGCTGCGGTCGCGGTACGTGTTGGTGGGGCTGTCAATCCAGAAGCGAAACGGCCAGGATGCCACTGAGATGCGCTCGCGCACCGCGGTAGGAAACGTCATCTGCGGGCCGTGCGGCGCGGCTTCCAATCTGCCGCCCAGAAATTCCATTCCCGGCGCGGCGCACGCAACGGCCGCTACACCTAAGGAGCTTTTAAGAAAAGACCGGCGCGAAAGAGGGCTCATATAGGTTCTCCAGAATTAAGGTGCTTGCGCGCAAGCAGTATTTCACAGCTGCGGCGGAAGCAGTAGTCGAGAGTCAGCTAATTTCCAGACCCTTTAGAAAGACAGGATTCGGCGATCAGGGCCCCCCGTTCAGCACCTGTAAACATCCGGGCACATTCGCGTCAATCCGGGCGAACCAAGTAGCTGCGAGCCAAGCGCCGGTCACCGTACGTCTGGTAGCAATACCGCCGCACCCTCATCGCATCTCAACGACAGATGGAGGGTAGCCACACTCGCAAACCGCAGCCGTTGTCGGCCAAAGAGAAAGCCGTGCTGGCGCTGGCTATCACTTGGGTGGCGGGATTTGTGGATGCGGTCGGTTACCTCGTGCTCTCCCACATCTACACCTCTAACATGAGCGGCAACACGGTCGGCGTGGGGCTGCACGCGGCCCTGCGCAGCTGGAGTGAAGTAGCGCGCGAAGGCTGGCCGATACTGATGTTCGTGGCTGGCCTGGTCTTCTGCGCCATTATTCACGAGAGCGGCAAGCGTGCCGGAATCGTGGCCACCTCTTCCATCACCTACGCCCTCGAAGCCGCCCTGCTCGCCGCCTTCATCCCCCTGAGCCTTGCTCATCTCCACGGCGGCCAGGTGCGGCCCCAGTCCGCTTCGTTGTTCTACCTGATGGTTGCGCTGCCTGCGATTGCCATGGGCCTGCAGAACGCCACCATCAGCCATGTGGGCGCGCTCTCACTTCGTACTACCCACGTCACTGGTTCGCTCACCACGCTGGCGGAGGCGATCGCAGTCTATATGTTCTGGCTGCACGACCGGACCCGCGGCCGGTTTCGGCGTCGCATCGGGATTGTGCTGCGCCTCACGCCTCGGCAAAAATCCGCCCAGGCTCTGGCCCTCATGACCGGCTCCTGGATTGCTTTTGTGGCTGGCGCCGTCTCCGGTGCCGTCCTCAACTCGAAATGGCAGACCGCCTGTCTTCTCCCTCCTATCGCCTTGCTGCTCATTCTGGCCACTCTGGACATCGTTCGTCCTATTGCTCCCGCGTGGGCCAAGCACCTGGAGTAGCTCAAACGAGTACTCAGGAGTGAAGGCCCAAACCCAGCCGAGTGTTCGGGGAAGGGCCTTTGTTATTTCGATCCGCCCTCCTTCCGTCTCTGTTTGTGGCCGCCCGCACTTGTTTGGCCGATAGCCGAAAGCCAAAAGCTAAACGAACCGCCCCGCGTCTCGATCAGGTAATCTGTTTGCCGCACATATGCGATTACCGGATAAAGTAGCCCTCATTACCGGTGGCACCTCGGGCATCGGCGAGGCCACCGCGCTGCTGTTCTCCCGGGAAGGCGCGCGCGTCGCCATTACCGGCCGCAGCCTGGAGCGCGGCGAGAGACTGGCTGGCAAGATCGAAGCCGCCGGCGGCCAGGCCATCTTCCTGCAGTCCGACGTCCGTTCTGCCGAGCAATGCCGCCGCGCGGTGGACGAAACCCTGAAGGCATTCGGCCGCCTGGACGTGCTCTTCAACAATGCCGGCGTCTATTACCCGCATACGGCGCTCGACTGCACCGAGGAAGAATGGGACCAGCAGATTGACGTCAACCTGAAGGGCACCTTTCTCATGTCGAAATATGTCTTGCCCAGAATGATCGAGCAGGGCGGCGGCGTGATCATCAACAACAGTTCCGGCTGGGGTCTGGTCGGCGGAGACGCGGCCGTGGCCTATTGCGCCTCCAAAGGCGGCGTGGTGCTGCTGACCAAAGCCATGGCCATTGACCATGGCCGCCAGGGAATTCGTGTGAACTGCATCTGCCCCGGTGACGTGGATACGCCCATGCTCCCCGAAGACGCCCGCATGCGCGGCCTGAAGTGGCAGGATTATCTGGCCGGTGCCGCCAACCGTCCCATGGGCCGCGTCGG
>Ga0075436_100001849_pt1 | contig 14521 bp, 13 predicted proteins | sample RhiMethybrSRZTD5_FD_75303 | JGI IMG/M metagenome (GOLD analysis project Ga0075436, IMG submission 75303) | Populus rhizosphere microbial communities from Tennessee, USA - Rhizosphere MetaG P. TD hybrid SRZTD5 | ecosystem: Host-associated > Plants > Roots > Rhizosphere > Soil | place: USA...
GATGACGTCGTGCTTGTCGATCAATCTCCGATAGGCCGCACGCCGCGCTCGAACCCGGTGACCTACATCAAAGTCTACGATGCGATTCGCGATCTGTTCGCTTCGACTCGCGAAGCTCAGGCTCGCGGCTTTGATTCGTCGCACTTCAGCTTCAACGTTCCCGGAGGACGTTGCGAACGCTGCGAAGGAAACGGAGTCGAGATAAAAGAGATGCAGTTCCTCGCCGACGTTGAGTTGATCTGTGAAGAGTGTAAGGGTATGCGATTCAAACAGGCTCTTCTCGACGTCAAGTACAAAGGGCGCTCGATCCACGATGTGTTGAATATGACCGTTCGCGAAGCTCAATTGTTCTTCGCAAACGTCAATCGAATCGCGTCTAAGCTTCGCGTGATGGACGATGTTGGACTTGGGTATTTGCGGCTCGGTCAATCGGCGACGACTCTTTCGGGAGGCGAAGCTCAACGCGTAAAGCTCGCGGCGTTTTTGTCCAGGCGATCAAGCGCGCGCACGTTGTACATTTTTGATGAGCCTACGACTGGCCTTCACTTCGATGACATTAACAAGCTGCTTGCAGCGTTTCGCCAACTGATCGAAGCGGGCGGCTCGATCACAATCATCGAGCACAATCTGGACGTGATCAAAAGCGCTGATTGGATTATCGATCTCGGCCCGGAAGGCGGGGACGAAGGCGGAAACGTTGTAGCGGTCGGCCCGCCCAGCGCAATCGTTTCCTGTGAACGCTCGTATACGGGACACTTCTTGAAGACAGCGATTCGATAGAGCGCGGAACCGGAATTGAAAATTGAAAATTGCACATTGAAGATTTGAAATTGGGAGCCGGGACACGCTCCATAGATTTGTGATTCTAAGATTTGCATTTTCTTGTTGATCTCAATGAACGTCATCGACGAAAGAGGCAAGCAAGTCATCACCGAATTGGACATTCGTTCGGCTGCGACTGGCGACACAGTGCGAATCGATGAAGAAGCGTTGCTCACTCCGCTCGCTCGTGACCTCGCTCGTGAACGGGGCGTTCAGATCGAGCGAGTGCGAAGACGTTCGGCTGCGAGGAAGAAAAAAATCGCGCTGGGCGCCGATCACGGCGGCTTCGAGATGAAAGAGGAATTGAAGCGCGTGCTTGCCGATCTCGGCCACGACTATAAGGACTTCGGCACACACTCTACCGAAGCCGTTGACTATCCGGACTACGCGCACGTCGTCGCAAGAGCGGTAGCCGGCGGCGCTTGCGATCTTGGAATCATCATTGATGGAGCAGGCATCGGCTCGTGCATGACCGCGAACAAGGTGCCTGGTGTTCGAGCCGCGATGTGCTACGACGAAGCTTCCGCGCGCAACAGCCGCGAGCACAACGGAGCGAATGTCCTTACGCTTGGCGGAAAGATGATTTCAAATGATCGCATGCGCTCGATTGTGAGCACCTGGCTCGCAACGGAGCTGACTGAAGACCGCCACCGCCGTCGCGTAAACAAGATCGATGCAATCGAGCAGGAATACCTGAAGTCACCCTCCAAATAGTCCTTCGTGTTCTTTGCGGCTTCGCGCCTTTTCGCCAATCTGCGCTCCGCCTGGACAGGACAGGTTCGCGCAAAGTAGCTGAGACGCAAAGAAGCAAAGTGCAATCTTGAACTCGCCCGCCGCTGCCGCGTTTGAAGTCTGTGGTTCAAAAACTTCTCAACGTTTTCCACACATCGACGGTAGTTATAAACAGAAGAGCGAGGATTACGACGAATGCCGGGTGAGGTTGCTGAAATAGCCTTGATCACCGACAACCTTGGCTTGCCTGACAAGCCGGCGCGCGGCAGCGAGTCCGAGACCTTCGAGCGCGCGAAGTCGGGAGACGTCGCCGCCTTCGAGCAGATCTTCGATCGCTATCAGCGAAAGGTTTTGTTGACCGCATGGCGAATCCTGGGAAACCGCGAAGACGCTCGCGACGCCGCGCAGGAAGTTTTCTTGCGTGTTTACAAATATCTCGGCCGGTTTCGATCGGATCAGGATTTTGCAGCGTGGCTGTATCGCATCATCGTGAATGTTTGTCGAGATCATGTTCGAAAGCGCGGACGCCGAGTTCAGTTTACTTCGTATGAAGCCGAACATCGGCAAGGCAGCTTCGACTCGATTGCGAGCTCGGAAGACGTTGAAGCATCACTGCTGCGCTCGCAACAACAGACGATGATCGCAGAAGCGCTTGATTCGCTGTCTGTCAAAGAAAGAGCGGCAATTGTGTTACGCGATCTTGAAGGATTGACGACCGAGGAAGTCGCGCGAGCGCTTGGATCGAGTCAGGCGACGGTCAGATCGCAGATCAGCACAGCTCGCGCGAAGATAAAGAGGTTCAAAGACCGCGCTCTCAATCGAACGCGGCGAGGATGAAGCGATGAACTGCAGACGAATCGAACAACTCCTTCCGTTGTACGTCGGTGGCGATCTCAAGTCTTCGCTGGCGACTCGGATTGCATCGCATCTCGAGTGGTGCGGCCGTTGCAACTGGCTAGCCGACGACTTCAGGGAGAGCCAAAGCTGGCTTCGCTCGTACGAGTCTCCGGTGTTTGATGAAGCGTTCGTCGGCGACTTGAAACACAGAGTGCTTGGACGGGTCGCGGAAACTCGCTCGCGAGCTTCGCTGTTGCCGTCCTTGATCGGACAATGGAACCGCAGACAAGTGCTCGCTCTGGCGGCCACGTGCTTTGTAGTCGCCGGAATGTTAGCCCTCTACTTTTATCAATCGCGCGTAAGACTAAACTCAAACATAGTGTCCAGGATATCCAACCCGGACGCCTCCGTCGAAACCCAAGAGAAACCCGGCGTTGTCACAGAAGCGGCTTCCGGAGCCGGTTCCAAGGCGCGGCAAGTCCCGGTCAGGAGACACCACAGCGTCAAACCGCAAGCAGCCGGTTCAGAAATCGCGAGCGCTCAGATCGAAGCGCACCCGGCCACAGAAGTTGTTCCTCATGCGAATGCCGAAGAGTCAGCTAACGATTCGACGGACGTGCCCGCTGATTTACCAGAGATGCTGCGGATTGAAATCCAGACGAGCGATCCAAAGATTCGCATCATATGGTTCGCACCAAAGGTCGCCGATTCAAAACTTAACAAACCAGCAACAGACTAGGAGGTCTTATGCTTTCGTTCAAAGCAAGCACAGTATTGGCAGTCATCGTTACCTTGTCACTTGTCCCCGCAGCTTTCGGCCAACAGCCTCAAACGGCTCAGACTCCGGCGCCTCAAGCCACGCCTCCGAGAACTCCGGACTATGTCGACTTCACAGGCTTCAAAGGAAGAGTGTTCGATATAAAATATCGCGACCCGCGGTCACTGGTTGACACGCTGCGCGCGCTTGGAAGCGGCTTCAAGGGAGCGACAATTTCATGGAGCGATGAATTCAAGACTCTGACCGTCCGCGATTTTCCAGAAAACATCGCGATGATAGAAGAGGCAATCAAGCGCTTAGACGTGCCGCAGCCGCCCGTGCCGGACATTGAGATTGTAATGCACGTTCTTATCGCTTCAAGCGCGGAAGGTGCTTCTGATGATCTGCCTGTTCCGCTCAGGGACGTTGTATCGCAGTTACGTTCGACACTCAGCTTCAAGGGCTACCACGCTCTAACGACTATTGTTCAACGAACCCGGTCCGGTGTTCGCAACATTGAGGGCAATGGCAGCGTGGGCGTCAAGCTAATGCAACCCGACCGTGAAGAACGAGCGGAGTATAGCTACCGTTTCTTTGGGTCGGGCTCCTCCGCCGCCTCTGTCGTTTCGACTCCGTCAGGAGGCTATGCGGTACAGATTCCCGAACTGAGTTTCCGTGTTCGGAGCGATAGCCTCGGCGACGCGCGTATTGAGACTGGTCTGAGCGTTCGCGATGGCGAGAAGGTTGTCGTTGGAACTTCGAGCCTAAAGGATCGGGGGTTGATTCTTGTGCTCTCCGCAAAAGTGATCAAGCCGTGATCACTCTTCCTCTTATGACGCGAAGGAGCCGGCTCAATTCTCTTCCCGGCATCCTTCGCGTCAGTCTTTGACCTTCCGCTTTAAAACCATTCCGTGATCAATTATCATAACGCCGCTCTGTTGACTCGAACTCTGGACCGTTCGGGCTCGAACATTAAACGGTTATGAGCGACGACAAAAAGTACGCGGTCGAGATGCGCGGTATCACCAAGCGATTTGGTGATGTGCTCGCCAACCATCACATCGATCTAACGATCCCCGATCAATCCATTCACGCGATCATCGGTGAAAACGGCGCCGGCAAATCGACCGTGATGAACATCCTTTACGGCTTTTACACGGCCGATGAAGGAGAGATTTCTATCGACGGTCAACCGCGGCAGATTAACGGCCCGGCCGACGCGATCAAGCTTGGCTTGGGAATGGTTCATCAGCATTTCATGCTGGTCGACCCGCTAACGGTAACCGAAAACATCGTGCTGGGAGATGAGCCGACCGCCGGACTCTCAATCGATTATCGCAAGGCCCGCAGTCGAGTCCGCGAGATATCCGAACAATACGGCTTGAAGATAGATCCCGATGCGCGCGTCCGCGATCTTTCGGTAGGTCAACAACAGCGCGTGGAAATTCTTAAGACACTGTACCGTGGCGCTCGAATTCTGATTCTCGACGAGCCGACGGCCGTGCTTACTCCGCAGGAAGTAACTGAAATGTTCGCGATATTGCGGGGGCTGCGCGAACAAGGCAAGACGATCATCATCATCACTCACAAGCTCGCCGAAGTGCTCGCGCTTTCAGACAACATCACCGTAATGCGCGACGGGCGAGTAGTTGGAAACTTGCCGACTAAAGAAGCAACAGCCGAAGGGCTCGCGCGGATGATGGTCGGACGCGAGGTGCTCCTTCGTGTGAAGAAGGATGAAGCTAAACCCGAAGAGCCGGTGTTGAGCGTGCAAGGGCTTACGCTTAAAGCGCCGGACGGAAAAACGATTCTCGACGCCATATCGTTCGAAGTTCGCGGCGGCGAGACTCTTGGAATTGCGGGAGTTGAAGGCAACGGGCAAACCGAGTTGATTGAAATCCTCGCGGGCTTGCGTGAACCAACATCCGGCGAGATTCTGCTCGAAGGCAAATCGCTTCAGAGCGTCGATACTCGAGAGCGAAAGCAGCGTGGCATAGCTCACATTCCTGAAGACCGTCATCGACGCGGGCTTCTCCTTCCTTTTAACCTCGCAGCAAACAGCATCCTCGGAGTCCATCGCAATTCTCCGATCTCAAATCTCGTGCTTCTCAACAACGCCTACATCGATGCACGAGCCGAACGTTTGGTCAGTGAATACGACGTGCGTCCGCCCAACATCGCGTTGCCCGCTCAAGCGCTATCGGGCGGCAACCAACAGAAGCTGATCGTGGCTCGCGAGTTCGACATCAAACCAAAGCTCGTGCTGGTTGCGCAGCCGACTCGTGGAGTTGATATAGGAGCGACCGAGTTCATTCACCGCAAATTAATCGAGCTTCGCGATGCAGGCGCCGCGGTGTTATTGGTCTCTGCCGAACTCGACGAGGTCTTGAGCTTGAGCGATCGCATCGCGGTGATTTACGAAGGACGCATAGTCGGCGAGGTCGATCCAAAGACAGTCAGCGAAGAACACATCGGCCTCATGATGACAGGTGGTTCTTAGATTGGGGCCGCGTTCTCTGTCTTTGTGTTCTTCGCGAGTCTTTGCGGTCTTTGCGTCTTTGCGCGAAACCAAAATTAATCTATGCACGAAAACGAAATCGCAACGATCATCGTAGACGTAGCATTTCACATTCACTCGGACTTGGGCCCTGGTTTGTTCGAGACCGTTTACGAGCGAGTCATGGAGGCTGAGCTAGCCAAGCGCAGGCTGACTGTCTTTCGCCAAAAGCCAATACCGATTGTTTACGGCGGTTTGCACTTCGGGGCCGGATTTCGGGCCGATCTCTTAGTGGACGACAAGGTGATCGTTGAGGTGAAGTCAATCGATGCGCTCCACCCGTTCATAAAAACAAGCACTGACGTATTTGAGATTTGCTGACAAGAGACTGGGGTTGTTGATTAACTTTAATGTTGCGCTGATAAAGGACGGTATCGTAAGACTCGTAAATAAGCTCAAAGAGTGAGTCTGGTTTCGCGCAAAGACGCAGAGGTCCGCGAAGAACGCAAAGATGAACATCCTTGTAATTGGCTCTGGGGGCCGGGAACACGCCATCGCCTGGAAGCTCGCGCAGAGTGTGCACATCTCGCGACTCTACTGCGCGCCAGGAAACGCCGGCATCGCTGAAATCGCTGAATGCTTCCCCGCCGATGTGAACGATCCGCTCGCGCTCGCTGACCTGGCCGAATCGATTCACGCTGATCTGACTATAGTCGGCCCGGAAGCTCCGCTCGTCGCCGGAGTAGCCGAAGTCTTTCACGCCCGACGCCTTCGAGTTGCGGGTCCTTCCGCCACGGCAGCCCAACTTGAAGGCAGCAAGATCTTCACCAAGCAGTTCGCCACGCGACACTCGATCCCGACTGCGCGCTTCGTCGCATGTGACTCGCCCGAAGCTGCTCGCGACGCGTTGAAAAGGCAGTTCGAGTTTCCGGTAGTCGTCAAAGCGGACGGATTGGCTGCCGGCAAAGGCGTTCGAATAGTAGGCGATCGAGACGAATTCGACGAGGCAATCGAAGCGATGATGGTCGAGCGGATTTTTGGAGAAGCCGGGTCGCGCGTGTTGCTTGAAGAGTGTCTCTTCGGCCGCGAAGTTTCCGTAATGGTGTTCACCGACGGCCGGGATTCCAAAGCTATCGTGCCTGCCCAGGACTACAAGAGGGTATTCGACGGCGATCGCGGACCGAACACCGGAGGAATGGGATCGTTTTCAACTCCCGGCTTGCTTGATGATGTGACTCTAGCGCGAATTATGCGCGAGGTAATCGAGCCGACGCTGGAAGGCATGAACCGAGAGGGCAATGCGTTCAGCGGCGTTCTATACGCCGGACTCATGCTGACTTGCGACGGCCCTCAGCTCATCGAATACAACGCACGGCTGGGAGATCCCGAAACTCAAGCGGTGCTTGTCAGACTCGACAGCGATCTGGTTGAGATTTTCGACGCCGTGGTCGATCAGCAAATCGGAAACACCGACGTCAAATGGAGCGATGATTCATCTGTTTGCATAGTCGCCGCTTCGGGCGGCTACCCCGGCGAGTTTGAAAAGGGCAAACCGATCACCGAACTTGAACAAGCGAAATCCCTTGAAGGTGTCGTTATCTTTCACGCAGGAACGGTGCGAGATCGTCAAGGCGGTTTCCTGACCTCGGGCGGTCGCGTGCTGGGCGTGACGGCGCGCGCAGCCACGCTCGGAGACGCGCGCATTAAAGCTTATGAAGCAATCGCCCGTATCAAGTTCGAAGGCATGCACTATCGCACCGATATAGCGTCTTGACGGTAACGATTTAATCTGTCCATTTACACCAATCTGCTACGCTTGCGCGAGTCTTGAGTGTCTCCAAAGTCTCGCTACGCATTCATAAAGCCGAGCTAAGACTCGTAGCTAGCGAGGAGGGGCCCCACTAAGCGACGCCGCTCGATTAATCTCTGTCAGCAAAGCGCTGTCAATACGTCTGCAAGTTTGTTAACCGCCGCGATCAGCGCTCTACCCGCCTGATCGAAGTTGTTAGCAGCGGCCTGATTCTCCGCCGTCTGAGCGAGTCCCGCCACTCCCGTCAGATTAGGGTAGTAACTCTGCAGCACCGGGTTAAGACGAAGGCTCGACTCGAGTTGGTCGAGACCGGCCCGCACGCTCTTAATGCTGGCTTTCAGTTTGGCCTTGCTCTGCTCGATCTGCTCTGCAGACATGCCGGCAGACGACTCCTCGTGATTGCGGTTCAGCCGCTCAGCAGTCTCGATGCTTTTTGAGACGCCTCCAAAAAGGTAGAGGAACTGAGTTAGCGCCTTGATCTGAGTTGCTATTTCTTCGCGGCCGGCTCGGATTTCGGCTTGTTGCTTTTCGGCAAACGTTGTCGAAGCGCCAGGCCGTTTTTGCGTGCTGCGACGCTTCGTCTGTGAAGTTGCAACGACGAATGAGAGGACGATGCAAACAACAATGAGGATGAGGATTCTTCTCAAAGTGACTCTCCTTTGGCCAGTAGTTGCAACCAACCTAACTCAACAAGGCGGCTCAACTCAACTATACGAACGGCTAAGTTTAATACCAAGCTGCAAGTGGAAAAAAAGTGCTGGGTTGATCGGAATATTGATTCGACGTTCAGGAAGAAGTGTCCTGATTGTTCTGACGGTTACACCGCGATGGATAGAATCAACTTTGAGGGATGCTTTCCGCTCTGACGTCGCCACAATCAATGTCGACCGTCAAGGCTCGATTTCGAAGTCTACGGTCTGAAATGCGGTTTTCTTCGATTGCGGATCTTTGATTGTAACCTTTAACGAGTACATTCCCGGAGCCAATCCGAGCTGCAACCGTCCGCCTGCTTCAACGCCTTTCGCGTCATTTCTGATTGTACGTGCGCCAAGCGGTTGCCAGTCTCCCTGATAGACAACCGTATCGCCGTCAAGTATCTCGACCTTCATCGTCGCCGGCGATTCGGCCCGGTTCGAAGATTGGGCACTGTAGACTACAAACCGATAGTAAGCGATATCACCACGTTTGAATGAGGCCCGTCCGACCACGAGCGCAGGAGCCGGCGCTTTATCGGCGCCGCCTGCCGCGGCCTTGTTCGTGCTCTTTCCTTCTTTTCCAAGGAACAAGCTGCTCAAAGCAAGCTTGCTCTTCTTGAGATCCGGCACCTCGAGCCAGCACATCGAAGTACCCATAGAATCGCTTGCCGTATCGCGCACACCGACTCGCAACTGATAGAAGCCAGGTTTCAGCGCAAGCCGTCTGCTGTAGCGAAAGCCTTCCCGCCTGGCTCGCTGAGCTTGTTCATCTGAGAGCTTGGCCTTGAGCGACTGAGCAATAGTGTCGGAGAGTTTGCCGCTTCGATCGAAGATAGATATCACTACTTCAACATCTACCAGAAATGAATCATCCTGCTTTTTATATTGCAACCCATCGCCATCGAGATGAACCTGAACCGTAGCCTGCGTATCGTCTCCCTCTCGCTCCAGGAAATCAGCTGATGAAATTACCGGAATGCTTGTTACGGGCAGCGGAGAGAGCATAGCTTGAAAAAGCTTCTGCCTGGGTGTGTCGGCAACTTCGGACTTCTTTTCTTCTGCCGCGAAATAGCCTTTCTGCGCGCGTACAACATAGTCGGGGTGATCCTTCACGCGGATGCTAACTTTGCGAAACTTTTTCTTGTCCTTGTTATCCGCGGGGTAGTAAGAAATCGCGTAGTACACTCGATTTCCGTCGAGCATCGCCTGAAGCCATTTGTTCAAATCGTTTCGATTGACATATGCCTCACCGCCCGTGTCGTAAGCGATCGTCCTCAATGTGCTTTGTTCGTCGAGCTTCGATTCGGACAAGTACCGGCTGAAGTCTCCAATTGCAAGAGCCGTCGCAGTGATTGCTACAGAAGCCTGGTATTCAGCAGGTACCTCGAGGCCTTTCGCATCAAACGAATAAACGACCACGCCCGAGCGAGAGGCGCGGCCCGTGACGGCTGTCAAATCCTGATTATCAGCTCCTCCGCCTTGATCGAGCATCGTGAATCCGTCCGACACAAACGCAATAATCCGCTGGCCCGGCATTTCAGCCATTCGCTCGCAAACCGCACGAAGAGTTAGAAGCGTCGCTCGTCGAGTATAGGTTTCTTGAGCCAGGATCTCCTGTGCTCTAGCTACGACGTAACCTTCCGGCGGTGGTGGCGGCCCCTCTTCAGCAATTAGTATTTGGGTCGCTGCGCTTAAAGCGCCCGGCTCATCGCCCAAGACCCTGGCTGCTATATAAGGTGTAAACAGGCTGTCACTCTTCGGGAATCGAGTTATCTTCTCTATCGCGTACCTCAGCATCTTGCGGTCTCGCATGAATTGCTGAAGCACGCCGAGGCTCGAAGAAGTTGTGACTACGGCAACCAAATCCTGATCGGTAATTTGTTCATCGCCGAACTTCTTCAATTGCTGCTTCGCTCGCATGAAGCTGAAGGTTGAAAGGTGCAACGTATCGACGAATAAAACAATTGTGCGAGCCGGCGTCGCTGAGATATCCGGAGTCGGAGGCTTAGCACCAGAAGGAGCGTTGCTATCTTTGGCGACGACGGGCGCTTCGCCGCTGCGAATTTTCTCAACCGAAAAGAACCCGATCTCCTGACGTATGCCGTTCTCCAGGACCTCGAACTCTTCCTTCTTCAGATCTCCGATTGGATTGCCTTTCTTATCCGTGACTACCGCGCGCAATTCGACCAGTTCTGTCTTCAATCGAACTGATTGATCCTGTTCGCCCTTCCTGGTCGCAGTTTCCTGGGACAAGCCAATACCAACAAGGCAACAGAAGAATAGCGGCAGTACGAACAAGCATCGTCGCAAGCTTGAGCCTTGGCGCTTCATGCGATCTTCCTGTGAACTGTTTTCCGGGCTTGAACTCTGAGAATCCAGTGCGAAGGCTATCACTCATTCAATCGGGACGCAATCAATGTAGAAAAATGCGGGCTCGAGCACACGTCGGGTAGAGGGACCCTTACGAGTGTTGTGGTTATTACTTATCGATTCATCGGAATCGAAGTTTATTTTGGCTCGAGAGCGCCGCCCGCCTGTTTCCACGCGTCCAAGCCGCCGTATAGCGGATGAACATTCTTGAAACCGTGCTCCATCAGCTTTCGCGCCACACTGGCGCTTGATCCTTCGTTCGGTCACGTACAGTAAGTGATGATCGCGCGATCACGCGGGATCTGGCTGACATGTTTTTCAACAGCATCAGCCTCAACTCGAAGCGCGCCGGGCAATTTGTTTTCGGCGTCTCCCCATGCTTTGGGGTTCCGATTATCGAGAATCGAAAATTGCTCGCCGCGGTTCATTCGCTCCTGGAGCTCGTCTGCAGTTATCCTCGTCGGCTCGATCGCACTCTTTGCATCTGATTTCATTTACAAGACTCCCTTGTCGGCTTTCACCATTCAAAGGCAATGCCCGTGCCGTCCATCCCGCAGCCCGCATCGTCGTTAAAAGCACGTAGACGAGCAATAAAAATCCTGTGAGTGCCTTGCACGTACGTTCGAATGTACGATTCAAAGGCATTGCGAGAAGCGTCGAGTGCGCGATCAAGGCCGTTTACAACGCTTCAAAAGTTGACACTCTACAAGGGCTAACCTATCATCAAGCTTACTTTCCTGCTGAGTCTTTCCTGTTGATTTGACCTTGTTCTGAGGAGATTTTGATGAGCACAACCGGTCTGACGAATCATCTCGAAGAAGCCGAACGCGAATGGGAAGAGCGAACCCTTGAGCCGGCATTGAAGCGCTCGCCGGAAACTAAGAACTCGTTCACAACGGTGTCGCTTGCGCCAGTCGATCGATTATACACGCCAAACAGTGTTCCCGGCTTCGATTACGAAACTGATCTCGGCTTTCCGGGTGAGCCGCCTTACACTCGCGGCATCCACGCGACCGGTTATCGAGGCAAGCTCTGGACGATGCGTCAGTTCGCCGGCTTTGGTTCCGCCTTCGATACGAATCAGCGGTTCAAGTATTTGCTCGAACACGGACAGACTGGTTTATCGGTGGCGTTCGATTTGCCGACCTTGATGGGATACGACTCGGACCATCCGTTCAGCGAAGGTGAAGTCGGAAAGTGCGGCGTTGCAATATCGAGCCTCGCGGACATGGAGCTATTGTTTGACGGAATCCCTCTCGAAAACGTCACGACTTCCATGACGATCAACGCTCCGGCTTCGATGATCTTTGCAATGTTCCTGGGTGTCGCCGAGAAGCAGGGCGCCGATTGGAAAAAAGTCGGCGGCACAATTCAAAACGATATTCTGAAGGAATACATCGCGCAGAAGGAATGGATCTATCCGCCGCGACCTGCGATGCAATTGATCGTCGATACAATCGAGTTCTGCACAAAAGAAGTACCCAGGTTCAATCCGGTTTCGATTTCGGGCTATCACATTCGCGAGGCCGGCTCGACTGCGTTGCAGGAGCTCGCGTTTACCTTGCGAGACGGAATCGAGTACGCGCAGTACGCTATCGATCGCGGAATGGACATCGACGATTTCGCTCCGCGGCTGAGCTTCTTTTTCAACTCGCATAATGATTTCTTCGAAGAGATCGCAAAGTATCGCGCGGCGCGGCGAATCTGGCACAAGGTGATGACCGAGCGCTTCCACGCGAGGAATCCTCGTTCGTGGGCGCTTCGCTTCCACACTCAGACCGCCGGCGTCTCGCTCACCGCGCAACAGCCGCTGAACAACATCGTGCGAGTTGCAATTCAGGCTCTTGCCGGAGTGCTGGGCGGAACTCAGTCACTGCACACTGATGCTTATGACGAAGCGCTGGCTCTGCCGTCGGATGAAGCCGCATTGATCGCTTTGCGAACTCAGCAGATCATCGCTCACGAGTCGGGCGTCGTGAACACAGTCGATCCGCTTGGCGGATCTTACTTGCTCGAGAAACTAACGAGGGACATGGAAGAAGGCGCGTTCGAGTATTTCAGAAAGATCGATGACTTCGGCGGGATGATCGAAGCGATCGAAGCCGGCTTCCCACAGCGCGAGATTCAGGATTCATCTTATGAGTTTCAGAAGGCTGTCGAATCGCGAGACAAGATCATTGTAGGTGTGAACGACTACGTGATGAACGACGAGCCTTCGGCGATGAACCTGCTTCAGATAGACGACTCGGTGGCCGAACTTCAGGCTGAACGCTTAAAGAAACTCAGAGCCGAACGCGACAACTCCCGCGTCGAGAAGTCGTTGAAAAATCTAACCGCAGGCGCTCACGCCGGTGAAAACACAATGCCTTTGCTGTTGGAATGCGTGCGGGCTTATGCGACGCTTGGCGAGATGTGCGACGCGCTCAGACCGGTATTCGGCGAGTATCAGGAGCCGGCGTTTTGAGTGCTGATGGGGAAGAACAAGAAGAATCGAATAAAGATTGGCGGGTTAGAGCGACAGATCGATTATCATGATGAAAAGATCGATGAAGAGATGCAGCGACATGATCCAAACAAAGAGTTAATTAAGCATTGGCAGAGCGAAGCAAAGGCTTGGAAAGCCCGTGTGACTCGCTTGAAGCGGCGCCTGCCGGGAAGGAAATGAAAATGGCTACCATTGAGATTGCTCCGCATTCTCTGATAGACCCATCTTCCGATGCTCTCGATATTCACCTGAGAGAGCTTGAGGAAGAGTGTGCTCGATGCGTTGCACTCATCAGTGCGTTGCGCTCAACGCGGGGCGGACACATGCGAGAAATGATAGAAGGTGATTTATATGCGTCGCTGCTACATCTGAAGAATCACGTTCAGCCAGCAATTGCCGAATGGGATCGCCTTATTAATGAAATGCCCGACGACGAAGAAGACTCCGACACAGATTGATCAAAGGTTTTGATTGAAGGGTGAGAAGTAGTTTTCAATGCACACCTCATTGTTGCCTGCTGCGTACAGGTTGGAAAGGAGCCCTGGCAATGAAGACGATTAGAACAACACTGGTGTTTTCCCTAGTCTACCTGCTCGCTTCAACCGCACCGGCGCAGCAGTCGACGCGAGTCAAGGTTGATTTCAAAGACCTCAAACTCAAGAACGGCCTTCGTGTCCTTCTCGTTGAAGATCATAGCGCGCCCGTCGTTACCGTAGCGATCACTTACGATGTGGGCTCGCGCAATGAGCGCAAGGGACGCACAGGCTTTGCTCATCTCTTCGAGCATATGATGTTCACCGGCTCAGAAAACGTCGGCAAGAACGAGTACTCGTTGTGGATTGACACCAATGGCGGGGGCAACAACGCCACAACCAACGAGGATCGAACGCTGTACTTCGCTGAAGTGCCTGCTAATCAACTCGACCTGATTCTGTTTCTTGAAGCTGATCGCATGCGAGCCCTTGATGTCACGCAAGACAATCTCGATACGCAGCGCAATGCCGTGCAGGAAGAGCGCAGACTCCGCGTAGACAATCAACCCTACGGTAAGACGGATGAGAAGTTTCAAGAGACGATCTACGACAACTTCGCCTACAAGCATTCAGTCATCGGCTCGATGGAAGACCTCAACGCAGCGAGCCTTCAGGACGTGAAAGACTTCTTTCGAATCTACTACGCGCCAAACAATGCAGCGCTCGCGCTGGTGGGTGACTTCCAGTCGGATGTTGCGCTGCCAAAGATCAAGAAGTACTTTGAAGTTATTCCATCGCAGCCGGCTCCGCCTGCTGTCGATACTACTGAACCTGAACAGACTGCCGAGCGCCGATTCACAGTCGAGGATCCGCTCGCTCGATTGCCGCAGATCGTCATCGGCTACAAAGGCGTCGTGCCGAACACGGCTGACGCTTATGCAATGCAAGTTCTCGGACTGGTCCTGGCCGGAGGCCAGAGCTCGCGGCTTTATCAGAAGCTTGTCAAAGAACGGGAGACCGCAACATCGGTCTTCGGTGGCGTC
>Ga0075436_100001852_pt1 | contig 14509 bp, 13 predicted proteins | sample RhiMethybrSRZTD5_FD_75303 | JGI IMG/M metagenome (GOLD analysis project Ga0075436, IMG submission 75303) | Populus rhizosphere microbial communities from Tennessee, USA - Rhizosphere MetaG P. TD hybrid SRZTD5 | ecosystem: Host-associated > Plants > Roots > Rhizosphere > Soil | place: USA...
GCGGGTTCATCCGGTTCGTGTCGTTCGTCGCGCGCACGGCCACGCCCGCCAGCGTCGCCGAAGCCATCCGCGCGGAAGTTCGGCGCGCTGCGCCCGATCTGCCGATCGAGAGCACCGTCACGATGGACGAAGCGGTGGCGGTGTCAGTGGCGCAGCCGCGTTTCCGGATGGTGCTGGTGGTGCTGTTCGCGACGGCCGCGACGCTCATCGCGACGTGCGGCATCTACGGATTGATGGCCTACGCGGTGACGCAGCGCCGCCGCGAGATCGGCGTGCGCATGGCGCTCGGCGCCACACGCCGCGACGTGCTCCGCCTCGTGCTCGCGCGCGCGCTCCGCATCGTCGTCGCCGGCCTGATCGTCGGCCTCGCCGCGGCCGCCGCCGTGACTCGCGTGCTGCAGACGTTCCTGTTCGGCGTGACGCCGACCGATCCGATCGCGTTCACGATCGTGCCGCTGCTGCTGATGGCGGTGGGACTGATGGCGGCCTGGCTGCCCGCGCGCCGCGCGACAAGGATTGACCCGTGCGCCGCGCTGCGCGCGGAATAGCCGTCAACGGAAGTGTTGCGAGCGTGACCGTCCGTCCCGAAGACTGCGGTCCGCGTGACCGGGACGATCGTATTCGCGGCCCGCGTATCGGTCGCCGCCGCGAACGCGTAGCCGAGCAGCAGCGCGGCGAAGGATCGCTGCATCGGGTCCGTCGCCGCGCTGAGCTGCTCCTGCAGCGCGCCGATTGGCACGTGCGTCACCGCGAACGGCTGGCCTCCCACCCTCTCGAAGATCTCGAGCACGCGGTGAGGCGTGACGCTTCCGGTCCGCCCAGTTCGAACGTGCAGTTTCGGACCGCCGCGTTGCCGACGCACGCCGCCGCGAATTGCGCGACATCCCGAAACGAGATCCAACTGATGGCGTTTTCGCCGTCGCCGTAGATGGACGCCGTTCGATTCGGATAATCGAAGCCGACGACGGGGCTCAGCCACACTTCGGTGAAGAACGTCGGCTGCAGGATCGTGTACGCCAGGCCGCTGGCACGCAGACGCGCTTCGACGGCGCGCTTGGCGTCGAGGAGCGTGGACGACATCGGCGCGAGCGGCACGGAGACATACACGAACTGCTGCACGCCCGCGTCGCGAGCGGCAGAGACGAGGGACAACACGCCGTCCCGGTCGGTCGTGTGCGGCGTGTTCTCGCCGGGCACGTACGAAAATAGCATGGCCGACGCCGTGCTGACGACCGTGGTCACGCCCCGGCACGCCGCCTCCAGGGATCGCCGATCGCGCAGGTCGCCGGTCACGATTTCCGCACCCAGCCGCCGCAGGTTCTCCACCTTGCCCGCATCGGACGACGCACGGACGAGAGCCCGGACGCGCGCGCCCGATGCCGCGAGCAGCCGACAGACCTCGGATCCGACCATCCCGGTTGCGCCGACGACGATGTCCATGGATTCAGCTCCTCGCCGATAAAGGCGTCATCCCGCGAACGCGGGGCTCATGCGAATTGGTACACATCCGGCCGGAGTCTTCGCGACAACAGCGCGCGCGGGTCAGACAGGAGTCCTTCCGACGATCGCGCTCCGATCGTGACTCGCGACCGCCGTCTGCCGTAGAAGCGGATGGAACCCAAGGGCGGGGATTCTAGATCAGGCGCACCGAGGCAGGAGCCGGGCCGGCGGCGCGGCCCGAGGAGAAATGGCCGCGCCGCCTCGCCTCGCTAGACCGGCCAGGGAATCCAGATCATCGCGTGCCTCCACGGCGTTCAGAGGACACGCGCCAGCGCTTTGTTAAGCGGTTCCTACTTGGATGGTCTCCTCCACTACGGGCCATCGACTGTCAGCGTCGCAACGGCTTCGCACAAGACGTGCGTAACAAACCGCCGGCTGGCGGGCTCTTGATCGGGTACGAGAGGCCATAACGGCTTCGGGAGGCTTGGACATGTCCATCCGAGCGGTGGTGCTTGGCGTCGTTCTGTCGGCGGCGGCATGTGGGGGTGGCCCGACGGCGCCGACGGCGGCGGACCTGGCGGGCACGTGGCAGGGCCCGACGCAGCAGGGCCGGACGATTTCGCTGCAGGTCACATCCGCGGGCATCACAAGCCTGACGGTAGGGTTCTCGGTGCCCGGGAGCTTCTGCACGGCGTCGGGCAGCAGTACGACGACCTTCAGCAACCCGCTGACAATCACGAACGGATCGTTTTCCTACTCGGGCTCTGGCTCGACGGCGATCTCCGTGAACGGCACCTTCTCGAGAACCAGCGCGTCAGGCTCCGCCACCGTCACGAGCCAGACCTGCGGCGCATCGACGACATTCACCTGGTCGGCAACGAAGAACTGACAATCGTGGGAGCGTGAGATGAATACTGTGACCGCGGCGCCGCCGCTTCCGGCGGCGCTGGACCGCCTGGACACGAGCGTCGAGCAACTGCGGCGGCTCTGGTCGAGTCGCGGCGGGCCGGCCGGCGAGCAAGAGCCATGGCCTCCGCGCGAGAACCGCGCCGGTGGCCGAACCGCGCCATGGCACCGCGTCGGACGCGTCGAGCATTCGTACGACTAGCCTCTGTCGCGTTCGCGCATGGCTGACCGGCTCGTCATTCCCGTATCGCTGGTCGCGCAGGCCATTGAATCGCTTCGCGCGTGGCGAACACGGACGCTGACGCTGACCGTCGGTCGGCGCGATACGGCGCACGGCCGGATCTGGCTGGCGCAGTCACTCGGCGTCGGCGGCCCGGAGCGAGGATTTCGCGGTTTCGATGTGGTCTCCGCTCGTGCACGGCCGCCGCTCACCTCGCGCGATCCATTCGAGAACCTGCATCCAATCGTCGGGCGCCTCTCCGTCGGCGACGGCCCGAGTCGCGGGCGGCTGTGGGGCGACGTCTTCGATTTCGGCGTCGCGGGTCCGCTCGCAGACATCACGGTCGTCGGACCCGGCATGCATCGGATCGATGGAGCATCCGGCATCGATCCAGAATCTTCAGCCGATCCGGAAGGCGATCGCTGGTCGCGCACCGCGGCTGCGCTGGGGGGCCCACGCGCATGGCGCCGCCTGTCGCGCCTGACGGCTGCCGTCATTGGCGTGGGGCGCACGGGATCGGTCATGGCGGACCTGCTCTACCGGCTCGGTCTCTCGCTGGTTCTCGTGGACGCCGATGTCGTGGAGCCACACAACCTGGCCGAAAGCGCGTTGCTCGGTGACGCCGATGTGGGCCTGCCGAAGGCGATGGCGGTGGCGGCGCGGCTGCAGTCAGTGGTGAGCGACACCGGTTCCACGATCGAATGCGTGCAGGGCCGCATTCAGGATCCGGCGGCGATCGAGCTGGTGCGCCAGGCGGATCTGGTCGTGTCGAGCGTGGACAACGACGCCGCGAGACTGCTGGCCGGCACGATTGCATGCGCCCACCTCGCTCTGTTGATTGACGTGGGCACGGGAATCTTCCTCGATGAGCGACGGGGACAGGCGGCGTTCCCCGAACGCCGGATGGGCGCCGACGTGCGGCTCGTGCTCCCAGGGGACGGCTGTATCCTGTGCCGCGGCGGGCTGACGGATTTCCAGGGAGCCGTCGAGCAGTTGACGTGGCGGTCAGAACCGAGTGCATCCGGGGACACGACCCAGGCGCGGAAGCGGGCGGGGTCGCTCAGGTCGCTGAACGAGATGGCGGCGGCGTTAGCGGTTCGGCTGCTCGAAGATCTCGTCACGCGTAGAGTGGACCGGTCCGTGTGGGCCCACGTCGCCTTCGCGGAGGATGGCGCGGCGTCGGTGTCGTATCCTCTGGCCGGTGAGTCAGTTGCAGGGCCCAGGTCGTGTCGGTTGTGCGCGCGGGCGGGGTTCGGCGAGCAGGCGTTGTAACAAAGGCCCGACACGCGAACTGATCTGGGAGTGACAAATGGCCATTGTCGCGTCTGGATCGAGCGGGAGCTCCGGCGCCGAGTCCGCGCAATTCCGGCGGTTCGCGGCGGCGATCCGCGCGTGGCTGCGGGGCCCGGAAGGGCAGGCCGAGCGCGTACGCGATCCGTCGGCCGACGAGATCGTCACCGTGGCCAATGCCATGGACCCTGAGGCGCGCCTCCTGGCCGCGGCTGATCTCGAGCGCGCTCTCAGACATCGGCCACGCAAGGAAACCTTTGGGACTATTGTCCGCAAGATCCGCAGCGGGCTTGCGGAAACCCCGGCCCGCCGTGCGATTGCCAGGGCGATCCGATTGGTTGCACAAGAAAAACTCGACGCCAATCCTGCGCTCGACCGGCACACGGGCGTTCCGCTGACGGCGCAGGACGCTCTTGGCGTTTATTCTGAAGCCGCCGAAGAAGTCGTCAGGGCGCTTCGCGACTTGTGGTTCTGGGAGCTCGCGACCGAAGCCGAGCGCGCATCGCCGCCAGCGGATCCCGAGCCGCTCGACACGGCCTGGCTTGCGCTGCAGCGCCGCGGGGTCCACTATCACGAGAATCGGCTGCGGATCGAGCGCTGCGAATCGCGCGAAGAGTCAATTGTTCGGTTCTATCACAGGAACCGGCACATCGTGAGACGCGCGCCGGTTGGAGACCGAGACCTCCTGGCCGCTGCGACTGACGGGTTCGATTCTGCGATGCGGCACTTCGACAATGAGCCGCCGGCAACAATCACCGCGGACAATTTCAAGACTGCGTTGCCGTTACTCCCTCTAAAGTACCGAGCGTTCGATGTCGACACAGCGATGACAAACGAAGACGCCCGATGGTGGGTCGGGTTTGCGCCGTATGCGAAGGCGGCCGTCGGCAACGCGATGATCGCGGCGGTTACTGCCGGGATTCCAAGACAGCTCCGACGACAGCAAGCAGAAATCGCTGACGTCCGACATGAGCTTCAGCAGCGACAGGGCGCTGAACCTTCAAGGGAGCAGATTGCCACGAGACTTCTGGATCTCGAGCCGAAGGCCAAGCGCACGGCGACACGAGAGCAAGAGCTGCTCCGGCGGATCGATGAACAGCTTCGTTGGGCCGTCATACGTCCCGAGCCGCTTCCCGTGATCGCAGCCAACATCGACGTCAGGGAGAACCCGTACGACGACGATCGAGAGTCGCAGGATCCGATGGGCGAACGCGCCGAGAGCCGCGTGGAAGAAACGGGTGTCGGCGAACGAGTTGAGACCGTCAACGTCGCAGACGACGATCTCAACGGCTACGACGGCGAGGACGATCCTGATGGCGGACCCGAAGTCCCATCTGCGGACGACTCGATAGACCGAGTCATCACGGATGTAACCGCGAGTGAAGCCGCCAAGAACCTGCCACGCGGTCTCGGCGAAATCGCGCACTGGATCGAGGGAGCGGCGCTTTTCTTGTGGCGCAGCTGCCGCGCCTGGAACGACGTGACGGAGTTGGCGAAGGTGCTTGGTGTCACACGGGAGACCGTGGCGACAGCGATCGACCGCGTTCCGACGCTGGTTCCGACACAGGAGCGCATCACGACGCTCGAAGACGCGACGTCGACGGCAACCCCGTCCTCCGTCTCAGGTGTTCGGCAGAGAACCGCGCGTGTTTTGCGGCGCTATCGAAGGACGTTGGCCGCGGAGGTACGCCGGGCACTCAATCAGACGTTACAGAAGGTCGGTGCCGTTCATCTCGCGATCTGGGCTGAATTCACCTTCTTTGGAACTCCGGATCCGATTGTGGCGGCCCGCTATGGTATGAGCGAAGAGAATGTTCGGGCCATTCGTCTGCGAGTGACCCGGATCGTCTTTGATTGCGTCGTCATGAACATCCTCGATTCGTTGTTTACGGGCACGCAGCTGGAGAATCTCGCGCAACGATATCGCGCCGGTCAATACCGATCGGAGCCCGACCAAACAATGCGAGCCGCAGTCGAAGTCCTTCGCCGGCGGCTCATCGGCCTCGGCATGTTTGCGAGGCTCGCGCACTATGACAGCTGTGGAACGGAATTCGGGACAAAGACCATGGGCGTCGAAGTGCTCGAACGACGTTACGGTAAGGGACATTCGGTAGCTACGATCGCGAAGGACCTCGGCGCCGATGTCACTCCGAACCGCCTTCTGGCCGCCGAGTTCGTCGTGATGGCGCCCTTGGCGGCGGTGGTCCTGCCGATCGCGACGCGCGACGAGCCCTCGCACGCGGTTTCCGCCGATCAGCTGGCAGCCGTCAGGAATTCCATAGCCGTCGGGGACTGTTATGCGCTCGTCCACGACGGGCTCTGTCGAGATGCGATGCAGACGATTGCGAACATGTTCTGGGAGGGCTCACCCTATCGCAAGTCGAAGCTGGTAGTCAAAGCAGACTGGGTGCTCTTACAACGGGTATATGTGACTCGGGCGATAGAGCAACCCTCGCCGACGCAGCTCGACCAGCTCTGTTCGATCGCCAAGGATGTTTTCGTTATGACGTCAAGCCGCCGGCAGAGGACATAGCCATGTCGACGATACAGAACGATGAACTGGACGATCGGCAGGCGCCGGAGGGATTCGACGCCTGGGCGGCCGACGTGCGGTTCGTGCACGCAAACGACACCGAGTTACTTGAATTGCTCGACTCACACGACAAACTCGGCAACATCCGTGCGACTGCTCATTTGCAGACCTGCTCGACGTGCCGCGAAGAGCTGGCCGTGCTCATCGAGAAGCACGTCATCCATGAACAGTCGGCGGTCGATGACCTCGGGCCATACGAGCCGTTCCTGAATCACGAGGAACCGATGGTGCGAGCGGCTGCCGTTCGCGCCGCGAAGACGTTGCACGAGGATGCTCCGGCTGTGGCACAGATGATTGAGCCGCTGCTGAATGACGAGGATGGCGTCGTCCGAGCCGATGCCATCGTCGCGCGCGGCGGACTGCCCAACGTGCCTGTTCGCTCGCTGGTCGACTTGCTTGGCGACGCGACTGCTGCTGTTCGCGTCGCGGCCGCGGAAGCGCTCAAGGCCCTCGACCCCGTCGCACTGATCGCGCACGTGTCCGGTTTTGTGAGCGCTGCCGTTCGCGCCGCCGAGACCGGCCGCCGCCTGCTGGCGTCGTCTGGAGAGCCTCGCTATGTGCCTGTCCAGGCGGGACGAGCGGAGCAATTAGCTTATGTCGCCCCACTACCGCGAGACATCACGGATGAACACTCGATGTCGGTCGTCACGTTTCACGAGGACAAGGCAGGGTCGTTGCACATTCGCGTTGGATTTCGGAACCCGGCGCTCGAGGGTCTGCGAATCGGGCTTTCTGCGGGTCCCTGGAGTAGCGTTCAACGTTTGACCGCCTTGCCGCCGGTGACCGACGCAGGCACTCCTGAATCGGTGACCGCTGATTTCGTGTTGTCGGCGGCACAACGCCAGCAAATCGGCGTCAATCGGCCGATGGCCGTGCGCGTACTTGGCCCCTCGCCTGAAGACCCGTCAACGTAAAATGCCGGCGTGCCAGAGGCCGAGCGGGCGGTGGGACTGTGCGAGCTCCGGTCATTCGACTCGATTTGGAGCGAGAAATTCGCCGAAGAATGCTGGAAAGAGATCACCAGACCTGGCGCGCTGTACCGCAACATTGTCGAGGCCGTAAGAGCGGACCGCTTCGATTGCCTCGCCAAGGCTCCGATGCACGTGAACTCATGGAAGCAGTTCGCGAGCAAGTCTGAGTCTGTCTGGGCCACTGCGCTCGGCTTGACTCGTGTGGCGGCCTCTTATGCCGAAGCGCGAGGCAACAAGGAGATCGCGTTCACGAAGCTCGTGAATGGCTGGCAGGATTTCGGCGACGGCATGGATGCCGATTGGGCCTATCTCGGCCTGATCGGGTTTCTCGAAGGAGCTGCGGAGGGCACGCGCAGTCCGCACACTGTATGCGTTCCGGTCGCCTACTCCAGCCACACTGGCACGCGGATCACGGGCCATATCGGTTGTCTCGTGCTCGAATTCATCGAGACGCCCGGCTGTAGCCGCTGCGGGCATTCCGTGAAGGATGCCTTCGCGACGCGCTTCGCGTTGGTGTCATTCGGAAGGTCGATGCGACAAGCGTGGGAGTGGGCGAGCCGAACACAACATGGATGGTCCGTGCGGTGGAGGCTGCTGGAGAGCTGGGAACCAGGGAGCCAGTCTGTTGAAGGGAACCCTCTACCATCGGTCGAGGGCGATTCTGCCAGCGGTGCCGCGGCCCGCGCGTTTCGATGGTTCTGGAAGCTGCCGAACAAAGCAGATCTGACGAAGGGACCTGTATGGCAGTCGCAGGTTCTGGTCATGTGTTCTGTTTCCGACAACGACGAGTTCGGTGGTGTCGATGACGTCCCATGCAAGACCGAAGCGGCGCTGAACACGATGATTGACACGATTGTCGTCGTCGAAGCCAACCTCCACGATGTCACAAAGAAACTCGGCGAGCGCGATCACGACATCACGGACATTCGGGGACTCACCCCTCATAAGGACAGCGGCGCCTTGCGTGTAGTGAGGCTGCGCTAACCAGCGGTGCCGGAATTGCACACGTTCATCGCACGAACGCTCCGATAACCGCTCCGCCGAGGCCGAAGGCCAGGCTGAAGGCCGCAACGGTTTTGCCTCGATCGTTGCACTGCACCGGGCCGTCGTTGATGATCGTTGTTGAGTTGCACCACTCTGCCGGAGCCACTGCACCGATAACGGCGCCAGTGGCAGCACCCACGAGCCCAAAGATGAGCACATTCTTCCGGCGAGTCGGGAAACTTCCCTGCGGCTTCGACGCAGCCTGGCTCATTCCGAGAGATGTCGTGTGCAACCAGCCATCTGACAGTCGTGCGGCAGCACGCCTGGCCGGGGTCATGGCAGTCAGGAAAGCGCCGTTGTTGTCAAATGACGCTGACAACTGCGTCGGCGCATTCGAAGTAGGAACGTGATCCGGCTCTTGCGCCAGCAGTCCGAGAGGCGTCAACAACGCCGCAAGAACGAGCACGAACACCCGCGCGATTCGAAGACCCGGTCTCACGAGCGACGCCGGCGCCCGTTCGATTGAACTTGTCATTTCGCCCCCTTGACTTTCCAATCGGCATAATCCAAGCCATCCATTTCGAACATGGCGAGCTCCTTCGTCTGCCTCGACAGGCTTTGACCCTTGAGCACGATGTTATCGAACAGGTAATAGGACTGGCCGGCGTCGAGGGTCATTCGCAGGCCTCCACCGTCGCCGTAGCGGCTCGCAATGATGTGGTCGCCCGGATCGAGATAGGCAAAGCAATACGTACCCATTCGGTTGACGAAGGCCACGCGGCCGTTCACGAAGACGCGAAACTGCACTCGACCCATGCGATCCCCGGGGTTCGTCCCCGGCATCATGACGATGACGAGCGCCTTGTCCGGCTGTGGCTCTGGCAGCGGGTGTCTCGGGTCGATCGTCAAGTCGAACTTCGATTTCGTATCGAGGGAGTCCTTTGCGACCGCCTCGACCTTATCCGTCAATTCCGCGGCCGTCGTCTTCCCTGGAAAGAGCCCCGCGATCCGGTCCTTCGCCGCCCCAGACACGTCCTTTGGCAGTTCTATCACCGTTGCCATATGAGACCCGGCAGACGTGTACGAGATGTAGCACCAGTAGTCTTGAATCGTCTTTGCGTCGATAGTGAGTGCGCCGACAATGCCGAAGAGCAGAGAGCCCTTGTTGCCGCCTCGCATATGAGCGTTCACGTCGAATACAATCCGATCGACATCGTCAAACGGAATGCGCGCGGACTGATGTTTGGCCTTGATCACCAATGCGCGGGAGTCTGCGTCGATCGTCAGGACACCGTCTTCCTCGAAGAGACGACGATCCGGCGCTTGCACAGCCTGCAGCACCTTGACGTTGTAGGCCTCGGGCGCGGCCAGTGCGGACGCTGCGGTGTTCAGGAGAAGACCGAGAACGACTGAGACCTGGCGCGTCAACATGGCTGGCCTCGTTTCGTGCAAAGAGGTTTCATCGACATGGCTCCTCCTGGCGCGGGCCCGGCCAAACCGGGCGCCGAGCGTTGAACGATATCGGGGCAACGTTTCGCGAGTGGCACCGCGCGGCGGCGCGCCGCACCGCTGCTGGAATGTGACGGGAGCTGGCGGTTTGTTACCGGACCGGCCGCGCGATGATGCCGAAGAAGCCGGATTCCAGCGGCAAGCCTGCCGCGGTCTGATCCGACGTGAGGTTCACACTCTTTGACAGCGACGGATACCCGGCGCGACGTTTGTGACTTGGCCGGTTAACGAAAACGTCGCCGCTGACGTGACGCCGACGGCTCCGCGCTGCTGCCCCGCATGCCGACGCCAACATCAAAGCAGGACGACGCAGCCGCGTTGAACATCGGCGTCGGTTTCTCTCCTATGGCATTTTCGGTTTGGTCGTAGGCGACGGGCTTCACCCCGTCGCCGGCCTGAAGGCCGGCCGCCACACCGATCTCGAAGACGCCATAGAGCGGTGAACGGCTCAGCGTTTGGTCGCCGTCCATGTGATGGCCGTCGCTGCGGTGGAGACGCACCCCCCGGTATTGGCTCCCTGAAGCCCTGACAGAAATGTCGCATTCCCTGACGCAGAGGTGGCAGAATTGAAAGTTCCCACGACCACGTCCGTGGAGCCCGAGACCGCTGACCTAAAACTGTCGGCATTGATAGGCATCGGCGGGTTCAGTGCATTGCCGTTGAATCCAAGTGTCAAGGTGAAACTTGCGGTGCAGGTACCACTCCCAAGACTGTTCGAGAAGTGGCCGCTGTAAGAAACCCCCATATTGAGGTTGGAGACAGAGTTACCGGACACCTGAAACGTGATTGGATTCCCCTGGGACGTCGTACCTGCCCAGCTGCCGCTGTAGTCTCGCGCGGCGGTCGGTGACGTCGAACTGCCCCCGCACGCCGACGTCAACACAGCGGCAGTTGATATGAGGACGGCAGCGATGTTCGGAAACGACAATGCGTTCACGTGGCACCTCCGGCCGCGGAACAGGACCGCGCCAACGCTTCGCGCCTGTTGCTACGCGGCGGCACGGTGCAGCTACTGAAAAGTGACGGGGCTGTCGGTTTGTTACCGGACCGGCGCAGAGACGATGCTGAAAAAGCCGGACGCCAGCGGCGGCCCTGCAGGATCCGCGTCGGAACGTATCGCAACGAGGTAATCGCCCGGTGGGAGGAGCGCAGCCGGGATCGTCCACGTCACCTCGAGCCCCGCCGCGGTGACGCGCGCGAGAGGCTGGCCGGGAACGGCGATCGGCGGGCCGCCTACCGCGGTGACCGCTCCGCGAATCGCCGCGTCGCGCACACCGGGCATGGTCAGGCGGATTTCGCGATCGGCGTCGGACCGGACGGCAAACACGTTCCGCTGTCTGGTCGCGTCGCGCGTGAGCGTGAGATCGAGCGCGAGCACCACCGGTTCCGGCCGTACCGCGACCGGAGGCGCCGTCTCGCCAGGCGCTGATGCGGGACGGCCAACCCCCCGCCAAACGGCGACGGCTGTGGCGAGGATCATGCCCGCGGCGAGCGCCAGCAGCAGAAGGGGCCGTGACTGCCACCGCGGACGGGCGGGCACCGAGGCGGCGTCGACCAGCGCGCGCGTGTCCTCCACGCGCCGGCGAAGCGCCGGCGAGTCGTTCAACGCGTCGGCGAAGCGCGACCGCCATTCGACGGGCAGTTCGTCGCGAATGAAGAGAAGTACGAGCTCTTCTTCAGCGGCGCCGACCGCGTCAAGGAGCTCAGGGTGCTCCTCGATGCGTGCCTCGATTTCCGCGCGCTCGGCATTCGAGACCGCGCCGATGGCGAAGCGCCACAGCAAGTCGTCGTCGTACGGATCGACGGTCACTCGTCCTCGCCTCCCGGTGATCTGTGATCGGACGGTTCCGGTTGTTTCACGTTCGACGCTCGCAAGGGTTTGGCGCCGAGCTTCGCGCGAATGCGGCAGACGCGCACGCGCAACGTGCCGGGGCGGAGTCTCAGCCGTTCGGCGAGCGCATCCCGTCCGCGTTTGTCGCTGCTGTAGAACCGGACCAACAGGTCTCGTTCCGCAGCCGGCAGCGTCTCGAGTCGCGCCTTCCAGGTCGACACGAGGTCTTCGTGATCGCGTTCGGGCTCTGCGGCCGATACGTCGACCTCGCCGTCCGGCGTGTCCGTGGTGAGCGGCACCAGGCGCCGCGCATCGCGAAAGGAACGTCGGAGATCCTCCAGGCGGACGTTTCGTGCCACCGCGAACGCATACTTGACCAGATCGCGAACGCTGCCGGGAGCCTTGGCGATCTGTTCGAGCACACGCAGGATCGTGTCGTGCGCGAGATCCTCGGGCTCCAGGGCCCGCCGGGCCCGGAAGAACACGACAAGTCCGCGTTCCAGATCCTGCAGGGGCTGATCGTCGCCGTGGGGAGTCGGCGTGGAGACAGACGTCACCAGTCTCCCTGCAGCACGAAGCCCGCCCAATAGTGCGGATCGCTCCATCGCGGTTGCGCGCGTACGATCGACTGCGCGCGGCTCAGTGCGGCGGCCGGCGCCAGGCGATCACGGCCGAGCAGCGACTCGTAGAACGCGCCCATCAGTGCCGCGCTCGCTTCATCGTCTACCTTCCACAACGTCGCAACGACCCGGGATGCGCCCGCGTAGAAGAAGCCGCGCGCGAGGCTCATGAGCCCTTCGCCGTCGACCGCCTTCCCCGACGCCGTGTCGCACGCGCTCAGAACGACGAGATCGGCCGTCAGCCGGAGGGCGGCGATATCCTGCAGGCGCAGAAACCCGTCCTGCGACCGCCCCGAACGGTCCACGAGTGAGAGAACGATCGACGACAGATCCGGATGGACGTCGTCCTGAATGGCGTGCGTCGCGAAGTGAATGTAGCGCGCGCGGCCCATGCGCGCGCCAAGCGCGGTCTGACGGCTCGCGTCGAAATCCAGTGCCTTTACCGCGAGAGAAGGTCCCGCGAGCGCGGCAATGCGATCGACTTCGCCGCGAGAATGCGGCAGTCGGCTCAGCCGACGCGCGACCGGAGCGGTCGCTGCGCCATCCGTCGAGGGGCGATGCGGCGGGGAGACACGGGAATCGGTCGGATCGAAGACCGGATCGCCGAGGATGGCGACCCCATCGGATGGTGCGCGCGCCGACGATCCGCGTTTCAGCAGCGCGAGCATGGTCGCCGATGGCGACTCGACGATGGCATGGCCGGCGGCAAGCGGCGGACCTCCGGCTCTCGGGGCCAGCGCGGCGAACGGCACACGGTGCAGCGCGCCGTCGGGGACGACGATCACACGTTCGTGGCCGTCGATCGCCGACCGGACGGGCTCGACGAGCTGGCGTCCCAGTGTCGCGATGTCGCGAGCCCGCTCCGTCGTTCCGGTCGTGGAGAGCGCCCGGACGAGCGGACGAATGCGGCGCTCGAGCGTCGCACGCGCCGGCAGAATCGCGAGGGTCACGCGATCGCGGGCGACGGCCCAGACAAAGCTTCGGCGTTCGCCCAGCATGTACTCGAGCAGGACCGTGTCGGTGTCGAGCACCTCGTGCTGGAACAGTGGAAGCGACACGACCGGCGGCCGCAGCATGACGGCGCGGCGCGGATCGGCGAGCATTCGATCGGCCTCCTCGGCTTCCGCGTCGCGCAGCAGCCCGGTGAGACGCGCGTTCGCCGCCTCGATCGGTGCGCCTCCCGCCGATCCATCGGCTAACTGCCAGATTTGCCATGACAACGCGTCAATCTGACGCCGGAGGGCCACGGCTCGAGGCGCAGGCGCGCCCTCTCGTGCGCGCGAGTCGGACGAGAGCGCCAGCAGCGATCCCGTCAGTTCGCGCGCTCTGGCCCGTTCGGCGACCTCGAACGCCACGCGATCCATTCCCGATCGTGTGTCGCGCTCGTGCATGGCGACGAGTACGTCGACGTAGGCGGCCGCGTGCTCCTGAAGGGTCCTCGAGAAGTTCGTCCGCAGCTCGCGCTCGAACACGCCGGCGCGCAGGCCGTCGAAGATCGCGAGCGCAGCTTCGGCGTGCGCCCGCGCCTCGTCGAGATTGTCGGCCGCGCGTTCGACTCGGGACAGAGCCATGAGCGATTCGGCTTCGAGGCTGCGCAGGCCGATCGTCCGCCGGCGCTCGAGCGACCGCTGAAACGCGTCGCGCGCCAGGGCGAGGTCGCCGTCGGCAAGATGCGTGAGCCCGATTTCGTGAAGCGCGTCCGCTTCCCCCTTTCCGCTGCCGACGGCCCGATACATGGACAGCGCCGCTTCATAATCGGCACGGGCCGTGACGCGGTCGCCCGCGGTGGCGCGCGCGCGTCCGATCTGCTGGCGCGCATCCGCTTCGGCGACACGATCGGCGAGCGGCTGCGTCAGCGCCAGGCCGCGTTTGGCCGTGGCGAGCGATCCTTGAACCCTCCCGAGGGCGAGCTCGATGCGCGCCCGGCGCACCAGTGTTCTCCCTTCAGACAGCCGATCACCTGCCTGGCGAAACAACGCTTCCGCCCGGAGGAGATGCGTCCGCGCCGCGTCGCGCTCAGCCAGCGCTTCGAGGATCATGCCCAGGCTGGTCGTGATGAAGCCTTCGCCCTGCCGGTCGCGCAGGACCCGAATGAGAGTCAGTGCCCGCTCGCACTGACGGCGGGATTCCTGAAGCTCGCCTGTT
>Ga0075436_100001854_pt1 | contig 14504 bp, 13 predicted proteins | sample RhiMethybrSRZTD5_FD_75303 | JGI IMG/M metagenome (GOLD analysis project Ga0075436, IMG submission 75303) | Populus rhizosphere microbial communities from Tennessee, USA - Rhizosphere MetaG P. TD hybrid SRZTD5 | ecosystem: Host-associated > Plants > Roots > Rhizosphere > Soil | place: USA...
GCGCTTCCACCGACGTTCTTCGCCGCGCTGGCGGTTCTCATCGTCTCTTTCATCACGCTCCTCAGTCAGGAGCGGCCTTCGACCGTGCGACTGGCGCTGCACCTGATCGCGCTGGTCACCGCGCTTCAGGCAGTCGTTCCGCTCCTCTTCCCCCTGCCCCAGTACGGTTATGTCTTCAAGCACTTCGGCGTGGTCGAGTACATCAACCTGCACGGTTCGGTCGACGACAAGATCGACATCTACCAGAACTGGCCCGGTTTTTTCGCCTTCGCCGCCTGGTTCGACTACCTCGCCGGCCAGGCGACCCCGGTGCCCTACGCGGCGTGGGCGCCTGTGTACTTCGACATCCTGGCGGTGCTCGCCATCAACATCTCACTGCGGGCGCTCGCGATTCCGTGGCGCGCGCGCTGGATCGCGCTGTTCGTCTTCGTGATCGGCAACTGGGTGGGGCAGGACTACTTCGCGCCACAGGCGTTCGCTTTCGTGCTGAGCCAGTGGGTGCTCGCCTGCCTGCTCACCCTGTTCCGGGCAGCGCCGGCGCCATGGATCGGAAGGCTCGAAGAGTTCGTGACGAACTTCGCGCGGGGCGTCTACGTGAAGACGAGGCCCCTCGTCACGCCTGAGCTCACGAGACGGCAGCGGGTCGCGGCACTGCTCGCCATCTTCGTCACGTTCGCGGTGATCACCTTCAGCCACCAGCTTTCGCCGTACATGGTCATCGTCGCGGCCGGCGTGCTGGCAGTTCCGGGATTGCTGCGCCCGCGATGGATCGTCGCTGTCCTGATCGTCATCGCCGGCTCATATCTCATCACGCGATACGGCTTTCTGAAGACCCACGGTGACCTGATCCTCTCGTTCAACCCGTTCAAGAACGTCGAGAACCCTGACTCGTCTCCCAACACCGGAGTGTTCGGCAAGATCGTGACCGGCTACGCGGCTCGAGCTCTCAGCCTTTTCATCTGGGTGCTCGCTCTGATAGGCGCGTTCAGGCGGACTCGGGCGGGGACGTCATCGCTCGTGCCGCTGGGCCTGTTCTTTGCGCCTTTCGGGATCATCTTCGGCCAGGAGTACGGAGGGGAGGCGATCTACCGCGTGTTCCTCTTCTCGCTTCCCTGGGCCGCCGCGCTGGCGGGCGTCGCGCTGGCTCCGCGTCTCGCCTGGACCTGGTGGGCCAGCGCTCGAGTCGGGATCTCGATTGCCGTCATGACGGTGCTGTTTCTCCAGGCTTACTTCGGCCTTGCACAGGTCAACTACACCCGCCCCGACGAGGTCGCCGCAAGCAACTACTTCTTCGAGCACGCGCGTCCTGGCTCGGTCCTCATCCTCGCGGCGCCCAACTATCCCGAGAGGGGTTCTGAGATCTACAACCACTTCGTCGTCACGTCCGGCGCCTACGATCCGAAGCTGGTGCCGAACCCCGAGTTCACGCACCGGGTGCTGGGCGCTGATGACCTTGGGACGATCGAGAACGTGCTGCGGTCATACGCCCCGCACGGCTACTTCGCGATCACGACTGGGATGAAGATCTACGCCCACGAATACGACTTGCTGCCCGACGGGTCGCTCGACAACCTGGACCAGGCGATGGCTGCCTCCAAGCGCTGGAAGCTCTTCTACCGAAACGGCGACGCGGTGATCTACGAGCTGGTCGCCACCGCACCGCCCAAATAAGCCTCAGGCCTGGATCAGGCCCTTGCGGACTGCGTAGAGCGCCGCCTGCGCGCGGTCGACCACTCCGATCTTCTCGTAGATGTGGCTGATGTGGTTGCGGACGGTCTTCTCGCTGATCCGCAGCCGGTAGGCGATCTGCTTGTTGGCCAGACCGCTCGACATCAGCTTGAGAACCTCGACTTCACGCGCCGTCATGCCGTCAGACGCTTCGTCCGCCCTGCGCACGCCCGACGCGATCTCGACCACCCGTCTGGCCACACCGTCTGAGAGCACCGTTCCTCCGGAGTCGACGGCGATGATGCTGCTGATGATGGCCTCCGGCAGCGCGTCCTTCGAGATGTAGCCTCCCGCCCCGCTCCGCATCGCCTGAAGGACGTCGCCCTCGTTCTCGAAGCTGCTCAGAAAGAGCACTTTGATGTCGGGTTGCTCGGCCGCGATTCGTCGCAAGGCCTCGATCCCGTCCATGTTCGGCATCCGGGAATCCATGAGGATCACGTCGGGGGTGTGCTCCGCGGCCTTCTCGATCGCGTCCTTGCCATCGGTCGCCTCGGCGACGATCTCCAGCCGCTTGTCGTCCTTGAGGAGCCTGCTCAGGCCCATCCGGAAAAGCGCGTTGTCGTCCGTGATCATGACCTTGACCGGTCTCATGAATCGCCTCCTGCCAGCGCGGCCCGAGGCAGCGTGACATGCACGCTCGTGCCACCGCCGAGAACCGAGTTGATGCGGAGTCGCGCACCGATCAGAACAGCTCTTTCCCGCATCCCGATCGTCCCCATGCCGTCGGTCGTGCCCTCGTGATCGAAGCCGCGTCCGTTGTCCGTGATCCTCATGCGCAGATCGCCGTCACCGACCGGCGCCAGCTCCACGCGAACCAGCGTGGCGCCGCCGTGCCGGCGTGCGTTCATGAGTGCCTCTTCGGCGATCCGATAGAGGTTGTAGGCCGCCGCCGGCCGCGTCTGGGCCGGCCATCCGGGGTGGACGATGAGCTGTGTCTCGATGCCCGTGCGGCGCGTGAAGCTGCCGACGAGTCCGGGCAGGTCGGCGAAGACCGACTCCGCGCCACTCGGCTCGGTCCTGAGGTCGTTCAGAAGATCGCGCAGGCTGCTCAATACCTCGCGCATCGATCCCTGCACCGAATCGACTCGCGTCAGGATCGTGTCCTGTCCCGCCTGCTCTCTCTTGAAGACCTCGAGGTCGACAAGGATCGACGTCAACGCCTGAGCGACGCGGTCGTGGAGCTCGCGCGCAAGCGCGTTTCTGACCTCTGTGCTGGCCACCTTGAGCCCACTCGGTTGCGCACGGGTGCCGGTCCGGAGTCTGGTCGTACTGCTAGATGCGATTGCCAACTGGGCGTGCTTCCCTTCCGGACCACGACGCCGGGCGTGCGCGCTGGACGCCAGGCGGAGCCTTGCCGGTAAGGCCCTTCAAAACCCTCCCTCCGCCGGGCCGTGCCGGCGGCTTCCTACAGTCTAAAAACCGGCAAAGGAAAGTTAAATAGGACGTTCGTCCCTATTTTCTGCACGGGAAATCCGGAGCGTGCTGGCCCGACGCGGTGCGTCATTCCCATTTAGCCTTGGTTTTTCTCTGGTGTGCCCATGCTGTCCCGGAGTCGCCGCAGCATCGGATGGAGGTCTGAGCTGTTGGTGACGCCAGACACATCAAAGGCCCACTCGCTCTTGGTGAGCACGAACGGGTGCAGCTGGTCGCCGCCGATCGAGCCGTGGCCGCCGACCTGGTCTTCGAAGTTGACCTGCAGCCGGCCGTCGTAGGCGCCGAACACCACGATGTCGCCCGAGCGCTCGAAGGAGTTCAGCCGCCGCAGCTGCGCGCCGAGGACCTCAGGCTCGTCGAACTTCGCGAGCAGCTCGCGCGTCTGTGTGGCGAGGGGTGCGCGGAGCGCGAAGCTGCCGCCGCGCGTGACGAGCTCGCCTCCGTCCTCGCCCCTGACCATGACCATCCCGACGCCGTCGATCGCCGCCACCGCGCCGATGAGTCCTGGAAACCTCCGCTCGAGCTCCTCCCGCGCCATGCGTTGCGGGATATCGGCGAAGTACACGTGGGCCAGTCCGCCGGAGTAGGTGATCTCGACCGGCGCCCCCTCGCCGTGCTTGTGGCCGCGATGCTCCGTCACGGCGCGACCGGGCAGCAACTCACTGACGTGCGCGCCGAAGCTCTTGCCGCCGGCGGTGAACGGCGCCGTCTCGACCTGGCCATGGTCGGAGAGGACGGCGATCTCGTAGTCAACGCCGGCGCGGTTGCGACGGCGCCGCTCCGCCGCCAGCCGGATGGTGCTGTCGATGTGGCGCAGGATGCGGAGCGTGTTCGGGTCGGTAGGGCCGAACGCGTGCGCGGCCTCGTCGTACGTGTAGAAGCACGCGTAGATCACCGGCAACCCCTCGTCCATCGCCTGCAGCAGCGCAAAGCGCGTGAGGTGGTGGACGACGACCTCGTGATAGATGTCCGCGATCACGTAGGTGTCCGCGGTCCGCCGGCGATCCGAACGCGCCCGCAGGTATTCGCCGGCGATCCGGAACAGCGCGAATCCACCGTGGCGCAGCCAGTAGTACATGACGACCGGATCGGTGAGGAACGCCGCGATGGTGCGGCCGCCGGCGTCGGGCTCGTCGGGCCGGTGACGCTCGACGTACGGGGGTCCAAAGCGATCCGTGGCTCCCGCCCGGTACAGCGCAGCGATGCATGCGCCGCCCTCGGTGAGCGGCCTCCGGCCGGCGAAATAGCGGTCCGCGACCTTCGCAAAGGTCGAACCCTGGCCGAACGTGACGACGCTCCTCGTCGGCTTGTCCCACCAGCGGTACGACGGGATCTCTGAGTTGTCTCCGTAGAGGATGCCGGCCTGGGCGAACGGCGTCGTCGATGGCACTCCGCAGCGATACGCCAGCGCTTCGTAGCCCTCGCTCTCCTGCATCTGGCGGACGAACGGCATGTGGCCCTGGTCGACCGCGGCGCCCAGCCGGGCATGGCTGAGCCCGTCGACGTGGATCACGACCAGGCCCTTACCTGCCGCCACGGTGCAAGTGTGGGCCAAGCCCCTCCGGCGGCTTCGCGCCACCTCCCCACAGGGTGGGGAGGAGTTTCCAGGGGCCTAGTGCTTCTTCTTGTGGTGGCGCGGGCTCGGCGACGGGCCTGGCGCCTGCTCGACCACCGGCGGCGAGCTCGGCTCCGTCCCCGGCAGGTAGTAGTCTCCCCACGCGTAGACGAGGCCGGCCGGCGCCCTGTACCAGGTGTCGTCGCCAAGCAGCGGCAGCGCGCTCGAGAGGAACGTGTGCCAGGCCGGGACCGCCACGTAGTAGCTGTCCGAGCCATCGAGCATCTTGATCCGCCAGTCGGGGTTGCCCATCCACACCGCGACGGCGATCTTCGGCGTGTAGCCGACGGTCCAGGCGTCGGCGAAGCTGTCGGAGGTCCCGGTCTTGACCGCGACGTGATAACCGGGGATGTTCAGCTGCGAGTCGGCGCCGAACATCTCGGCGCGGTTCGAGTCGCGTGAAAGCATCGTGCTCATGATGTAGGCGACCCGCGGGTCGAGCACCTTCTGCGAGCTGTCCTCGTGCTGGAATATCGCGTGGCCGCCCTGGTCGACTCGCTGGATCGCGAACGGCTGATGAAGCACGCCCTGTGCCGCCAGCACCGACGCGCCCGTCGCCATCTGGAGCGGAGTCTCACCGTAGCCCCCGAGCGTGAGCGATGGCCCGAAGTCGTTGGTGCCGTCGTTGTTGGTGAAGCTTCCATTCGATTGCTGCTGCCACGGCCCCGCGCCCATCGCGCGCGCCATGTCGACCACGCTGGGCACGCCAACGCCCAGCTCGACCTTCACGGCCGGGATGTTGAAGGAGTTGCCCAGGCACACCTGGACCTGGCACGTGCCGTGGTAGCGGCCGTCGTAGTTCTGCGGCGAATAGACCGTCTGCGAGCCCGGGTCCTGGTAGCGAAGCGGCTCGTCGTGGATCGGCGTCGTCATCGTGAAGCGCCCGCTCGCGATCGCCGCCGTGTACGTGTAGATCTTCATTGACGAACCGGGGTTGCGCGGCGGCCAGACGGCCAGGTTGTACTGCCCGCCGTTCCTGCTTGGATTTGCCGACGAGACCATGGCGATGATCGCGCCGGACCGTGGGTCGATGGCGACCAGCGATCCCTGCTGCACGTTGCGCCACGCAAGGTTCGCCTGCGTGGCGGTGATCGCCGACTGGCCGATGGCCTGCAGCTTCATGTCGAGCGTCGTGTACACGGATAGCGCGCCGCCGTACGTGGTCGCCGCGCCGAACCTGCTCACCAGCTGCTGGGTGACATAGCCGACGAATCCCGGCGCGATCACTGTGCCGGAGGGTTTGAACATGTGGGCCGGCGGTGTGAGGTCTTCCTTGGACGCAGCGTCGGCTTGCGCCTGCGTGATCTTTCCGGCATCGACCATCGCGGCGAGGACCTGCAGCTGTCGCGACTTTGCGGCGTCCCAGTCGGTGAACGGGCTGTACAGCGTCGGTCCGCGGACAAGGCCTGCGAGCATCGCCGCCTGGGCGAGATCGAGGTCGGCAGTCTTCCTGTGGAAGTAGATCTTCGAGGCGGCCGCGGTGCCGACGGCGCTGTTGCCGAACGACACGCTGTTGAGATACATCTCGAGGATCTCGTCCTTCGAGTAGCGGCGCTCGACGGAGAAGGCGAGCAGCGCTTCGGCCATCTTGCGCTGGAACGTTGGTGAGTTGTCCAGGAGGCGCACCTTGACCAGCTGCTGCGTGATCGTCGACGCGCCTTCGACCGTATCGCGGGCCTGGATGTCGACGATCGCGGCGCGCGCGATGCCACCGGGATCAACCCCAGGCTCCGAGTAGAACCCCTTGTCCTCGATGGCGATGATCGCCGCGGGCAGGCTTTTGCCCATTGCGCTCAGCGGCTCGTAGTAGTGCTGGTACCCGGGCGGGTGCAGGTCGGCGAGGACGGTCTTGCCGTCAGCCGCGTAGACGAACGTGTCGCCGGGGAGATCCTGGGAGAGCTGTGAGACATCCGGCAGGGTTGCGGCGTAGGCCACGTACGACGGCGGGATGAGGAGCGCAGGCATGGCCAGGACGAGCAGGACGGCGAGGCGGGCGACGAGCTTTCGCCGTCTACTTCTCTGTGTCTTGCTCCAGATCTCCGCCGCCGCCTCCGGCGACGGATACGAATACGGTCTCTTAGGAAACCGCTCGCTCATGCCCCCGAGGGAAGGCGTGGGTGAACGCGTTGATTTCGCCCATCAGAAGAGAAACGCAGCCGATCGGGCGAGTAATTGAACTTCGCCTACGGCCGGTTCGCCTGCTCCCAGGCCGCCTGGCAGCCGACACAGCGTGCGGCGTCGGGGAACACCTCCAGGCGCTCCGCCCCGATCTCGCCCCCGCAATCGACGCAGCGCCCGTCGCCGCTGCCGGCTTCGGCGGGGTCGCGCTCGAGCAGCTTGCCGATGGCATCGGCCACGGCCTGCTCGCTCATCGCCTGCGTCTCGTCCGCGTTCCGGAAGCCTCGGCTCATCCGTCCAGCTTAGGCCTGGGGAAGGCTGGCGGCGCCCGTTCCTGGTCTGGCCGGACGCCCACGATTGCCCGTCCGGGTAGGCCATCGCCACCCCTTCGGACCAACCTCCATTTAGAGGGGTCGAAGCGGCGTCGAGCGGTGACACAATGCCCGCGCTACGACAAAGCTGGGTCCCAATCAACTTGGCGTCCTCGCACGGTTCGGCGTGCTGGCCCTCGTGCCGGTGGTCGCGCTGGGGGCCATCCTGGCGAACCAGCTCAACACCGTCGTCAAGGCGCGCTACCTCGACAGCGCGCGCAGCAGCGCTGTGCTCATCGCCCAGGTGGGCGTTCAACCCATGCTGACGTCGCAGATGCTGCGGGCGGGGTTCACCGACCCCGAGATCGCGGCGGTCGACCAGCGTCTGCATGGCGCCGCGCTCAGCCAGGAGGTGCGCCGGCTGAAGATCTGGAACCGCCAGGGCACGGTGCTCTACTCCGACAACCACGCGCTCATCGGGCGGACTTTCGAAATCGAGGACGACCTCGGCGAAGCCCTCGAAGGCCACTCCAGCGCGGACATCACCAACGGGCAGGCCGCCGAGAACCAGGGTGACAACCTGGAGGGCCCGCTGGTGGAGGTCTACGTTCCGCTCACGTTCCAGGGCGACTCTGAGCCCAGCGGCGCCTTTGAGCTTTACCTGCCCTACGCGCCCGTGCAGGCCGCGATCGACAACGAGCTGCGCAACCTCTACCTGTGGCTGGCCCTCGGCCTCACGCTCTTTTACGCTTCGATGTTCCCGGTCGTGATCATCGCCGACCGCTGGCGTAGACGCTTGATCCGCGAGGCCGAGAACACGGCGCTCGCGAACCTCGCGGTGCTGGAGCGGTTGAACAAGCTCAAAAGCGAGTTCCTCACGCGCATCAGCCACCAGTTCCGCACAGCGCTGGTCGGCATCGAAGGGTTCAGCGAGCTGATCCGCGACTCGGAGGACCTCGACCTCGACAAGGTCAGGTCGTTCGCAGGCGACATCTACAGCGACGCGGAGCGTCTCGACCAGGCTTTCGCGGACATGCTCGAGCTCGACAGCATGGAGGCGGGCAAGTCGGTCCTCAAGCTGGCGCGCGTGGACGTCAACGAAGTCATAGGGGCCGTCGTGGAAGCGGCGCGCAAAGACTCGCCGAAGGCGCAGATCGACTTCACGCCCGCTCCCAGCAAACCCGCACTGACCGCGGACAAGGAGAAGGTCGCCCAGGTTCTGAACATCCTGGTCGGCAACGCGATCAAGTACTCGCCGTCGGGCAGCAGGGTCGCGATCACCAGCAAGGAATCGCGCGACGAGGTCACCGTGAGCGTCGCCGACCACGGACCCGGCATGCCCGCCGACTTCGACAACGGGCTCTTCGTTGGCTACACCAGGCACAACGGTCACGACGGAAACGGCGCGCACCACCCCGGCACGGGCCTGGGCCTTCCGATCGCGCGCCAGATCGTCGATATGCACGGCGGGCGAATCTGGTTCGAGAGCAAGACGGGCGAAGGCACCACGTTTCACGTCGCCCTGCCCCTGAACGTGCGCCCGAACCGGGAGATGCGCGCGGTCAGCCGGGTCTAGGCGTCCTTCGCCTCGGTCGGCGAGTTCGCGTTCAGGTCGTGGATGAACCCTCGGCGTTCCCCCGGTGAGGGCCCATGGCATTCGATCCCAACTCGCAGCTCGATCCGGGACAGGTGCGCGACGTGCGCGGATCCGGCATTGGCGGTCGCGGTCTTGTCATCGGCGGCGGGGGCGGCCTCGGCCTGATCCTTGTCGTGGTCTACCTGCTGCTGGGCGGGAACCTGTCCGACCTTGGGGGCAGTTCGGTGGCGCCCGGCATCACCGAGCAGGGAAACTCAAACCTCCAGCAGGAGTGCAACACCGGCGCTGACGCCAACAAGCGAGAGGACTGCCGAGTGGTTGGCTACGTCAACAGCGTGCAGAAGTACTGGCAGGACGAGTTCTCGAGCTCCGGCCAGAGGTACAAGCCTGCCCAGACTGTGCTCTTCAGCGGCCAGGTCCAGACCGGCTGCGGCCTCGCATCGACGGAGGTCGGGCCGTTCTACTGCCCGTCCGACGGCAACGTCTATCTCGACCTCGGCTTTTTCGACGAGCTACGGACCAGGTTCGGCGCCAAGGGCGGATCGCTGGCCGAGGGCTACGTCATCGCCCACGAGTACGGACATCACATCCAGGACCTGACCGGCGGGCTCGCGGGTGGTTCGGGACAACAGGGCGCGACCGGACAGTCGGTCCGCACCGAGCTCCAGGCCGATTGCTACGCCGGCGTGTGGGCGAACCACGCCGCGTCGACCGGCTTCCTCGAGCCGCTGACGCAGGCCGACATCAACGACGCCCTGGACGCCGCGGCAGCGGTCGGCGACGACCGTATTCAACGCGAGTTCCAGGGCCGGGTCACGCCAGAGACGTGGACTCACGGATCGTCTGCGCAGCGTCAGAAGTGGTTCACCACCGGCTACCAGAAGGGCGACCCGGCCGCCTGCGACACCTCGGGTTCGCTCTAGGCCTTTCCTCTGCGTCTCGACTCCGTAAGCGCCTCCATCATCACCTCGCGAAATCGTGCCTGGTCGGCCGAGCGCACCTTTCGAAATGCCGGCGGGGGATCGAGCAAGCGCGAGATCAGCAGCTTGCGGGTCTTGACGCCCTTCGGCGTCACGACGAGGACGTTGACCCGCCGGTCCTTTGCCCCAGGCCGGCGGATGACCATGCCGGCCTCCTCGAGCCGGTCGGTGGGATCGACGACAGTCGAGGGGTTGCACTTCAACCGTCGGGCAAGCTCCTTCTGAGATATCGGCGGCGCCTTCGGATCGAGCTGCACCAGGGCCCAGGCCGAAACCGGCGACAGCCCTACCTCGGCGGCGGCGGCGTTCGCACGCTGCTCCCACCCGGCGAGGGTCGCTATCACCAACGCCCACATCTCCTGCGCCGCAGACGTGTAGCGATGCCCCGGGACTAGCGCCTCGCTCATCTGATCAGTGTAGCGTGAAATAAGTGGAGTCTCCAACCGGTTGCCTATTGGTGGATTCCGGTATTACTAGTCAGGGGGTTTCCTGGACATGGCGTGGAAGTTTGATCCGTTTCACACACAGGTTGAGTTCTCGGCCAAGCATCTTGGCATGATGACGGTGCGTGGCCACTTCGCGGAGGTGACGGCCGGTGGGACCATCGACCCCGACCGCCCCGAGTCGACATCAGTCGAGGCGACGATCAATACGTCGAGCATCCGCACTCACAACGATCAGCGGGACAAGGACCTGCGCTCGTCAAATTTTCTCGAGGTTGACAAGTACCCGACGATGAGCTTCAAGAGCACGAAGATCGTCCCCGCCGGCGGCGATCGTTATCGAGTCATCGGCGACCTGACGATCAAAGGCGTCACGAAGCCCGTGACCTTCGCGGTCGTCAAGTACGGCGAGTTCAACGACCCGCGGATGGGCCACCGCATCGGCTACGCGGCGGAGACGAAGATCAACCGCAAGGAGTTCGGCATGCGCTTCGACGCCATGCTCGACGGCAAGTTCATCGTCAGCGACGAGATCCAGATCAACATCGAGGGCGAGATCCTCGAAACCGCGGATCAGCCCCTGACGGCGGCCGGAGCGGCCAAGAACGACCTCACGAACACCCGCTAGCGCTTTTCGCTGGCGGTCGAGCTGGGCGCGGACGTAGTCGAGGAACTGATTGCGGCTGACGTCGTTCGGGAATGACCAAACGGAGTAGGACTTGGTGTCGCATCGCCAGGGCTGACTACGCAAAGCTGCGAAGTCGCTGAAGACGCCAGCGACTTCGCCGGAATCCGGACGGCGATCGTTCCCTTAGATAGCGAGTGTTCTCGCTGGGGGGAGCAATGCAGATACCGCTGCCGCGCGGCAAGCGGCCGATAGCGACAGTCTTTGGAGCCGTGGCGTTCGGCGCGGTCCTCGCCGGCGCCGGTCCTCAAGTGCCGAACCTCTTCGACAGGCCGGCCTGCGGAGAGACGGTCATGAAGGCCGTGTCGACCGAGAAAGCGGTCTCCGGAACGGTCCGCTGTTTCTCCGACGACCTCCAGCTGGACCTGAGCACGGCAGGGATCAACACCGACCAGCAGTTTGCCGACCGCCTTGGTAAATCGGGGACCTACCACTACGTGCACAAGACGCAAGACGGTGGCTACGTCTACGAGTACGACCGCGACATGACGCCGCACAACCGATTGCAGGGCGCAATCGGCGCGCTCAAGCGGCGCGACGTCATCGCGGCATGGTCGGAGATCACCGGCGCCTCTGAGCACACGCAAAGCAAGGTCTACACGCTCTACATCGACAACCGGGGCAAGGTCGCGGCCGTCCTCTAGCGCGAACCTATGATTGCCGGTGAGCGATGGCCATCGAAACCGGCAACGTGAGAGTCATCGAGCCCGCGACCGAGAAGGTCCTGGCCGAGATCCCCGAGGCGACCCTGGAGGACGCCGACCGCGCGGTGGCGAAAGCGAAGGCGGCCTTCCCCGCGTGGAAGGCGGTGAGCCCCAAGGATCGTGCGATGCTGATGCGCCGGCTCGCCGCCGCCGTCGACGGCCACCGCGAAGACCTCGCCCGGCTCGAGGCTCGCAACGCCGGCAAGCCCATCGGCGACGCCCGCGGCGAGGTCGGCATGGTGGTCGACGTCTTCAACTACTACGCCGGCGCGCCGGAGCGTCTGTTCGGCAAGACGATCCCTGTGGCCGGCGGCGTCGACATGACGTTTCGGGAGCCGCTCGGAGTGGTCGGGCTCATCGTGCCCTGGAACTTCCCGCTGACGATCACGTCGTGGAAGGTCGGGCCGGCGCTGGCCGCGGGCAACACCATCGTGCTCAAGCCCGCAGGGCTCACGCCGCTGACCGCGCTGGAGCTGGCGAAGATCGCGCGCGACGAGGCCGGACTTCCAGACGGAGTGCTGAATGTGATCGTCGGCGCGGGCCGCGTGATCGGCGAGCGCCTGGTCCAGCATCCCGACGTCGCCAAGGTTGCGTTCACAGGATCGACCGAGGTCGGCCGCCGCATCGGCGAGCTTGCCTCGCAGACGATCAAGCGCGTGACGCTGGAGCTCGGAGGCAAGTCGGCCAACATCGTCTTCGCCGACGCCGACATCGAGAGGGCCGCGGCGTCCGCGCCGCTTGCCGTTTTCGGCAACGCCGGCCAGGACTGCTGCGCGCGTTCGCGCATCCTGGTCGAACGCTCCGCGGTCGAGGCGTTTCTGGCCGCGCTCGAGACCGCGGTCAAGAACCTCAAAGTCGGTGACCCGCTCGACGACAGCACCGAGATGGGGCCGCTCATCTCCGCAGACCACCGGAAGAAGGTCGCGTCCTACCTCGACGACGGTGCGCGCGTCGCGATCCGCGGTCACGCACCTGCCGGCGCCGGTTTCTGGTTTCCACCGACTGTGCTCGGACCCGTGACCAACTCCGAGCGCGTCGCCCGCGAGGAGATCTTCGGTCCGATCGCGGTGGTCATCCCGTTCGAGGACGAGGCGGATGCGATCCGCATCGCGAACGACACCGTCTACGGGCTTTCGGGTTCGGTGTGGACCAACAACGCGGGGCGGGCGATGCGGGTCGCGCGGGCGCTCGAGACAGGCACGATCTCCATCAACTCCAACAACTCGGTGCGGGTGACCACGCCGTTCGGCGGATTCAAGCAGTCGGGCATCGGCCGTGAGCTGGGACCGGACGCGCTCGACCACTACACCGAGCTCAAGAACGTGTTCCTGGCTACATGACGAAGATCGCCGTCGCACAGTTCGCGAGTGGATTCGACAAGGCTGCAAACCTCGATCGCATCCACGCGCTCGCCGGCGAGGCTGCACGCGAGGGCGCGCGCGTCGTGGTCTTCCCCGAAGGGGCGATGCACACGTTCGGTGAGCCCAAGGACGACCTGTCAGGAGCGGCGGAGCCACTCGATGGACCGTTCGTCGACGCGCTCGCGCGGCTGGCGACGAAGCTCGACGCGACCATCGTCGCCGGCATGTTCGAGTCGATTCCCGGCGAGAAGCGGATCCACAACACCGCGGTCGTCGCCGCGCCGCGCGAGGGCCTGGTCGCGCACTACCGCAAGCACCACCTCTACGACGCCTTCGAGGAGCGTGAGTCGGACCGCATCATGGCCGGAGAGGGGGAGCCGCCTCTCTTCGACCTCGATGGGTTGCGCACAGCGCTCGTGGTTTGCTACGAGCTTCGGTTTCCTGCCTACATCCAGCAGCTCGCGGACCGCGGCGCCGAGGTGCTGCTCGTGCCCGCGGCGTGGGTCGCCGGGCCTCTGAAGGAAGAGCACTGGATGGTCATGGTGCGGGCGCGCGCGATGGAGAACACGATGTACGTCGCGGGCGCGGGCATGAGCGGGATCGGCTACTGCGCGAAGAGCATGATCGTCGACCCGATGGGCGTCGTCGAACGGGCGCTGGGCGAGGCCGAAGGCGTGGCCGTCGCCGACGTGACGAAGGAGCGCCTGGCGAAGGTTCGGCGGCGGCTGCCGCTCATCGAGCAGCGCCGCGCCGCGGCCCGGACTCCCGTCCGCTAGCTGGGCTCTTTCGAACTTCTGCCGGCAGCAATCGCTTTCGAGCGTCCTTAAACCCGACTTCTGCCGGCAGAAATTTGCTTGGGCCCAGGCACCGCGGCAAGTTCAGGGGCCGGACTCTTCGTCCCACGTTAGACATTGACCTCCGAGCCCGCCGCCCTGAAGATGCACGCCGGTGGAGGTTGTGGTCGCCCTCGCGGTCGTCGTGCTCGTACTCGTGGCCGGCTGGGCGGCGTTCGCCTACAACGGGCTCGTCCGCCGGCGCAACCGGGTCGATTCGACGTGGAGCGACATCGACGTCCTGCTGCGCCGGCGCCACGACCTGGTGCCCAACCTCGTGACGACCGTCGCAGGCTACGCCGCCCACGAAGGCACGACGCTTCGCGCCCTGACCAACGCCCGGGCCGCAGCCCTCGAAGCGCCGGATCCAGCTGCGAAGGGAGTCGCCGAGACGGCGCTCAACGACAGGGTCAAGTCGGTGTTCGCGGTCGCGGAGGCGTATCCAAACCTGAAGGCGAGCGAGGCGTTCGTCAGGCTGCAGGAGCAGCTGACGCAGACCGAGGACGGGCTCGAGCACGCGCGCCAGTTCTACAACGACGCGGTGTACGGCTACATGAACGCAACTCAGACGCTGCCGACCAGCCTTGTCGCGGGGCTGCTCGGATTCCGTCCGCGCGAGTACTTCCAGGCCGCCGCGTCGGAGCGCGGCGCGGTCTCGGCGCGGCCATGAGCTTTGAAGACATGGCGGCCGCGGC
>Ga0075436_100001855_pt1 | contig 14501 bp, 7 predicted proteins | sample RhiMethybrSRZTD5_FD_75303 | JGI IMG/M metagenome (GOLD analysis project Ga0075436, IMG submission 75303) | Populus rhizosphere microbial communities from Tennessee, USA - Rhizosphere MetaG P. TD hybrid SRZTD5 | ecosystem: Host-associated > Plants > Roots > Rhizosphere > Soil | place: USA...
GCCCGAGATGCTGTACTTCTTCATCAGCTCGAGCGCTTCGTAGATCCGGTTGGTGGGGGAGAGCGTGATCGGGTTGACGATCATGCCGCTCTCCGACCGCTTCACGCGATCGACCTCGGAGGCCTGCTCCTCGATCGACAGGTTCTTGTGGATGACGCCGAGGCCGCCCTGCTGCGCCATCGCGATCGCGAGGCGCGACTCGGTGACCGTGTCCATCGCGGCGCTGACGAGCGGCACGCACAACCGGATGTTGCGCGTCAGGCGCGAGTTGATGTCGACCTGCGTCGGCACCACCGTCGAGTGCTGCGGCACCAGCAGCACGTCGTCGAAGGTGAGCGCCGTCGCGATGCCGGCGCCGGTGGAGAGGAGCGCGGACGTTTCAGTTTTCAGCGTCAAGCGGCGGCTCCATGGCACTTCTTGTATTTTTTCCCGCTGCCGCATGGACACGGATCGTTGCGGCCCACCTTCGGCTCGTCGCGCCGCACGGTCTTGATCACGTCGTCGCCGCCGACGCGCGGCGGCTGCTGCGCGCCCGTCGAGCGCGCCGGCGCGGCGGTATTCGGCGCCGGCGACCGCGGCGCGCCGAAGATCGACGACGACGACGATTCGGCGCCCGGATCGTTGAGAATGAGCGGCGGGCGGCGCGGCGCGGGCCGCCGCGGCGTCGGCACCGGCGCGTCCCCGTCGGAGAGGATCGGCCGCAGCCACCACAGGTAGCGCACGATCTCCTCGTCGACGCGCTCCTTCATCGCCTGGAACAGCTCGAAGCTCTCCTTCTTGTACTCGACGAGCGGATCCCGCTGGCCGTAGCCGCGCAGGCCGATCCCTTCCTTGAGGTGATCGAGGCTGTAGAGGTGATCCTTCCACTGCTGATCGACGATCTGCAGCATGATGTCGCGCTCGACGCGCTGCAGCATCTCGCGGCCGACCAGCTTCTCCTTCTCGTCGTAGGTCGACTTGATCTTCTCCCACAGCGCGTCGCGGATCTCGTCCGACGTCGACTCCTCGAACGAGAGATCGTCGGTGTCGACGGCGAAGATCCGCTGGACCTCGCGGCCGAGCGCGTCGAGATCCCACTGCTCGAAGTCGCCCTGCCGCGGCGCGTAGGTCTCGACCGCCGCGTCGAGGATGTCCTGCGCGAGATCCATCAGGTACTCGCGCGTGTCGAGCTCGGTCTCCTCGCCGTCCTCGTCCTGCAGCCGGATCTTCCCCTCGAGGATCTGCCGCCGCAGCGCGTAGATGTTCTCGCGCTGCTTGTTCATCACGTCGTCGTACTCGAGCAGGTGCTTGCGGACGGAGAAGTTCTGCGCCTCCACCTGCTTCTGCGCGCGCTCGATGGCGCGCGTCACCATGCCGTGCTCGATCGGGACGCCCTCCTCCATGCCGAGGCGCTGCATCAGCCCCGAGATGCGATCGGATCCGAAGATGCGCATCAGATCGTCCTCGAGCGAGAGATAGAAGCGCGAGGCGCCGGGATCGCCCTGCCGGCCGGCGCGGCCGCGCAGCTGGTTGTCGATGCGGCGCGCCTCGTGGCGCTCGGTCGCGACGATGTGCAGCCCCTCGAGCGCGACGACCGCGTCGTGCTCCGCGTCGCACTGCTGCTTGAAGTGATCGAAGATCCGCGCGTACGCCTCCTTCGGGACGCGGTAGAACGCGTCGAGGTGGAAGAAGTACACGTAGTGCTCGTCCTCGATGAAGCGCTCTTCGCCCTTCGGCAGGCGCTCGGCGATCTGGTCGGCGAGACATCGCTGCCGCGCCATGAACTCCGGGTTGCCGCCGAGCAGGATGTCGGTGCCGCGGCCCGCCATGTTGGTGGCGATCGTCACCGCGCCCTCGCGGCCCGCCTGCGCCACGAACTCCGCCTCCTGCGCGTGGTACTTCGCGTTGAGGACGACGTGCTTGTCCACGCCGCCGCCCGTCGTCGTCCCGCGCTTGAGGCCGCGGCGATCGAGCATCGCGGACAGCTTCTCGGACTTCTCGATCGACACCGTCCCGACGAGGACCGGACGTCCCTTGCCGTGCTCCTCGACGATTTCCGTGACGATCGCGTCCCACTTCTCCTTCTCGGTGCGGTAGACGAGATCGGGGTTCTCGATGCGCCGCAGCGGACGATTGGGCGGGATGATGACGACGTCCAGCTTGTAGATCTTCGCGAACTCCTCGGCTTCGGTGTCGGCGGTGCCGGTCATGCCCGCGAGCTTGGCGTACTTGCGGAAGTAATTCTGGAAGGTGACCGTCGCGAGCGTCTGGTTCTCGCGCTCGATCTTGACCTTCTCCTTGGCCTCCACCGCCTGATGCAGCCCGTCGCTCCAGCGGCGCCCCGGCATCAGCCGTCCCGTGAACTCGTCCACGATGACGACCTCGCCGTCCTTCACCATGTAGTCCACGTCCTTGTGGAAGATCACATGGGCGCGCAGCGCCTGGTTCAGGTGATGCAGCACCTGCATGTTCTCGGGATCGTAGAGGCCGGCGGCCGTCTGCTTGTACTGCGGCAGATGCTTCACCATCTGCTCGGCCTTGGCCATCCCGCTCTCGGTGAGCGTCACCGTCTTGTGCTTCTCGTCGACGATGTAGTCGCCGGTCGCCTCGAGCGCCTCGCGCTCCTCGGCCTTCGTGTCGCCGCGCACCGTCGCGCCGCGCTTGAGGCTCGGGATGATGCGATCGATCTGGTAGTAGAGCTCCGTCGACTCTTCCGCGGGGCCGGAGATGATGAGCGGCGTCCGCGCTTCGTCGATCAGGATGCTGTCCACCTCGTCGACGATCGCGAAGTGATGCCCGCGCTGCACGTAGTGCGCGAGCTCGAACTTCATGTTGTCGCGCAGGTAGTCGAAGCCGAACTCGTTGTTCGTTCCGTAGGTGATGTCCGCGGCGTAGGCGACCTGCCGCTCGGGGTCGTTGAGATCGTGCTGGATGACGCCGACCGTCATGCCGAGGAAGCGGTAGATCTTGCCCATCCACTCCGAGTCGCGGCGCGCCAGGTAGTCGTTGACCGTGACGACGTGGACGCCCTTGCCTCCGAGCGCGTTGAGATACGCGGGGAGCGTCGCGACCAGCGTCTTGCCCTCGCCGGTCTTCATCTCCGCGATCTTTCCCTTGTGGAGCACGGCACCGCCGATGAGCTGGACGTCGAAGTGCCGCATGTTCAGCACGCGGCGGCCGGCCTCGCGCACGACGGCGAAGGCCTCCGGCAGCAGCTCGTCGAGCGTCTCGCCCTCGGCGAACCGCTGGCGGAACTCTGTTGTCTTGCCGCGGAGCTGATCGTCAGAGAGCGTCTTGACCTGCGGCTCGAGCGCGTTCACCTGCGCGACGATCGGGCGCAGGCGTTTCAGTTCACGATCGTTCTGGGTGCCGACGACTTTGGCGAGGATGGTATCGAGCACGGGCCGCTAGGGTATCCCTGAATTGTAACGCAAGGCAGGAGGGCAGAGGGCGGGAAGGCAGAAAGGCGAACGACGGAACGACGGAAGGCGGCGGGCCTTACTGGCTGCCGTTCTTGCGCGATTCGGTCAAGAGCTGCAGCGGATTGATGAGGCGTCCGTTCGCGACAATCTCGTAGTGCAGGTGCGCGCCGGTGGCGCGGCCGGTCGCGCCGACGTAGCCGATCACGTCCCCGCGCTTGACGGCCTGGCCCGGCTTCACGTGAAACGCGCTCAGATGGCCGTAGCGCGTGACGAGGCCGAAGCCGTGGTCGACCACGATCAAGTTGCCGTAGTCGCCGGTGTAGGCGGCCGACTCGATCGTGCCGTCGGCCGTCGCAAAGACCGGCTGGCCTTTTTCCGTCGAGATGTCGAGCCCCTGGTGGAAGCCCGGCTCGCCGGTGAACGGATCGCTGCGGCCGCCGAACGTGCCGGTGAGCCAGCCGTGCGCGGGCCAGATCGACGGCGTCGCGGCGGCGAGCGCCTCGCGCCGCTCCACGTCGCGCCGCACGTAGCGCAGACGGTTCTCGAGTCCCTGGAGCAGATCGCGCAGCACGCCGAAAGTGTCGTCGGGCGAGGAGAGCGCGGCCTTCGCGAGCTCGGCGACCGCCGCGCTCTGCGCGACGGTCGATCCGCCGGACGCGCGCGTCTTGATCACCGCGGGCAGCTTCTGCATCGCGCGCGCCTGCACCGGATCGAGCTGGCTGCGCGCGCCGAGATCGTTGATGACGGTTTCGAGCGACTGAATCTGTGCGGTGAGCTCGCCGGTCGCGGCGCGATAGCTGCCGTTCTCGACGTCGAGCAGCGCGTTGGCCGAGCGCAGCTGGTCGATTTCGCCGCGCGCGCTCCATTTCGCGCCCAGGCCCATCAATATCGGAAGCGTGATCACGGCGAGCACGGCCCCGGCCGCGACCCGAACGTTGACCGTCAGGTGGCGCATGACGCCGCTTGAACGGTCTGCGATTACAACCGTGTATCGTCGTCCGGTCATGAATTGGGAATGAACGCGCTTACCGTCGCGTTCAGAGCGCCGAGACTCTATCACAGGACTCTGCTTTCAGCTACTATTCGGCCGCTCCCGACAACGCGGCCCGTATATGGTTGAGAAGGCTCGTCCTTTTATCGGCACTTCTGCTTCCCACCGCCACTGCCACCGCGGTGGCGGCTCAGCTTGTAGGCCGGGCCTTCAGGCCCAACCGTAGGATTGATTTCAAACGCAGCGAGGAACTCATGACCAGACTTCTCGCCGGCGCGATCGCGGCGGTCCTCGTCGCGTTCGCCGCCGCGGAGCGGCCGCGCGCGGAAGTGGGAAAGCCGGGCGTCACGCCGGTGCCGTGCCCGCAGCAGGAGTGGCAGCTCGGCGACGCGGCGTTCGACGCGCTGCCGAGCGCGAAGGCGTTCTCCGGCAAGTACGACGGCGGCCTCTACCGCATCGAGATTCCCGACAACTGGAACGGCGACCTCGTGCTGTTCGCGCACGGCTTCGTCCCCAACGCCGGCCCGAACGGATCGATGCTGCGCGTCGGCGTTCACCGCTTCCGCGAGCACGTCGTGAAGGACGGCTTCGCGTGGGCCGCATCGAGCTATCGCTGCAACGGCTATGTACCGGGACAGGCCCTTCTCGACACAATCGCGCTAATCGATCTCTTCAAGCAGTCGAACGGCGGGCGCTCGGCGGGGCGCGTCTACCTCACCGGCGAGTCGATGGGCGGCCACGTCACGCTCCTCGGCATGCAGGAGTTCCCGACGACGTTCGCCGGCGGCCTCGCGATGTGCCCCGCGGGCCCGGAGCTCTTCGACTACTTCGCGGCGATGAGCGCGGCGGCGGAAGTCGTCACCGGCGTGCAGTTCCACGCGGACACCGTGCCGCAGGACGTCGCGAAGATGACCGAAGCGCTGGGCAAGCCGCCGGAGTACACCGAGAAGGGGCGACAGCTCGCGAGCATCGAGATTCAGATGAGCGGCGGGCCGCGCCCGTTCGCGATGGAAGGGCTCGCCGGCCGCCTCATCGCGAACATGAGCACGAGCCAGGCGGCGCTCCTCGGCAGCACGACGCCGTCCAATCGCGCGGTCGACACGGCGCACCTGACCTACGCGATCGGCGACGGGCTCGGGCTCTCCGCCGAGACGCTGAACCAGAAGGCGCGGCGCAAGACCGCCGATCCGCAGATGCGCAGCGCGAACGGCCCGTACGAAGAAGTCGTGCCGTTCGACGGCAGGATTCAGCGTCCGCTGATGACGATGCACGGGACCGGCGATCTCTACGTGCCGATCTTTCTCGAGCGGTCGCTGAAGCGCGCCGTCTCGGCGGCCGGCAACGACAAGCTGCTCACGCAGCGCATCTACCGGATCGGCGCGCACTGCCAGTTCAGCCAGCCGGAGATGGCGAAGGCGTTCGACGATCTCGTCGCCTGGGTGAAGAGCGGCACGAAGCCGCAGGGCGACGATGTGGACGGCGACCTGAGCAACGCCGGCCAGACGTTCACAAGTCCGCTGCGGCCGAACGACCCCGGCGGTCGAACCGTCGTGACGAGCTCGAAGCAATAGGCTCGAGGTGCCCTGCGCACGAATCGGCGCCGCGTTGCCGCTGGTCTTCGCCGCGGTGTCCTTCGTTGCGCCGCTCGCGCATGCGCAATCCTCGCGCGGGCCCGGCGTCAATGAAGACTTCGCGACGATTGCCGAGGGCTACACGTCTGAATTCGCAGGCGGTCCAATCGAGGCGGCCTATCGAATGTTCTCGGCGCCGGATTTTGGGCACGTGTGCGCAGCCGCGCGAGCCGGCGACGTGCGATCGCTCCGCGCGGCGCGCCCGCGCGTCGAAGCCCGCGTCGCAGTGCCGATGCCGTACGCCGCACTCCGGGTCGGGGCGCTCGACGCGCTCGGCGTGTTGGTGCCCAAGGTCCCAATCTCGATCGAATCCTATCGATGGTCGGACGTCCTCGACACGCGACAGGATCACATCGGTGGGGACGACGTGACACCGAAAAAGCCGGGCACGATCCGCATCCGCATCCGCACCATCTGCGATGCGCCCGGCGGCGAGACCTTCGTGACCGTCGACGTGAAGTAACCTGCCCGACCCGCCCGACCTGCCCGGCCTACCGGAACTGCAACGCTTCGGCGACGTGATCCGCCGTCAACCGATCATCGCCCGCGAGATCCGCGATCGTGCGCGCGACCTTGCGCACGCGATCGTAGCCGCGCGCGCTCAGCGACAGCTTCCGCGCCGCCGTCTGCAGCACGCCCATCGCGGCGCGATCGAGCGCGCAGTGGCGCGTCAGGAGCGGCGCGCTCAGCTCGGCGTTCGTCACGGCGCCGTTGCCCGCGTAGCGCGCGATCTGCCGCGCGCGCGCGGCGACGACGCGCGCGCGGACCGCGGCCGACGGTTCGCCGCCGGACGTGTCGCCGAGCGCGTCGATCGGGAGCGCCGGCACGTCGACGGTGAGATCGAGGCGATCGCGCAGCGGCCCCGACAGGCGATCGTGATAGCGCGCGAGGAGCGTCGGCGTGCAGCGGCACTCGCGCGTCGGATCGTTGGCGAAGCCGCATGGACACGGATTCATCGCGCCGACGAGCATGAAGCGCGCCGGAAAGATCGCCGTGCGCGCCGTGCGCGCGATCGCCACCCGCCCCTCCTCGAGCGGCTGGCGCAGCACCTCGAGCACGTGGCGGCTGAACTCCAGCATCTCGTCGAGAAAGAGCACGCCGTGGTGCGCGAGGCTCACCTCGCCGGGCCGCGGCTGCGAGCCGCCGCCGACCAGCGCCGCATTCGAGATCGTGTGGTGCGGCGCGCGGAACGGCCTCGTCGTCTGGAGGCCGGCGCCGGGCGGCAGCAGGCCTGCGACCGAATGGACCGCCGTCACTTCGAGCGCCTCCTCGAACGACAGCGGCGGCAGCACGCCCGCCAGGCGGCGCGCCATCATCGTCTTGCCGCCGCCGGGCGGCCCGACGAGCAGCAGATTGTGCCCGCCGGCCGCCGCGATCTCGAGCGCGCGCCGGGCGAGGAGCTGCCCGCGCACGTCCGCAAGATCCGGCACGGTACACGGCGCTGCAGGAGGCACCGGAGCCACAGGCGCGGCGACGAGCGATGCGCCAAATGCCGCCGGTTCGTTCAGCGCGCGCACCGCGTCGGCGAGCGACGCGACGGCGGCGATCTCGAGGCCCTCGACGATCGCCGCCTCGCTCGCGTTGCCCATCGGCAGCAGCAGGCCGGCAACGCCGTCGCGCCGCGCGGCCGCCGCAATCGGCAGCACGCCGCGCGTCGGCTGAATCGATCCGTCGAGCGACAGCTCGCCGACGAGCAGGCGATCCCGAATGTCCCGGCGCTCGACGACGCCGCTCGCCGCGAGGATGCCCAGCGCGATCGGCAGGTCGAACGACGCGCCGCCCTTGCGGACATCGGCCGGCGAGAGGTTCACCGTGATGCGATGCGGCGGGTACTCGAAGCCGGAGTTCCGGATGGCCACGCGGACGCGTTCGCCGCTCTCGCGCACCGCCGTGTCCGGCAGGCCGACGACGGTGAACTTGGGGAACCCGAAGGAGACGTCGACCTCGACGTGGACCGGGCACGCCTCGACGCCGAAGACCGCCGCCGTGCGCAAGGTTGCGAGCATGCACGCCCGCACGTGCAAACGACGTCGCAGGCGCACCGCCATCGTGTTTTCAACGAGTTAGGAGCATAATACCGGCGCCATATCGCAGAAAGTGCCACGCACGCACGTGCAGCGGTGTGCAGAGGCTGATCATTCCCGCGTTCGCGCCGATAAACACACCGGAGATTTTCTACCATGCTAGACGCCTTCAAGAACATGACCGGCAAGGGCAAGCTCGTACAGCAGCAGAGCGACGAGCTCGAACAGCTGATTGCGACCGCGCGCGAGGAGCGCAGCGCCATCAGCGCCATGCTGACCTCCCTGTCCACACGCAGCGCGAAGCTCACGCCGCTCGGCAAGTCGCTCGAGCAGGTGTCCGAGAAGGCGAGCAGCGTCACCGCGATGCTCGACGAGATCACCAAGCGGCTCACGGCGCTCGACGAGCGGACCCGCGAGCTCGAGGAGGTCGACCGGCGCATCGAGGCCCTGAAGGAGTCGGCGAAGCAGGCCGAGCAGACGACGCAGAAGGCGCTCGGCCCGGACGGCGAGCTGCAGAAGCACCGCGAGGCGGTGCAGCATTTGTCCTCGCAGGCGCTCGGCACGCAGGCGACGCTCGACACGCTGAAGAAAGAGCGCGCAACGCTCGACGAGCTCCGCGGACAGCTGCAGAAGGCCGACGGCGAAGTGAAGCAATCGCTCGCGCAGGCGGGCGCGCTCAAGGGCGAGCTCGATCAAATCCGCAAGAGCTCTGCGACGCTTTCCGAGGACTACTCGAAGATGCGCGAGATCTCGCGCGAGTCGCGTGAAGACACCACCGCGGCGATGACGGCGGTGAAGGAAGTCGAGGCGAAGCTCGGGCCGCTCGCGCGGCTGCACGAGCTGAGCAAGAACACCGAGGAGCGCCTCACGACGCTCAACGCGCTCGCCGAGCACGTCGGGCACAAGGCGAAGGCGCTCGAGAGCCAGCAGCACGCCGTCGAGCACGCCGTGGTGCAGGCGAACCGCGTCAACGAGATGGTCTGGGCCATGGACGTCCAGATTGCGAAGCTGAACGAAGGCATGAAGCAGGTGGCGCGCGCCGACGACACGCTCGCGCGCACCGAAAGGCTCGCGGCCGAGACCGATGCGCAGCTCGAGACCGCCTCGCGGCTGCGGCAGGAAGCCGACCACGAGACGGCGAAGCTGAAGAGGGACGCCAACCTCCTGCTCGACTCGGTGCGCGGCCACGTGGACGCGCTCGCGCTGAAGAAGAAGGAGTTCGAGGCGTTCGACGAGCGGCTGCGGACGCTGCAGGGCAGCGTCGGCGACGCCGAGTCGCGCATGAACGGCCTCGCCGCGAAGGACAAGAGCCTCATCGAGCTCGCGCAGAAGGTCGACGGCCTCACCAAGCGCTTCGAGACGCTGTTCACGCAGGCCGACGAGCTGACGAAGAAGCAGCTGGCGCTCGACGCGCTGAACGATCGCCTCGGCCAGGTGGACGACCTGGCGAAGAAGACGACGTGGCAGATGGACGCGCTCCGTCAGAGCCGCCAGGATCTCGACGTGCTGCGCAAGGACATCCAGGACTTCTACACCGCGCACGCCGAGGCGGCGAAGATCGGCGAGAAGCTCACCTCCGATCGCGTGCGCCTCGAGGCGTTCGGCGAGCGGCTGTCGGCGATGTCGGCGCAGGCGCCGGAGCTCGACGCGCGGATGGACGCGATTCTCGGCAAGCTGGCGCTCGTCGAGGAGGGCACGAAGAAAGCGACGCGGCTGCACGAGTCGGTCGCGGAGCTCGACGCGCAGATCGCGCGCGTCACCTCGCGCGTGCCGTTCGTCGAGAAGCTCGAGGAGCGGCTGAACGGCCTCAACGCCGTCAGCGCCGACGTCGATCAGAAGCTGCAGGAACAGCTTGCGCGCCGCGCGGAGCTCGAGACGCTGAAGGTCTCGGTCGACGGGCTCGGCGAGCAGATGGTCGACGCGCAGCACAAGCTCGAAGCGGTGCGCGCGCTCCAGACGTCGCTCTTGCCGCTCATCGCGCAGGTGTCGATCCTCAAGTCGGAGATCGACGCGGCGGAGAAGCGCCTCGACGCCTCCTCGTTCAACGAGGCGGCGTCGATCGAGCAGGAGAAGCGCTACGCCGAGCTCGTTGCCGCGAGCCGCGCCGTCGCCAGCGAGGTGGCCGAGCGCACGCACGAGATGCAGGCGCTCGCCGAGGAGCTTTCGCGGTCGGCGAAGGTGAAGGACGAGATGCTCGTCGAGCTCGATCGCGTGCAGGGCCGCCAGCGGGACACCGCGAGCCAGATGCAGGCGACCGAAGATCAGCTCACGCGCGCCGAGGAGATGTACAAGCAGCTCGAGTCGCGCCGCGCGCAGATGGCGTTCGGCGAGAAGAAGCTCGCGGCCGTCGAGTCGCGGCTCGCCGAGATCAAGCAGCTCGCGACCGAGCTCGACAAGAGCATCGCGGCGATCGCCGCGCGCGAGCAGCTGGTCAACGCCGTGAAGGCGGAGGTCGAGAACGTCCACGCGATCAGCGCGCGCAGCAAGGCGGACCTCGCGCACGTCATCGACCACCGCGGCGAGGTGTCGGCGCTCAAGCACCAGGTGGACGTGCTCCTGTCGCGCATCGCCGAGACCGACGAGCGGATCGCGAGCATCGACGCGCGGCGCAAGCTCGTGGACGAGGTGCAGACGAAAGCCAGCGCGATCGTCCACGTGCTCGACGACGTCCGCATCAACCTCGAGACGCTCGGCGAGCAGAAGGCGGTCGTCGACCACGTCGCCGAGAAGGTCGCGCAGCTCGAGTTCATGCTGCAGGAAGCCCGCAACACGCTGCGCACGCTGCAGCACGAGCGCGAGCTTGCCGAGCGCATCGAGCTGGGCATCAAGCAGCTGCGGTCGAAGACGCAGAAGGCCGAGGACGCCAAGAGCCGCACCGCGTAGGCCTGGCGGGCCTGGCGGGTCGGGCAGGTCAGGCGGGTCGGAACGTCAGCGGTCCGGCAGTTTCAGCGGAAGCACGATGCGGCCGGCGGCGCCGATCGTCACTCGCACGGCGGCGGCCGTCAGCGACTCGAGGAAGTCGCGAGCGTCCGCGTCGCGCCCGACGTCGACGTCGACGCTCGCGCGCGCGACCGGCGTGGCATAGTAGTCGCCGGCCGGCAGCCCTTCAATCCGGTACCGGCCCTCGCGATCCGCCGTCGTCATCGCGACGAATCGCGACCGCGGATACCACGTCGAATCATCCACAGCGAACACGAAGACGGCGGCGCGGTCGTTCGGGCGCCCGCGCCGATCGGTGACGATGCCGGTGATCTCGCTGACCTGATTGGTCAGCACCACCTCGACGCCGTCCAGCGACTGATCCGCGCGGCCGAACGGCAGCACCGTGTCCGTGATGTCGGCGCCGTCCTTGCGCACGGCTTCGAGCGCGAACCCGGGCGGCGTGCGCAGCAGCTGGAGCCGCCGCGGCCCGCGCAGCCCCGCGAGCTCGAAGGTCAGATCGTCGCCGACGAGCGCGACCGCCGGCGGTCCGCCGAATCTCGGCGCGAGATCATCGACCGGCATGGGCGACAGCTCGAGCTGTGACGGCTTGATCGCGCCGCCGCCTTCGATCACGACGCGGCCGGTCATGCGGGACCCGGCCGTTGTACGGATCTCGAGATCCGTGACGTCGGCGTCCACGACCGTCACGTACTGCGTCCACGAGTCGCCCTCGTTCCATCTGCCGTTGCGATGGCGCTGCGCCTGCAGCACGTACTCGCCGGGCGCGACGTTGCTGAACTCGAAGGTGCCGTCCCGCTCGATGCGCGCGCCGATTGTCGACGGCAGCACGCGCGCGGACCGGAGGCTCGGCATCAGCGCGATGCCGCCGGTGATCGGATCCCCGGACGCGTCGAAGGCGCGGCCGCTGACGCGCGCGGTCTTCGTGCGCACGAGCGAGAAGTCGACGCCGCTCACATCCGCACCGCCGACGGACACGACTTGTCCCTCCGCCACGTTCGGCGTCCCCGGGAAGAACGTCGTCGCATAGCCGGGCAGATCGGCTGAGACTTCGATTCCGGTTATCTGGCCGACGATGGCCACGAGCAGGTAGTCGGCGGGCCCCACTCCCGAAATGCGGTAACGCCCGAGATCGTCCGTGGGCCGCGAACCCGGCAGCACCGCCCAACTCAATCGGCGGCGCCCGTCGGCAGAATGGACCCCGACCACGCGGATCGTGGCGCCCTCGATCGGATCGCCGTTCTCGTCGAAGAGCGTTCCGGAGATCGTCGCGGGGCGCGGCAGCATGATGTCGATGTCGTCGCGGACCTCGCCGATGCCGACGGCGATCTCGTCACCCGGATCCGTCGGCGAGCGCTGTCCGAAGGCCATTCGCAGGTATCCGCGCCGCAAGGCGCCGATTCGGAATGTCCCGCCTGTCTCCTGCGGCAGCACGAACCGGTACGCGCCCGTGGCGTCGGTGATCGCATAGCGGGCGACGACGTCGGTGCGGCCGGTGGGGATCAGCACGACCTGCGCCCCGGAGACGGCGCGGCCGTCGGCCGCGACGATGTGCCCGCCGATGGCGGCGCGGTCGCGCGGCGGCGGACCGAGGGGCGGCACGCGCGGCGCGTGTGCGGGAACCACGAAGTCGATGCCGCGTTTCTCCTCGCCTCGCTGCATATCGATCGGCTCGCCCTCGTCCGCCTTCAGGCCGCCGGGATAGTAGATGCGATCCTCGGCGCCGCCGCCGTTCATCACGGCGTCGCCGTTCGGCATCATGACGACCTCCCGGGCCGCGACGAACACGCTGACGCGGACGCGGCCTTCCGGGAGGCTGCCGGCGCGGTACTCGCCGCGCTCATCGGTCAACGCGACGGCCGGTGTCGGCAGCGTCCCGGCACGAATCGCGACGCGCTCGATCAGCACCGACGCGCCGGCGACGGGCTCGCCGGTATCGTCGGTCACCGTGCCGGTGACGGCCGCGCCGCGGGCGAGCGCGAGAACGACGTCGTCGACGACCGCGCCGGCGTCGAGATGGATGGCCCTGCCGGCCGCGTCCGGGTTGCGCACGCCGAAGGTCGTCTTCGCGTAGCCTGGCTTGCTCGCGGCGAGGGTGAAGTCGCCGGCCGGCAGCCGTTCGAACGCGAAGCGGCCGTCCTTGTCGGTCAGGAGCGGCGGCAGCTCGTGCTCGCCCGTCGCGCTGACCCTCGCGTTCCTGACGGGATCGCCGGTGGCTGCCGCGACGACGCGGCCGCGGATCGCCGCAGTGAGTGGGTTGGCGGATGGGAGCTTCGGCGTATCGCGCGGCGACTGCGCGTGCAGGAGTGCCGCGACGGCGATCGCGAACACGATCGCGCAACCGATCCAAGCCCCTCGTCGCGTGCGCGTCGACACCGAAGGCTCAGGTAGGGATCTTACACGAGCGAGCCGAGGGCGATGCGGCAAGCGCCTCCGCCGCAACCAGCCCGCCGCAACCAGGTTCTAACCAGGTTCTAACCAGGTTGATACCTGGTTCATGCGGTCGGGGGCGACCCTGAAAGGGTCGCCCTGCACGGAAGCGTTCCGATTAATTCGCGAGGCGGTAGAGCGTGAGGTGGTCGCCGGCGTTCAGGTGATCGTTCGACAGCTTCGGGTTCCAGGACTTCAGCGACGCGATCGTCGTCTTGTGCTGGCGCGCGATCGACGCGAGCGTGTCGCCGCGCTTCACCTGGTAGCTGACCTTGACGCGGTTGGTCGACGTGTCCTGCGCGAGCTGTCCGGCTTCGGCGACGGTCTTCCGCGCCTCGGTCGCGGGCGCCGGACGATCGGTGCGCGCGGCCATCAGCACCGTGGCCTCGTGTGGGACCATCAGCTTCTGGCCCGCGGCGACGCGCGCGGTGGCCGAGAGGTAGTTCGCTTCGGCCAGGTCGGCCTTGTTCACGTGGAGCTTGCGCGCGATGAGCGGCAGCGTGTCGCCGCGCTTCACGGTGTAGTACTTCAGCGCCGCGAGATCGGCGGGCGGCGCGTCGGCGAGCTTCGCCTCGACGATGCCGGCCGTGCCAACCGGGACCTTCAGCTCGTAGTTGGTCGCCTTCACCGGCGTCGTCCAGCGACGGAGCTCGGGGTTGAGCGCCTGAATCTCGTCGATGGGCGAGTCGGTCCACTCGGCGACGCGGCGCAGGTCCACCGGGCGCGGCAGCGTCACCTTGTCGTAGGCGTGCGGCGGCTCGGGCTCGAAGTCGAAGCCGTACTGCGACGGGTTGCGCGCGATCACGATCGCCGCGAGGATCATCGGGACGTATTCGCGCGTCTCGCGCGGCAGCAGCTTCGGCTTGGCCGACAGCGCCCAGAAGTCGTCGAGGCGCGCGGCCCTGACGGCGCGCTGCATGCGCCCGGGGCCGCCGTTGTAGGACGCGAGCGCGAGGTGCCAGTCGCCGTTGAAGAGCTTGCTCAGCGTGTGGAGATACTTCGCCGCCGCGACCGTGGCTTTCTCGGGATCCGATCGCTCGTCGATGTACCAATCGCGGCGCAGGCCGTTCTCGAGCGCCGTCCC
>Ga0075436_100001856_pt1 | contig 14498 bp, 10 predicted proteins | sample RhiMethybrSRZTD5_FD_75303 | JGI IMG/M metagenome (GOLD analysis project Ga0075436, IMG submission 75303) | Populus rhizosphere microbial communities from Tennessee, USA - Rhizosphere MetaG P. TD hybrid SRZTD5 | ecosystem: Host-associated > Plants > Roots > Rhizosphere > Soil | place: USA...
TCATGCGCCTCGCCGGCCATGGCGGTCTCCCGCGTCTTTTCGGCAAGGCTCAGCGCCTCGCGCGTCCGCCTACCGGCGCCGTCGGGGTCCCCCCCATCGAGCTCCAGCTCCGCGAGGCTCAACAGGACGTGGCCCCTGCCGACCTCCACGCCAGTCTCGTCGCATATGTCAAGGGAGCGTTCGAGATGCACGCGCGCCTGGTCGCGCTGGCCCTGCTTCATCAGGACCATGCCGAGGTTGTTCTCGGCCCTTGCGACCGCGATGCGGTCGTGGAGGAGCTCGTGAATCGTTATGGCCTTTTGCGCGTAAGTGCGCGACCTCGTGAGGTCGCCGAGGTGCTCGTACGCGATGCCAAGGTCGTTGTACATCACCCCCACACGTCCCAGGTCCTTCATCTCGGCAGCCGCATCGACCGCGAGGCTGTAGTACTCGACGGCCTTGGACCAGCGGTGATGCGCGACGTGGATGGAGCCGATGTGGCCGAGGATGCGCGCCTCAAGTGATGGATTGGGCGGTGACAGGCGACGGCACGCATCGAGCGCATCGTCGGCGACGTGGATGGCGGCCGCGTCATCGAGCAGATGCAGCGCGTTCGCCTCAAGGCAAAGGCACTCCGCGACCATCCACCGGTCGGCCGCGGATTCGAACGCGGCCCTTGCCTTGCGTATCTCGGGCAGCGCCCCGTGGGGTTTGGTGAGGCTTACCAGCGCCCGACCGAGGTAGTAACCGACCCAGGCTCGGTCGAGGGGGTCGATCGCCAGGTCGCGCGCCTCTTGCGCCGCCTCGCGCAGCTCTTCGTTACGCTCGTGGACGGCAAGCTCGCGAAGCTTGTCGAGGTCGGGCCGGCTCGAGCCACCCATCACTTCACCGTCAAGGAAGTAGTCCAGCGGCTTGCCCGTGCGGGCCGCGATGAGCTGGATCGTCGGCAGGGTTGGGCGGGTCTTCCCTGTCTCGGCGAGGAAGATGGCCGTGCGGCTGATCTGCCCCGAGGCAACCTGGCCCAGCGAGAGGCCGGCGTCCTGTCGCGCCTGGCGGATAGAGCCCGGACGCACCGAGAGGCCGGGCAGGCGGCGACGCTTGCTGAACGCGGGCGACGTGACTACCACACCGGTGAAAAGCCTAACACCGCATTACAGCAAGCGCGCCAGCCTGTGACGAATCTTACAAATTGGCCCTTAACAAGCCGCTTAGTTGCCCGGCCAACCACTTGCCGAGATGCTGATGGCGGACGTGGCGACGGCCGAGACGGCGAGTACGAGCGAGATCAAAAAGCGGCGCATGGGGTGTCCTCCTCCCAACTGCAGCCAAGGGGGCCGCGAGGGCACAAGTGAAACCCCATCCGGTGGATTTGTCAAGCAATGAATAACAGCTATTTGTGAATCGGCAGCGTATTCAGGAACGGTTCAGACAGGGCGCCCATATACTTGACACGCGCTCAACTCACTTAACAAAATTCATGCCCACCAATCCCCGAACCCGCGGCCGGCCAAGGCGCCCTTACGGTGCTCACGCGCGACAACCCGCGGCTAACATCCACGTAGAAGCAGGCCAGGCAGGCGTACTTGCTGGTCGGGGGGAATCCGAAGTTGGCAGAGCGAAAATTGGCGCTGCCGCGCGCCGCGGAATGACCGCGCCGCGCCAGCCGTCATATGGCGCGCCGATCGTCCTCGTGGTGGACGACGGCGAGACGAACCGCAACCTCGTGCAGGCGTTCCTGGCGGACATCGACTGCCGCCTTCGCATGGCACATGACGGCCCATCGGCGCTCGCCTCCATCAGCGAGGAGGAGCCCGATCTCGTCCTGCTCGACGTCCAGATGCCGGGCATGAACGGATACGAGGTCTGCCGCACGATCAAAGACCTCCCGCGCGGCCGCCTGCTGCCCGTCGTCATGCTGACCGCGCTGGACCACGCGAACGACCGCGTCCTCGCGCTCGAGTCAGGCGCTGACGACTTCATGTCCAAGCCGGTCGACCGCGTGGAGCTCGTGGCCCGGGTGCGCTCGGCGCTGCGGCTCAAGGCCGTTTACGACACGCTCGACAGCGCCGAGCACGTGATCTTCTCGCTCGCCGCGGCGGTCGAGGCCAAGGACTCCTACACCGAGAAGCACACGCATCGCGTCGCCGAGACCGCGCGGATGATCGGGGAGCGGATGGGCCTTCCGGAGCGCGCGAAGGATGCCCTCTATCGCGGCGGCATCATCCACGACATCGGGAAGATTGGGGTGCCGGACCACATCCTGCTCAAGCCTGGACCCCTTGACACCGACGAGCTCCGGATCATGCAGCGGCATCCGCTCGTCGGCGAGAGCATCGTCAGGCCGCTGCGCTCGGGTGTCCCGCTGCTCCCCATCGTCCGCCACCACCACGAGCGGATCGACGGCAACGGCTACCCCGACGGGCTGAAGGGCCGCGCCATCCCGCACCTCGCGCGGATCGTCGCGGTGTGCGACGCGTACGACGCGCTGACCAGCGATCGGCCCTACCGCCGGGCACGCACCGCGGACGAGGCCCTCGGGATCCTGTCCGACGGAGCCGGCCGGCAGTGGGACCCCGAGGCCATCGGGGTTCTCATCAGCGAGAAGACCCACGGAAGCACCGATTCGGTCGAGATCGCCTGATGGCTGACGCCCTCAACGCGCTTCAGGACATCGAGGCGATCGGGTTCCTCGTCCTCGGCGTCGCGATCGCGATCGCATGGCTGCGCCGCCGCGACCAGAGCAACGCGTGGCTGGCGCTTGCTCTCGTGCTGCTCTCGCTCGTGTCGATCGTCGGCCGGTTGAGCGCGCTCTTGAACGTGCAGCTTGCGCTGGTGAGCGACTTCGACCTGGTGGCGTTCGCCGGCTCCGGGTATGCCCTGCTGCGGTACCGCGCGGCTCTCATCCCGATGTCCCGCGGGTGGCTGACGGCCGCCGCCGCCGTGCTCGGCCTGACCTGCGCGGCCTACCTCACCGTTGCCGTTGCCGGCGGCCCTGCCACGGTCCTGCTGTGGAGCGCCCTGGGGCTGCTCCTGGCATGGGCCGCGGTGGTCGGAGAGTCGATCGTCCGCTTCTGGCTGGTGGCTCGCGGGCTGCCGGCAGTCCAGGCGTGGAGACTTCGTTCCCTCAGCATCGGGTTCGGGGGCATCGTCGCCGTCCTGGTCCTGGCGGTCGCGCTGGCCGGAGCCGGGGCCACCAGGATCCCGCCCCTGCTCCAGGTGCTCATCCAGGTCGCCGTCCTCGCGGTCGTGCCCCTTCTGTATGTGAGCTTCTCGCCGCCCGCTTGGCTGCGGCGCGAGTGGCGGGCCACGGAGGAAGAGGGCCTGCGCGCCTACATGGAAGGGCTCCTCGTGCAGGGCGACGTCGGGACGCTCATCGTGGATGCCCTGGCCTGGGCCGCCCGGCTCGCCGGGGCGGGCGGCGCGGTCAGCTTCGATGACGACAACCACGTTCGCGGCGCGGTAGGCGTCGACCAGACACAAGTCGCGGCCCTGCAGACGTTGATGCCAGGCCTCCACGACGGTGTCGGGCGTCACGACCTCGGACATGGCGCGACGACCATCGCGGCCGTGCCGATCGTCACCCCTGAGGGCGCAAATCGCCTCGTCCTCGTCGCGGGCCCTTTCTCGCCATCGTTCGGCGGGGACGAGCTGAGTCGCGTGCAGCAGTTCATGACCGCGGTGACCGCCGGCATCGACCGCAAGCGCCTGGTCGACAGGCTGCAGGCCGCGAACACGCAGCTGCAGGAGGCCAGCGAGCACAAGAGCGTCTTCCTCGCGAACATGAGCCACGAGCTGCGAACGCCGCTGAACGCGATCATCGGATTCTCGGAGCTGATGCTCGACGCGAAGGAATCGCAGTTCGACCCTCCGACCGAGCGCCGCTTCCTGACCCAGGTGCACACGAGCGGCAAGCACCTTCTCGGCCTCATCAACGACATCCTCGACCTGTCGAAGGTCGAGGCCGGCCAGATGGAGCTCCGTCTGCAGACCATCGAGGTCGAGCCTGTCGTCGCCCAGGTGCTGAGCACGATCGAGCCGCTCGCCAAGCAGAAGCACATCCGGGTGGTGGCGGAGGTCGGCGCCGCCGGCGTGATCACAGCCGACGCCGGCAAGCTCCGCCAGATGCTCCTGAACCTGGTGTCCAACGCGATCAAGTTCACGCCAGAGGGCGGTGCGGTGACACTGACCGCCCACCGCGCGGCGCGCGCCCTGGAGGTCGCCGTAGCCGACACGGGCATCGGCATCTCCAAGGAGGACCAGGCCAAGATCTTCCGCGAGTTCCACCAGGTGGATCCCGGCCCGGGCCGGCGCGAGCAGGGGACCGGCCTTGGTCTGGCATTGACCCGCCGCTTCGCGCTTCTTCATGGGGGCGACGTGACCGTGACCAGCGCCCCGAACAAGGGCAGCGTCTTCACACTGCGGTTGCCCGCGGAGCCGGCTCCCGAGCCTGTTGCGCCCAGGCTGCCCATTCAGCGGACGGACGCGATGGGATCCGCGCGGCCGCTTGTGCTCGTCGTCGAGGACGATGCAGGCGCCGCCGAGCTCCTGACCAGGCAGCTCGAGGTGGGTGGTTTCCGGACGCACGTAGTACGGTCGGGCAGCGACGCGCTCGCCGCCGCACGCACGCTGCGGCCGGCGGCCATCACCCTCGACATCCTGCTCCCGGAGATCGATGGATGGGACGTCATGTCGCGGCTCAAGGCCGACCCCGAGACGGCGGACATCCCGGTCATCGTCGTCAGCGTCATCGACAACCCCGACCTGGGTATGGCGCTGGGGGCCCTCGACTACTTCGTCAAGCCGGTCGACGGCAAGCAGCTGGTCGAGCGGCTGAAGCGCCTGAAGCTGAAGCCCGATAGGGCCGACGAGACGCCGATGGTGCTGGTGGTCGACGATGAGGCGGCGAACCGGCACTGGCTGACCCGGATCCTCGAGCCGGCGGGATTCGGCGTGAGCCTGGCCTCAGGCGGACGCGAGGCCATCGAGAGCGCTAAGGCCAATCCTCCCGACCTCGTGCTGCTCGACCTGATGATGCCCGACGTCACCGGCTTCGACGTCGTCGAGGCGCTGCGCGCCGACCACCGAACCCAGGACACCCCGATCATGATCCTCACCGCTCGCAACCTGACCGAGGAGGACAAGCGCCAGCTCAACGGGCACGTCTCGACGATCCTGAGTCGTGGCTCAGTGGGCGCCTCTGACCTTGTCGGTCTACTCCAGCGGGTAGTCGACGAGACCGGATCGGCGACGCCCGCCTAAGAGGGCGGTAACCGTAAAGCGCACGGCTAAGATGCGAAACGGTTGTGGTCTCAAAGCCCCATGAATCGACCCGCCCTCATCCTGGTCGTGGAGGACAACGCGGGGAGCCAGATGCTCGCGACGGTCGCCCTGGAAGCAGAAGGCTTCAGGGTGGTCGGCGCCGACTCGGCGGAGGAGGCGCGCCGGATGCTGCGGGTTGAGCGCCCCGACCTGATCCTCATGGACATCCAGCTCCCCGGCATGGATGGCGTCGAATTCACGCGAGAGCTGAAGTCTGAGCCGAAGACGGCCCGGGTGCCGGTGGTCGCCCTGAGCGCGCATTTCGTTGCCGGAACCACGGGCGAGCAGACCTTCGACGGCTTCATCCCCAAACCGTGGACCCCGGAGGTGCTGGGCCGCGAGGTGCGGGCCCATCTGAGCAACGCCGCGGAGACGACGGCGTGAGCGCGAGCGCGGCGCCCCCCATGGGCCTGGAGCGTGGCGTCGCGACGACACGCCCCCGGTCGCGCATGACCAGCCAGGCCGGACGGCGGTTCCTCCGGGCGGCCCTGACCGCGGCGGGGCTGAGCGTGGTCTTCATCGCCTGGACCGGATTCCAGCTTGGCGGCGAACGCGTCACCGTGGCCGTCGACGACCTTGGCGAGGCTCTGGCGGCGATCCTCGCGGCCGCCAGCTGCGGCTACATGGCGTCGACCCGGACGGGCAGATTCAGGCTGGCGTGGGGGTTCATCGCAATCGCCGCATTCAGCTGGTTTGTGGGCGAGGTCGTGTGGTCCGTCTACGAAGTCGGGCTCGGCCAGAACGTGCCCTTCCCGTCCGCGGCGGACGCGGGCTTCCTCCTTGCGATCCCGTTCGCTGTGGCGGGGATACTCGCGTTTCCCTCCGCGCCGGGGCGCATCACGACGCGCGGCAAGGCGATCGTCGATGGCGTCATCGTCGCCATATCGCTGCTTTTCGTGAGCTGGGCATTGGGCCTGGCCCATGTCTACGACACCTCCGCCGACGATCCGCTGGCCAAGCTGATCGGGGCCGCGTACCCCGCGAGCGACGTGGTCATGATCACCGTCCTTCTGCTCGTGGTACGCCGTGCCGGCACCCAGCAGCGTGGCTCGCTGCTGCTGCTGCTGCTCGGCTTCGCGTCCATCGCCGTGGCCGACAGCGCGTTCGCGTTCCTCAACGCGGCGGGTAGGTACGGCCCCCTTGGCAGCCTCCTCGATGCCGGCTGGGTCGTCGGCTTCCTGGCGATAGCGGTCGCCCCTCTTTGGCCGGCCCCATTTGGCGAGGCCGTCGGGATCGAGGGCCCGGTCGACCTCTGGCAGGAATGGCTCCCCTGGGTCTCCCTGCTGGCCGCGTCCGTGGTGACGATGGTCTACGCAATCACAGGCAAGCCGCTCGACACCTTCCTGACTGCGCTCGGGTCGGCCCTCGGAATGCTGCTCGTCACCAGCTCGATGCTGTCGAATCGCGACTCGGCGATGCTGCTGGGGGTGGCCATGCGCTCTGAGCGGGAGCTCGAGGAGCGCACGACGACGCTGAACCAGGTGATCACCCACGCGCCGCTGGGGGTTGCCCGCGTCGGCATCGACCTGCGGATCCTGGAGGTGAACCCGCGACTCGGCTCGCTGCTGCACGCGCCCGCGAAGATCCTCGTCGGATCCCTTGTCAGCGACTACCTGAGCCCCGAGGCGATGCAGGACCTGCTGGAGAAGTCGAAGCCGCTTCTCGAGGGGTCTGTCGATACGGTCGAGGGCGACACAGCGACCAAGCGCGCGGACGGCAGCCAGACCTGGCTTCACTACATCATCACCAGCGTCCGCAAGCCGAACGGCCGCATCGACTTCTTCATCGCGATGTTCGAAGACATCACCTCCAAGCACGAGGCCGAGGAGACCGCAGCGCAGAACCTTGCCGGCCTCGAGCGGCTGAACAAGCTGAAGAGCGAGTTCGTGTCGATGGTGAGCCACGAGTTCCGCACCGCCCTCGTGGGCATCCAGGGTTTCAGCGAGATCCTTCAATCCGGTGATAACGCCCCCGAGGACGTCAAGGGGCTCGCGACCGACATCAACAACGATGCGCAACGCCTCAACCGGATGATCGGCGAGATGCTCGACCTCGATCGCATGGAGGCGGGCAAGATCAGGCTCAACCCGAAACCGCTGGACCTGAACACGCTCGTGACGGACACGATCGAGCGTGCGCGGTCGGCCAGCGACCAGCATCACATCACGGCCGACCTCGACCGCGCAATGCCGATCATCACAGGCGACTCCGACCGCCTGATCCAGGTGATCAGCAACCTGCTCACGAATGCCATCAAGTACTCGCCGGACGGAGGAGACGTGCTCGTGAGGACGCGGGCTGAGGACGGAAGCGCGCACCTCAGCGTTATCGACCACGGCGTGGGCATCGCACCCGAGTTCGTGGACCGTCTCTTCGGCCGGTATGAGCGGTTCGAGAGCAACCGGACCAGCAAGGTCGTCGGCACCGGGCTGGGGCTTGCGATCTCGCGCCAGATCATCGAGCTGCATGGGGGAAAGATCTGGGTCGAGAGCAAGCCGGGCGAGGGTTCCAACTTCCAGTTCACCCTTCCGCTGCGCGCGACCGGAACGCCCGGCTAGCAGTCGTGGCTGTGCGACAGTCAAAGATCGACATCCTGATCGTCGAAGACGACAGGCTGATGTTCGAGGGCCTCGCCATCCTGCTGGGCGACGAGCCGGACATGCGCGTAGTCGGCGTCGCGACGACCGGCGCGGAGGCCATTGAGAAGGCTGCGCTGCTCAAGCCGGACGTCGTCCTGATCGACTACCACCTGCCCGATGGGGACGGCACGGTCCCCAGCGCGAAGATCCGAACCCTGCTGCCCGACGCCGCCATCCTCTTTCTGTCGGCGGATTCGACCGAGTCGGCACTGCAGCGCGCCGTCGAGGCGGGCGCATCCGGCTACCTCTCCAAGGCCGCGACCACGGACGAGCTTTCGGCCAGCATCCGGCGCGCAGCGGAAGGGGAGTACCTCCTCGAAGCCGCGACGGTAGCGCGGCTCAGCGAGCAGCGTCGCCGATCGCAATTGCGTCCGAGCCAGCAGCAGCGGAGGGCGCAGCGGCTCACCGGTGCGGAGCACGACGTGCTGGTCCAGATGGCACGCGGCCTCGACAACGTCCAGATCGCCGAGGCCCTTCACATCGGGCAGGCCGCCGTGCGAGGGCACGTGCACCGGATCCTGGAGAAGCTGGGCTCGCATTCGAAGGTCCAGGCGCTGGCGACCGCACGCCAGTCAGGCCTCATTGATGCGTGAAGAGGTCGCCGGAACAGGGGTAATCTAAGGGCCATAAGGCAGCGCAGCTCTTTGGGCATCGGAGCAGGGGATGCCGACAGGTAGTGCGCACGTAGACCCAACTCAGCTTCAAGACCTGGTCCCGGGAGTGCCGACCTCCGCGATTGCTGAGCTCGCCGCGAGCTCGCGGACGGTCACATTCGCCCGCGGAAAGACGATCGTCGGCGGCGACGTGGCGACTGGACCCGGGGTGGTGGTCGACGGCACGGTCCGGCTGATCCTTCGTTCGGCCGACGGCCGCGAGGCGCTGCTGCGAACCGTGGGGCGTGGTGCGATGTTCGGCCTGATCACGCTGTTCGAGGCCGAACGCGGAGTGATCTCGGCCGAACGCAGCATCGTGGCCGTGACCACAGCCACGGTGATCCTCTTCGATCGATTGGCGCTCCTGCGCCTGGCCGGCCGGCATGCCCCGCTGGCGATGCACATCGCGCGCAACCTGGCGGATTCGGCGAGCCTCGTGGGGGACACCGCCGGCCAGCTCGCGTTCCTGACCGTCAGGCAGCGCCTCGCGGCACACCTGCTGACCATCGCCGAACACGGGCCCGCCGGGCGCGGCGTCGCGGTCGTGACCCAACAGGAGATGGCCAACGCGATCGGTGGTGCGAGAGGTGGTGCACCGCACGCTTCACGAGCTGCGGGAGGACGGGCTGGTGCGGCTGTCGCCTGGTCGGGTCGAGATCCTCGACCGAAAGGAGCTGACCGACACCGCGTTCGGAGTGACTTAAGTACCTCTCCATTGAGTCCGTATAGCGGACAATCAACGCGGCTCGGGAGCGGCGAGGGTGAAGATGGGCACCCCCAAGATTCGCGTGATGCTGGCGGATGACGATCCCGGCCTCCTGGCCGCGCTGGCGGACACCGTCGGATCCGCAGCGGACCTCGAGGTGGCCGGGACCGCCACGGATGCGACACAGGCCGCCGCACTTGCTCGGGACATCACCCCTGACGTCGTCGTCCTGGACGTTCGCATGCCCGGCGGAGGTGGGGTCACGGCCGCTCAGCAGATCTCGCTGGCGGTTCCATCCGCCCGGATGGTGGCGTTGTCCGCCCACGAAGACCGCATGAGCGCCCAGCGGATGTTCGACGCAGGCGCGATCGCCTACATCGTCAAAGGCGCGCCCGAGCCGGAGATCGTCGATGCCATCCGCCGCGCACACCGCGGCCAGATGAGCATGCCCTCGGACCTCGGAATCTCAATGATCAAGGAGCTCGTCCGGGAGCTGTCCGAACGCCAGCGCTCGGAGGCGGGGCTGCGCAAGAGCGAGCAGCGGGCCATGTCGATCCTCGACGCGGTGCCCGACGCGATGGCAATCATCGACAAAGAGGGGGTCATTGAACGAGTCAACCCTCAGGCGGACAGCATGTTCGGCTATCAGCGAGGGGAGCTCGTGGGGCAGTCGATCGAGGTGCTGGTGCCGGACCGCTATCGCCATGTTCACGCGAGCATGCGAGGGACGTACAACCACAGCCCCCAGCTGCGGCCGATGGACTCGGGGCTTCACCTGACCGCGCGGCGCAAGGATGGAAGCGAGATCCCGGTCGACATCAGCCTCTCCCCACTCGAGACCGACGACGGAGTCAAGGTCATCGCGGCGATCCGCGACATCTCGGCGCGGAGCATCGCCGAGACCGCGCGCCACAAGAGCGAGCAGCTGTTTCGGGGACTCCTCGATGCAGCCCCGGACGCGATGGTCATCGTCGACACGTCTGGTCTCATCCAGATCGTGAATGTCCAGACCGAGAAGCTTTTCGGCTACTCGCGCATAGAGCTCCACAGCCAGCCCGTTGACCTGCTCGTTCCTGAGCGATTCCGGTCGGGACACGTGAGGAACCGCATGAGCTACCTCACCCGGCCGGTCGCCCGCCCAATGGGAGCCGAGCTTCAGCTCTACGGCAGGCGCAAGGACGGAACCGAGTTCCCTGTCGACATCTCGCTGAGCCCAATGAAGTCCGAGTCCGGGATGCTCGTGATGGCGGCCATCCGCGACCTCACCGAACGCCGCGAAGCGCAGAAGAAGCTCGACGACAGCGTCGCCGTGGCACAGCGCCAGCGGATCTTCGCTCGGCTCAACGCCGCGCAGGAGGAGGAGCGGCTGCGGATCGCCTCAGACATTCACGACGACACGGTGCAGGCGATGACGGCAACCAGCCTGCGCATGCAGCAGCTCCGCCGCCACCTCACCGAACCCGATCAGATCGAGCTGTTGACCCGCCTCGAGGATGCAGTGCGCGAGTCGATCGTGAGGCTCCGCCGTCTCATGTTCGACCTCCGCCCCGCCTCGCTCGACCGGTCCGGCCTGGCCGCCGCGCTGCGCGAGCTCACCGAGCGGCTCCACGACGAGACACCGATCAGCTTCACGGTCGAAAACCTGCTGACTTTCGAGCCCGAGGGCGGCATCCGCACCGCCCTGTACCGAATCGCCCAGGAGGCGCTCGTCAACGTCAAGAAGCACTCGGGCGCTTCGAACGCTCGAGTGGAGCTCAGGACGGTGGGCGGAGGGTGTCAGGTGACGATCGCGGACGACGGCCATGGCTTTGACGTGAGCGCGTCCGACGGCACGCCAGGACATCTCGGCTTGGTGTCGATGCGCGAGCGGGCGCAGATCGCCGGCGGCTGGTGGGCCGTGAAGTCCCCCGAGGGCGGCGGCACGACGGTCGAGTTCTGGCTGCCCCACGAAGCCGAGACCCCGGCGGGGGACGGACTCGTGATGGAGCGCGCGCGATGAGCGGACAGATAAGAGTGCTTCTCGTCGAGGACCACCGGCTGATGTTCGAAGGCCTCTCATCGCTGCTTGCCGAGTATCCGGACATCAACGTCATCGGCGTGGCCACCACGGTTGCCGACTCGGTCGCGAAGGCTTCGCTGCTCAAGCCCGACCTGATCCTGATGGACTACCGCCTGCCCGACGGCGACGGCGCCCAGGCCAGCGAGCGCATCCGGACCGCGCAGCCTGAGACCGCGATCCTTTTTCTTTCCGCCGACCCTTCGGAGTCCGCGATGATGCGGGCGGTCGAGGCCGGCGCGGCGGGTTTTGTCTCCAAGGCCGCCTCGGCCGAGGTGCTGGTGAACAGCATCCGTAAGGCGGCGGCGGGCGAATTCCTGCTCGAGGCCGCGACAATGGCCCGTCTGCTGGAGCAGAAGCGCCGCTCTCAGAACGCCGCCACAGAGAAGGCGCACCTCATAAGCGAGATGACCGGACGGGAGCGCGAGGTCCTCCGCTTGATGGCTCGCGGCATGGACAACTTCGAGATTGCGGACGAGCTGGGGATCGGCTACGGCACGGTGCGGGGCCACGTGCGCGGAGTGCTCGAGAAGCTTGGCTCGCACTCGCGGCTGCAGGCTGTGGCAGAGGCCCGGCGGGCGGGGCTCCTCGACGGCTGACCCGGCCCCTTCCAATTGGTAGGGGCCAAAACGTGCTCCGGGACAGTAGTGGCAACCACCTGACGGCGCCTACGGTGACGCGCATGGGCGCATGGGTCGTGAAGATCCTGGTGGCGGAAGGGAACGCCCTCCTCGCCGAAGCGATCGGGGACCTGTTCGCCGAGGCCAACGGCGGCAATCCCGTGCTGACCGCCCGCAACCTAAATGAGACCATCGACGTGGCCGCTCGCGAGACGCCGGACCTGGTCGTGATCGACCACCGTATCGGGCGCGACAGCGTCGACAACGCAGTGCGCGAGGTCCTCCACAGGTCACCCCGCTCGGCCGTGGTCGTGATGACAACCAACCCTGACGTGACGATGGCGTCCCGGATGCGCGCGCTGGGCGCGAGCTGCATCGAGAAGGAGACCCTGCACTCCAGAGCGAGGTCGCTGGTCGACTCGGTGCGCAGACCGTGATCGTCGCCGAAGGCCGCGAAGGCGGCGTCCGCAAGCTGGCCGAGCAGGACGAGCGCTTCCGCGTTCCCGAGTTCTGGCGCTCGCTGGACCGAAACATCGCGCTGGGTGTGAAGCTCGTCGTGCCGGCGATGGTGATCACGCTCGTCGGGACCGTCGGTCTGGGTCTGATCGAGGCCCAGCAGACCAACCGAGAGGTCGAGGCGAGCTACGAGACCTCAGCCACGGCGGCGGCGGCCGCGGCGGGCACTGCCTTCTACAACACCATCGCCCACCCGGAAGGGGTCGACGCCTACCTCGCCGACCTGGTCGCCGCCGTTCCGGACGCGCGGGGAATCTGGATCGTCGACCTCGCGCAGCCGGGCCAGGCCGTGGTCGCGAGCTCCAATCCCGCCGACCTTGGCAAGGTCGGGGTCATCGATTCGGGCGACGTCGCGAGCGTTACGCAGGGCCGGACCTCGCACGAACACCACGTCGCGGCCGGACGTCCAGTGCTGGAAACCGTTTCCCCCGTGAAGGGCAATGCCTACGCCGTGGTGGTCGTGACCTCGCTCGCCGGCGAGGACCTGACTTTCCGGTCCAAGGTCATCAACGCGGTCGTCGTCGCCATCCTCGTTTGCACGCTGGAGGTCGCGGCCCTCATGATCCTGCTCCACGCCGCCGCCATCCGCCGCATCCGACGGGTCGCCGACGTGGTGGAGGCGTTCGGCAAGACATCCGTGCCGGTCCGGCTGTCGGAGGGTGTCGAACCGCCGGGCCGCGACGCGCTGTTCAATCTTGCGCGAAGCATCGACCACAAGCTGCGGGAGCTCGCGCAGCACGAGCGCGCCGACACGGTCGTCGCCGAGCTGGGCCGCCTGGCGCTCGAAGGCGTCGACGCCGCGGAGCTCACCCGCCAGGCGCTCGAGATCACCCGCAATGCCGGCGACCTCGACCGGTGCTTCGTCGTTGACGCGGGCGGGCGCGTCACCCTGATGCGCTCGACGACCCACGAGGCCGAGACCACGGAGGCCAAGCTCCCGATCTGGATGGGCGCCCTCGCCCGCGCGGCCGCACAGGGCCGGAGGCCGGTCCTCACCGACGGGCTCGGCCAGGGCAGCCACTACTGGGAGGCGGGTGAAGGAGGGTCCTCGGGCGCGGCTGTCTTCGTGCCCCTGGCCGGTACGCCGAACCCGATCGGTGTGATGGTGGGCGTCGCGCGCCCCGGCGCGGAGGTTTCCCCCGTGACCGTGTCGATGATGGAGGCGGTCGCCGCCGCTCTCGGCGAATCCCTTCAGCGCACGAACGCAGACAAGGCCCAGCACGAAAGCGACGCCAAGTCGAAGGCGCTGCACACAGTGAGCCACGAGATCCGCAACCCGCTGAACGCGATGCTTGGCTTCAGCGACCTGCTGCTCAGCGGTGCGGCAGGCCCCCTCAACGCGAAGCAGGAGAGCTACCTGCGCAAGGTCGACGACGCTTCGCGTCACCTCCTGCGGCTGGTCAATGACTACCTCGACCTTGCGAAGGTCATGAGCGGCTCGCTGCCGGTGCAGACGGAGAGTGTCGTCGTCGCCTCGGAGGTCGGCTCGGTGGTCGAGCTGCTGCGGCCGACCGCGCAGACAAAGCGCGTGAACCTGCACACCGAGGTCAGCGCGTCGATCATCGCGCGCGCGGACCGGCTGCGGCTGCGACAGGTCCTGATGAACCTCGTGTCGAATGCCATCAAGTTCACCCCCGCAAACGGCCATGTGCGCGTCGAGGTCGCGGGCGGATCGAACGGCGTCCGGATCTCGGTTATCGACACCGGCGTCGGCATCCCCGCCGACCAGCAGCACCTGGTGTTCACCGAGTTCGCGCAGATCAGCTCTCAGCGCGCCGAAGGCACCGGGCTTGGGCTCGCCCTGACGAAGCGGCTGGTCGAGGCGATGGGCGGCTTCATCCGGTTCACGAGCGCAGAGGGCGCCGGCACGATCTTCGACGTGTGGCTGCCCGGCGAGCAGTCACCGGTCGCGGCCGGCATCACGGAACAGCCTCAGGCCGCCGCCGCGGCACAGGGCGCCGCCTGAATCCCGGCTGCTAGTTTTCCGCGAACTCCAGCACGCGGAGGCCG
>Ga0075436_100001858_pt1 | contig 14484 bp, 8 predicted proteins | sample RhiMethybrSRZTD5_FD_75303 | JGI IMG/M metagenome (GOLD analysis project Ga0075436, IMG submission 75303) | Populus rhizosphere microbial communities from Tennessee, USA - Rhizosphere MetaG P. TD hybrid SRZTD5 | ecosystem: Host-associated > Plants > Roots > Rhizosphere > Soil | place: USA...
TCGTTCCACCCCTCGCCGGACATATCGATCGTGGCGCGCTGGAACACTTCGTCTACGCTGGTGGGCCGACAAGCAGGATCCTTCTCCAGACAGGCACGTACGAGGTCGTCGACCGGCTTGGGCACGGTCTGTTCGGCACTCTCTGACGGGGGCACTGGGACGTCGTGCAAATGCTGCATCAAGAGCTCCATGCAGTTTCGCGACGGGAAGACGGGCTGACCGGTCAACAGGAAAAACAACAGACAACCAACCGCGTAAATATCGACGCGCCGATCGGGCTCTCTGCCCAGGATCGTTTCCGGCGCCATGTATGCCGGCGTGCCCATCGCGATGTGCTCGGCGCTCAAGGTCGAAGCATCAGCCCTGTATTCATGCCGCACTAGTCCAAAATCGAGAACCTTAACGAAGTCGTACTGAACGCCCATCCGGCAGACGTAGACATTCGTTGGCTTGATGTCACGATGAACGAGCCCCATGCGGTGCGCTTCGGACAGTGAACGGCAAACCTGGCGCACGAGAAACAATGCTCGAGCTGCCGGCAGCGGGCCAAACGTTTTCACAAGTGACTCGAGATCGCAGCCGTTGAGGAGTTCCATCACGTAGTAGAAGCGCCCCTCGTCCGTCACGCCGAAGTCGAACACGCGAACGGTGTGAGGCGACGTGAGCGCCGCAGTCGCACGGGCCTCGCGTTCGAATCGCCTCAAAGCAGTGGCCAACCGGTCCGGCCGCCCATCACTGAACACATCCGGTCGTATTAGCTTGATCGCAGCACTGCGCGCCAGCAGGCGGTGCCGCGCGAGCCATACCTCGCCCATTCCTCCTTCTCCCAAGCGTTGAATCAACTCATAACTGCCAAGCGCTCGAGCCTCCCGAATCTGTCGGCCGAATCGACGTGCCAGCCGGGCGGGAACAACCGCAATCACCGCGCAGACATAGTTTGGATAGAACAGCAGCAGCGCACTGATCGGCGATGGGACAGGCAGTCCGCGAAGATGGGCTATCCACACGGCAAGCGGATCCATCGATGCCGCGACGCTGGCGGCAATCAGCATCTTCGAGGGTCGAGAAGGCGCGAGCATCCCGAAAATCAAGATCAGCACTGTGATGCTGGAAAGCGGGCGAACGGTCGTCGACTGTGGCGCCCAACTATTGAGCAAGGCGAGACCAAGCGCATTCGGAATCATGAACGCGACGCCGATGTCGATCTTTGTGTCATCGCTTGCGCTGCTGAAGCGGACAAAGCAGGCTGTGGCGGCGGCCACGGCCATCCCCAATATCTCGATCAACGCGCGATACGGTCCGCGGTCGCCTTGCGGCGCCAAAAAATGGTCCATCAGCAAGTTGATCGTCCACAGAACGGCGCCGAGCACATAAATGAGCTGAATCCGAGTGGACTGCTCGCGCAACAGATCCGCGGGTATGGATCCGTCGCTGTGCCGATCCAGGCATCGCGGCCGTGCGGCGGACTCGATGCTTCTTGGCGGATCGACGCGCAAACTCATATAACGATTCACCGGGTGGTGCGGAAAGGTCCCGCCTCCGGCTCATACGGCGTGCGTGAGCGGCACGTCGACGACATGTTCGGCGACAAACCACACTTGCAGTTCGTTGCGGCGGATGACATCGCTGACGATCAAATCATTAGTGCCGTCATCACCGGAATCCGCGGCGCGGCGCGCCATTGCGCGAGCCTCCTTGAGGACAATTTCGTGCGCGTGCAACAGCCGCGAAATCTGGACCGACGGTTCTTCTCGTCCTCTTGGTGGACGTGGAACGAGCGTCGTCTCGGCGACATCGTGCGCCATCGCGAGGCTCACTCCCCCCAACAGCTGAATCCGCTCGGCGATCGCGTCGATCAGCTCGTTCTGCTCGTCGCAATGTTTGTCGAAGAGGAGATGCAATTGATAAAACGTCGGTCCGGCGATTTGCCAGTGATGCTTCCTATACACATCGCGAAGCGTCATGGTGTCTGCGAGCAGCTGATTGAGGTTCGAGACACTCTCTCGGCACGCGTTTTCCGACAGGGCGATCGGCATCCGCACGAAATGCCCAAACAGTTGGATTTCGTTCGCGTGTTGATTCGTGAGAGGAGTCGCCTGCTTCAGAATCGCCTCGGCATCGAGAATGAGCTTCGTCATGTGCGCGCCTCCTGCGCAGCGGTAAAACGGCATCTTCGCCCCGGGGCGAGTCCGAAAATGGGGCGTTCGTCGGCACCGTTGTAAACACGAAGCCGCGATCGCCGGTTGTGCACGTGCTCGAAGAGTCCGTTGCACCTGTCAGACGAAAACATGTTTAGAAAGTCACGAATTGCCAGGTCACGTTAAAGCTGCTGAAGTCCCAGCCACGCCGTGTGGCAACACCGGCGCCATACACGAATTGCACGGATTGTTTTGCGGCGATCGGCAACGACAACGTCGCACCGATGCGACTGTTCCGTTGCAAGTTGGGTTGCGCGATGCCGTCGACGCGCGTTTGCCCGCCTGAAAAGGCCGTCCCGCTCACTGCCAACCAGCTGCGGCGCGTCAAGGCGTAGCTCACGTGGGCTTGCACCGCCACGATGGGATCCTCGGATTGATGGGCGTTGCCTGGGTAATGCTGGTTATTGGTCGTGAACAACCACACGCCTGCTTGGCCTTCTACTGTCCAGCGTCCAATGACGTCCGAAATACCTAGTTCTGGCTTGAACCCCCAGCGATGGCGGCCGAGGCTCACAGGTTGCGTCCGATCGTATTCCCCCAACGGCACAGAGACCGTGACGCTCGTGCCGACGACCAGCGGGCGGTGCGCTGCCGCTGTCACTGACTTAGTCGCGGGCGCCCCGATCAGACCGACCGTCATTTTGACTCGGGGATCGACCAAACCGCGGACAGTTTGGGAGAAGGCTTGTTGCTGCGCGTCAGCCGAGACCCTACCAAACGCGACCGGGATCAGCGCAAACACGCGCGCCTGCCGACCGGCGATACCAAAGACCCGACCGACGCCTGTCGTCATCAACCAGACGTCACCGTTGACGGTGTCGATATCCAATGACGGATCCACCAGGACCGGACCTTGGAAATGACCGAATCCCGCAACCAGGAATGTCGTGCCGACCGGCGCCGGCGAGTACGCGCGCGGTTCCATTTCCTGAGCGGCAGCCCTCGATGCCGTGAGGAATGCAACGACGCCGTATACCAGCAGCCTCGTCCGCACGCACGGTGGCCTATTCGTCTTGAGCATGCGATTCTTTCCGTGTGGTACGAATACGGTGCGGCGTGATCTGATATCGACGTCGGAATGTGTGCACGAAATGCGACACGCTCGAGAATCCGACGTCGAACGCGATATCCGTGACCGATCGGTCAGAACTCTCTAACAGCAGCTTGGCGCGCGCCAGTCGCTTCTGTCGAAGCCACGCCGCGGGTGGCACGCCCGTGGCGGCGCGGAAGTGTCGCTTGAACGTCGACACGCTCTGCCCGGCCCCACGCGCGAGGTCGTGGAGTGAGTGATGTGATGCTGGTTGGGTCGCGACGTACTCGACGAGTCGCCGATCGTACTGCCCTGACGCCTTCAGCCATGAGCACACTCGCGTATCGGCGTCGATGAGCGCGAGGACGAGTTCGTCAAGCTTGAGCTTAACGAGTGGGTGGTGGTGGGGTCGTTCTGCACCGAGGAACAGCGGCAGCGATTCAAGGGTGTTCTTGAGAAACGGTGTCAGGCGCAGGAGGAACGCGGGCTCGATTGTCGGCTCGCCCCGCTCCGGCGCGAGCGCGTCAGCGTGACGGTCCCAGAACGACGCGACCCAGTCAGCTGTTAAGCCAATATTGACGGCCTCGAAGCCTGCGTCATGACTGATGCAATAGCTCCGCGGCGTTGCGAATATCGCCTGTCCCGCCGAGATCGAGAGACGGGTGTCGTCCCATCGGATCTCCATCCGCCCGTTGACGAGCACCGTCACCGTGGGCGTGTCGATCATGGGATCGCCGTCCAGCGAAACTACGCTGTGTCGACGGTGCGCGACCAACGCGCCGCCCAGTCTCACGACGCGTGACGAGCCGATCTTAGTGTCCAAGCGCAAGTCGATCGTCATGGCAGTAGTCGTCAGGGTTGAAGGCCGTACTTTCGTAGCCGGTAATAGAGTTGCGTTCGCGAGATTCCCAACAGTCGGGCGGCCCTGGCTTTGTTCCAGTGTTCCTGGCGCAATATTTTCGCGATGAGGTCGCGTTCGATGCTCGCCAAGTCGGTCGTGTCCTGGCATTGCGATCGAGCGCTGTGCAACGCAAGGTGCTCCGAATCGATCTCGCCCCCATCGCAGAGAATCGCGGCGCGCTCGAGCGTGTTGCGCAGCTCGCGCACATTTCCCGGCCATGGATGCTGCACAAGGGCCTCTCGCGCGCCCGTGGTAAGAGTCGCAGGTCGACCGCCGGCCTGCCGCGCGAAGTCGACCAGGAACGCTTCGGCGAGGGGGAGAATGTCGTCGCGACGTTCGCGGAGCGGTGCAATGCGGATTTCGAAGACGTTCAGTCGGTAAAAAAGATCTTCCCGAAACGTTTTTTGGTCGATCGCATTCCGGAGATCGCGATTCGTCGCTGCGATCACCCGAATATTCGCTTGGAGTGTCCGTGTCCCGCCGAGGCGCAGAAACTCCCGTTCTTGTAAGACGCGGAGAAGCTTCGCTTGCCCCGACATGCTCATCTCGCCGACCTCGTCGAGAAAAAGCACGCCGCCGAATGCGAGCTCGAGGTGTCCCGGTTTGGCGCGATCCGCACTGGTGAACGCACCGCGCTCGTAACCGAAGAGCTCGGATTCGAGTAGTTGTTCGGGCAGCGCCGCGCAGTTCAATGCCGCAAATGGACCCTGGCTCCGACCAGAGGCTCGATGAATGAATCGGGCGAGAACTTCTTTTCCGGTTCCAGACTCGCCGGTGACGAGGACTGTCGCGGAGGTCGCTGCGACGCGCGCAGCCTTTTTGAGCGCGTCATTCCATTGGAGTGACGGCCCCACGATCGTGGGGTGGGTGTCGAGTTGGCGGTGCGTCGCAAGCATCATGGACGTGCCCTTCACTGGGCTCGATCTTGCGGTCGGCGCGAAGACTCGACAATCTTCGATCGGGCCAAATCGACGACTCGATCGGGTAACTCTGATTTGGCTAGCGCTCGAAAACCCAGTGTTTAGCGTGACGCAGGTCGACGTCGCGACATTCAGGAGGCGTCGCTCTCGAAGGTGGGGTGTATGCTTCGGTGGACTGACATGGAGAACAACGCAACGGGTCTGACGGTGCACTCCCTGAACGTCATTCTTGAGGACGGCGAATTCGTCCTCGCGCGGAGTCTCGACACCGCGCGTCCATCAGGTTCACTCGTCGTCATTCCGCGCCACGAAAACCCTCGGCCTGCCGTCCTTCGCATGCTCGAACACGAGCACTCGCTTCGCGAACAGTTGAGTCCGACGTGGGCGGTCCGATCCGTTGCACTGACGACGCTCGATGGCCGGCCGGCCCTTCTCCTCGACGATCCCGGCGGTGGGCCGCTCGCGTGTCGGGTTGGCATTCCACTGGAAATCGATGTCGTCCTTCGGATCGCTATCGGGATCGCCGCTGCACTGCGTCACCTGCACGCACGCGGTCTGATTCACAAAGATCTGAAACCAGCGAACGTCTTCGTCGACGAGACAACGGGCCATGTGTGGTTGCGGGGATTCGGGATCTCATCCTCACTCCCGAGAGAACGTCGTGTCCCGGAGCCGCCGGAGTTTGTTGTCGGAACACTTGCGTACATGTCGCCGGAGCAGACCGGATGGATGAACCGCTCCGTCGACGCGCGAAGCGATCTGTACTCATTGGGCGTTGTGCTCTACGAACTACTCACGGGAAATCTGCCCTTCATCGCTACGGAGCCAATGGCGTGGGTGCATTCTCACATCGCAAAGCGGCCTGCGCCACCACGCTCGAAACGACCAGACCTGCCGAAGATGCTCTCAGCGATCGTCCTGAAGCTTCTTGAAAAGACCGCCGAAGAGCGGTATCAGACTGCCGCCGGTGTTGAACACGATCTGCAGCGCTGTCTGACACAGTGGGAGGCGAGTGGGCGGGTCGACGACTTCAGCCTGGCACAACGCGACACCCCAGACCGGTTGCTCATTCCGGAAAAACTGTACGGTCGCGCGAATGAAGTCCAGTCGCTGCTTGAGTCATTCGATCGGGTTGTGAGCGGTGGGACACCGGAACTCGTGCTCGTGTCGGGCTATTCAGGGATCGGCAAGTCGTCCGTCGTCTACGAACTCCATAAATTCCTCGTGCCTCCTAGAGGACTGTTCGCGTCAGGCAAGTTTGATCAATACAAACGCGATATCCCATACGCTACGCTCGCCCAGGCATTTGCAGGCCTTATTCAGCATTTGTTAGCAAAGAGCGAAGTGGATCTCGCCCCGTGGCGCGAGGCTCTGCGTGAGGCGCTCGATGTGAATGCTCGCCTCATCGTCGATCTAATCCCCGAGTTGACGCTGATCATTGGCGACCAGCCGATCGTTGCTGATCTTTCGCCGCAGGACGCACGACGCCGCTTCCAGTTGGCGTTGCGCAAGTTCATCGGCGTCTTCGCGCGAGCGGAACACCCGTTGGCACTGTTCCTCGACGACCTGCAGTGGCTCGACGCAGCGACGCTCGATTTCTTGGAGGATCTGCTGATTCAAGGGGATGTCCGACACTTGTTGCTCGTCGGTGCGTATCGGGACAACGAGGTCACGGACGTCCACCCGCTGAGACGGACGCTCGACGCGATCCGAAAAGCGGGAGTGAGCGTGTCGGAGATTGCGCTCGCGCCATTAACAGTCCATGACGTCGAGGAACTCACTGCGGACGCACTCCACCGTGAGCGCGGCGACATCGCGACCCTCGCTCATTCGGTGCACGCCAAGAGCGGCGGCAACCCGTTTTCTCTCATCCAGTTCGTGTCGGCGCTGGTTGAAGAGGAACTCCTCGTCTTCGATCATGCTACAGGCCAGTGGGCATGGAATCTCCCGAGCATCGACGCCATGAGGTACACGGACAGCGTTGTGGACCTCTTGGTTGTGAGACTCACACGATTGCCACCCGAAACGCAGCAGGCGCTGCAGCCCTTGGCGTGTCTCGGCAATACGGCCGAAACGCGCCTGCTGGCGGTCGTTCTTGGCATGCCGGAAGACGAGGTTCATGCGAATTTGTGGCCGGCTGTCCGACAAGAATTGGTCGAGCAGCGGGCAGGGGCCTACCGGTTCGTCCACGATCGTGTCCAGGAGTCCGCGTACACGCTCATCGCGCAGGACGCTCGGCCGGCTGCGCACCTGCAGATCGGTCGACTGCTCGCCGCGCACACGCCGGAGGACAGAATCGCGGAGCGTGCATTCGAGATCGTCAGCCAATTCAATCGCGCGTCGGATCTCGTTACCTCGAGGGAAGAGCGGGAGGAAGTGGCTCGACTGAACTTAATTGCCGGCCAGCGGGCTAGAGCCTCGACGGCCTATTCGTCCGCTTTGACGTACCTCACTGCCGGAGCGGCCCTGTTGCCGGCGGATGCGTGGGAACGGCGGCACGACCTCGCGTTCGCACTGGATCTACTGCGTGCCGAATGCGAATTCTTGACCGGCGATTTGGCGGCGGCGGACAGCCACTTAACGTCCCTTGCAGCGCGTGCCGCAACCCTCGAGGATCTCGCGGCCGTCACGTGCCTCCGTGAGGACCTCTTCATGACGGTCGGCCGCACCGAAGACACTGTGGCGGCGTGTCTCGAATTTCTTCGGCACATCGGTGTGCAGTGGTCGGCTCACCCAACGGATGCCGAGGTGGAGCATGAGCATGCGCGCCTCTGGGCCTCCCTCGGGCGTCGCACGATCGACGAGTGCGTGAGTTTGCCAATGACGTCGGATGCAGTCTGCCGCGCCGCGATGAAAGTTCTGAATGGCGTATTCGCGGCTGCGCACTTCCTCGACGAAAATCTCTTGTGTCTCGTCAGCCTGCGAATGGCGAACCTCAGCCTGGAGCACGGAAACAGTGACGTCTCGTGCGTAGGCTACGCCCATACCGGCGTCGTCCTTGGACGGAGATTCGGCAACTATCGTGACGGATTCAAGTTCGGCAAGGTCGGGCTTGACCTGATGGAACAGCGCGGCCTTCGGAGCTTCGAGCCGCGTGTCTATTCAGTGTTCGGTCACAACGTCGTCCCGTGGACGCAACCGCTTCCGGTCGGACGTCGTCTGGTCGAACGGGCGTACAACGCAGCCATCCGACTGGGTGATCTCGCGTTTGCGAGTTTTAGTCGTGTCGAACTCGTCCTCACCTCATATTTCGAAGGTGATCAGCTCGGCGAGGTACAGCGTGAGGCCCAAGCCACCCTCGACTTCGGACGGCACGCGAAGTTTAACCTCATCGTCCTTCTCATGACTAGCTATGTGCAGCACATCCGGACGTTGCGCGGGCTCACGGCAGCGTTCGGCTCGTTCAACGAAACAGGTTTTGACGAGCAACGATTCGAGGAGCGGCTTGCGGAGGATCCGCAGCTGTCCATCGTCGCCTGCCAATATTGGCTTTTTCGCCTGACGGCACATCTCTATGCTGGTGCCCACTCAGCCGCCCTCGAGGCGGCCTCGAACGCGCGATCGCTTCTCTGGACGCAGACCAGTTTCTTCACGCTGGCGCATTACCACTTCTTCGCCGCTCTCTCGCTGGCGGGCCGCTGGGATCGGGCCTCAGACGAGGAGCGCGCCCATCACCGCGAGGCTCTGACTGGCCACCAGCGTCAGTTTCAGGAGTGGATCGAGAGTGGCGTCGCGAACGTTGAGGATAGCGCTGCGCTTGTGAACGCCGAGATCGCGCGAATCGATGGGCGCGACTTGGAGGCGATTCGCCTCTACCAGGCGGCGATTTCGTCGGCGAAGGCGAGCGGCTTCGTTCAAAATGAAGCGCTGGCCTATGAGCTGGCCGGCCGGTTTTACGAATCGCGCAATTTCGAGGAAATCGCTCGTCTCTATCTTGGAAATGCGCGTTGGCGTTATCTGCGCTGGGGCGCCGACGGGAAGGTGCGTCAGCTAGATGCGTTGCACCCGCAGATCCGACAGGAGCGCCCGCTCGCATCGGACTCCCGGACGACGATTGGCGCGCCCGTCGAGCATCTAGAACTTGCAACAGTCATGAAGGTGTTGCAAGCGGTCTCTGGCGAAATCGCCCTCGACAAGCTCGTCGAAACAGTCTTGCAGACGGCCATCGAACATGCTGGGGCCGAACGAGGGGCATTGATTGAGCCGCGAGGCGACGAACTATGGATCCTCGCAGATGCGCGGGCGAGCGATCGTGCAATCCCAATTGACCCGCGGAATGTCGGAATAGCAGGCGCCGACCTCCCTGAGGCCGTGATTCGATACGCGGCACGGGCTCATGAGAGCGTGAATCTGGCAGATGCATCGACGACTGGTGGATTTGTCAGCGATGCGTACGTGCGTCGCGAGCGCGCCCGATCCGTGCTCTGCTTGCCGCTGCTTCAGCAAGGGCAATTGATGGCGCTCTTGTATCTCGAAAACAATCTCGTGGCGGGAGTGTTCACGCCGGCCAGAATGGCGGTCTTGAATGTGCTCGCCTCTCAGGCGGCGATGTCGCTCGAAAAGACCAGGCTGTACCGAGAGCTGCAACAGCGAGAGGCCAAGATTCGCCGACTTGTCGACGCGAATGTCTCAGGAATCTTCACGTACAACCTCGATGGACGAATTACCGACGCAAACGATGCATTTCTCCGAATCGTCGGCTACAGCCGCGACGATCTCATGTCCGGGCGCATCCGATGGACGGATCTCACGCCGCCGGAATGGCGCGAGCAGGACGAGCGCTTGCTGCCGCAGCTCCAGATCGCCGGAAGTCTGCAGCCATTCGAAAAGGAGTACTTCCGTAAGGATGGTAGTCGTGTACCCATCCTCATCGGTATCGCCGGGGTTGACGAAGACACCGGCCTCGCTCTGGTGCTCGATCTGAGTGAGCTCAAGCACGCCGAGGAGGGCCGGACGCGCGCTGAGGCCCAACTTCAACAAGCACGCGCGACGCTGGCTCATCGCCAGCGCATTAGCATGATGAGCGAAGTTGCGGCCTCGCTCGCGCACGAAGTCAAGCAGCCGATCACTGCGGCTAGAATCGATGCCAAGGTCTGTTTCGATGCGCTCGCGGAGCATCGCCTCGATCTTCATGCGGCGCGCGACGCCGCGTCGCGGCTCGTCAAAGAGGCGGCGTGGGCGGCGGAGGTCATCACGCGGACGACCGCGCTCTTCAAGAAGGAGACGCAGCGTGAGCGCGTGAACATCGCCGCGCTGATTCATGAAATGGCCCTGTTGCTCCAGCAAGACGCCAACGAGAGGTCCATTTCGATCCGGACGAGTGTTTCGCCCGACATGCCAGAGGTTCTGGCGGACCGCATCCAATTGCAGCAGGTGTTCATGAACCTGATGCTCAACGCGATTGATGCGATGAAGGAGTCCGGCGGTGAAATGAAGATCACGGCCGACTTGAGTTCAGACGATCAGCTGATCGTTGCGGTGAGCGACACAGGTATGGGCCTGCCAACAGAAAACCCAGATGACATCTTCGAGTCATTTATGACGACCAAAACGGATGGAACGGGGATGGGCCTCGCCATCAGCCGTTCGATCATCGAAGCACATGGTGGCCGACTGTGGGCGTCGGCCAACAGCGAACGGGGCGCCACGTTCCACTTCTCATTGCCGAACGACTCTGCCGACTAGCTCGCCGCGACGATCTCATAAGAAAGTCCGAATTCGATATTCTTTGGCCCGTTTGCGAAAGATCGCGCGGGGCACCTCGATCCATAACAGGTGCTGTGATGATGTCACCGCGCACGGCCCTGCTGCTTGTTGTCATCGGCGTCTTCTCGACTCGTAGTCTTCTTCAGGCAGGGCCGCAGACGCCCTCGAGAGTCGAAGGCCTTGCGGCATGGAACCGCGTGTACTCTGTCGTCAGTTCTCCACGCTGCATCAACTGCCATACGGCAACTCAGTATCCGCAGCAAGGCGACGATCGTCACCGACATCTGTTCAATGTCGTTCGTGGTCCGAGCAACGCAGGTGTGGTTGGCCTGAACTGCGGCACGTGCCATCAGTCTTCCAACGCCGACTCGACCGGAGTGCCTGGAGCGATGCACTGGCAACTCGCACCGTTGAGCATGAAGTGGCAGGATGCCGCGGATCGCGTGCTCCCGAGCCCCCAGGTCTGCCGCATCATCGTTTCTGAAGCGAAGCGTCACCACTTGGATCTCGTGCAGCACCACGCGGAAGAGGCGCTCGTTCGGTGGGCGTTTCAACCGGGCCTTCGCAATGACGGCACGCCGCGGAACACGCCGCCTCTGACTCACGAGCAGTTTGTGGATGCCACGCGAATGTGGGTCGCGGCCGGCAGCCCATGTCCTGAACGCTAGAAAGGCGGGCTTCGTGGAAACGTATCAACTCACCATCAATGGCGAAAAGAAGCAAGTCACGGCGGATCCGAGCACGCCCCTGCTATGGGTTCTGAGAGATGACTTGAAAATGACGGGCACGAAGTATGGCTGCGGCGTCGCGGCGTGCGGCGCATGCACGGTCCATGTCGCGGGCGTTGCGACACGATCCTGCGTGTTGCCGATTGCACTCCTTGGCGATCGTCCTGTGCTAACGATCGAAAGCATGTCGTCCGATCCAATTGGCCGCGTCGTTCAGAACGCCTGGGTATCCGAGGACGTCGTGCAGTGCGGTTACTGCCAAAGCGGGCAGATCATGACTGCGGTTGCGTTGCTGAAGACCACGCGAACGCCCACTGACACCAACATCGAGGAATCGATGGGCGGTAACCTATGCCGCTGCGGCACGTACGTGCGCATTCGGGAGGCGATTAAGGTGGCTTCTCGCCAGCTTGCGGGAGGTGGCCGATGACGTCGGCAGTCCAAGCCACCAGTCGCCGAGGCTTCATCAAAGCGTCTGCCCTGGCGGCCGGAGGATTGATGGTGACGCTCTATCTCGATTCTCCATCGGCCGCATCGGCACAGGGCGGCACGCCACCACCTGCTCACATTTACCCGCCCGACGCCTTCGTGCGGATTCTACCGGATGGAACGATCGCCATCACCGTGAACCGGCTGGAAGTCGGACAGGGGATGCAGACGGCTCTGCCGATGATCCTGGCGGAGGAATTGGACGCCGATTGGACGCACGTTGTGGGACAACTGGCGCCGGCGGGTGACGTCTACAAAGATCCCGTCATCGGCGTGCAGCTGATTGGCGGATCATGTTCGATTCTCGATTCGTTCCAGCAGTATCGGGAGTTGGGTGCCAGGACGAGGGCGATGCTGATCGCCGCCGCCGCCGATCGGTGGGGCGTTGGGGCGGACCAATGTCGTGCGGACAAGAGCGTGGTGTACGGCCCCGGCAACCGCTCAGCGCGCTATGCGGAACTGGCGGAGGGCGCCGCGCGCAGGCCCGTGCCGGCCGTCGTGCAGCTCAAAGACCCCTCGCAATTTCGCCTGATCGGCACATGGGTCCGGCGGATCGACGGCCGCGCGAAGTGCGACGGATCACAGCAGTTCGGTCTTGATCTGAACTTGCCGGACATGCTCACCGCCCTGCTCATGCGCCCTCCAATCTTCGGCGCGCGCGTGCGCGGATTTGACGATCGCAACGCGCGTAATGTGGCCGGCGTGCGGGAGATCTTCGAAGTCCCGCTCGTCGCTGGAAGTGCCGTCGCGGTGGTGGCGAATGGTTTCTGGGCCGCCAAGCAAGCTCGAGATCGACTGGCCGTGGATTGGGACGTCTCCGGGATCGAACACCCCGACAGCGTGCAGTTGTTTGCGATGTACAAAGAGTTGGCGGGCACGCCAGGCACTGTGGCGGTGAGCGTAGGCGATGCCCAGGTGATCGATCGCATCCCAGCGCCCGATCGCATTCACGCCGAGTTCGAGTTTCAGTACCTCGCCCACGCTCCGATGGAGCCACTCAACATCACGGTCCGGAACGACCGGGATCGAGCGGAAGCCTGGGTGCCCTCGCAAATCCCGGGCTGGGAGCAGACCGCGCTCGCCGAGGTCTTGGGAATCAAGCCTGAACAGGTCACGTACCACGTGCTCTTCGCCGGCGGCTCTTTCGGAAGACGTGGCACGACGGACTCGCACTTCGTGCGCGAAGCGGCAGCAATTGCCAAACGGCTGCCTGGTCGACCGATCAAGCTGATGTACACGCGCGAAGATGACATGACCTCTGGGTATTACCGTCCCATGTTTGTCCATCGCGTGGACGTCGGCATCGGACCTGACGGTCTGCCAGTCGTGTGGAAACACATGATTGTCGGACAGTCTTTCGTACTCGGAACCGGTGTCCCGCAAGAAGCAGTGCTCGTCAAGAACGGCGTCGACCAACTGGTGATTGAAGGGACTGCGGATTCTCCCTACGCTACGCCCAATGTGCACGTCTCTGTCCATCAGCCGAAGGTGAATGTTCCGACGCTCTCTCACCGGTCTGTTGGCTATGGCCACAACAGCTTCGTGAGAGAGACGTTGATCGATGAGCTGGCGATGCGCGCCAAGACGGACCCCATCGCCTACCGACTCAATCTGCTCAAACCTGACGCCAAGAAGTTCCGCACATCGCTGACGCTTCTGGATCAACAGAGCGCGTGGCGGCACCGCCTTCCAGCGGATCACGCGTCCGGCATCGCCTGCAGCCAATACAACGGCACCTGCGTGGCGTGTGCCGTCGATGTCTCGATTGGGAACGGACGTCTCCGAATTCACCGCGCGACAGTCGCGGTCGATTGCGGGTTAGCAGTGAATCCCTTGTCGATCGAGAGTCAGATGCATGGAGGCCTGATCTTCGGCTTGACGCAGGTTCTGGCACGAGGCGCGATTACGTTGAAAGACGGACGCGTCGAGCAGAGAAATTTTGACGGCTACACGCCGCCATACATAAAGGATGCGCCGATGACGGTCGATGTGCACATCGTGCCAAGCAGCGATCCCCCAACGGGCTGCGGAGAGCCGCCCGTTCCGGTCATCGCACCGGCCGTCGCCAACGCCCTTTCAGCGCTGACCGGCAAACGTTATCGCACACTGCCGATCGCAACGATCTGAGAGCCGGACAGCTGTGCGAGCGATCTCGCCGACGTGTTACACACAGTGCGTGATAACAAGTACCGATCAACGAGTGTTCGGCGATTTTCTTGATTTTCTCGAGATCGATGTGACCAGGCTGTCGGCATTTGCTTTGCCCCTCTCTCGTGCTGTTGGGTTCACACATTGGAGAGGAGCTTCTTATGAGACATGGGTTCGTCGTGATTGTGGCGGTGGTCTTGATGCTCGGCGCTGGTCGAACGTACGCACAAGAGCACCCAGGTCCTGGCGTCGTCGAAGTGACCATCATTCCCGCCGGCGTCGGATTCGTCACGGCCAAAGGCAATGGTCCCAATTTCGGTAACTACGGTTTTGGCACCGCTGTCGTCTACAACATCAACTCGAT
>Ga0075436_100001860_pt1 | contig 14481 bp, 9 predicted proteins | sample RhiMethybrSRZTD5_FD_75303 | JGI IMG/M metagenome (GOLD analysis project Ga0075436, IMG submission 75303) | Populus rhizosphere microbial communities from Tennessee, USA - Rhizosphere MetaG P. TD hybrid SRZTD5 | ecosystem: Host-associated > Plants > Roots > Rhizosphere > Soil | place: USA...
ATTGGCACTATATTCGCGGGGGCAAGGAGGGCGAAGAACTGTTCGCCTGCTGCGACCAGGAACCGGAACAGCTTAATCTGGCGGGCACAGTGGTTGGCCGGGAGTTGGCCATGCGCTTCGAGGGTGAACTGGCATCCGCCGCCGCGGAGGAGAGCGCGGGAATGACAAGCCAGCAACCTGCTTTGGGAATCACTTATCAACTCAACTTCGAGCCTACCCAGCTGGCGCTTAACGATTTCAATGGCAATGGTCAAATGGACATATTGGTCCGCGGCAGAAATGGCGGCGAAATCGCTTTGCTCCTGGGAAATGGCAAAGGCGCATTTGAGCGGACGCCTGACGCTGCCCGCCTCCTAAAGGAGTTTGCAGCGCGAAATAGGGGCGGGGTACTGAGCCTCGCATCTGACTCGAGGACGCCTGGCTCGCAGGGCTGCGGGCTGGCACTCGCCGGCAAACAACGCGTGACAAGTTGCTCTATCATTCGGGGAGAGCTGGGCGATCTTAACGGCGACGGGCTGGAAGACGTACTGCTGGACCAAGCCCGGGGACAGGTCTCCACCTGGCTGAGAGCCGCCGGCGACGGTAAGTTCTACCTCATGAAGGGGGCAGGCAGCGTCCAGCCGAACAAGAAGCAAGCGATTAACGTCACACAGGCGGACATTGACGGTAATGGCCTGGAAGATCTGGCATTCGCCGACGAAGCTCACAATGAGGTGGTGTTCCTGCTAGCGACCCAGTCAGGAGCATTCGTGAAGGCGGCTGTTCCGATCGGCGAACGTCCTTCTGCGGTCGGCATGGCGGACCTCGACCACAACGGCAAAGCCGACCTTGTGGTTATTAGCCGAGCCAAGAAGTCCATCACGGTCCTATTAAGCTTGTGATGGTAAGTCATCGTTCCGCTGCTAGCTGACGAATCCCGGCCAGGGGCAGTCACTCATCTTGACTTCCTGGCGATGAACAGCGCGGCGGGTGGCTTGATGTGGTAAATCTGGGCGAAGTTGCGCTGGTTGACTGCGAGGCTGAAACGGCCGCGGGAGTCAATGAAGATGAGCGGTTCACCAACCGGAACATCGCCGAACGTCCGGACAAAAGGCAGTAGCATATCGTTGTCGCCCAGCTTGATGTGGACTTTGTCCCCGTGGACATAGCCCAGTTTGATGAAATTCTCGCCGCTGACGTTGGTGATGAGATTCCCGAAGGGGCCGTCGAGAGCGAACACCTGGCCGGTGATGCCACCGTTTTCCATGCGTGCGGGCGTCAGACTGAGGCGGACAAGCTGCTTGCGTGCGGGGCCGACCTGGCTCCAATCCGCGCCGGCGGCCAGATGAGCTCCGACGGGAGAGAAAATATCGCGTCCATGGAAGGTTGAGGAAATGCCGCTGCCGATCATCCAAGAGCGGTTGGTAATTTCGCGGGCGCCTTCCAGTCCGTCACGGTCCAGGACCATGGTCATCAGGCCGTTATCAGGCAGAACAAAATACTGGCCTCGCTTGGACTTCACCACCACCGCCTTGCGGCTGGTGCCCACGGTGGGATCCACTACCACGACGAAAACGGTTCCGGCCGGGTAATAGGGCGTGGTGCCGTACAGGAAGCGCGCCCCATCGGCGATGGAAAACGGAGTGACCTGGTGGGTCAGGTCCACAATGCGAGCGTCGGGTGCGATGCCGAGCATCACGCCCTTGCAGATAGCAACCGCATCGTCCACGGTGCCGAAATCGGTCATGAACACGATGATGGGACGGTGCGGCGCGGCGGAAGCGCTCTGGGAACCCAGCGGTATTGTGGCAACCGCCAGCAACAGGACGAGAGCGAGAGGCGCAACTGCACGCAGGCGAAGTTCTGCTGGTCGCAACTGGTTCATTTTTGAATGGCGGCATTCTAGCGCACGGGGTTAGCAGCGTCATGCATTTTGCAGCGGAAATTTCCGCTCACACGCGATTAAACCAGTCACTGCCCGCGAGATGCTTCAGGGCTGAACGCCCCTCAGCATCACTCAACTAAATTTAGGAATCGCATGCTTCAGTGGGCGCCGCGGCCGGAGAGGACAGCGGGAATGGTCTTAAGAAGAATTTTGAAATCGAGCCACACCGACCAGTTGTCAATGTAGAGCAGGTCGAGACGAACCCAATTGTCGAAGCGCAGCTGGCTGCGGCCTTCTAGGGCCCACAGGCAGGTCATGCCGGGACGCATGCGGAGACGGCGGCGCTGCCAGGACTGGTAATGGTCCACTTCATCGGGCAAGGGAGGGCGCGGTCCCACCAGCGACATGTGGCCGAGCAGCACATTCCACAACTGGGGCAGTTCATCGAGGCTGAGCATGCGCATCCAGCGGCCGATCCGTGTGCAGCGCGGGTCGTTACGCATTTTGAAAGCGGGACCATCGAGCTCGTTGAACTGCTCAAGCTGGGGTAACAGCTGGTCCGCATTGGCCACCATGGAACGAAATTTCAGCAGGCGAAAGCGCCGGCCGCCCAGCCCGCAACGGGTTTGGCCGTAGAAGACGGAACCCGGGGACGTGAGCTTGATAATCGCCGCGAAGAGCAAGAACAGGGGAAGAAGCACAATCAGGGTGAAGGCGGCGACCACGATGTCAATCAATCGTTTGAAAGCCAGAGCAAAGTCGTTCTGCGGGCTGCTGGCGAAGGTGAGCAGCGGGATTTGGCCGAGATGCTCCACAAACACGTGATTGAAGCCCTGCGGCAGGAAATCCAGCTGCATGCGCATATGGATTCCCTCTTGCTCGCACTGCAGCATGAGGGATTCAAGGCCGGCCAAGTCCTCGCGGTTCAGGGCGAACAAAACCTCGTCCACCACGTGACTGTGGAGGAGTTCTGGGAGCTTCTCCACGGACATGACGGGATAGCGCTGGCGCAGCGCAGCGGGCGGGGCGGGCGGTTCGTTGCCGGTATAGGCAAAAGCCAGCAACTCCAGCCCCAGATTGCTTCCTTCTTCGAGCAGGGAAGCGAGTTTAGCGGCGCTCCCAGAGGTTCCGACGATGACGAAATGGCGGCGGTTTTCCGGCCGGGTGCGCAGCCAAGTGCCGGCGGCCAGCAGCGTCCAGCGACTGCCCGCCAGAAGCACAAACTGCAGGCACACAAAAATCAGCAGCAGGCCGCGGCTGACGTACTGGCTCTGGAAGAAGAACATCCCGGTAAACAGTGCCAGCGAGCCCAGAGCCACCATTTTGACAGCGTCCGTCGCAATGTCGCGGGGGCGTTTTAGCTCCACTTGTTGGTAGGCGTTCAACAAGTATCCCAACAGGGGAATCAGCAGGACGATAGCCGTGAAAATCGGCAGATAGGCTGAAAAGGGGTAGATGCCATGAAGTCCAAACCAGTGCTTTTGCCCCGCCCACACGCGAATGCCGTAGGCCAGCAGAAACGACACCGCAGTCGCAAGCAGGTCGTTAACAACACAACTGGCGCGCATGAGCCGCGAACGGCGAGAAAACATTTCAGCCCTCAATCTGGCGCTGATGGAGATTTCTAGAATACGACAAATGTTGCCGATCGCATAGAATGAACGAATTACAGGATGGCCAACGCGGCGCCATACGCCATATTCCCGCATGCGAGGTGAAGGCCTCGCGCGAGTGCGCCAACTGCTGCTGCCAGAACTGCCATGAAGGATTGTTTTAGCGTCGGCGCATTCCCAGCACACTGAGAAAGAAGCTGGAAAAAATGATCTGCGTTCCCAATCCCACAGCCAGAGTCGCCGGAACCACTACGCGCATGGTGTGTTCGGGATTGAGTTCGCCGAACTGGTGAAGCTTCCAGCCGTGAACCGCGTAGACAGAAGCGCCCAGGCCCAAGAGCACCAATGCGATGCCCACTGTGAGCCCCACCTCCAAGGTGACATAACGAAACATTCTATTCAGGCGCGGGTCAGGCGGCAGCAGGCCTTCAGAAATAGCGAATATTTTGGTGAAAACCGCGAAGGCTATGCATTGAAAGCCCAAAAAGATGCTTAGGGAGGCATACAACAAAGTATGAAAATCAAAGACCACGCTGCCGACCTTGCGCGGCCCCGGCAGCAGCCACGCTCCGGCAATCATGCCGATGGCCATGAAGAGAAATCCCGGATAAAGAAACAGCCAACGAGGACTGTACAGGAGCAGAAAACGCAGGTGACGCCAACCATCTCTCCAGGTGCGCAGGTGGGGCGGACGGTTGCGGCCATCGGGAACCAGGGTGGTGGGCACTTCCGCGATACGCATGCCCAGGAGGCTGGACTTGACGATCATTTCGCTCGCAAATTCCATGCCGGCGGTGCGCAAGTCCATGCGCTGGTAGGCCGCCTTGGTGAAGGCCCGCATCCCGCAATGAAAATCGGCGCAAGGAGCTTTGAAAAAGATTCGTCCTATACGCGACAAAACAGGATTGCCGAGGTAGCGGTGCAGGGGGGGCATAGCGCGGGGTTGAATGCCGCCTTTGAAGCGGTTGCCCATGACCAGATCGTAGCCTTCGCGCAACTTGGCCACAAAGCGGGGAGCGTGGCCGAAATCGTAACTGTCATCGGCATCTCCCATGATGATGAATTTTCCGCGCGCCGCCTCGATGCCGCCTCGTAGCGCTGCTCCGTAGCCCTTCTCGGTGACGTGGACCACACGGGCGCCGGCCTGGTCGGCAATCTGCTGCGACCCGTCAGTACTGCCGTTGTCAGCAACCACGACCTCGCCAGCGATGCCGTGTTGCCGGAGCGCCGCTTGCGCCTTCTGAATGCAGGAACTCAGCGTCTGGGATTCATTCAGGCAAGGCATGACTACCGACACTTCGAGCACAGGGTCTTCGCCGGAGCGGGTCTCAAGGCCGCAGCGAGCCGGTGCCTGAGCTGCAATACCCATGTCGCCTCTGATCGGGAATTTTGGGCATCATAGCATGACGTTCATTGGCTAAAGCGTTACCTTGGGAGGCGTACTTCTCGGCGCTGAGGCGGTCGTCCGGGGTCGGTCAGCGTGTCGAATCACACCGCTAATTCCTGCCACTCATCAAGATACATTGCGGGCAGCCTGGGAATTTGTGGTCTTGGTCGAGGGGGAGCTTTTTGGGTTAATATTCTGCCCAAAGCCTTACCAACGCTCACCCTGATTAGCGACCGTACCTCCCCTTTTGGCGGTGGTTCGGCCGTTGGCGTAGTCCATTGATGATGCAAAGACGAAGTTTAGCCGTTCTAATCTCTGCTGCGTGGTGGGGGCTTTTGGCTGGCCTGCTGGAAGGGGCGGCCTACTACCGGTTCCCTTTGCTGCGCAATCCAGACCTGCCCTGGATTGCGGTTTTCTTTGCTGGCGCCATTTTTCTGATACTGGGTTGCGTGTTGGCGGCATTGGCCAGAGTTCTGCCCCGGCGTGCTCTTTTGGTGGGCGCGAATCTGCTGTTTGGGCTCATCGCATTCTATGACTGCGCGACCGTAGGCGTAGCGGAGCATCGTGAGCGCCTGGTTCTACGGGTGGTGGCCTTGGGCTTGGCCGGGTTAGTGGCGCTGCTGGTCTGGAAATTCTCAGACCGCTGGCAAACCCTGCAACGGCGCAGCGTGGTGTGGCTGGCATTGTTCGCGCTTCTGTACACGGGAATACCGCCGCTCAGACGAGCGCTGCGGGAACGTCAGCAACTGGCACAGGTTTCAGGCGCAAGTCATGCACCGAACGTGCTGGTCATCGTAGTGGATGCGCTCCGGGCCGATCATCTCTCCACCTACGGCTACCAGCGCACCACCAGCGCGTATGTGAGTCGGCTCGCTGCTCAGGGGGTGCTTTTCCAGAACGCGATAGCGACGGCTCCGTGGACCTTGCCCTCGCATGCGTCTTTTCTGACTGGGCGTTTGCCCCATGAGACCGGGGCAGACCGGCCTGACGGATATTTGGACCGCAACTTGCCTACGTTGGCGGAAGCTTTCCGGCAACGCGGCTACCGGACGGCTGCGTTCTCCGCGAACTGGTGGTTCTTCGCACGACGCCTGGGGTTCGGCCGCGGTTTCATACATTTCGAAGACTTTAGTTCAGTGATCAGCGCGGTTGCCCAGACGAATCTTGGGCAACGAATTCAGAATCTGCTGCTAAAGCTAAGGCTGTTGCATGTGGCAGTGGGGCGCGCGCGAGCGGAGCACATCAACAGTCACATTCTGCACTGGTTGGACCAGCGCCAAGGCCCATTCTTCGTCGTCGCAAACTATATGGATGTGCACGAGCCCTACTTGCCTCCGCTGGAGTGCTTTCATCGCTTTTCGAAACTGGACAAGCCAGCGGGCGAAGTCTTCCTCGGCAACCCGCGGATGGACCACCTGACGCCCGTAGAAGTGCAGAACGAAATGGACGCTTATGACGCATCCATTTATTGCCTCGACGGGCAAATTGCCGCACTGGTACAGGCTTTGCAGAGGCGCCAGCTGATGCGCAACACCATTCTGGTTTTTACTTCCGACCATGGTGACGGCTTTGGCGAACACGGGCTCATGTCCCATGGCAACAGCTTGTATCGTGAGCTGATTCATGTGCCGCTGATTATGGTAGGGCCAGGCGTGCCAAGGGGAGCCGTGGTGGAACGGCCCGCTTCGCTGATGTGGCTGGCGCCTACGCTGCTCTCGCTCACCGGCGCCTCCCCACAGCCGTTCACGGGACCGGCCATGAACCTGGGCTGGAGCGGCGTTGGACAGCCGTCCTGGCCCGATCCGGTGTCTGAGTTATCCCAAATGTATGAGGATCCGAACGCGCCGAACTACTCCGGTGCACTGGTGTCGGTGGTCACCTCCAAATGGCATTTGATTGCGGGAGGACCGAAGGGTGAAGAACTGTACGCCGCGGCCGATAAAGCTGAGGGCCACAATCTCGCCGCCGCCAATCCGGCCGTCGCCCAGATGCTCAAAGGAGAATTGCAGCGGGAAATGCTGGGAAGTCCTGCACAGCCAGGGCAATTCAATTCCGGGCCGGCTGCGCAGCCGCAGCGCCAAGCTGATGGGCCTGCCGAGCGCCAAAAAATGAATGATTATCTGAAAGCGCTCGGTTACGTGCCCAACTAAGTGGGAACTTCACACGACGTCGCTCTCTCCGGGACGATCCACTTTCAAATCAGCATGGGCGGGCTGGCCGATCTCGGCTACCTCACAGAACAGTTCCTCGTACTGATCCACAATGCGCTCCCAGGAGTAGAGTTCCGTGGCACGGGCCTGGGCCTTCAGGGCCAGTGCCTGGCGCTGCTGCGGGTCATCAAGCAAGCTTTGCATCGCGGCTGCCAATTCCTGCGGGTCGGGACGGAAGCGCACGCCGCAGTCGCCCACGGCCTCGCGATTCTCCTGGTTATCCAGGTAAAGCAGCGTGTTGCCCGCCGCCATCGCTTCGACCAGCGAAGGGTGAATGCCGCCCACCTCAAAGGCGGAAACAAAAAGCCCGGCATTGTTCTGCAGTTCCCAGTAGCGCGGCCCGTAAACCGCGCCCACGAAGCGGACATTTGGCCCGGCCAGCGCCCGCAGGCGCTCGACATACCCAGGTGTGTACTTGTTGTCGCCCACGATCACCAGAGGCCAATCCGTCTTCAGCTGGGAGTAAGCTCGGATGACCAGTTCCGGGTTGTTCTCCGGCTCCAGCCGGCAGACATACAGGATGTAGGCGCGCTGGGGGACGTCGAAATCGTGCTCCTGCCAGGGGACCTGCGGCAGTTCCGGCACCTCGGCGCCATAGGCGATCATGGCGGAGTCCCTGCCATAACGCTGCAAGTAGTAATCGTGGATAGCAACCGCGTCGGTAAGCAAATGTGTAGGAGTGTAGGCGGAAAGGAATTCGCACAATAGCAGATACTGGCGGGCAAACCACCTCCATTTTTTGCGCTTGCGGTCCAGGCCGTCCACGTGCAGCACCGTGGGTTTGCCGAATAGGCGGGGGATCCAGGCGAGGGGGCTGTTGCCTACGTTGCATAGCAGGACCGCATCGGCATCGCTGAAGCCCACATGAAAGACGGAAAGAAAAGTGCTGAGGATAGTGTCGAAATGCTTGCGGGAAATGGTGGGCAAAATGACGCGCTTCACTCCCGGGCGCAGCACGTCGTCGGTCCGGGTAAAAGGGCGGCGGCAATAGACCGTGATCAGATGGCCGCGCTCGGCCAGTCGGTTGGCGAGTTGCTCCGCCAGCGTTTCGAAGCCGCCGTAGCGGGCGGGTATGCCGCGGGTACCGAGTATGGCAATCTTCATGTCTTCTTCCAGCTGACTTATCCTCTTCGGATACCAACGCTGAAACAAATGCAGCACGGGACGATGGAGTTTCTCATTGTAGTGATTTCAAGGTGACCTGGCTATTCAGAACCGCTAGCTGGATCAGTCCTGGAAGGAGCAGCGGGGAGGAAGTATCGCTTGAGCGGCAGGAGCATCCTCCCGAACAGGCGGCCGATCTTCCAGAAACGCGACGTATAGATGTTGGTTAGCTGAGACGTTAATTGCGCAACTTCGCTTCTGAGGACGGTGATTGCAGCTTCACTTGCAGCGAGAGATCTGGTGAGGTCAATGACCTGGTAATTCAAACCGGTGATCTGGTGGTTCTGTTCCGCGACTTGCCGGGTGAGGTTAACGGCCTTTTGTTCGCAGAATTGCAGGTAGCGTAGCGTGGGATAGCTTTCCTCATAATGGTTTCGTATGTGGTCCACAACTGCCGCTATTTCGCCGTCACCCCAGTCAGGAACATAGGACGCGAGTTTTAGAAGGAGCTGATAAAGCGTGGTCACTTGGGGCGGAAGAGCCTGATCGGAGAGGAAGTCTTGCAGCCGATAATGATGATGGCGCAGCGAGCTCTCAAGAAAGCTGGTTGTAAACTCCGATACTTCCGTGCAGCCGGGAAGGAACTCCAAACCGAGGCCTTGAGCTATTCTTTGCAGCTGTCCAGCGGGATCGGCAAGAAATAGGTCATAATCCACCACGACGCGATGACAATTTTGGGTCCTCGCGAGAATCTCGATCATATGTCCAAGCCAGAGATGGTAGCTTTTTTCCTGATCAAAGCCGTTCCGTTTAGCCAGTGAGCGAGCCACGCTTACCGGGTTCCGGCAAACAACGACATAGCTGACCTTGATTTTGAGTTCAGAAAAAACGTCTTGCCAGAAGGGCAGTAACCGGGACATTCGGGGATCTTTCAGCCCGAAACAATCGGTATCGGACAACCTGTCGCGCAGGATCGCCAGGGCGCGCCGCTTGAAATCGGCTAGGAGCGGTTCCGCCACTTCACCGGGAAGGGTCGGAGCGAGGCTATGCCAACTATGCCCAAGCGCCTCGAGTATGGCGATATTCAAGGCATTAATGTCCAGGTCTTCCCAGAAGCCCTTGGGGTTCTCCTCCGCGGCGGGCATGAGACGGTCACCGAGGCTTACGCCCAGAACGGCTAAGGCCCGAGTCAACAGGCTGGTACCACTGCGATGCATACCCAAAACCACGACCAGACGCTTTGTAGGCTGCGCTGCGTGCATTAAGTGGCGTCCATTCGATGCTCTGGGCCAGAACTTTCGCACGCGCCCATGCCAGCTCACAGGCTCGCGTACGGCACATCGCGAGCGTGAGCACGCACCAGCGACACGCTGGCCCAAACGGCATTGAATTGTTATTAAAGGCGTGGAGCCGAAGAAGGCAGAAAAGGCACCGGCGCACGCCCCCAAAGCAGCGTCATTTTACATCACCTGGGGCTGTAATGTTTCTGTAAGCCCTTGTCTGCTGGCTGACTTATTTCCGGGCGATGCAAACGATGTGGTGGCGCAACAACCTGCAAAATTGTGGGCCCAGGCATATGGGTGCGGGTGTGTTATGCGCGTGCTAACATTTAGCTAATCCAACTAGCTCTGTATTGCTCTCGGCGCCCGGAGATGGGGCGCTTCGGACAGAGATGACCGAAAACGAAAAACTCAAATACGGTGAAGGGATCGACTGGAACAATCCCAACACCTCGCATTGCCGCATGGTGTCTCTGATTGGGGCCAATAAGGCCGTATTGGAATTTGGTTGTGCCAGCGGCTACATGTCCCAGGTATTGCGGGACAAGGGTTGTCGGGTGACCGGAATTGAACTGGACCCGGTCGCCGCGGAGTCGGCCAAGAGCAATTGCGAGCGCGTGATCATCGCAGATATCAACCAAAGGGAGTGGGTAAAAGAGCTGCGAGATCAGAAGTTCGACGTCGCTGTATTCGGAGATGTCCTGGAGCACTTGCCTGATCCTGCCAGGGTGTTATCTGAGACGCGACCGTTCCTCGTTCCTGAAGGTTACGTGGTTGCGTCCATTCCCAACATTGCGCACGGGAGTGTGCGGCTGGAATTGCTGGCGGGGGAGTTTCGCTACCGCCGGCTGGGGCTCTTGGATGAAACCCATGTGCGATTTTTCACTCGTGACGGGGTGGAGGAGTTGTTTGTTAGCTCCGGGTACCTGATTGCCGAGATGCAGCGAGCTGTGGTGGGGATTTTCGAGTCTGAGATTCAACCGGTGCCGGAATCCTTTCCACCTGAAGTTCTGTCGTTGCTGGAACGGGATGAGGAGGCGCGTACTTACCAGTTCGTCTGCAAGGCGGTGCCAGCAGATGCTTCCACCATCGCTCACTATGCCGGCGAGCAGGTCGCCGCGGCCCGCAAGCAACTGCGGCGCCTGGAGTATGCCCTCAAGCAGCAGCAGCAGAAAAATGACCTGCTGGTCGCGGAAAAGGATTTACGTATCGCGGAAAAAAATGAAGAACTGGCAGGGAAAGAAGCCACCCTGCAGCTAGTTCTCAACAGCAAAGGCTGGCGAACGCTGAACCGCTACCGCGAACTGAAAGGGCAGATGTCGCGCCAGGGGCTTGCCCGGGCGGCGGTGCGGGTGCTCTCTAAACGGGGATTCGTCTACTCCGCCGCGCGGCTAATCTTACGGAAGCGCCGCCTGACCGTTTCCACAGAGGAATACGAGCGGTGGATCGCCGCGCATGAGCGTCCTTTTTGGGATCCGGTGAAGATGCGGGAGGACATTCACAGCTTCACGTATGCACCTAAGGTCAGTGTCATCATGCCGGTGTACAACACGCCTAAGGAGTATCTGGAGAAAGCCATTAATTCTGTCCTTGCCCAAACCTATGAGAACTGGGAGCTTTGTATCTGTGATGACCACAGTACCGCGACGCATGTTTCGCGGTATTTGCGGGAGCGAGCGGCGGCCGAAGCGCGCATAAAATTGACTATCAGCGAGTGTAATGAAGGGATCAGCGCCGCTTCGAACCGGGCTCTGGCTCTTGCGGTGGGCGAGTTTGTCGGCTTTCTTGACCATGATGACGAACTCAGCCCTGCAGCTCTGTACGAAGTCGTAAAATTGCTGCAGACCCACCCCGAAGCGGACGTCATTTACAGCGATGAAGACAAGCTGGAGAAGAACGGAACGCGCTGCGACGCGTTTTTCAAGCCTGACTGGTCACCAGAGTATCTGCTGGCCTGTAACTACGTGTGTCATTTCGGCGTATACCGAAAGAAGTTGGTGGACGAGGTAGGCGGATTCCGCCCTGGCTTCGACGGCAGCCAGGATTACGACCTGCTTTTGCGGGTAGTGGAGAAAACCGGCAGTGTATTTCACATTCCAAAAATTCTGTACCACTGGCGCAAGACCCCGCGATCCACTGCCGCTGCCGCCTCGGCCAAGACCTACAGTACCGGTGCCGGCAAGCGCGCTATTCAGGAGCATTTGGATCGGCGCGGCATCGCTGCCGATGTGGTCCATGCCGAGTTACCGAACATCTATCGCGTGCGACCCCACATTAAAGGGAAGCCGCTGGTCAGCATCATCATTCCGACTCGCGACGGGTTGAGTTTTCTGCGACGGTGCATCAACAGCATCGAGGAGAAAACGACTTACTCAAATTACGAGATATTGATTCTGGACAATGGCAGTGTAGAGGCGGAGACCATCAACTACTTCCGGACGCTACGTCACCGGGTACTTCCCTTCAAAGAGCCGTTCAACTTTTCGCGGCTTAACAACTTTGGCGCCAGCCATGCCCGAGGTTCCTACCTGGTCTTGCTCAATAATGATACGGAAGTAATTTCTGCCGAGTGGCTGGGCAGCATGCTGGAATTGTGCCAACTGGAAGGGGTGGGGATCGTGGGTGCTAAGCTCTATTATCCTGATCACTCCATTCAGCATGCCGGGGTGGTTCTGGGGCTTTCAGGAGGAGTTGCTGATCACTCGCACAAGCACTTCTCTGGTCGCAGTTACGGATACTTTGGCATTCTAACCTGCATTCGCAACTACTCCGCGGTTACCGCCGCTTGCATGATGGTGCGGAAGGAGGCATTCGATGCCGTTGGCGGATTCGACGAGCAATTGCAGGTCGCTTTCAACGACGTGGATTTCTGCTTGCGGGTACGGGATCGTGGCTACCGGATAGTGTGGACGCCCCACTGTGAACTCGTTCATCATGAATCGGTGAGTCGAGGATTCGCGATGGATTGGCGGGAAGTAGAGTTTATGCAGCGCCGCTGGGGGCAAGCGCTGCTCACCGATCCCTACTACAATCCCAATTTGACGTTGAAGAACGGAAGATTCGGCCTGCGCATCTAGGGCGAGCCCCTGGTCAGGTGAACTGCCCGGTGGGCAACGCGCTGGCGGCGCAACCGATGATCTCCTCATAGCGGCCAATCACCTCATCCGGGCCTCCGTCCGCGAGCAACGCGCCCTCGTGGATCAGCAGGGCGCGATCGCAAAACTTGCGCACTGTGTCCTGGTCATGAGAGACGAGAATGATGGTTTTCCCCTGCTTGCGGAAAGCAGCAATCCGATCAAAGCACTTCCCACGGAAGCCGGCATCGCCCACGGCCAAAATCTCGTCCACCAGCAGGATGTCGGGATTTACTGCGGTGGCCACAGCGAAAGCTAGGCGCATGTACATGCCCGAGGAGTACTGTTTGACGGGAGCATCAATAAACTCACCGATCTCTGCGAATTCGATGATTGCTGGCTCGAGGCGCTGGATTTCCCGTTTGGAGAGGCCCAGCAACAAGCCGTTGATCAGAATGTTCTCCCGTCCCGTCAGTTCGTGGTGAAATCCCGCCCCCAGTTCGATCAAAGGAGCAGTGCTGCCGTTCACTTCGACCTCGCCGCTGGTCGCCCGATACACGCCGGCAACGATCTTCAAAATCGTGCTCTTGCCCGATCCGTTGCGTCCGATAATGCCTACCGTGGTTCCATGTGGCACTTCAAACGAGACGTGCTTTAGCGCCTCAAAATCATGGTAGGTATTTCGCGGCTTGCGATAGAAGTGGGCGAAGGCCTCGCGCAGGGTATCTGGCCGTTCCCGGATCACGCGGAAACGCTGCACCACGTTATGGAAACGTACGGCAACACTGGGCATGGAAACTCTAGACGTAGTAGACAAATATATCCTGATAGCGGCGGAACACGCCAAACCCAATTACCACAGCTGTTACCCCGCAGCCCAGCGACATGATGACCGACTGCGGCGACGGCAGTTGCCCGTAGTAAATGCTGAGCCGAAACCCGTTGAGGACGTAGAGCATTGGATTCAGGCGAAAAAGCAAGTGGTACTTCTTGGGAATGAAATCGATCGAATAGATGATCGGAGATCCGTAGAACCATGCTGAAAGCAGAATCTGGACGATATGACTGATGTCCCGGAAGAACACGTTGATGGCGGCAAAAAAGAACGAGGCTCCCAGCGTGAACAGGAAGAGTCCAACCATGGGGATGGGCAAGTAGACCCACGTCCAACGCAGAGGAAAGCGAAGAGCGACTACAATCAACGCAAGTGGGATGAGGGAAAGCAGGAAGTTGATGATGTTCGCCAGCACGGCAGCCGTGGGAAAGACCAACTGTGGAACCCGAACCTTCTTCAGCAGTTCCGCATTACCCACCACTGATTCCACCGAGTAAGCCAGAGCCTGCGAAAAAAAAGTCCAGGGCAGCAACATGCTCAGCAGGAAAATGGCGTAGTGGTCAATGGAAAAGCGCATAATGGTGCCAAAGACCAGTGTCAGGACAATCATCATCAGCAGCGGGTTAAGCAGGGCCCAGAGAAAGCCCAGGACAGAGCGTTTATACCTGACGCGCAACTCTTTGAGTGCCAGAGCCCAGATCAGTTCACGGTATTGATAGATGCCATGGACAAGTTCGAACATCGCAGAATCGCTGCTTTCGGACGATAAGTATTGCTTATATCCTCGCCTCTCACCGCTGTCAAACCAGGTTCACTGGTCAGTTGGCCTGAAATCGGCGCTAGCGACCGAACCCCGAATATCATCCCCATGCAATTGGCTGGCGGGAAAGCTTCGATGATGTCTGTCTTTCCAGGGAGAAAGGTTCGAACTCAGGTCGAAAGCCAGTTTCGGTGAGCAGGCGGGCCAGCAGAGCGGGGGCTAATAGCTGACTGCGCCGCCGCATTCTACTCTCCAACAGGATCTCCTTCCAGATCATAGATTCCGAAAACCATGCCGCGCGCGTGTAGGAATCACGCCTGGACGGAAGGGGCGGATCGGCGCAAAAACTCCGCA
>Ga0075436_100001861_pt1 | contig 14473 bp, 12 predicted proteins | sample RhiMethybrSRZTD5_FD_75303 | JGI IMG/M metagenome (GOLD analysis project Ga0075436, IMG submission 75303) | Populus rhizosphere microbial communities from Tennessee, USA - Rhizosphere MetaG P. TD hybrid SRZTD5 | ecosystem: Host-associated > Plants > Roots > Rhizosphere > Soil | place: USA...
TCAGGAAACCCGCACTTTACCGCCACATCCTTCGCCAGCTTTTCGGCAACGATGTAGATTGCATCGGTTGCTTCAAGCGCGACATATTCTTCGCTGGGATGAAACGCGACCGCCATCGACGCCGGAAGCGTCCACGGTGTGGTCGTCCAGATAATTGTGAAGATCGGTTTGCCGTGTGTGATCCGCGCATCAGCCAGCGGACTACTCTCCGGTGGTTGGGGATCTTGAATTTCAATCGTCCGCGGGTCCGATTGCATCCGATATCTCACGTAAACCGCCGGACTGGTGTGCGTCTCGTACTCGACTTCCGCTTCCGCGAGCGCGGTGCGATCGTGCATGCACCAGTAAACCGGCCGCAGGCCCTTGTAGACGAAGCCCTCCTCAAAGAACTTGTAAAACGTCTCGATGACAACTGACTCGTACTCGGGAGTCATCGTTGCATAAGGCTTCTCCCAGCGCCCCAGAACTCCGATGCGCTTGAACTGCTGCCGCTGCAAGTCGAGAAATTTCTGAGCGTATTTCCGGCATTCCAGACGGACGTCGAGAGCCTGCATCTGCAACTTTTTTCCACCCAGTTGCTGATCGACTTTGATCTCGATGGGCAATCCGTGGCAATCCCATCCCGGAATATAAGGCGCGTCGAAGCCCGCCATGTTCTTCGACTTCACTACGAAGTCCTTCAGGCACTTATTGAAGGCATGCCCCAGGTGAAGCGGGCCGTTGGCATAGGGTGGGCCGTCATGCAAAACATAGACCGGGGCGCCCTTGCGGACCTCCCTGATGCGGTCGTAGAGGCGCATCTGCTCCCAGCCCTGCAACATCTTGGGCTCATTCTGCGGTAGATTCGCCTTCATAGGAAAGCTGGTCTTAGGCAGATTAATTGTGGATTTCAGGTCCAGAGGCACCCGCAGAATTCTCCCAAACAGTTGATTTTTTTCATTATAGGGTTCACGGAATAGAACGTCTATTACGCGCCTGAAAAGCAGCCTATTTGCCCAAATACAGTACATTCACCGGCGTTCTGCAGGTAAATCCAAACGTAACTGCCAAGAAATTGACCTCGCGGTGTACAATTTTCCTAAAGTTACGTTTCCCGAGACTGAGCATCTAAACTGGTGTAAGGAACAGAGTTCGCGCGCCGAGGTCTAAATTCGTAATCCGCAACAGTTTAAGCGGTCAAAAGCAACGGGCATGCAACTTGGCGATTGGAGTGCTCATCAGGTAATAGAACAGCCGAATTAACGGCTCAGAACCAGGGACTCGGGTAACATATGGCAACCTTGGAATTCAAACCACCGCAGCAACGTACCGAATCCGATCCTGAACTGCATCTGCTCATGCCGAAGGGTTTTGAGCCCTCGCTCTGGGATTCTCTCCGTCAGAATTTCAAACAGACATTTTTCCCGGAGAAATTACCGCCTCTGGTGCTGACTTCGAAGCCGGTGCCGGTACGCGATATTTGGGGATTCTACAACTACAAAAAAAGCGGTGCGACGCTTTCGCTCGTCGCCCACATCATCATGATCACGGCGCTGCTGGTGGGCACGTATTATCTTGGCAAGAAGGTCGTCGAGCAGCCGAGGCAGCAGGTCACACTGATCGCGCCCAATCTCGATGTACCGGTCATGAAGCCGGCCAAAACGCAGTCTGGCGGCGGCGGCGGCGGCGGTGATCGCGACAAGTTCCAAGCCCCAAAAGGCAACATTCCCAAGCCGAAGCTCGAGCAAATAACACCTCCCGCGATCGTTGTGCGCAACGATCATCCCAAACTGGCAGTTGAACCCACCGTCGTTATGGCGCCGCAGGTGAAGATCGCGTTGAATGCGCCGAATCTCGGAAATCCGACGGCTGCTATGCCTTCTGGTCCGCCTTCCAACGGCACAGGCTCAAATAGCGGTATTGGTTCCGGTTCCGGTGGCGGAATTGGCGTCGGCAGCGGCCCCGGAGTTGGTGAAGGTCGCGGCGGCGGAATCGGCGGCGGTGTCTTCCGAGTAGGTGGCGGTGTCAGCGCTCCGAAGGCGGTCTACTCGCCAGATCCTGAGTATTCAGAAGAAGCGCGCAAAGCCAAGTACCAGGGCGTCTGCGTTGTCACGTTGATTGTTGGACCAGATGGCAGGCCGCGCGACGTTCACGTTGCACGCAGCTTGGGCCTGGGTCTCGACGAAAAAGCCATTGAGGCTGTGAATCAATGGAAGTTTGACCCTGCCCAGAAAGACGGCAAGCCGGTCGCGGTGGCAATTAACGTCGAGGTCACCTTCCGGCTCTATTAATTTTCAGTCCGCCGACCTGCCCACACTAAGCCCATCCGGCCTTTCTTTAAAGGCCGTTTTTTCTTCAACTACAGCATAGAACTGATATGAACCCTAAGCCGGGGTGCATAACATTACGACGGTAAAGATTGGTAGGAGTGCCCGTTCGGGCACCGGGAGAGGACCAACAACATGACTTTCACGAAGTTTGTATCGGTATTGAGCACAGCAGTGTTGCTGCTGGCCAGCGCGGGTTGGGCAGCCGCTCAAACCAGCGATCAAAGTACTGACCAGACCAGCAAGAAAGACGAGTCCGATATTCAAAAGCGGATTGACAACGCAGCCACTGTCCTAAACGAGATTATGGCCACGAAGGACAAAGCTATTCCGGACAAGGTCATGAGCGACGCCATGTGTGTGGCTGTGGTGCCGTCAATGATTAAAATTGCCATCGGATTTGGTGGCAATCATGGCAAGGGCGTGGCTACATGTCGCACTGCAACTGGCTGGAGCGCGCCAGCTCCATTCAGCATTGCTGGCGGCAGCTGGGGCTTACAGATTGGTGGCCAGGCGATCGACTTGGTCATGCTAGTGATGAACCAGAAAGGTATGGACGCGCTTCTCTCCAGCAAGTTTAAGGTTGGAGCAGATGCGTCGGCCGCGGCTGGCCCGGTGGGCCGTCAGACCGAGGCAAGCACTGACTGGAAGTTGAAAGCTGAGGTGCTGACCTATTCGCGTGCTCGCGGAATTTTCGCCGGAATTGATCTCAGCGGCGCCAGGATCTCGCAAGATAAAGATGAAACGCGAGTTCTGTATGGAAAAATGATTCCGTTCGCCACGGTCTTGAGCGGGAAAGTTAATCCTCCAGACGGCAGCGAACCATTCCTGGCGGCAGTGCGGAAGTATGCAGAGCAGGCTCGCGAACAAGGGAGCCTTACCACGACGCCTGGCGCCTCGAAATAAGTTTCAATATCTGTTGGCAGAGCCAGACCTTGCGTCTGGCTCTTTTTATTCCTGAAGACGCTGACCTGGCGTTCTAGGCATACTGGCTGGCGAGCGTCTTGGCCTCGACAAATTCTTCGAACTGGATCGCGCGTTTTTCCGCGCTGTGTTGTGCCAGGACCCGCTCCTGCGCACGGCGCCCGATTCTCAGAGCTTCCGCATCCGAAATTCCCTCAACGTAGCGAACCACCTCATCGCTTGAGTTCGACAGCAGAATTTCCTGGCCCGGAACAAGAAACGTTTCCAGCCCGGCCCAGTCATCCGAAATGATTGCCGCGCCGCAACCCGCTGCCTCGAACAAACGCACGGAAGGCGAATACCCCACACTCACCATATGTTTACGGGTAAGGTTTAAAGTAAAACGCGAAGAGCAGTAAAAGGGTGGATGGAACTTCGGCTCCAGATGAACAATATGCTTCACGTTTCCGGGCCAATGGATGTCGCGCGGGTACTGTGGTCCGGCCACGATAAATTTCTTCTCGGTCAGTCGCTTCGCTGGCTCGAATAGCAACTCTTCGAGCTTTTCTTGACGGTCAGGTGCATAGGTCCCCATGTAGCTCAAATCGCAACGATACTGCTGGTCCACCTCACAAAGACGGTAGCGGCTCGGATCAAACGAACAATAAAGTGGAACCACGCGGCGTGCACCAAATCTGGTTTTGATTTCGTCCAGCATGGGGCCGCCGGTGAAGCTGAAATAAATATCGAACCCGGCTACCTGATCACACCTGAGGTACTCTTCGTCGCCAGCTTGAAGCTTTGACACCGTGATCGGCGTATCGATGTCATAAAACGCCTTGACCGAAGCAGGCGACTCCAATAGCTCATCCGCCGCAGCCGTCCCATCGGGAAAGTAGGAACCCACGACTCCGACATCCGCCTGAGCCAGTTCGCGCCGAACCAACGCACGCACGTCGTCCCAATGCTCGTATATGTGAACTTTGCAAAAGGGCGGCTCGGGCATGTCGCGATTTGACGCGTACCATTCCAGGTCACGCTCGAAAAACACGATGTCGTGTCCGCGGGCCCGCAAAGCACGTGCCAGAGCACGATAAGTGGTCGCGTGTCCATTGCCCCATGAAGAAGTGATTGCGAGACCGCATACAACGATCTTCATGTTTGGTCCTCCAGCACGAGATCATTGTCGACGAGATCATTTTCCATGAGATCATTGTCCGTGACGACACCTGACGCTGGCGCTCTTTGCACTGCAGAATTCGCAGCCCGAAGAATGTCATCCACGTGTTGTGCTCGCATGCTGTAAGTATGATCGCGCAGTGCCCTCGCCCGCATGGCCTTCCCGATGCTCGCCGCACGCTCTGATGAAATCTCTCGCAAGTGGCGCACAATATCTTCCGCGGTCGAGGCGACCAGAATCTCCCGCCCCAGCTCGAAAAACTGCTCTATTCCTGCCCAGGAATCTGTGATGAGGCAAGCGCCAGATCCGGCTGCCTCGAACACTCGCGTGGGCGGAGAAAAACCGACCCCGGCCATGGATTCGCGATTAATATTCAGTACCATGCGCGCGGAGCGGTTAATCACATTGTGCTGCGCAGTCCCAACGTGACCTACGTACCTAATATTTTTCGCAAGGCGCTTGCTGCCCCAACCTTCGCCGCCAAGTATGAATTGAAATTCCGGAGCCAGCTCGGCCGTCCGCAAGAAGAACCGCTCAACCCGCGCTTCCCTGTCGGGTAGCCGGTTCCCAACGAATAACAGGTCACAGCGGAAGCCTGGATCCGGCTGGACTGGATAATGCGTGTCTGGATCAAGTGCGTTGTAAATCGGCACGCAGTTTTTCGCGCCTAATCGCAAGTAGTGTTCGACAACTGCATCACCACCCCCGTAAGTGAAGATGAGGTCGTAGTGCGGAATTAAGCGCCTGAAGGGGTCGCATGGATTCTCTTCCACACGCGCCAGAGTCGCAGGCGCATCGACGTCCCAGAACGCAGCGTGAGTTCGCGTGGAACGGCAGTTCAAGACTTCTCTCTCCAGCAATTCGTCGTCCGCGCCAACCCCGCTATGCTTGATGATCAGTTCCGCGCGGCAGGCTTCTGAAAGAACTGTGCCTACATCGCGGGGAGTTTCATACAGTCGAATTTCTGCATACTCAATCGCCGCGCAATCGCGGTTCTGCTGACGGTTGTAAATATCCGGTTCGGCGAAAGTAATCTCGTGCCCCAACCGATGCAGGCTTTTATAGATTCCGCGATAGTACGTCGCAGCGCCGTTCCAGTAGCAGGAGGTCAGGCTGGAACCGAAGACGTATATCTTCATGCCGCGACCTCAGCGTTCTCCGCTGGCCTACCGTCGTCAGCCGAACTCGAATGCGGGGATCCTAAAGGCCGGTCCAGCTCGCGGCAAATTTCAATCAGTTGCTGGGCGCGGTGCGTGCACGTGTGCCGAGCGCGAATCGATTGGAGGCCATTGGCTGCAAGCTGTCGCCGCGCTCCTTCATCGTGCAGCAAATGCCTTAGCTCCGCGATCATTGCCGCGGAATCTGGCACACAAATGTAATCTTCCCCCGGCCGGAATAATCCCTCGGTGTCACTCCACGGAGCGCACACCAGCGGAGATCCCATCGCCAGCGCTTCGAAAACGCGAATGGTCGGTACCCCGCTTAACCCGTTCGCATAAAACCTTCGCGGCACGTGTAGGCTGATTTTGCTCCGGGAGTACGTCTCCGGAGCGCACAAATTTGGCAGATACCCGCGGAAATCAATATTCGAATCGGCCAGCCGCTTCAGCGCTTGCTCCGGATATCTCACTCCGTGTACCGCGAATTTGAATTCCGGAATGCCTCGCGCCGGAGTTATCAAGAATTCCTCCAGTTCGCGCGTGCGTTCCTCATCGCCCCAATTCCCTATCCACACGACATCGTTATCTTTGGCGGTCTCCACTGGAAAAAAATGGGTAGTGTCGGCGGCCTCGTGGAAAGTCCATGCGCGCTTGACACCAAAGCCGTCCAGATAAATTCGGCGGATTGTTTCGCCAAATGCCAGCACTCCGTCGAACTGGTCCAGCGGCATTCGCAAGATTTCCTTAGGACTCGTATAGGCACGATGGTGAGTGTCGTGAAACAAGGCACGAAACTTCAGCTTCGACCGCAGTGCAAGAATTGACGCGACAACTTCGGATGAATTCCACTCATGAATCAGGACAACGTCCGCATTCCGGAGTTCTGACGCTAGATACTGCTCAAATTCGTCACTTCTCGCATAGAAACGAACATCGAGATCGGGGAAAGCCTTGCGAAATCTGATCCAGGCTTCTGCAGCACACTGCTCGCTCTCTTTGACCAGGTTCTTCATCGACCAGCCGTCGCGCTCTTCATAGCAGCGCGTTTCATGCCCGGCTTTTAGCAGTTCCTGGGCCAGGCCCCGTAGGAAATGGGCGTTGCCGTGGTTCCAGTCCGAAATCCAAGAGTGCGCAAAGATTCGAAAGCTGAGTTTGCCTCTCATACCACCCTCGCGGATGAACAGACTTCTTGGTAGAGGTCTTCGTATGTCTGGACCATTCGCTCAGCAGTGAACTTGGTGCAGGCGGTCATGTAGGCGCGAGTCCCGAATTCCTCCCGCAGCTTCGCACTTGAATTCAATTGCTCCAGCTTGCACGCCATATCATCGGGATCATCTTGTTGGAAATAGATTGCAGCATCACCCCAAAGTTCATGAAAAACCGGATTGTCGTTCATCAGCAAAGCGCAGCGCGAAAGTGCCGCTTCGAGAGCCGATAGTCCAAATGGCTCGTATCGGGAAGTAGCGGCATAGACTCCCGCTCTCGCATAAAGCAAACGCAATTCTGCTTGCGATTTCGTCCCTAGGAGTTCAACGTTTTCACCTCCGCGCAGCGCGTCTCTTCCCTCTTTACCTGGTTCGTGTGTCCAGCCGACAATGCGTACCGGAGCACATAGCGGACGCAATAACAGAAGTCGCATTTGTTTGGCCGGATCCCAGACTCTGCCTACGCTCAGCACGAAGTCCTCTTTCGCGGCGTCCGGTTCAAACAGCGACGACGTCCTGCCGTTGTGGACTACAACGCCCTGTTGCGGCCGAAAATAATGCTTTGCTACCTGGTCCAACATCCATTGCGATGGCGCCACAACAATATCGGCGCTGCGCAAACCGCTGCTTACCTGCTGCCGGTATCTGCGGATCCATGGCGTGTCGTCCGGCTCTTTGCCGTGGACCGCCACCCACCAACTCACGACATCACTGTGAGCAACCACGATCTTGGGCACATCAACCGGCAGGTCGCCATAGCAGTACTGGCTGAAGTGAAGCACATCGGGATGCACCTCTTGCACCAGCATCTGCAAGTATTCGCGTGACTCCTCAATATCTCGATCGACGACCTCCATCCACTCCAGGCGGTATTCAGTCGGGCGGTAGTCCAAGCCTGGGACGGTCTGCATCCACGCGGTTTGGTGGGGAATGGGAAGCTTTCCGAAGCTCACCAATGTGACGCGATGGCCGGCGCGGGCCAGGCCGGTGACAAGTTCTTGTGTGTAGGTCCAGACCCCGCCGACAGTGTCGGAGGTGATCAGTACGTGCATTCCAGGTCCTCGATTGGAGCGGGCCTCTGATCCTGAATGTCGCTGAAACCTTTGTCGCGAAACGCGTCCAAATAATGCTGGTGCGCACGCTCCCAGGCGTAGTCATCGGGCGGCCCGAAGCGCTGTAAGTAATCTGGCGTCCCGGGAAACGCAAACATCGGAACGGGTTCGCTCACCCAAACTCCGTGCGTACGAAGATTCTCTTGAAACTCCCGGACGTCGCCGCGCTGATCGTGCTCGGTCAGGATCAGGTTTGCCTGTACCCACGGCACCCGCTTACGCGCATAGATCAGTAACTCTGCAATTCGGTCCGTGGAAATTCGACAGTTCTTATTCAGTTCGTCACGGCCGGCATCCGTGATTGATTCGATCCCGCATTCCATGGAAATGCAATGTGCGGAGCCCAGCAGGTCGAGCGATTCTTCATCCCAGAGATCAATCCTGGTCTGCAGGCCGATGCTGATATTTCTCGTGCTAAGCTCCCGCAACAGTTCAGGGACCGCCTTGCCCACCCCAAAGATCTCGTCGATCCAGTAGATGTAATCCACACCACGTGAAATCAGCGTGTCCACTTCCCGCAAGACCGAACTCACTTGACGCTCACGAAACTTGTTCCTAAACAGCGTTTTGTTGCAGAAGCTGCATGCCCACGGACAGCCACGGGCGAATTCCAGTTCCGCTCCCCGGCCCGAGTCATGAAAAACATGATGCCGGTGGGTGTGCGCTTCGACGTTGTAGTTTTCAAACGTGAGCGCGCCGAGTTTCTTCATATCTGCGACGCCAAGCCCCGGGCTCAAGTGAATTCCCGATTCATCGCGCCAGCAGCAACCCTCAACTTCCGACCAAGACTGTGACGCCAGTTGGGGCAACGTCTGGTCAGGCTCACCGCGCATAGCCACATCACAGTTAAGCTTGCGCAACGTTGCGGCTGGCGTAGCCGAGGGATGCGGCCCGATGGCAACCTTCACAGCATTGCTTTGCAACTGGGCGAACCATTGTTGCGGGATCCGCAGCTCAGGCGGCGGACAGCGCCAGAAGAGATAAGACGGCGCAGTCGGAATGACCAGAAAATCCGGACCGAAATCGTCGAGCTGTGACTTCACCTGCGCGGTGCTCAACCTTTCCAGATGAGCATCGACCAGCAGCGGCTCATGTCCGGCGGCATCGATCTGATCAAATGCAAACAGAAGTTCCAGCGGATAGTGAGGGTCGTGGCAACCGAAGTAGGTCGAGCCTTCGTAAGTCCACGCCGGATTTACCAGAGCAAATTTCACGACGCCGCCTCGGGCTGAGGTTCGAGCATTGCCGCTGGAATCGAAGCCACGCGCAGGGTTTGGGCGAGCTCATTCCGCTCGTTCCACCAGGAGTGAATCGCTCGAATAGTCTGGCGTACATTGAATTGCGGCTTCCATCCGGCATGCTTTCGCAGCTTTTCGAAATCAGTGACGTAGAAGAGCTGATCTCCGGGTCTTGGCCGCTGAGTCTCGAACTGAACTCGCCGTCCGGTGATCTCCTGGATTTCCTCGATCACCTCGCGCAACGAAACCGAATTCTGAGTCCCGCCCCCGACGTTATAGATCTGGCCGGCAGTCTTCTCGATCTGCGACCGAACTTTATCGAACGCGCGAAGCAGGTCGTGTACGCATAGCACGTCGCGCACCTGCCTCCCGTCTCCGTAGATCGTGACCTTCTTCCCCTCCAACGCGGAGTAAAGAAAATGTGCTACCCATCCCTGATCTTCGGTTCCAAACTGCCGTGGCCCGGCAATGCACGACATCCGGAACACTACTGTGGGGAGTGCAAACATGCGGCTATAGTCATGCACGTACTGATCGGCTGCACCTTTAGAGCAACCGTACGGAGAATACAAATCCAGCGGCTGCAGCTCGCTCACCCCTCTGTTGTCCAGAGCGCAATAGCGCTTGCCGGTGAGCACCAATTGCTTGCCAGCCAGGTTGCCATAAACCTTGTTCGTAGAGGTGAACAGGATGAACGGTTGCCGTCCACTCTTTCGCGCAGCTTCCAGAATGTTCAGAGTTCCTAGCGCGTTCACTTCAAAGTCATGACGTGGATCGGCCACCGACGAAGTTACGGCCACTTGTGCCGCAAAGTGATAAATCTCGGTCGCACCCTGCACCGCTCTCTGAACCGCTGCTGCATCTCGTATATCGCCTATCGTAATTTTCAGCCGCTCGAGATCCTTAGCCCCTTGCCGCAGCCACTCCAGGTTGCGCTGCACACCGGGCCGCGACAGATTGTCGAAAATGTGGATGCGCGCGTCGCTGGTGTTCAACAGATGACTTGCCCAGTTTGACCCTATGAATCCAGCTCCACCAAAAATTACGGCGGAACGGAACGATAGCACTTTCTTCATTTCCACCTCGCCAATGACCCCGCGATCGCGCGGCAACCTGGATTCCGGCAGGTTACCGGTCACGCAACCAGCCCATGAACATTCAACTGCTCAAGTGCCCGTTCTACGTTGTCTTCTGCCTGCTGAGATTCCAGCCACCCGGCTAATTCCTCCATGCCTTTCAGCAAACTGGTTCGCGGAGAATATCCCAATAACCGTATGGCGGCCGCGATATCCGAAAAGCAATGACGCACATCGCCGGCGCGATACTTCGCAGTGACTTCGAACGGTATTTGCACCCCGAGCGCTCGTCCCAGTTCAAGCGCCACTTCTCGCACCGTCACGGGATTTCCGGAGCCGATGTTTATCGCTTTGCCGTCTGCTCCTGACTCCTCCATCGCCAGCAGATTGGCTTGCACGATGTCATGGACGCTGACAAAATCCCGCATTTGCAGGCCATCTTCAAAGATCACTGGAGCTTTCCCGCTCAGCAGCCGCGATGCAAAGATCGCAGCCACTCCGGTGTAAGGGTTCGAAAGCGATTGCCGCGGACCGTAGATATTGAAATAGCGCAGGGCCAGTGCCGGAATTCCGTATGTGCGCCCGAATAGCAACGTCATCTCTTCCTGGTCTTTCTTCGAGAGCGCATAAATCGACGCGCACTGCAGTGGCTTGTCTTCAGTGGTCGGCACCGGTACCAGGACATCGCCGCACTTGGGACACACTGTTTCCCATTGCTTCGTATTCATCTGCGCAAGCTGCCGGGCTGGCGGAGCCACTTCGCCGCATCGATGGCAGGCATACTTGCCTTCTCCGTAGATGGACATCGACGAAGCCACAATGATCTTTTCCGGAGTGGAGCGCGTATCGAGAATGGCCTGGAACAGGTTTGCGGTCCCCAGGTTATTGGTAGCGGTGTAGTCCGAAATCTGATACATCGACTGTCCCACGCCCACAGCCGCGGCAAAGTGAAAGATGACATCAGCGCCTGATACCGCTTTATTGAGCTGGGCCAAATTGCGGACGTCGCCGAGAATGAACTCAGCGTCCTTCGGGATATAGGAATTCACTCCACCCTGGTGAACCTGCGAGGTGAGGCTGTCGAAAATGCGGACCTCATGGCCAGCTTCCAACAGCGCGTCAGCAGTATGCGAACCGACGAAGCCCGCGCCCCCGGTTATAAGTACCCGTCTTCCCTTCACTTACCTGTGGCTCCTATAAATCTGCATCCACTCCCGCCCCGCACCGGCCTGAATGGCCGAGATTTATTATGTGCACCAGAATGCGGCCGCAGTGGAACATCCGGCGAACTTTGGATGTATGTCACCAGAGGTGAGATGTCTTGCGAGCGACGCTATAAAACCCAATGTTGTTCTGGCGTGCTTGTCCCTAGCGATCCATAGGCGCCCAGGATCACCCAAATTGAGCGTAACGGTGGTCGATTCCCGAGAGCAGCGGAGCCGCCGTCCGATTCGACTGCCGTGGTGCGTATCTGGCGACCATTCTGGCTGCGAAATCCGCGAAGTCCTCGCAGTTTTTCGGTGGGCTGCTGTAGTGCGGAACCATGCCCAAATGCTCAGGTGTAAAACACAGTGTCAGTGTCGTGCTGAATTCTTCGATTGCCTGCATTTGCCTGTCGAACCAGGCTTCCGCATTGGGACGGAATGAATCTGCCCAGCTCAGCCCCGTCCTCAAGTAGTTCACGTTCAGCCGGCGCAACCATTCCACTGCGTCATCAAGGCGATGGTCCTCAAAGTGGAACCACTGACAGATACCTAGGCCCTCAGGAAAGTGTGCCCGCACCAGCTTGGGGCTGCCATCCTCGCGCAGAATGCCCATGTAGTAATGACGATAGTAAGCGCTGCCTTCAGCTTCTTTGTGGCGAGTGGTCGCCGTCCAGGTGGCTGGCAGATCGTACAGGCTGTACCAATGCACACGGTCGACCAAGGGCAGAAGCAATTCGGCCGTCCGCTGCATCCCGAACACTTGCACTTCTTCCGCGCCAAACGATGAGACTCCCGCCTCAGAGACCCACACCGCCTTGTCGGTAATTTCGCGCACTTCGTCAATTCTGCGCGGCCACTCATGAATGCTCCAATGGTTCCAATCCAGCGGGAAGCCGTGCAGCGCGACTACATCAACCGCGTCGAGCACGCCGTAGCTGCCCAGCAGCTTTACAAAGTTGGGATCGATCGGAGAAAGACCGCCAAGCACGATGGCCAGGTCCGGATTGATCTTTCGTACCGCCTGCGCCGCCAGCATGATCATTCGTGCGAAGATTTTCCAATCTGGATCGACGTGAAAATCCCAGTGCGAAAGATTGTTCGGCTCATTCCAAAGCATTACGGCTTCGACCATGCTCCTCGCCTCTGTCTCCAGTGGTGTTCGTCTGTTACAACGTTCCTTCAAGCTCGTGATCGAGCAAATATCTGTCGCCACGGATTACTGAGGCGGGAGAGCAAATCCAGGTCTCCGGTTCGGGGCGAGCCTCAATCGCCAGCCCTGAGCTGCGCAGCATAGCTTCCACCGCGGCCCGATTGGGGATCCACCAGTTCGTCGGATCATTCGAGTAACTTTTCTCAATGAAAAACATCGCGGGAAAACTTCGTTCCGCGAAGATTTGTGTATTCCAGAATGGATAATCGTCTTCCCACTCCTGAATGTCTCCACACCCGCGCACCATGGTTTGGAAAACCAGCTTGCCTGCCACCTTCTTTATCAGTTTGTCCAGAGCGTATAGCGGATAGCGTAAGTGGTAAAACAGGCCCATGAATAAGACGAAATCGAATTGCCCTGGTAATTCGTCGATAGCGTAAATTGAGCACTTGCGCAGGTCGATATCCATCCCCAAAGTCTCGGCGGCGAAACGCGCCTGGCTTAAATAACGGTCATCGACATCAATGCCCAAAACATACTTTGCGCCCCGCTTTTTCATTTCGATGGAATAAAAACCACCGTTACAACCAACGTCCAGGACGGTTGCTCCGGTCAGATCGGCAGGAATCGCGTGCGCAATCTGACTCCACTTGACGCTCGGAAAATCTCCCAGAAAATGTTGGGGTGCTGTAGGCACACCACGCAGATTCAGATTGTGAAACCACTCTCCCAACGCGGATATTTTCTGCGCGAGCTGAACGTTATCGGTATCTGCAATCGGGGACAGCTGATCTGGAAGGGAGGACATTGTGATCGAGCCGGGTGCACCTCAAAGATGCGTTTTTCCAGAGTAGCGTTGCGTGATTCGCCTTCGCACGCGACGCCAGAATGCGGCTGCTGCTGATTTCCTGCAACAACGCTCTGCAACCACATGCAGCGTAAGAACATCGAAGCTGCTCATGCTGGAGGCGCGGCCAAAACTGCCGGAGAGCTCATCCGTCACATCGGCGGCACCTTCGGTCCTGTCGCCCGAGGCTGCCAGCTTGTATCGCGAAGTGCTGCTTGCGATGAATAATCATGGCTTGCCTTACGCAGTCGCAGGCGCCTTCGCACTGCAGAAATATACCGGCATCTGGCGGATCACCAAGGACCTCGACCTTTTTGTGAAGGCAGAGGACGTTCCCTCCGCTATCGACTATCTGGCGCAGTGCGGATTTCGTTGCGAGATACTCGATCCGGTGTGGCTCGCAAAGGCCCATCGCGGAGAATATTTCGTCGACCTGATTTCGGGCATGAGCAACGCTGTGATCGTCGTCGACGACAGCTGGATGGATCGCGCCCAGCCCGCCCTGATTGCCGGCGTGGAATCCAGAATCATTTCCTCCGAAGACTTGTTGGCCTCAAAACTCTTCGTAATTCGAAGAGAACGATTCGACGGTGCTGACATTGCCCACATCATTTACAGGACCCAAGGGAAGCTGGACTGGGAGCGCGTTCTTCAACTCGCAGGAGAGCACTGGGAGATTGTGCTCTGGGCGCTGATTCTGTTTCGATATATCTATCCAGCCCACACCGATTATGTCCCACCTGCGCTGTGGCAGGATTTGCTTGGACGCTACATGCACCTAGTGCAGCATCCGGATCCGAGCGCCCGTTTCCGCGGCAGCCTGGTAGACGACAATATATTTTCTATTGATGTGAAGGACTGGGGTCTTGAGAATGTCGAGAGCGAGTATCGTGGAAGGCGCGTCACCAAGCTTCCCCCGGAATTGAAAGAAGCCGGTCCTCAGGAAATGCGCAAGACTGGAACTGAATGAGAATCGCTGCAACCGCCGACTTGCATTTCACTCCTGCGCGTTTCAGCGCTTTGCATGACCAGCTGAACCGCGTGCGCGACGAAGCGGACGTCTTCGTATTAGCCGGAGACCTGACCAACTA
>Ga0075436_100001863_pt1 | contig 14472 bp, 14 predicted proteins | sample RhiMethybrSRZTD5_FD_75303 | JGI IMG/M metagenome (GOLD analysis project Ga0075436, IMG submission 75303) | Populus rhizosphere microbial communities from Tennessee, USA - Rhizosphere MetaG P. TD hybrid SRZTD5 | ecosystem: Host-associated > Plants > Roots > Rhizosphere > Soil | place: USA...
CTCATCTTTCGCAAGAGCGTCCAGTGAAGGGCGGCCGCTCTCCTTCCGAGCACGCGACGTTCCTCGACTCCGCCACGGGCGCGCGCATCCACCAGTTGACCACGCATCCCTCCATCAACCATCCGACGTACTTTTTGCAAAGCTCGTTCACCCCCGACGGCTGTGCGCTGATCTTCACTTCTTACCGGACCGGTAGCGCGCAGTTGTTCGAGATTGCGCCCTATCCGGATGGCGAGATTCGGCAGTTAACTGACATACCGGCCATCCACCCGTTTTCCCCCGCTATTCATCCCGATGGCCGCCGCATCTTTTTCGTGCGCGGCGGCGGAATTTGGGAGATCGACGGGGCGACCCTTGACGAACGTCGCGTCATTGACTTTCCGGGCGCGCAACTGGGCGAGTGCTCGCTCGGCGCCGCCGGCGAATGGCTCACGGCCGCCATCAAACAAGGTTCGCAGCAGGGCCTGGTTGCCGGGCGCGCCGACGGCTCGGACTGGCGCCTCATCCCGTTTCCGCGGACCGTGATCCATCCGCAGTTTCATCCGCTCGAGCCTGAATGGATCGAATTCTCCGGCGACCCCGCGCCCCGCATGCATCGCGTGCGCCGGGATGGAACGGGCATCGAGTGCCTCTACCAGCACGGCAACGACGAATTCGTGGTGCACGAAACATTCCTCGGCCGCACCGGCAATTTGGTATTCACCGTCTGGCCCCACGCGTTGCGGAGCATGGACTGGACCACGCGCGAAATCCGCACCATCGCCGAGTTCAACGCCTGGCATATCACGCCCAACCGCGCCGGAACGGCAATTCTGTGCGACACCAACCATCCGGACCTTGGCCTGCACCTCGTCGACGTCGCCACCGGCGCGCGGCGCCTCATCTGCCTGTCGGAAGCTAGCAGCCAGGGAACACAGTGGCGCAAATCGCGCTACGCGCTAGCCGAGGATTTCGCGGTTGCCGCGGGCTCGAGCGCCGGGCGTGCTCTCAGTTGGATGGAGATGCCCACCGACTCCGTCTATGGACCGCAATGGACGCACCCGCACCCGTCCTTTTCACCGGATGAGAAGCTGGTGGCGTTTGCGAGCGACCGCACGGGGCACACGCAGGTGTATGTGGTCGAGATTCCCTAGGCCTACTACTCGAACCCCGTCCTCTTCATCGGCACATCCAGCCGCAGCTCTTTCATGAACCGCTCGCGCATGTTGCCGAGCCACTCATCGTCGTAACGGCGGTTCAGGTCGATCTTCGCAATGGCCACTGTCCCAATCTCCTTCGCGATGGCCTGCGTTTCGCCGTTCGGGTCGAGAATCAGCGAATTGTCGCCGTATGTCGAGCTGACGAGAAACACGTGGTTCTCGATGGCCCGCGCTTTGGTGAGCGTGGCATCGCCGTCCCAGATGGGCAGCAGAATCATCTCGGCTCCCTTTAGAGCCAGGGCGCGAGCAGGGTCGGCATACTCCACATCCCAGCAGATCATGATGCCGATCTTACCGAAGTCCGTGCGGAACACCGGATAATCGTTACCCGGAGTCAGGCCGGCTTCGATCTCCTCGCGCGGCAGGTACACCTTGCGGTATTTGCCGATGAGCCGGCCCTCGCGATCGATCAGTACCGCTGTGTTGTACACCGCCGGCGCTTCGCGCTCGTAGATGCCGCCGATGATGTATGCGTGCTTGCGCCGCGCCAGCTCACCCAGCTTTTCGGTCGTCGGACCCGGCACGGATTCCGAAACATCGGCGTCACTTTTCCCCGTCCCGGCCACCGTCATGCCTTCCGGCAACAGAATGACGTCGGTCTTCTCCGGTACGGCGCGATCCACCAGCTCCACAAACTGGCGCACGTTTTCTTCCGCCGAGTGCGTGTTATGCGGATGGTATTTCACGGTCGCGACGGTAACGCTCCGTGGTCCCGGATTCGCGATCTCTTCGAGTGAAATGTCATCCCACCACAGCGTGGCCTGCGGCGCATTTTGCAGAAACAGCTCGATCTTGACGACCGCCGATTTCTCGGGCGCCGGCGCGTCCAATGTCAGGCGCGTCCATTCGCCCTCGGGAGTGACGCTGTACGGATAGTCCGGCCGTCCCGCGCGCTTGCCATCCGCCGTTTGCCAGTCCAGCCGTGCCACCACCTGCAAGGCTTCATCCTGCAAGCCCGCGGAGCGGTAGTAGGCCACGAAGCGGTACCACTGGCCCGCTACAATTTCCGGAGCCAGATAGGTCCAACCGCCGTATGCGGCGGCGTTGCTGTTCCCCGAAATGGCCAGCGACCCCGGCGCGGTGCGGTAGCGCGTCGTGTCTACGAACGTCTTCGGCGTGATCTCCGGCCGCGCACCGTACACGCTCCACCCTAGCGGCAGGCCGTTCTCGCCCGGTTTGAACGCGGTCTGGTGCATGTGCAGCGGCGCCGCCACGCTGAGAGCCGTCGCCGCAAGGAGCAGTACGCTGCCCCCCAGATGGATGCGCAACATAATCTAACCTCTTTCTGTTCCAGTCGTAATTATGACGCAGTAGGATCTGGTTCGCTGGTTTCAGATTGGCAGCGACGCCGCGAGCGTTACCTGCTTGTGTGCCTTGCGATCTTCCACAATGATCTTGCCGTTCTCGAAGCGCACGTCATCCACTTTGTGAAAGCCCTCCGGCGTGCGTGCATAGAACATCAGGAAGCGCGATCCGATCTTCGTGCGCGCCGGCAGCCAGCGGTACACGGGCGCCTCGAACATCGAGTTCAACTGCACCACCTCCCGCCGCGGCACGTCGAAAGGCTGCGTGGAAAACTCCATTCCCCGCGCCATCTTCTTGTTCTTCGGATAATATTCCCAGTTCTGCGTCCACGGGTACTCCTGCGGTTTGAACAGATACCCCAGCACCAGCCGCTTTCCCGGATGGAGCGCCGTGACGAACACTAGCTTGCGCGAGGGGTCCATCAGACAAGTCGTGTGGTCGCCCGAGTTCGGTTCCTTGGGCGCTGCCCGCACATCGATCTTGGGGGTGTGGAGGCCCGGCGCTTCCGGCCACGTGAATTCCTTGTCGGACACCAGGCGGTGCGGCAGCCCGCCCTCCAGCTCCGACTCGCTATAAGGCCGCGTTTTCGCGCGCCGCACCGACATATCCACCACCGTGACGCCCGCCTCGAGAAACGGCGAGCCGATGGTCGCGTGTTCGGCCCAAAATACCGGGCGGTCGAACGCCAGCAAGCTCTCGAGTTCGCTCTCCACGTAGATAACGTTCTCGCCGTCCACCATGCGCACCGTCCGGGCGAACCGTTCCTGTGTCAGCGGCAGCTTGGTTTCGAGCGTCAGCGTGGTGATGCGGCCGTCTTTGTTGTAGTACTTCACTTCAAACGGAGACTGGTGGGCCTCGCCATGGCCCGGCAGGCCCGCGGCTTCTTCTTCCTTCGATACCGGGCCAAACCCGTCCACGCAGATGAAGTGGCCCTGCGCCGAATCGAAAACATTCTTTTCGCCGGCTTCGCGCGCCATGCGCAGAGGGTTCCACAGCGGGCTGAGCTTTTCCGGATCGTCGGCCAGCACCACGCTCGCGAACGTGCTTCCCGTGGGCAGCACTGTCAACTCCAGCGTTCCGTTCGCAAGCAGAAGCGCGGGCTGATCTTCAAAAGTCGCCTTGGCCGGCTGGTTGTTTTGGGCGTACGCCATCGTGACCATCAATATAACTGTTACAAAACGCATGTTGCTAAGACTAACACCGCGGCGCGTTCCGGGTCCTGGCCATTGGGATATACTGGCTCCGGACCTGAATCATGTTCTGCACTCGCTGCGGCGCCACCAACGCGGATAACGCCCGGTTCTGCGTCGGCTGCGGCATGTCCTTCCTTCCCGTGGGCGCCGGTCCCTCTGCTGTCGCGGTAGCCCCCGCCATGGCCGCTCCCGCATTCCGGTACGCGGGCTTCTGGAGAAGATTGGTGGCCATGATCATCGATTCGCTGGTCTTTTCTCCCATCATCATTTTCTTTATCGTGTCCTCAGGAGTATTCGGCGCCATCCTGCATCCGGGCGGCGATCTCGAAGGGCTGGGCGGCGCCATGCTGGCCATGAGTATTGCCGGCTTCGCCGTGGTGGTGCTGGTCGGGAGCTGGCTGTATCACACCTGGATGGAGAGCTCCCGCTATGAGGCCACACTTGGAAAAATGGCGCTGGGAATCATCGTTACGGACATGAACGGACAGCGCATTTCCTTCGGCCGCGCCAACGGCCGCTTTTTCGGCAAGTGGGTTTCCGGCATGATCATGAATGTCGGCTACCTCATGGCCGCGTTCACGGAAAAGAAACAGGCGCTGCACGATATGCTGGCCGGCTGCCTGGTCATCCTCAAGTAGACTCACTAATGGACAGCTAAGAACGCCTGTCCTACGATTAAACTTCATGGCCGATCCGGTACCCGCCATCCAGCTTGAGAATCTGCGCAAACTTTATGGCGGCAAGGCCGCGGTCGATGGCCTCAGCCTCACCGTCCCGCGCGGCAGCTTTTTCGGCTTTCTCGGCCCGAACGGCGCAGGCAAATCCACTACCATCCGGATGCTCACCGGCCTGATTCCGCCGTCTTCGGGCTCCATCCAGCTCCTCGGCATGCCCATGCCCCAGCAGGAAATCGAAATCAAGAAGCGCATCGGCCTCGTCCCCGACGAATCACTGCTGTTCGATCGTCTCACCGGTATGGAATTTCTGGAGTTCGTGGGGCGCATGTACGGCCTTGCGCGCCCGGTAGCTCAGGAACGCGCCGGCGAACTGCTCGAGTTGTTCCAGCTCACCGAGCCTCGCAAGTTGATTGCCGAGTACTCCAAGGGCATGCGTAAGCGCGTGGCCATGGCCGCTTCGCTCATTCACCGCCCCGAGCTCTTCCTCATGGACGAGCCGTTTGAAGGTGTGGACGCCGTGGGCGCGCGCCTCATGAAGGACATTCTGCTCGACCAGGTGCGCCATGGCGCGACCATCTTCCTTACCTCGCACGTCCTCGAAGTCGTGGAACGCCTCTGTGACAGCGTGGCCATCATTAACGAGGGGAAGATCGTGCGCGAAGGCCCCATGCAGGAATTGCGCGCCGGGTCGGAGACTCTGGAAGATGTCTTCGTGCGCGTGGTCGGCGCCGAACGCGCGTTTGAAAGGCTGGACTGGCTGTGATCGCCGCCATCCTGCGCGCGCAACTGCTCAGCATGCGCAGCTTCCGCCTGGGTTCCAGGCGGCGCGGCGCTATTTTTTCCATCATCACCGCCTTTGTCTGGTACGGCTTCTGGACATTTCTCGCGGTCGTAGCGGAAGACTTCTTCTCTTCGCCCGAGGCCGGCGATTTGATCCGCCGCGGTTTTCCCACCGGCCTCATGTTCGTGTTTCTCTACTGGCAGCTCGCCCCCATCATGTCGGCCAGCCTGGGTGCGTCGCTGGATTTAAAAAAGCTGCTGATTTACCCCGTTCCGCACCGCAAGCTCTTTGTCATCGAGGTGCTGCTGCGCCTCACTACGTGCGCCGAAATGCTGCTGTTGCTTGCCGGCAGCTCCGTCGGCCTGCTGCGCAATCCACAGTATGGTGGCGTTCGCGCGGCGCCGCGTATCTTGATTCCCGTACTGGTCTTCGTCCTGTTCAACCTGCTGCTCTCCGCCGGCTTGCGGAACCTGCTGGAGCGCTTGCTCATGCACAAGCGGCTGCGTGAGATTCTCATGCTCGTGCTCGTGATGGCCGCCGCTTTGCCTCAATTGCTGGTGGCCACACACAAACCCGGGCAAGGCTTACGCCGCCTTTTTAGCGAAGCGCCCGGTGGATTCTGGCCCTGGACCGCCCTGGCGCGCATTGCGCTCGGCCAGGAAACGTTCTTCTCCGGGCTGATCTTGCTCTGGTGGACGGTCGCCGCGTTCGCCTTCGGCAGATGGCAGTTCGGGCGCAGCCTGCGTTTCGACGCGCAGGCCACCGGCAGTCCCGCTGCGTCAGCAAACGGCCGCAGCCGCTCGCGCATCGAAGTGTTCTACCGGTTGCCGTCGCTGTTTCTTCCGGATCCTTTGGCGGCCATCGTCGAGAAAGAGTTGCGCTCGCTTACCCGAACGCCCCGGTTCCGCATGGTCTTCATTATGGGTTTTTCGTTCGGCCTGATCGTCTGGCTTCCCATCATGCTTGGCGGCGGGCGCAGTGGCTCGGTGGTGGCCAATCATTATCTGACTATCGTCAGCGTCTACGCCCTCACCCTGCTCGGCCAGGTTTCGTATTTGAATACCTTCGGATTCGACCGCTCGGCGGCGCAGGTCTATTTCTCCATGCCCGTGCCGGTCGCCCGTGCACTGGCCGGGAAAAACATCGCCGCGGCGCTCTTTATCCTGGTGGAGATGCTCGCCGTCACCGTGGCCTCGCAAGTGCTGCGCGTTCGGCTCGCGGGTGGCGCCATCGCCGAGGCGTTCAGCGTCACGGCGATCGTTGGCGTCTATCTACTCGCCATCGGCAATCTCAGCTCTGTGCATTTTCCGCGCGCCATGAACCCCGAGCGCGTCTCTCAGGGCGGCTCAGCCAGCCGCATGCAGGCGCTTATTTTTGTCTTTTACCCCGTTGCGTTGCTGCCGGTGTTTCTGGCGTTTTGGGCGCAGTACGTATTTGGCAGCCAGCTCATTTTCTGGCTGATTCTGGCGTTCGCCGCCATCCTCGGTGTGGTGGTCTATTGGATCGCCATGGAATCGGCCGTAAAGGCCGCGCACGAGCGGCGCGAAAAGCTCCTGATGGAACTCTCACGCAGCGAAGGGCCCGTCGCAACCGAATGACTCTCCCGGCGAACATCTACTGGATCGCGATTGTGACCTTCGTCGGATCCGTGCTCGCGATCCCCGGAATCTGCACCCGCACCGGCACCGCGTTTCCCTTGGGTGCAGTGGCCGGAACCGTGAAGTACACCAGGTAGAGCCCCGGGTATGTCGGATCGAGAATTGAAGTAACTCCCGCGGCCTGGACCCCGCCCACGTCGACCACTGGTGTGGTGCTCGTTGCATAGTCAGATGGTTTATATCCCGCCGGGCATGCGCCAGGCACATTGTTTTGTAGCGGACAGGGCGCCTGGCCGTCCACCATCTTCAGCGCGTTCTTGGGCGGGCCCAGGCCGCCGGCATAAATGTACAGGACGTCGCCCGCGGTTGCCGCGACGCCGAGATACGGGCCCACGTTGCCGGCCTGCGCCACTTGTCCCTTCGGATTGATCTTGGAAGGAGCAGCAAAGATGGCCCATGCCATTCCAATGCCATTCCCGCTCGTGGTGTAAATGCCCGGCGAGAATTTACCCACTGGGAACCGCAGTGGCGCTGAAACCACGCCGTTGCGTGTCACCACCAGCGTCGCGTTGCCCGTGCTCAGGTCCGTTTTCCAGGGAAGTTGAAAGGCCACATAATTTGGCAGGGCGTAGTACATCGGCGCCTGCACTCCGTCGACAGTCGCCGATACATCATCGAAATCATCTTTCAGGTGCGTGGGCAGCGGCGTCGAAGTCGCGATGAGGGGCATCAGTGTCGCGCTTGCCAGGTTCGTACCCTGGGCATAGATCAGAGAACCGGGCGGGCTCAGGCCCGCGCCATTTGCCACGCTCTTCACACCGCCCTGCACAAGTGTCGGCAGCGGGCCAACTGTCGCCCCGTTCATCAGAATCGTTCCGGCCGCAACCGACGAGCCCGATGGAAAAATCTGATTGGCCACAGCGATGTCCGGCTTGAGATTGTTGTCGAAATCTCCGGTAGCGACCACTTGCGGCGACGGGCCCGCATCGAAATAAACCGCCGTCCGAAAGGTCCCGTCACCCTTCCCCGGCAGAACCGCCAGGTTCTTAGGCTCCGCGGCCTGATCGCCAACCGCCAGATCCGGTTTCCCGTCTCCATCAAAGTCCGCGATGGTTGCGGCGGTTGCAGCCGCTCCAAGTACGTTCGGTCTGGGCGCCTGAAAAGTCCCATCTCGGTTTCCCAGCAGCACGCTCACGCCGCCCGTCGTCGCGCTCGGATCCGGGATTGCCACATCCCAGCTTCCGTCGCCGTTGAGATCAGCAATCGCGCACCATACGCGCGGCGCAAAAGTGGAGGAAGATCCAGCCACGCCCGTCGGGAAGCTCTGCGGCGCCTGGAACGTCCCATCCGGATCTCCCGACGCATTCACGTTGGCGCGCAGCAGCAGCAGGCTGCCGGACACAACTATCACCAGGTCCACAATGGGAGCGTTTTTTGTTTGCGAGATCCGCCTGGTGAAAGGCGCAGCCCCTATCCAGCCGGGTTCCTCTTGTACGATCAGATTTATCGTGCTCTGCGGTTGGAACGTTCCGTCACCGTTTCCAAGGAAGATCGCCAGTTTGGTCGAGTTCGCCAAAGTTACCGCCAAATCCAGATTTCCATCGTCGTTAAAATCCCCCGCCGCAACGTAATACGGGTTGGGCCCGAGGCCGGTAGCTGGACGTGTAAGAGCCAGCTTTTGCGCATTTTGAAACGTACCGTCGCCATTTCCAAGTAGGATCGAGATATCGCCATCAGCGAAGTTGGGCACCACAAGGTCCAGGATGCGGTCCCCGTTAGGATACGCGGCTGCCGGCACGACTTTTGGATTTCGGAATGCCCCCGTCAACACCATCTGCGAAGTCCTGCCGGTCGGGTATTGCACGCCCGGTTGGAAAGTCCCATCGCCATTGCCCAGCAGGATCACGACTGCCTGGTTGTAAGTGGGCGAGCCGTCTGTTAACAGCGCGACGTCCGGTTTGCCGTCATGGTTGAAATCGCCGACTGCCACTCCCTGCGTGGAGCCGGGCGAATTCACCGGTGTTTGGATCGGTGATGCCGGTGTAGGCACGAGATTGACCGTCTGGCCCGGCAACGCTAGGCCAAACAGCGAGAGGCACGCAAACACTAAAACTCTGTGCATGCAAATACTCCTTGTAGAGGGCGGGAACCGGGGATCGGATGATGGTGATGGTATACCGTGGTGGAGACGGGTGCAAGGCGCAGGATGGCAGGATCAAATTTGCCTTATGTGCGCTACTCGCTAACCGCCCAGTGAGCGAGAACCGCGGGAGTTTAGAGCAGAGGGCGTGGGATCACGCCCCCTGCGTCCTGCAACGCTACGCCGCTCCGCCTCCCGTCTCCCGCTTCATTCCACCTTGTGCCTGTGGCTGGACGTAGCGTTGCGGGTGCGTTTCGAATTGACTCTTACAGTCTTGCGAGCAGAATTGATAGTCGCGGCCCTGGTAATTTATTCTCGCCGGGGCCGTTTTCTCATCAAGGTGTTTTCCGCAAACTGGGTCTTTGGTCATTCGATTCACCTCCAGCGTGGATTGCAGCAATTGCCGGGCCGCCCTGGTTGTACGTTTACTTACTGACGGCCCTGTTTCCCGCGACCACAAACCGCAGGGGCCATTCGGCGCAATGCCGGATCCCGATCCGCGGCGTCACCTCAATCTCGAATTTCGGCTCTTTGTCCCAGCGGCGCACCACCAGCGGGCCGTGCGTCACGTCTACACCGTTCTGCGCCCGCGTGATGCCGAATGCCTGCGTGAGATTTCCTGGCCCCGAAGCCAGTTTTTCTACCGTGCGCCCTTTCGCCCTCCGCCGCTTCATGATCGGGATGCCCGCCACCGGTTCAGCCGCGCGAATCAGCACGCATCCCGGCTTGCCTTCCGGCTCCGCCACCAGGTTCAGGCACTCGTGCATGCCGTAAATGAAATAGACGTACGCATGACCCGGCGGCCCGAAGATCACCCGAGTGCGGTTCGTAATGCCTCGCGCCGAATGCGCCGCCAGATCGTCGCCGCCCAGGTAGGCTTCGGTCTCGACGATCATGCCCGCCGTCCGCCCGTGCACCAGAATCTTGCCCAGCAACTCCCGCGCCACCGTCACCGCGTCGCGATTGTAAAACTCCCGCGGCAGAACGCGGCTCTCTGTTGCGAGGGTGCGCCATTCCATTCGACAATTATCATCGCGCAAATGCGATTGTTCACTGGAATCGATCCTCCCGCCGAAGTCGTCACGAATCTCGAAAATTTGCTCGTTCGCCTCAAGCCCGCCGCCACCATCAACTGGAGCCCGCCCGAAAACCTCCACGTCACCACCAAGTTCATCGGTGAGTGGCCCGAGGACCGCCTGGACGAGCTGAAAGCGGTGCTGGGCACGTTGCCCGCCCGCCCCGCCATTCCCATCGCTATCGGGAAACTCGGCTTCTTCCCCAACCCGCACTCGCCGCGCGTGTTTTGGGCTGGCATTCACGCCGGTGAGGCCCTCGCGCAACTCGCCCGTGACACTGAAGACGCACTCGCGCCGCTCGGCATCGCCAGAGAGCAGCGGGCTTTCTCGCCGCACCTGACGCTCGCGCGCATCAAGACGCCGGGCAAGCAGCCCGCCCTGCTGCAAGCCGTTGCTCAACTGCCCTCGCTCGAGTTCGGCGCCTTCACGTCGGACCGTTTCTTTCTCTATCGCAGCCAGACCGCTCCTTCGGGTTCCGTGTACACTAAGCTTGCGGAGTTTCCGCTCACGAAATAATGCATGCCCTGATGCCGGTTTTGGCGCTGGTGGCCGCTTACCTCATTGGCGCCATTCCCTTCGGCTATCTCGTAGTGAAATGGAAAACCGGCGCCGACGTGCGCGCGTCGGGCAGCGGCAATATCGGGGCCACCAACGTCCTGCGCACTACCGGGCGCGCCGCCGGCATCGTGACGCTGCTCCTCGATATCGCCAAAGGCGCAGCAGCCGTCTGGCTCATGGACAAGCTCACCGGAGGCAACATTCACTGGATGAGCGCGGCCGCAATCGCGGTGATGGCCGGCCACGCGTTTCCTATTTTTCTGAAATTCCGCGGCGGCAAAGCCGTGGCCAGCTTCATTGGCGCCTATTTGTATCTGGCTCCACTTCCTCTGCTGGCGGTTCTGATCGTTTGGCTGGCGGCGGTGGCTTACACGCGCCAGGTTTCGCTGGGCTCGATTCTCGCGGCCGGAACATTTCCCCTAGCGGTCTGGCTGCTCATGCAGCCGCCGCTCTCTCTGGAAGCCGCCTCTATCGTCAGCGGTGGGTTCGCAATCTACCGCCACCGCGCCAATATCGCGCGCATTCGCGCCGGCACTGAACACGTCCTCTCCTTCGGCAGCCGGAAAAGGCCCGATGTCCCAGGCGCCGGTTGGAGAGCCCGCCGCCCGTGAAGAATCTCGCCATTATCGGTGGTGGGTCATGGGGGACAGCCCTGGCTGTTGTCCTTGCCCCGCGCTTTGAACGTGTGCGGCTCTGGGTCTATGAACAGGACCTTGCTCCGCGGATGCGCTCCTCGCGCGAAAACGATGTCTACCTGCCGGGCTTCCGGCTGCCCGCCAACGTCGACGTGCACCATGAACTGGCTTCCGCGCTGGAGACCGCCGAAATCGTCCTGGGCGTGATGCCCTCGCATTTGGCGCGCCCGCTCTACCGGGAGATGGCGCCGCACCTCTCGCCCGCGGTCCACCTCGTGAGCGCCACCAAAGGACTCGAAACCGGCACCCTGCTGCGCGTCACAGAAGTGATCCGCCAGGTGGTCGAGCCATATTTCAACCCCCGGGTCGCCGTGATTTCCGGCCCGACCTTCGCCCGCGAAGTGGCTCGCGGCGATCCGACGGCACTGGTGGTGGCCTCAACGGACCCGGAACTGGCCGCCGCCGTCCAGAGTGCCTTCTCGGGCCCGACGTTCCGCCTCTACACCAGCCCCGATCCGGTCGGAGTCGAGGTTGGTGGGGCGGTCAAGAACGTGGTCGCCATCGGCGCCGGCGTCTGCCACGGCCTCGGATTGGGCCACAACGCCGTCGCCGCCTTGATTACACGCGGCTTAGCCGAAATCAGCCGCCTGGCGCTGGCGATGGGCGGGCAGCCTAAGACGCTCGCCGGCCTTGCCGGCCTAGGCGACCTGGTGCTGACTTGTACCGGGGATCTTAGCCGTAACAGACACGTAGGATTAGAGTTAGCCAAAGGCCGAAAGCTCGATGAAATCGTTGATTCGATGAAAATGGTCGCGGAAGGCATCAAGACAACGATTGCCACCGTAGACCTGGCCCGCCAGTACGGTGTTGAAATGCCGTTTGCCCAGCAAATGCATGCCATGCTACAACTTGGCCGCTCCCCGCAGGAAGCCATCCGGCAGCTCATGGAGCGTACGCTCAAGGGCGAGTGACAATTCCCGCAACCTTTTATGCCGCAGCGGGTTAACGGGGTTATGGGGGCCGCAGCGGCTCTTGACTACGATGCCGAGTTGATGCTTCGGGTCAAGGATGGGGACGGGGCAAGCTTCGCCTTGCTGCTGGAGAAGTACCGCGCCTCGGTCACCCATTTCCTGTATCGCATGGTGCAGGAGCAGGCGGTCTCCGAGGAGCTGGCCCAGGAGGTGTTCTTGCGCGTCTACCGGTCGAGGGAAACCTACGAGCCCACCGCCAAGTTCACCACGTGGCTGTTTCGCATCGCCACCCATCTGGCGCTGAACTGGCTGCGCGACCAGAAGAACGAGCGCGGCCAGGAACGCCTGGATGAGAGCGTGGAGGACGCGCCCACGCGCGAGGTGGCGGACCGGTCGCCATCGGTGGAGCAGAGCATGGTGCACCGGGTGAAAGTAGAAGAGGTGCGCCGGGCTGTGGCCGCGCTGCCGGAGAAGCAACGCGCCGCGGTATTGATGCATAAATATGAAGAGATGGAGTATTCCCAAATAGCGAAGGTGTTAAGCTGCTCGGAATCGGCTGTGAAGTCGCTGCTGTTCCGCGCCTATGAAACCTTACGCGTGCGCCTGGCGCACATGGCCTGAAATATGAATTGCCCGATAAAGACTCACGAAAACACGGATTGGCTGCTGGATTATTCGGCGGGGAAGCTCAACGCAGATCGCACCACACTGGTCGAGCGGCACATGGAAACCTGCCCCGATTGCGCGCGCTTTGTGGAAGGCCAGCGCGCGGTCTGGAGCGCGCTCGGCCGGTGGGAGCCGCCGGCGGTAAGCGCGGATTTCAACCGCCGGTTGTATCAAAGGATCGATCGTGCCAGGCCAGCTTCGTGGCTGGAACGGCTCTTTCGGCCATTGCAGCCCCTGTGGCGTCCGGTGGTCCCGCTGGCCGCGGCCTGCTTGTTGATGATTGCCGGAGTGGCTCTGCATGCGCCGGAGCCGGCCTTGCATCGCAACAGCTCGCAGGCGCGCATCGAAAGCATCGAACCCGAGCAGGTAGAGCGCACTCTCGACGATATGCAGATGCTGCGTGAGCTGGCGCTTACACCGCAGCAGGAGCAGACTACGCCGAAACCCATGTGAAGCGCATGCGCAACGTTCTCCTCATGGCCGGTCTGATTGCGCTTTTGCCCGGCGGAGGTGTGTGGGCGCAACGCCCGCCGGAAGCGATTCCTCCGAGGCGCGCCGCGCAGGAGAAACGTAGGGCCGAGAAAGCCAAAGAGGCGCCAACGCCGCTCGAGCGGTGGAACCGCCTGACGCCGGAACAGCGGCAGCGGGTGTTGGCGCAGATGCGGCCCGAGCGCCGGCGCGAATTCCAGCAGAAGCTGCAACAATACCGCAGCCTGCCTCCCGATGAACGGCAGCAATTGCGGGACAGATACCAGGCCTTCAGCCAGTTGCCGCCCGAACAGCAGAACCACGCCCGGGAACTGTTCCGCCAGTTCAATTCGCTGCCCGAGGATCGCAGACCGATAGTACGGCAGGAATATGAGCAATTGCGCTCTATGTCTGAATCCGAGCGGAGCACGCGCATCACGAGCGAGACATTCCGCAACCGCTTCAATCCCGCCGAGCAACAGATGTTACAGGACTTAGCGCGAACTTTCGGAAGCTCCCGATAGAAAAAACTTTCAGATATTAACTAAAAACCTATTGTCAATTTCCTGAGATTTCTGGTACCTTTTCCTAACCATTGTCTGGCGGGTGTCATTCCGCCGGGCGCGCATAATTTAGGTGCCTCGCTGGCGCGCGCCGGTTTCCCAGTGAAACTAAGCGACCGGGGTAAGGAGTTTTTATGAAAAAAGTTAAAGAGCCGGGGCAAGCGATCCGGCCCGCAGCCTATCGCAAAGTGCTGTTGGAGAAGCGGCAGCAGGTGATGACCGGACTGGGCAGCAAATTCGACACGCTTGCCAAGATGGGCCGGGTGGCGGAAGAGGACCAGGCGCAGATGTCGCACGATGAGTTCATCTCGCTCCGGCTGAATAGCCTCGATTACGTTCAGTTGCGGCTGATTGAAGAAGCGCTGGACCGCATCGAAGCGGGAGATTACGGGATCTGCCTCGGATGCGAGGAGCCGATTCCCGCCAAGCGGCTGCAGGCGGTTCCGTGGGCCAAGTTCTGCGTGCAGTGCCAGCAGTCTCAGAGCAGCATGCGAGAAGACGCGACGACAGCGGCCAACCCCCGGGTCGGCATTCAGGATAACTGGTAGCGGGTCTTTACAACCCACTCCCGTGGGTTGTAAACACATCGTCCCGCCTTTCTATTTCCTACTCAATCTCGACCGAGGTTACCTGAAGAACATC
>Ga0075436_100001864_pt1 | contig 14467 bp, 14 predicted proteins | sample RhiMethybrSRZTD5_FD_75303 | JGI IMG/M metagenome (GOLD analysis project Ga0075436, IMG submission 75303) | Populus rhizosphere microbial communities from Tennessee, USA - Rhizosphere MetaG P. TD hybrid SRZTD5 | ecosystem: Host-associated > Plants > Roots > Rhizosphere > Soil | place: USA...
CAGTTGGCGCAACAGCTTCATGCGGGGGCGCCTCCGGTCATCAGCAGTCCGATCTCCGCGGTCGTGGTGACCGCCGGGTCGACCTCGCGGACCACCCTCCCCTGGTGGAGGACGAGCAGGCGGTCGGCCAGCGCCGTCACCTCCTCCAGCTCGGCGGAGACCAGGAGGACGGCGCAGCCGCTGTCGCGCAGGGCCAGGATCTGGCGGTGGATGAACTCGATGGCGCCGATGTCGACGCCGCGAGTCGGCTGCGCCACCAGGAGCAGCCGCGGGTGGAGGTCCAGCTCGCGGCCGATGATCAGCTTCTGCTGGTTGCCGCCGGAGAGCGCGCGGGCCGGCAGGGAGACGTCCGGAGGGCGCACGTCGAAGTCGTGGACGATCCGCTGCGCCCGTTCCCGGATCGCCGCCTCGTCGAGCCAGATCTCACCCGGCCCCACCGCCACCGGCCGGCTGTGCTGGACGCCCAGGATGCTGTTCTCGGCGAGGTCGAAGTCGAGGAGCAGGCCGCGGCGGTGGCGGTCCTCGGGCACGTGGGCGATCCCCCGCTCCTTGCGTTGCCGGGCGCCGAGGCCGGAGACGTCCTCACCCCCCAGGCGGATCGTGCCCGTGGTCTGCGACGCCGGGACCAGGCCGGCCAGCGCCTCGACGAGCTCGGTCTGGCCGTTCCCCTCGACGCCGGCGACGCCCACGATCTCCCCGGCGCGCACGGCGAAGGAGACGCCGTCCAGCCGCCGCGTGCGGCCGTCCGCCGTCACCGCCAGGTCGCGCACTTCAAGGACGGGAGCGCCGGGGTGCGCCGGCGTCTTTTCGACCCGCAGCAGGACGTCGCGCCCCACCATCAGGCGGGCGAGCTCGGCCGCGTTGGTCTCCTTGGTCTTCAGGCGCCCCACGACCCTGCCGTCGCGCATCACCGTCACGTCGTCGGAGATCGCCAGCACCTCGGAGAGCTTGTGGGTGATGATGACGACGGTCTTCCCCTGCTCGCGCATGCGGCGCAGGATGGCGAACAGCTCCCCCACCTCCTGCGGCGTCAGCACCGCCGTCGGCTCGTCGAGGATCAGCAGCCGCGCCTGCCGGTAGAGGGCCTTGAGCAGCTCGACACGCTGCTGCTGGCCGACCGAGAGGTCGCTGATCGCAGCCCGCGGATCGACCGCCAGGCCGAGCTCGGCCGAGAGCGCGCGCACCCGCTCTTCGGCGCCCTTCAGGTCGAGCGCGACGGCGCTCCCCGGCTCGGCGCCGAGCACGATGTTCTCGGCCACGGTCATGGTCTCGACCAGCATGAAGTGCTGGTGGACCATCCCGATGTGCAAATCGATGGCGTCCTGCGGGCTCGCGATGCGCCGCACCGCGCCGTCGACCAGGACCTCCCCCTCGTCGGCGGCATAGAAGCCGTAGGCGATGCGCATGGCGGTCGACTTGCCGGCGCCGTTTTCGCCCACGATGGCGTGGATCGTCCCCGGCTCGACCTGGAGACTGACCTTGTCGTTGGCCAGGACGTTGCCGAAGCGCTTGGTGATGTTCCTCAGCTCGAGCATCGGCGCCGGACTCTACCGTCTCGTGATCGCACGCGGAGGGTATCCCGAGCGGATCGGGGAAGGCAAGGAGAGCTGTCCACGGGCATGTGCCCCTCTCCCGGCTGAAGGGAGGGGAAGGAGGAAACTACAGAGCCAGGGTATGTCGCAGAGCCGCTTCCACCTCTGTCATCGGCAAGCTGAGTCATCCGCTTGAACGACCAGGACAGGTCGGAGCTTGGCGGTTCGCAGGTTGGAGTCCGGAAAAAGGACGAGGGCTACGTCACCCCTCTGACAGCTTGGCTCTCGCGGAATCGTAGTCATCATAGACATCCATCTCCGCACGATCCCAGTCCGCGGCGAAGGTCGCAAGCTGGGCACGCAGCCCGGCTGCCTGCATCTCGTCGATCCCACGTGCCCGGAGATCCACGCGCCGCGCCTCGAGAAAGGTCACCAGGACCGGAACTGCCTCCCCCACGCCGTCCGGCCGTTCGGTCAGCTCGATCTTGCCTTTCCTGTAGACCCCTTCAATCGTCCTCAACATACTTTGCCGCCCAACCGGCAGGAGAAGGCGCCCCTCTGTGAGAAAGTCAACAGCGCATTCATCAACCACCCGGCGCAACGAGTCGAAGACGAAGCGACACGCAGCAGGACAACTCTGTTGAGTCTGCCCTGCCCGTGTCCTCGTGACAGTATTGGTTCCACTCCTCCTCGCTGCCAAGAAAGTAGACCGACGCTTCGCCAATCGTCACCGGCTGGCCTGCGACTGGAACGATCTCGATCACAACTTCTGGGTCGCCGTGTCCACGTGTCCTGATGGTAACAGCGCTTGAGGAATTGATGTCCATCGCGGCATCGTCTAAAGGAATCACGATCTCTCGCTGCCCTTCGACTTCGATTGTCGCCTCCGAGTCCTTTCCGTTCCCACAAAAGTGGAGCTTGACGAACCTTTCGCCGACGATAGGTAACTTGTGTTCGTACATCGTAGCTGCGCTCCCGAAGGTGGAAGGAGCGGCCTTGGGCCGCCCAGTCAGGCGGGGGTGTTGTGCTCCAGCCGATAGCTCCAGGGGAACGGCGGCTGGTGGAAGCGCTGGAGGCGGAAGGCCCGTCCGAGGCAGGGTGAGCGCCGCCAGCCGTCCGCATCGGGTGGGACGATTGTGTAGACACCCTCCTGGAGAACGAGGAGGTCGAATCGGACCTCTGCCCCCCGGGCATCCAGAAGCCAGAGCTCGCGCACTCCCGCGCGAGCGTAGAACGGCGGCAGGCGATCGAGATCTTTTCCGACCGAGCTGTCACTGACGATCTCGACGATCAGGTCGACCGCCCCCTCGAATGCGACAATCCGATCCTGGCTTTTGCGCCGGGTCGATTCGACGAGCCAGGCTCGCCCGCTCTCGATCGATTCGCGGAAGACGGCGACCACATCCGGCTCGGTGGTAACTCGGGCGAACGGCGATTTGAACCGCGATCTGTCCGACTGCACGTCCCCAAGGCCGCTCCGCTTCACCAGCTCGACCAGCACCGCCACGATCTCGACCTTCAAGGCACCATGGGTGTACAGATCCTCCGGGCTCATGTCGGCTTCAATCTCCCCTCCCAGGAAGTCGATGCGCCCGGACTCCGGGAACTCGTCGGACTCCAACCAGCGCCAGAAGCCCTCGAACGTATTCGCGTCCGCCGGGATCTGGAGGCTCTCCACGTTCTCTTCCCACATCATCTCATGCCTTCGGGCCATGTCAGGGATTCTACTCCTTCGCGGCGGTACGTGCTCGAGCACAAGCCGTAGCCGGCTCTTCGCGCGGTCCCTACTTCGCCATCGCGTCGGTCACCTTGATCTCGCCGCGGATGATCTTCTGCTTGGCGGCCTCGACTTCCTGGATCACCGGCTTCGGGATCAGCTTCTCGTTGTACTGGTCCACCGCATAGCCGATCCCCTCGTTGTCCAGGCCGTAGACGTGGATGCCGCCCTTGAATTGGCCGTTCACGCGGTCGCGGACGATCTGGTAGACCGCGTTGTCGACCCGCTTGACCATGCTGGTGAGGACGTGGCCGGGCTTGACCCAGTTCTGGTTCGAGTCGACGCCGATGACGTACTTGTCGTACTGCTCGGCGGCGTCGAAGACGCCGAGCCCGGAATTGCCGGCGGCGGCGAAGAGGACGTCCGCCCCCTTGCCGATCTGCGCCACGGCGAGCTCCTTGCCCTTTCCCGGGTTGTTCCACGCCGCGTCGGTGACGCCGACGTAGTTCTGGATGACGCGGGCGTTCGGGTTGACCGCCCGCGCCCCCTCCTCGTAGCCGGTCTCGAACTTGTGGATGAGCGGGATGTCCATGCCGCCCACGAAGCCGACGACGCCGGTCTTCGAGGTGCGGGCGGCGATCATGCCGACCAGGTAGGAGCCCTCGTGCTCTTTGAAGATCAGGGAGGCGACGTTGGGGAGGTGGCTGACCCCGTCGACGATGGCGAAATTGAGCCGCGGGTAGTCCTTCGCCACTTCCTCGATGATCGGCGCCTGGGAGAAGCCGATCCCGATGACGAGGTCGTAGCCGCGCTCGGCGAAGGCGCGGAGAGCCGGCTCCACGGAGTTGGGGTCCCCCGGCTCGGCGTCGCGGAGCACGATCGGAAAATCCTTCGCGGCGCGCTTGACGCCCTGCCACGCGGCGGCGTTGAACGAGCGGTCGTCCTTGCCCCCGGAGTCGAAGACGATACCGACGTGGATCTTGCTGCGGTCGTCGGCGGCGCGGCCGTGGGGCCGGCAGGCGACGCCGCAGAGCGCGATGGCGCAGCTCAGAACGACGAGAGGGTATCCGCGGAGGTCCCGCATGGTGGCAGGGGGAGGCTACCCGAGAGCACCAGCGAAGGCAACCTCTGAGCGGGCGACGTCCCTCCGGGAGAGAGGAGAAAAAACCATGACGGAGCTTGCGGAGTCACCCCGTCTGGTCATGGGCTCTCCCCTCTCCCCGAGGGACGGCGGAACCGCGAGGCAGCGTCGACGGCGGGTCCTCCGCAGGGGGAGGCCCGACCGGCGCGAGCCAGCGGATCGCTGGGGATCAGGCGAGGGGAGGAGCTCGGGCGCCGGTGGGGCGGTCAAAGGCCCGCCCCGCGGCGAGGTCCGGGGATTCCGGCAGGAGACTGCGCAACGCCGGCGGCGCGACGGCGACGGCGGCGCACAGGTTGGCTTCCTTGGCCCGCACGGGGTGCAGGCGGATCGGCGACCACGGCCGCTTGGCGATCGCAGTCCTCTCGACGTGCAAGAGCTCGTCGGGATGGATGGCCGTCGGCGAGCCGATCGCGTTTCCCGCGTAGTCGACGAAGAGATGCGCCTCCGACGCCGGGATCCAGTCGGTGACTCCCGCCACGATCGCAAAAGCGAGGAGCACCAAGCCTACAGAGGCTGGTAATCCGGGACGTGCGCCGGGACGTGCGAGGAGCGGCGTGCGCTGCATAACGACCGCCGGCAGTATACCAGACTCCGCAGCCGCCGTTGGCCCCGCGATTGCAAAAGCCTTTGGTGTGCGTACTCCAAAGGAGGTTCCGACATGGCAGACGAGAGACATCCCACGGGCAACACGGCGATCCTGGAAGCCGAGCACGACACCCACCACGACCCGCTGACCGAGGAGCCCGAGGCTCATCCGATCGGCACGGGCGTGGGCGCGGCGGGCGGCGGCACGATCGGCGCGGTGGTCGGCGGAGCGGTGGGCGGCCCGGCCGGCGCCATGATCGGCGCGGCGGTGGGCGGCGTCACCGGCGCCTTCGCCGGCATGGGCATCGCCGAGTCGATCAATCCGACCGAGGAGGATGCCTTCTGGCGTGAGAGCCATCCCACCCGGCCGTACGCTAAAGGCCGCCCTTACGAGGACCTGCGGCCCGCCTATCAGTACGGTTGGGAGTCGCGCTGCCGCTTCGGCGACTGCCACTGGGACGACGTGGAGAGCGACCTCCAGCGCGGCTGGGACAAGGCCAAGGGGGAGGCCCGCCTCGGCTGGAACGAGGCCAGGCACGCCGCCCGCGACGCCTGGGACCGCGTCGACCAGCGCCTTCGGAACGCCGGAAAGCCATAGCTTCCCTCGTCTCATCGGGGGCCGCGGGACCGTGCTCACTGCGCCGAATCCAGGCCCCCCATGGACGCCCCCAATGACGATTTGGCAGGGTTCGACGTACAACCCTTCGAGATTCCCGCGCCGCGAACCGCCGGATGCGCAGGCCGGCCAGGACGTCCCGACCCATCTCGGCCTGCGCACCGCGACCTTCAAGTTCGTCGAGTACGCCACGGGCGAGCTGGAGGTCTACGACCTGGCCCGGGACCCGTACGAGTTGCGCAACCAGGCGCGGCGGACGGACCGCAACCTGCTGCGCCAGCTTGCCGACCGGGTCCGTGCCCTGAGCCGCTGCCAGGGCGCCGCCTGCCGGGCGCTGGAAGCGGCTCCATTGCCCTGGGAAGAAGGAGAGTAGAGATGAGAGACTGGAGTCTGAAGGGCCGTCTTTACGCCGTCTGCGCTAAGCTGGCCCGAATCGTGACGCCTCTCATGACAGCGACTCGCCGCCTCGGGTTGTTCCTTCCCCTCGCGCTGCTCCTTCTCGCCGGCACCAGCGGAGCCCGAGGTCCGGCAGGCCAGCGTACCGACGCCCGGCCGAACATCCTCTTCATCCTCACCGATGATCAGGACCTCCTGCTCGGCTCGCTGGACGTCATGCCCAACGTGCGCGCCCTGATCGCCGGTCAGGGGCTCACCTTCACCAACGATTTCGTGCCGCTCTCGCTCTGCTGCCCGTCGCGCTCCACGATCCTCACCGGCGAGTATGCGCACAACCATCGGGTGTACACGAACTTCCCTCCGGACGGCGGCTACCAGGAGTTCTTCGCCCGCGGTCTGGAGGCTGCGACGATCGGAACGGCGATGCACGCCGCCGGCTATCGCACGGCCCTGATGGGCAAGTACCTCAACTCGTACCCGGCCGGCGCTCAGACAACGCACGTCCCCCCGGGGTGGGACGAGTGGGACGTGCCGGTCAACGGCGCCGCCTACGGCGGCTTCAACTACACGCTGAACCAGAACGGCGCCATGGTCCCCCACGGTCACACGCCCGCCGACTACATGACCGACGTCCTGGCCGCACGGGCGCGCGACTTCATCATGGCCGCGGGCAAGGGTCCGGCCCCCTTCTTCCTCTACCTCGCCACCTACGCGCCGCACAAACCGTCCACGCCGGCGCCGCGCCACTCCCAACTCTTCCCCGGAGCGCAGGCGCCGCGCACGCCGTCGTTCAACGAGGCCGACGTCCGCGACAAGCCACAGGAGAACCGCAAGACCTCGCTGTCGGCAAAGGACATCGCCACTCTCGATCAGCTCTACCGCCGGCGCCTGCAAGCGCTCCAGGCGGTGGACGAGATGGTGGCTGCCCTGGTGCAGACGCTCCAGAGCTCCGGGCAGCTCGACCACACCTACATCTTCTTCACTTCGGATAACGGCTACCACATGGGCCAGCACCGCCTGCGGGCGGGCAAGTACACGGCCTACGAGGAGGACGTGCGGGTGCCGCTCCTGGTCCGCGGCCCGGGCGTTCCCGCCGGGAGCACGTCCGACGCCTTCACCCTCAACGTGGACTTCGCGCCGACCATCGCGGCGCTCGGTGGAGCCACCCTCAGGACACGCTTCGACGGCCGTTCGCTGGTCCCCTTGCTGGGCGGCGGCCCGGCTCCGGCCGGCTGGCGCCGCGCCGTCTTCCTGGAGCAGTTCGCGTTCCGCGAGGTGCCGCAGGACGCCGGCGGCATCCTCGAGCCCGCCGAGGACCAGGCCGGCGTCCAGGAATATGCGTCGCACCTCGGCCTGCGCACCCCCACCTACAAGTACGTCGAGTACGCCACCGGCGAGCGTGAGGTGTACGACCTGGCGCACGACCCGGCCGAGCTGCAGAACATCGCGGCTCACATGAACGCGAAATTCCTCAGCCGGCTCTCCGCGATCGTCCGCGGCTTGAGCGCCTGCCGGGGCGCCTCCTGCCGCCAGCTCGATGCCGCACCGATGCCCGCTTTGCCCTGAAGCTGCCAAAAGGGACAAGGACACCGGGGACAACAAGGACTGCAAGGACGGGCTCTTTGTCCTTGTTGTCCTTGAAGTCCTTGTTGTCCTTGGCGCCCTTGCCGGCCCTCTATACTTACGTCGCGATGGCGCCGCGCTTCGATCCTGACACCCTCACTCTCGACCTGTCGGTCGCCGACCTCCTCGACGCTCCCCTGACGCGCAGCCTGGGCTTCGCCAACCGCGGCGGCTACGAACGCCTGTGGCTCGGCCAGGCGATCCATGGCCGCTACCAGGAGCAGAAGCTGGCGGACGATCCCAGCTACCGCCGCGAGGTGGTGGTGCGCCATAGCTTCGACCACCGCGGGTGGACCGTCCGCGTGCAGGGGAGGATCGACGGCCTGCGCAGAGAGAGCGACGGCACCCTGGTGGTCGAGGAGATCAAGTCGGTGCGCCGCGGCGGTGTGCTGCCGCCGGTGGTCAAGGAGATGTACCAGCGCCAGGCCATCCTCTACGCCTGGATGCTGGGCCGCGCCGAGGAGGCCCCCGTGCGCGCCGAGCTGGTGCTCATCGCCATCGGCAGCGACGAGACCGAGCGCGAGACGCTGGACGTCGACCCCGACCGCATCGAGATCTCGATCCGCCGGCGGCTGAACGCGCTGCTCCACGCCTGGGAGTCCGAGCGCCAGCGCGCGGCGGAACGCCGGCAGGCCGCCGAACGCCTGGTCTTCCCCTATCGCGAGATCCGCCCCGGCCAGGAGCTGATCCTCGCCGCCGTCGAGACCGCGGTGGCCAACCGCGAGCACCTCCTCCTCCAGGCCACCACCGGCATCGGCAAGACCGTCGCCGCCCTCTATCCGGCGCTCAAATACGCCCTGGCGAACGACAAGCGCCTCTTCGTCCTCACCGCCAAGACCACGCAGCAGGAGATGGCGACCGCCGTGCTCTCGCTCCTCAACCAGGAGAACGCCTTCCACTCTCTCCGTCTGCGCGCCAAGGCGAAGATGTGCGCCAACGACCAGATCCTCTGCCACGAGGAGTACTGCCGCTTCGCCAAGGACTACGGGCTGAAGCTGGTCTCCTCCGGCGTCCTCGGCCACCTCGCCGGCGCCTTCTCCGCCATCGAGCCGGACGACGTCTTCGCCGCCTCCAAGGCGGCCGAGGTCTGCCCGTTCGAGGTCAGCCTGGAGTTGGCGAACCGGGTCCAGGTCACGATCTGCGACTACAACTACGCCTTCGACCCCTACGTCTCCCTCGCCGCCTTCGCTCCGGACCAGGACCTCTCGGACACCATCCTGGTCGTGGACGAGATCCACAACCTGGTGGACCGCGGGCGGGGCTACTACAGCCCGGAGCTCGCGGCGGGCGACGCGCGGCGGGCGGCGGAGACCCTGGCGCGCTGGGGCGATCCGATCCACCTGCGGATCGCCACTCTCTGCTTCCACATCGCCGGCCTCGTCGAGGAGACCGTCGCCGACGCCCTCGAGGAGGGTCCGCCGGGAGACCGGGCGGTGGAGCACCCCTTCCCCGAGGACCGCTTCTGGCAACTGCGGCCGGAGCTCGACGCCGCCTTCGTCGACTACCTGGAATACCAGCGCGAGACCCACACCTTCCGGCCCGACGATCCGTTCGTCGCCCTCTACTTCACCTTCCTCCGCTTCCTGAACGGCCTCATGGTCTCCGACGCTGCCTTCAGCCACTGCGCCGAGCTGCGCAGATCCGAGGCGCGCCTCAAGATCCTGTGCAAGGACCCCAGCCGCTTCCTCGGCGAGGTGATCCAACGCACCCATTCCACCGTCGGCCTGTCGGCCACCATCTCGCCGCCCGAGTTCTACACCGGCCTCCTCGGCTTCGAAGGCGGTCGCACCGCGTTCGTCGAGATCCCCAACCCGTTCCCTCCCGAGAATCGGAGAGTGGTCATCGACTCCACCGTGTCGACCACCTTCAAAGAGCGCCACCTCAACTACGACCGCATCGCCGAGCGCCTCGCGGCCTTCGCCGACGCCGTCCCCGGCAACTGCCTCGCCCTTTTCCCCAGCTACTCCTTCCTGAGCGAGGTCACCGGCCGCCTCCGCCTGCGCACCAAAAGGGCCCTGGTCCAGAAGCAGGCGGACAGCGATAAAGAGCGCGACCTGATCCTCCAGATGCTCCGCTCCTCGATCTTCGGCGACATCCTCCTCGTCGCCGTGGCCGGCGGCGTCTTCGCCGAAGGCGTGGACTATCCCGGCGAGGTCCTGAAAGCCGTGGCCGTCGTCGGCCCTTGCCTGCCGGCCCTGACCCTGGAGCAGCAGCTTCTCAAGGACTATTACCAGGAGCGCTTCGAGAAAGGCTTCGAATACTCCTTCGTCGTCCCCGGCATGACCCGCGTCGTCCAAGCCGCCGGTCGCCTCATCCGCTCCCCCCGCGACACCGGAGTCATCGCCCTCTTCGACCAGCGCTTCCTCCACGCCCCCTACCGCCACCATCTGCCGCCGGACTGGCTCCCCGAGGAGGGAGCTGGGGCGCTCGTGGGCGATCCGGCGGAGGTGGCGGAGGAGTTTTTTCGGGTGTTGAGCTTGAAGGGGTGAGCCTGCATTGGGGACCGGCCAGCGCGAAGGAGCGCGGTGCTAGAATCCGCGCCTGAGATGAGTCGGCAACCCCTTCTCGACGAGGCGGTCCACGGCGAGCTTTCCCTCGCGGAGTGGTTCGCGCTGCCGGACGAGCAACGGGGAGAGCTTGTGGACGGCCATCTGGTGGAGGAAGAGGTGCCGAGCTACGTCCATGAGATCCTCGTCATCCTGCTGGGCAGTCTCCTCCGCGGTTGGGTCGTCCCCCGCGGTGGATTCGTCGGGGGCTCCGACGCAAAGCTTGCGGTGGGGCCGAAGCAGGGCCGCCGTCCCGACCTCACGGTCTACCTCGCCGGCTCCCCCTTGCCACCTGCCAGCGGCATCATCGCGCAGCCGCCCGACATCGCCATCGAGATCGTCTCCCCAACGCCCCGGGACGGCCGCCGGGATCGGGTGGAGAAAGTAGCAGACTACGCCGCCTTCAGAGTGCGCTACTACTGGATCGTCGATCCGCAGCTACGCAGTCTGGAGATCCTGCAGTTGGGGTCCCAGGGGCGGTACGAGCACCTCCTCGGCGCCACCGAGGGCCAAGTGGACATTCCGGGTTGTGACGGTTTCGTCCTCGACCTCGATGCCGTCTGGGCGGAGGTCGAGCGCTTCGAAGCACGCAACGCAAAATAGCCGACCCGGCTGACTGACGCACTGTTCACCGGAGGAGTCATGAGAAAGGAGCCAATCCGATTGAGCCGAAAGCTCGCCAGGGGCTGGCGCGCCGCCTGCTGTCTCTTCGCGGCGATCGTCCTGTTCAGCCTGACCGCTGCCCTCGGGGCGGAGCCGCCGCAAGTGGAGGTCCGCCTCACCGAATACACCATCGACATGCCGAAAACCCTCCCAGCCGGGCCGACGACCTTCCTCGTGCGCAATGAAGGGCGAAACAGCCACAGCTTGAAGATCGTGGGGCAGGGTGTCGACGAGCTGTTGGCGGCACCTGTCCCGCCGCACGGAACAGGCACGCTTCAGGTCACCCTCCAAGCCGGCGAGTACACGGTCTACTGTCCCGTCGGCAGGCACGCCTCGAAGGGGATGACGCTGAAGCTGGTCGTCACCGCGAAGTAATTTCTAGCTGAGGAGACTACCGCCCCACAGGCGCGCCAGGAACTCCCGCCAAGGCAGGATCTCGATGCCTTCGACAATACGGGGGGCGTTCTCGTTGCAAACGAGGATGGCATGGCGCGGGCGATTCTCCTCGATGAAAGCACGGAGGGACCGGAAGTCCGATGGATCGGCGCGGGAGGTCCCCTTCACCTCCACCGCGACCTCGCCGTCCCCCAGCACAAAGTCGACTTCAAAGCCGCTTTTCGTTCGCCAGAAATGGACTCCGTAGCCGAGCTCCCGATAGGACCGGTGCGCGAGGATCTCCATGAGGACGAAGTGCTCGAGCGCCCGGCCGAAAAGCTCGCCTCTCTCCACCCTGATATGCCGGCGCGTCAAGGCGCCCGCGACCCCCACGTCGAAGAGGTAGAACTTCGGGGTTTTTCCGATGACCTGCCGTTCCTGGCGTCTCTTCCAGGGCTCGACGAAGGTGCCGAGCAGAGTGTCGACGAGGATCTGGTAGTACTCCTTCACGGTCTTCGCATCGACACCGCAGTCCCTCGCGATGTTGGCGTAGTTCGTGAGGTCGCCGTGGGAGTAGCCCATGGCCTCGAAGAAACGCGAGAAGGCGGCCACGTTGCGAGTGAGCCCTTCGTCGAAGACTTCCTCTTTCAGGTAGTCCACGACGTAAGCGTCGAGCGAGCGCCTGAACTCTGGCTCCAGGTAGTGTGACGGGACGAGGCCCCGGTTGAGCGCCTGCAAAAGGTCGAGATCCCCGACCTCGACGGAGACCAGCGGGTGCATCTCGTAACGCCAGGCACGCCCGCCCAGGAGGTTGACACCTCCCTTCTTGAGCTTGCGAGCGCTCGACCCGCACAGAATGAAGCTGAGCCCCCGGTTCTCGATGAGCCAGTGAACCTCGTCCAGCAGTTGGGGGACTTTCTGGACCTCGTCGAGGATCACTGGAGATTGTAGCTTCTCTGGAGGAGTCGCCAGGAGGCGCTCGCGGAGCAGCGCCGGGCGCTTGGTGAGCTCCAGCATGAGGTCCGTCTGGAGCAGGTCGAAGGTCAGACTGTCGGGAAACGCGGACCGAAGGTAGGTGCTCTTCCCGGTCTTGCGAGGTCCCCAGAGAAACGCCGACTGGTGGGCCGGCAAGCTGATCTGCAAGGCCCGTTCGATTCGGATCATTCGGGAGCTCACTCCGTTTTAGTCCAACCAAACGGGAGCGTACTCCGCGAACGGCCCACACCACAAGGACCTATCGGCAGTTGATCGTCTGCTTCTTCCCCGGCAGCAGGTCCGTGGCGTCCGATCCCGAGAACCGTACGGTGATGCGATGCTGCCGGCCATCCCTGAGCGCGGCCGGGATGGGCCAGACGAATCCATGGCGGCCGTCGCCCCGGCCCGCGGTCACGAGATCCTGCCGGAACCGCTTGGCCGGAATCGTCTGCTGGAAGACTCCGTCGGCGAGCACGTCGACGCTGACCGGCGAGCTCGGGAACATCGGATCCCACGCCCAGCCGCTGACTCCGGTGCAGTCGGCCGTCTCGAGCGCGCCCTGAAAGGCGCACGCATTGGCAGGACCGCCGAAGGTGGGCGGCAGCACCGCTCCCTCCGCGGCCCAGTAGTAGAGGTACCAACGGCCGAGCTGCACGTTCACCAGCTCGTCGTAGGTCGTGCCGTCTGAGATCTGCGCCACCACCACGTTGGGCTCGATGACCGTCCGCGTGGCGTTCTTGAGGAACGCGGCATCGCGCACGTAATACCCCCAGGGCGCGCCCTTGGGATGGACGGGCGCCAGCCAGGAGCGGCCGGTAGGCTGCCAATTCAATCCGATCTGATCGGCGTCGCCCTCGGAGCCCCACTCGACAATGGAATTCAGCCTGCCCGGGCTCTGCGTCAGCAGCACCATCCTGCCGTCCTGGGTCCGCGCGATATCGGAGATGAGGAACGGCGCCGCCGTGAGACCTTCGAAGCGAACACAGCCGTCGTGCTGCGAGGGGTCCACCGAAAAATCCGCAGCGACACGATGCCGCACATAACCGGACGGGCACGCGGGATAGTTGCCGTCACTGTGGTAGAGATAGAGGTCCCCGTTGGGATGCAGGGTCAGGATGGGGTCGACGCCGCTGCCGTCGCCGCTGCAGCTCGCGATCCCCCGGCAGGCGGGATCGAGCGGCTTGACCCAGGCGCTGGTGACCTGGGAGGGAGTGGCGCGCGCCACCAGGTCCACGAGGTCGAGCCGCCCCACGCGGTCGCGGTCGGGCCGGTGGAACGGCAGGAACGTCGTCGTCATCGCGATCCGCCACTTGCCGCCGTAGAAGAGGGCCGAGGGAAAGCCGATCTCCGCCTCCTGGCGGTTCGGCAGGCGGGAAAAGTCGTTGGTGGCCCAGATGCCGCGGAACCGCGGCGTCGCGTTCCTGCCCGCGGCGGGATAGCTCAGCGCGAAGAGACCTTCCCAGTGCCGCTTGCCGCAGCAACGTCCGGTCCCGACCAGGAGGGTGACGTCGCCGTTGGAGAGCTGGATCGGTTCCGGGCCCTGGAGATAGTTCAGCGCGTCCGCCGTGTAGCCGGGGGGCACGCAGGTGGGACGCGTCGTGATGAACCCCGTCGTACCGGCGAACAGGGCTTCTTCGACGGAGTCCGGAGTCGGCTGCGCGGCGACCCCGGCCGGCAGCGCTAGCGCCAGCACCAACGAACAGATGCGAGTTTTGACCATCTCTTGCCCTCAACTCTAGAAGTCTACGGACGAGCGAGCTGCGCCGTCGCGCCTCACACCCCGAAATACCGCGCGTCCGGGTGGTGGAACACCAGCGCGGAGACGCTCGCCTCGGGGTCCATCATGTCGCCTTCGGTCAGGTGGACGCCGATCTCTTCCGGGCGCAGGGCGTGGAAGAGCTGGCGCTGGAAGGCGAGGTCGGGGCAGGCGGGGTAGCCGAAGCTGTAGCGCTTGCCGCGATAGCGGGCGGCGAGCTTGTCCTCCAGGGAGAGGTCGTCCGGATCGGGGAAGCCCCAGGCGGCGCGGAGCTTGGCGTGCAGGAGCTCGGCGGCGGCCTCGGCGGTCTCCAGGGCGAGGGCGGCGAATGCGTGGCTCTTCAGGTACTCGCCTTTCCGCTTCCACTCCTCGACCCAGTCGCGGACGCCGTCTCCCGCGGTGGTGACGAAGAGAGCGACGTGGTCGTCGGGGAGGACGAAGTCGGTGAGGCAGAGGCCGCCGTTCCGCGACTGGCGGGGGAAATCCCAGACGGCGGCCGGTCGTTGCGTCTCCGGGCAGAGGAGGGTCATGCGGTCGCCCTC
>Ga0075436_100001865_pt1 | contig 14466 bp, 10 predicted proteins | sample RhiMethybrSRZTD5_FD_75303 | JGI IMG/M metagenome (GOLD analysis project Ga0075436, IMG submission 75303) | Populus rhizosphere microbial communities from Tennessee, USA - Rhizosphere MetaG P. TD hybrid SRZTD5 | ecosystem: Host-associated > Plants > Roots > Rhizosphere > Soil | place: USA...
GGGAAACATCGCTTTTGTGCCAACGGCTCAGGAGCGCACCGGAGACTTTTCAGATTTATCCGGGACGCAGCTCACCGACCCCCTAAACAACAACGCGCCTTTTCCAGGCAATCAGATTCCCGCCGACCGGCTCAGTTCGGTGTCCCAGTTCTTCTTGAAATCGCTCCCCCTCCCGAACGGGCCAGGCCAACAGATCACCTACCTCGGTCCCAGCCAGCACTGGGCTGATGACCAGTTCATGCTCAAGGGAGATTACGTTCGCGGTAATCATCAGCTCTCCGTCCGCTACTTCTTTACCAACTTCAACCAGCAGCCCTTCAACGCCAAAACGAATCTGCTGCAGGTAGACAACAGCGGCAACCAGGTGCGGGTACAGAACATCGCCGTGACCCACACGTACAACGCCAGCCCCCACCTGTTATTCAACACCTGGTTTGGCTGGAACCAGCAAAATGGCGGCTCGCTCTCCGGCGCACCTTTCTGCCCTGCGGACGCCGGCATAAATGTCGTCGGTACCAAGCCTTGTGAGCTGAGCGTCAGCGTGGGTGGCGGATTCAATATCAATAGCAATCACTTCGGCGCCTTCAACCGCGGTGACCAGACTTATCGCGAGGACGTGACCTACATCAAAGGCAGCCATGAATTGCATTTCGGCGGAGAGGCCCTGCGCATTCGCGCTCCCATGGCCAACACGTTCGAGCAGAACGGCGTATTCAATTTCAACAACAACCTCTCAGGAAACAACATGGCGGACTTCTTGCTGGGCCAGGTGTCCCAGTTCACCCAGGCTGGAGGTCTCTATCTCAACTTCACGGGAATCAAATGGAGCGCGTTCGTACAGGACAACTGGCGTGTGAATTCCCGCCTGACTCTCAACCTCGGCTTGCGCTGGGACCCCTGGTTCCCGTATCAGGACAGCGCCGGCCGCGTTGGCTGCTTTGAGCCTGGAAAACAATCGCAGCGATTTCCCAATGCCCCTGTAGGGTTACTTTTTGGCGGCAGCAATCACGATCCCGGCTGTCCATCGGCCTCCATGGTCACCAGGCCCTGGAACTTTGCTCCACGCCTGGGCTTCGCCTACCGGCTCACCAACGACGGCAAGACCAGTATCCGCGGCGGCGCCGGCATGTACTACGCGATTCCCAATACCGTCGCGTTCCAGGATGTCGTGGGCATTCCGCCGTTTGCGCCCATCATTTTCTTGACCGACGTAAACTTCAAGGACCCCTATGGCAGCGCCGGAGTCACGGACCCATTCCCAGGGTCCTTTGGCGCCATCAGTAAGACCTACGGCCCCAGCACGACGTTTCCCCAGGGCCCCTTCTTCTTTACTCAGATTTTCGCGCAGGATTTCCGCTTGCCAGTGATCGCGTTATGGAACCTGACGGTGGAGCGGCAACTCCGCGGAAGCTGGCTCGTGCGGGCCGCGTACGTCGGAAACAAGGGCACACATCTTTATGGCACGGCCGACCAGGAGTCCGGCCTCTTCCAGGCCAACCCCGCGATTTACATTCCCGGCAACAACCCGGACGGAACACCGAAGTCTACCGTGGACAACGAACAGTCAAGGCGCCTGCATCAAGGCTACAGCAACGTCAGCGTTGTCGATTCCTCCATCAACTCCCACTACAACGGTCTGCAGCTTACCGTGGAGAAGCGGTTAAGCGCCGGGCTGTCCCTACTGGCTAACTACACTTGGTCCAGAGACATGAACGATTTTGCCCCGATAGGTTCCTATTACGGACCCACAAATCCCTTCAACCGGCACTTCGACTATGGCCCGTCGGATGACGATGTTCGTCACGTATTCAAGTTTTCGGGCACCTATCAGCTTCCGCACTTTGGTATGAGCGGCTTTCCGGACAAGGTAGTCAATGGCTGGCAGGTGAGCAGCATCGTTACCTGGCAGGGCGGATTCCCGTTCACTATCTACAGCGGCGTTGATAATTCGCTCGCCGGCGAGTTCGAGGACCGTGCCGATTTCACCGGCACCAGCATCCATCAGGCACAGCTAAGCTCCGGCCGTTCCCACGCCCAGATGGTGCAGCAATGGTTCAATACTTCCCTGTTTCAGCCCAACGCCATCGGGACCTTTGGCAATCTGGGGAAAAACGCTCTCCGGGGCCCGCGCCTGTTCAATAACAACATGGCGCTGGTCAAAAACACCAAGGTCACCGAGCGGTTCGGCGTTGAGTTCCGCGCCGAGGCGTTCAACGTATTCAACAACGTCAACTTTCAGCTCTACACGTTCAACGGGAACACCGGCCTGGACCGCACTCAGGCCGACCCCACGTTTGGACAGATTTTCAGTGCCGCCGCGCCCCGCATTCTGCAGTTAGCGCTGAAAGTGACGTTCTAAGCCTGCTCGCGCATCGCTGCTTCCGCAAGCGCCGCGTATCTTCCTTTCGGGTCGGTCTCGCTCGCCTTGCGGAAGTGCTGCTTGGCCTGCGGGACCTGTCCTGATGCCATGAGCGCCCTCGCCACGTGGTACTGGACACCGGCTGTGCCCGCCTTGGAGGGGGCGGCGGCAAACTTGAGCGCTTCATCCAGAGCCGCGTCCGCTTCCACCGGGCGGCCCAGCATAAACAGCGCCCGCGCGCGATTAGCGAAAAGGTAGCCAAAGATGTGTTGATCCACGCGCGCCTGCATTTCGGATTTCTGTTTCAACTGGATTCCCCGGTCCAACAACTCCAGCGCCTTCTCCGGCTCGATGCCCTGTTGCAGATACACCTCCGCCAGGCTGCTGTACGCCACCGCTCCGTTGGGACGGAGCTTGATGGCTCCTTCGAGGGCCTGCTGGGCCTCGTCATATCGCCGCTGCCCCAGGAACACATAGCCCAGGTTCACCATCGCCAGGCTCTTGTGCGCGGGCGACCATTCGCGCGCCAGGCATCGCCTCAGCGTCTGCTCAGCTTCCTGGTTCCGCCCGGCAAACATCAGGACCGTCCCCTTGTAGTGCAGCAGCGTCGGAGTCGTCAACTGCAGCCGCTCGAGCCACTCCAGCCGCCGCAAAGCGAGATCGTAATCACCCCGGAGGAATGGCTTTCTGCCGGCCCAGTAAGGCGCCACGCGCCGGGCGTACCGGAGCCATAGCAAGCCGAAGAATACCGCCACAAATACGAGAGGCCAATAGTTCCGGTTGCCAAACATCTGGATCGAGACTCGCTAGAACCGCGAAGCCAGAAACAATCCGCCGCCAACCGCGACGGCGTCTTCCACCAGCGCGATCACGAAATCCGGCACGCGCAGTAATCGCACCAACCGCGTGCGCACTTCGTAACCGCCCAACGTGCCTGCCACCGCGCCCACCCCGCCGGCAACAGCTCCGATTGCCGCGGATTCATTCGCCGATGCGCAAAGCGCGGCCCCTGAGAAGGCGCCCATCAGGATCCGGGCGGCGAAGGGTCCGCTTGTCTTCCGGCTCGGCGTCTTCGGAAGTTTATCGTTGACCAGCTCGGCCAGGGCGAGCGCCCCAAGGATGTAAGCAGTCGGTGCGTATCCCAGAAACACCGCCCAGGTATTCACGAGAAAGAGCCACTTGAGACGGGCCGCCCAACTGACAACCGCGGGCGCCGTCAACGAACGCAGACCGGCAATCACGCCGATCCCAAAGGTGAGCCCGAGAACCTCGGTTACACTCATTACGAGTGGTCCTTTCTCAATTGAGCTATGTTATCCCACAATCCTTATTTGATCTTCATTTAATCTTCGCCAGTCCGGCCAGGCGGTCCACGTCGAACTCCTTGTACAGATCCAGGCAAAACAGATCCGGCGCCGCTTCGTAGGTCACTGGAGTGTCCAGCAACCGCCCCAGACTCGTCATCCCGTCGCGAATCTGCACGTCGGCGAACAGCGCCGGATCGAGCGCTGCCGCCGTGAGCGCGGTGATCTGGCTGCGCGGCCCCGTGCTTTCGAGCCGCACTCGCCCCGCGCCCGCTCGCCCGCTAAGCCACCGCGCGATCGCGGTCAACTGCGCCACCTGCATCCCCAGCGGCCGGTCGCCGAATGCCGCTAGCAACTGCGTGTACTCGGGCGCGCTCTCTTTTTCGGGCAAGACGTCGCCCCGGAACAGCAGGTCCAGCGCCAGCACCTGCTCGCCCCGGTTCACGCGGTCGGAAATCACCTCAGCCGCGGCTTTTCGCCCCTTATCGTTCAGGACAATCGTCACCGGCGCCGTGTCGGGCGCGCTGATGGCCTTCACCAGCACACCGGCCGCGGGCAAATCGTTGGTCAACTGGAACTGAAAGGAACGAGTCTCCACTCCCTTATTCTTCGTATTCGCTACGGCCCACGCATGCTTCACCGCAACCGGCTTGTAGCGCACCAGTGTCCCGAGCTTCGCCCTCTCGCCTGCCGCGGCTCCCACGGGCGGCCGGCTGATGGCGCGGGCGCGCTCTTTCGCCAGCCCGAGAATGGTCAGATTGTCCTTCGGCAATCCCGCCGCCAGCTCGTCGTACGTGTTGATCTCCCCATCCACCGGGACCTCGCGCTCGAGCGGCGGAAGATCGAAAACCTTCGTGAAGAAACGGTAGGATTGCTGCCGGTTGTCCAGCTGATAATTGTGCGTCCCCGGGTCGGTGTTCTCATGCCACTCGAGCGCCTGTTCCTTTCCGTATAGCTTAAAAAAATTCTTCACGTCATCGAAGATGTACGGCTTCACCAGCGGAGCCCGGAAACAGCAGTCGTCTTCGGCGTTGTAGATCAGCAGCGTCGGGCGCGGCGCGCGCATGGCCGCCAGGTGCGTGTAATCCTGGCCGTCGCGAAAGTCCGTCGCGTTCTGCTCCATGTCATCGCCGATATATTCCGGGTGTTCGATGGCCGTGACCGGGCCCGCGAAACCCGCCACCGGAACCGCCGCCGTCACCCGCTCGTCGAGCGCGCTCAGCACGATCGTCTGCCAGCCACCGCCCGATAATCCCGTGACGCCCAGCCGCGCGCGGTCCGTGTCGGGGTGTTCGTAAAGATAATCCAACCCGCGCCGCATCGCCAGATAAAACAGCCCCACCCCGTTCATCCCTACCAGGTCCAGGTGTGCGGCGAAGCTGTGCTCGTTTTCCGGCGCGTTGAGTTCGCCAAATGCCAGCCATTCCAGACTCAGCGACAGGATTCCATGCTTCGCGTAGTTGATGCACCGCTTCTGCTTGTACTCGATGGCTTTTCCCGGCGGACCCACGTGCCCGTTGACATTCAGAATCGCCGGGATCTTGCCGGAAAGATTCTCGGGTTCGTATAGCAACGCCGCGGATTGGAAGCCCGGCACGATCTCGTACCGGAACTTGCGAATACGGTAGCCCTTGCCCGCAATCACGCCCGCCTCCTCGAACTTCGGCGGCGCTTTTACCCACTCCGCGGGCCAGCCATGGAACACCACATCCTCCACCAGGTGATGGCGAATCCGCTTTGCTTCCGTGGTCCAATGCTGCGCGTCCGCCGGCGGCGCGAGCGGCGCCACGCGCCCCATCAGGTACTGGCGCAGTTGATAGGCCGTCACTTCGGGCGGTTGCATCGGCTGCGCCAGAATAGGGGTTAACTGCTCTGGATCGCTCTGGGCATCCGCCAGAACGGTCCCGAGCAGCGCTATGGCGACAACTGTACTGAGCTTGCGTATGGACAGAAATTTCATGTGGTGGCGCTCTCCTCGAATCCTCAATGGTATCCGGTCCGTGCCATGCATGCCGGGCCAAATAGGTCAGCCGCGGCGCGCCGGCGCGGAGAGCAGTTCTTCGATCTCCCGATAGAGGTCGGCTGGGCTGACGGGTTTGGAAACATACGCGTCCATGCCCGCTTCCAGGCACCGGTCGCGATCCTGCTTCATGGCGTGCGCCGTCATGGCCAGAATCGGAATCCGGCGGCCGCTAGACTTTTCCCGCTCCCTGATCACCGCTGTAGTCTGCAGACCGTCCATGCCTGGCATCTGCACATCCATCAGGATCAGGTCGAAGGTGTCCGAGTCGAGCGCATCGAGGACTTCGTTGCCGTTGGCTGCGAGCACCGCAATTAGTCCGCGTTTTTCGAGCAACTTCGTGACCAGCTTGCGATTTACAGGGTGATCTTCGGCCACCAGTATCCGTCGGCCCGCCAGCGGATCGGGGCCCGATGGCGAGGCCGCGCCAGCCGGCGCTTGGTCGCTCTTTACGCCCAGCGTCACCAGAATCGCGTTCAGCAACTCCGCTTGCATCACCGGCTTTACCAGATAGCGGGCCACGCCCAGCTCCCGGCAGCGGACCGCGTCCTGGGCGAGATCGCCCGCGCTCAGCATCATGACCACCGCGCCCCTCAGATCCTTATCCGCGCGGATGCGCTGCATCACTTCGAAACCGTCCATCTCCGGCATCTGCGCATCCAGCAGCACCAGGCGATACGGGTTCCCGGAGGCCTGCGCCTGCTGCATCATCGAAAGGGCCGCCATGCCGGTTTCCGCTTGATGCGCGTGCATTCCCCAAATCGTGCAGGCTTCGTCGAGAATGCGGCGGTTGCTGGCGTTGTCGTCCACGATCAGCACGCGCAACCCCGCCAGTTCCTTCTGTCGCCCGCTCGCCGCCCAGGCAGCGCGCTCGTCCGTGCGTCCGGCGCGCATCGTAAAGTGGAAGCGGCTTCCTTCGCCCGGCCGGCTCTCCACGCCAATCGCGCCGCCCATCAATTCCACCAGCCGCGCACAGATGCTCAGGCCCAGGCCCGTGCCGCCGTACTTGCGCGTGGTCGATCCATCGGCTTGCGTAAAGGCTTCGAAAATGGCCGCCTGTCGGTCTTGCGCGATCCCGATTCCGGTGTCGCTTACCGCAAATTGCACCAGCCACCCGTCCTCCAGGTCCCGTTCGACTCCAACTGAGACTAGTACTTCCCCCCGCTCGGTGAACTTCACGGCGTTGCCCACCAGGTTCAGCAGGATCTGCCGGAGCCGCACCGGGTCGCCCACCAGTTCCGGGGGAACCTCTGCCCCGACTTCGCACAGAAGTTCGATCTCCTTTTGATGCGCCCGCAAAGCCACGGTCCGTAACGCCTGCTCGAGGACCTCCTGGGGCGCGAAGCTGATCGGATCGATCATCAGCTTCCCCGCCTCGATGCGCGAAAAATCCAGAACGTCGTTAATGATCGACAGCAAAGCCAGCGCCGAACTCTGCACCGTGGACGAATAATCCCGCTGCTCGGGCGTCAGATTGGTCTGCAGCACCAGTTCCGTCATCCCCAGGATGCCGTTCATCGGTGTCCGGATTTCGTGGCTCATGTTCGCCAGAAACTCGCTTTTGAGGCGGTTGGCCTCCTGCGCCTCCTGCACCAGGTGCACCAGCTCCTGCCGCGAAACCTCCAGTTCCTCCACCATCAGGTTGAACGCCACGCTGAGATCGGAGACCTCATTGATCGTCGCCACCGGCGCGCGCTGCTTGAGATCGCCCGCCGCAACCTTGCGTGTGATCCGGACTAGGTCGTGCAACGGCTTGAGGATGAGGCGCAGCTGCACGTAGTGAACGGCGAAAATGAGCATCAGGGCCACAATCGCCACCGTCAGGCCGTTGGCCACTGTACGAAGAAACAGGAGCCGCTGCTTGGCCATGGAAAATCCCACGCGCACCACTCCCAGGTCGGGACCGGGCGGCTTAGGGGCCTCCCAGTCGAGTAGCTGGCTGCCGCGGCGAGCCGCAACGGTCTTGCCGACGTCGATGAATCTCTGGTGCGACTTCGGGTCTTCGAAAATCGTCGCGCCGCCGGCTGCCTTGCCCAGGCCGAGCCGGCCGGGAATCGCCGCCAGCGGAAATCCGGGGCGCCGCGCTGCTGCCAGCACCGTGCCGGAGGCGTCTTCCATCAAGACGTACAGCACATCCTCGCTTCCAAGCGCCGTCGCGGCCGTGCGCTCCAGTTCCTCCCGGTTGCGGACCAGCAGCGCCAGTTCGCTCTGGCTGCCCAGCGCTTCCGCCAGCAGTCCGGCGCGCGCTTCCAGCTGCCCCTGCAGCACCGAGCGCTGCGTTAATAGAAAGAGCACCATCAGGCACCCCACCGAAGTGCCCACCAGAAGCACGTTGGCGGCGAGCGCCCGGTTGAGCAGGCTCTGGGGGCGGGCTGGAGATGTCATGGCAGCACCGAGAACTCCCCATCCCCCGGAGCGGGCGACACGTATCGCAAACCCATCAGCCGCAGCACGCTCTGGTTCACCACCACCCGCAGACGCCGCGGTTCCCCCGGCGACCGGACCGCCTGCCCCTCCAGCACCTGACGCGCGGCTTCACCCGCCTGCGCGCCAATGTCGCGAAAATCCGGATAGATGCCCACCGCCGCCCCCGCCCTGGCGAAGCTTTCCGAAAAGCCGATCAGCGGCAGGTGCTCATCGAGAGAGGCCAGGATCAGCGGCTTGATGGTAGCGCTGTTATAGAGCGAACCGTCCGGCAGGCACCACACGAAGTCCACTTCCCCTTTGAACGACGCCAGAGCCGCCAGCAGTTCCGCCGGCTCGCCGCACGCCACCACCCGCACCATGAAGCCCTGTTGTTGCGCCCGCGCCTGCAGTTGATCGGTAATGGCCACGCTCGTCGCGGGATTGTGGATGATCCCCAGCCGCGTCTTCCCCGGAAAAACCTGCTTCAGCCGCGAGAGCAGGCTCGGCAGCGAAACATCCAGCGGAATCGTGGCCGCTGCGCTCCACGAAGATGCGTCCGCGCCGGGCGGTCGCCGCAGGATCAAGGTAGCGATAACCGGGATAGAGGGCCGCTCGGCTTCCACTACCTGCACGGCTTCCGAGCCAATGGCGATGATGACCCGCACCCCCGGCGCCGCCAAATGCCCCCCGGTCGCGCGGCCCGCATCCACGATCTGGATTTCAGCACGTGTTTTTCCCAGCGCCTCCCGGATGCCTTCGATGGCCAGGCGGTCCGCTTCCACCTCAACCGAAGCCACCACTACTACCTGTGGCACGGTCGCCGGCGCAGGCGCCCCTACAAGGGCCAGCGCCAGCAGCGACACTGCGGCTGCAATTATCGCTTTTCTGGTCACTATTGATCTCTATTCGATCATCAATCGGGAGTTTTGTGTTTATCCTATAGATGTTAAATACCTTAGCTCTAATAAGGCAAATACTTGACAGTAACACACTAAAGTTTGATAATAGGGCTGTACTCACTGGCCGTTACCGGCTTTGGGCTCAGCCATTATCTAAAACTTGAGGAGGTTCCCAGACATGGGCAAGATTATAGGCATCGACCTTGGCACTACGAACTCCGTGGTCGCCGTCATGGAGGCGGGGCAACCGACCGTCATCGCCAACCAGGAAGGCGCGCGGACCACACCGTCGGTCGTGGCGTTCACCAAGACCGGCGAAAGGCTGGTGGGCCAGGTCGCCAAGCGCCAGTCCATCACCAATCCCGAGAACACCGTCTTTTCCATCAAGCGCTTCATGGGCCGGCGCTATGAAGAAGTCACCGAAGAAATGAAGATGGTGCCCTACAAAGTCGCGCGCGGCGAGAATGGCGATGCGCGCGTCGAGATCATGGGCAAGAAGTATTCCCCGCCCGAAATCTCGGCCATGATCCTGACCAAGCTGAAGGAAGCCGCCGAGTCCTATTTGGGCGAGAAGGTCACGCAGGCCGTGATCACGGTTCCGGCGTACTTCAACGACGCCCAGCGCCAGGCCACTAAGGACGCGGGCAAGATCGCGGGCCTCGAAGTGATGCGCATCATCAACGAGCCAACCGCCGCCGCGCTGGCCTACGGTCTTGACAAGAAGAAGAACGAAACCATCGCCGTGTATGACTTTGGCGGCGGCACGTTCGATATCTCGGTTCTCGAAGTGGGCGAAGGCGTGGTCGAAGTGAAGTCCACCAATGGCGATACGCACCTGGGCGGCGACAACATCGACCAGCGCGTGATCGACTGGATCGTCTCCGAATTCAAAAAAGAGCAGGGCATCGACCTCTCCCGCGACCAGATGGCGCTGCAACGCCTGAAGGAAGCCGCCGAGAAGGCCAAGATGGAGCTCTCGACGCTGCTCGAGGTCGAGATCAACCTGCCGTTCATCACCGCCGACGCCACCGGCCCCAAGCATCTCATCATGAAGCTGACGCGGGCGCGCTTCGAGCAGATGGTGGAGGACATCATCCAGCGGTCCACAGGCCCCTGCAAGCAGGCCATGGCGGACGCCAACGTTACACCGCAGCAGATCGACGAAGTCGTGCTGGTGGGTGGCCAGACGCGCATGCCGCGCATCCAGACGCTGGTCCGCGAGCTGTTCGGCCGGGAGCCGCATAAGGGCGTGAATCCGGATGAAGTGGTCGCGGTAGGCGCCGCGGTGCAGGGCGGCGTGTTGGGCGGGGAAGTCAAGGATGTCCTGCTGCTCGACGTGACCCCGCTCTCGCTCGGCATCGAGACCCTGGGTGGCGTGTTCACCAAGCTCATCGAGCGCAATACGACCATTCCCACGCGCAAAAGCGAGGTGTTTTCGACCGCCGCCGATAGCCAGACTTCGGTCGAGATCAAGGTCTACCAGGGCGAGCGCACCATGGCGCACGATAACCGCCTGCTGGGCGTGTTCCAACTGGTGGGCATACCGCCGGCACCGCGCGGCATCCCACAGATCGAAGTGACGTTCGACATCGACGCTAACGGCATCCTCAACGTCACGGCGAAGGACCGGGCCACCAATAACGAGCAGAAGATCACCATCACCTCGTCGTCCGGACTGGCCAAAGACGAAGTCGACAAGATGGCCAAGGACGCCGAAGCGCACGCCGCCGACGACCGCAAGCAGCGGGATCAGATCGAAGCGCGCAACCGCGCCGACGCCATGGTCTATAACGTGGAGAAGACGCTCAAAGAGCACCGCTCGAAGATCAGCGATGCCGAAGCCAAGGACATTGAAGCGGCAATCGAAGAAACCAAGAAAGCCATGGCTGATGGCGACGCCGACAAGCTGAATGCCGCCACCGACAAGCTGACCCAGGCAAGCCACAAACTGGCCGAGGCCATGTACAAAACCGCCGGCCAACCGGGCGCGGGCGGAGCGCCGGACGCATCTGCCGGTTCCGCGGGCAATGGCGCCCAGGGCGGGGAGCAGCAGAAACCAAAAGACGACGTCGTGGACGCCGAGTTCGTAGACGTGGATCCGAAGGACAAGAAGTAAGGTGTTAGGTTTCAGGTGTCAGCAACCTGACATCTGAAACCTTGTTTATGACCACCCCCAAGCAAGATTATTACGAAACCCTTGGCGTCGCCAAAAACGCCTCCGCGGAAGATATCAAGAAGTCTTACCGGAAACTCGCGCGCAAATATCATCCGGATCTCAATCCGGGCGACAAGTCAGCCGAGGAGCGTTTCAAAAACGTGCAGGTCGCTTACGACGTCCTGAGCGATCCCAAGAAGCGCCAGATGTACGACCAGGTGGGCTTCTACTCGGAAAACGGTTCTCCCGGGGGAGCATCTTCGGGCGAAGCGCCGCCTGGAATGGATTTCGGCGGCTTTGATTTTTCGGATTATTTCAGCACGCAGGCCGGCGCCGGACGCGGTCAACCGCGCCAGAGCGGAGGCGCGGGTGGATTTTCCGATATCTTCTCGCAGTTCTTCCGCCGTGGCGGCCATGAGCAGGAACAGGCCGGGGCGCCGGAGAAAGGCGCGGATCTCGAATATGCGCTGAACATCGACTTCTGGCAGGCCATCCGCGGCACGCAAGCCAAAATCAACATCACGCGCCACGAAATCTGCCCCACTTGCAGTGGATCGGGCGAGGCGCCGGGCAGCTCCGTGACCTGCCCGCAGTGCAGCGGCACCGGCTCGGTTTCCCAGATGGCGGGAGCCATGAAGTTCAATCTCACCTGCCCGCGCTGCGGCGGAAAAGGGAAGCTGCAGAACGCCTGCCCCACCTGCCACGGCGACGGGCGCGTCGCGCGCACCGAAACGGTGACCGTAAACATTCCGGCCGGCGCGCAGAACGGCTCGCGTCTGCGGGTGCCCGGCAAAGGCAACGCCGGTACGCTGGGCGCGCCTGCGGGCGATCTCTACATCACCACGCGCGTGGAAGAGCATCCGTTCTTCCATCGCAACGGCGATAACATCGAAATTCGCGTTCCGGTGACCGTGACCGAAGCCGGCCTGGGCGCCAAGATTGAAGTGCCCACCATCGACGGCCGCACGCTGCTGACCGTGCGGCCGGGCACGCAGAACGGCCAGAAGCTGCGCCTCAGCGAAAAGGGCGTTTTCAATGCGCGCAAGAATCAGCGCGGCGATCAGATCGTGGAAGTGGTAATTCAGGCGCCCAAGGTGCAGGACGAGCGGACCAAGGAACTTCTGCGCGAGCTCGGAAAGCTGCAGGCCGAAGACCCGCGCGCGGAAATCTGGACGAAGGTTTGATTTATGGCGAAAGGGCGTTCGAAAGCTGCCTACATGATCTCGGCCGTGGCCGAGCAGTACGAAATCCATCCGCAAACGCTGCGGCTCTACGAACGCGAGGGGTTGCTGCGGCCATCGCGCAGCGAGGGCAACACCCGGCTCTACACCGACAGCGATCTGGAGCGCCTGGAGGTCATTCTGCATCTGACGCGCGACCTCGGCGTGAACCTGGCTGGCGTCGAGATTGTTCTCAACATGCGCGAGAAAATGTCGGAGATGCAGCGCCAGATGGAAAACTTCGTCTCAACGCTCAATAGCGAGTTCGCCGCCCGCGCGCGCGCCGCACAGCCGGAAAAAAAGAATTCGCTGATTCCGGTAATCGCCTTCCCGTCCGGCAAGGGCTCTTCCCGCCGCTAGGCCACCTGCGTATACCAGTTCTCCACCGCACCTCCGCCGAACATCTGCACGAAATGTCGCATGTACTGATGCCCGTCGGGAGCCTTGACGCTGAAGCCATTCGGCACGTTATCTCCGGCCAGCGCAGGAAAAATACCGCCGCCACACGTGGCGCCGATCACGGCTACATAACCCTCCGGCGTAACCAATGCGTCGATGGGGAGAGCTGCAGGCGGAGCGGGCGCGGGAGCTGGCGGAATGAACGCGGGATAATCGGCGATGTTCGTTGACACCTTGATGGAGCCGGGTGGCGGACTGTTCGGATCGTAGGGAATAATCCCGTAACCCGTGACACCCGGGGCCGCCGTCACGGCTGGCTGCACCATGTTGGGAACCCAGGTGTAGCCGTAGGTCTGGCGGAGCACCATGACCTTCCACGGTTCCCAACTCCACACCATGATGGCCAGGTCGATCATGAGCCCCTTCTGCGCCAGGGCCTGCGCGGCCATCTGACGTTGGCCGTCGTTATCGATATTCTGCAGCCCTTGCACGGGCGGCGGCTGCGAGTTCCAATATGCGGCATCGAATGCCGGATTGCTGTCCACCGTTTCTCTCCTGCCCCAGTATAGATCCCGAAGTCACAAGCACCGGCTACTCCGGCGGCGGATGTGGCGAAGATTCAACGTGCTAGAGAAGTTGCGATGCGCGTGAACCGCCATTCGGGCGGGGCGCTAGAATAGGAGAATCATGCTGGCATCGTTTCTCCGCAAGCCCTGGCTTTTTCTGCTGCTGTTGCCTGTGCTTACAGCGCAGAGCCCGGCGGATTTGTTCACCAAAGCCCCGCCCGAAGTGGATGCGGCGTTGCGCGCCCGGATTGCCAAGTTCTACCAGGCGCACGTGGACGGAAAGCCGCGGCGCGCCGAGGAGATCGTGGCCGAGGAGTCGAAGGATTACTTCTATAACGTCCGCAAGCCCCAGTTCCTGAGCTTCGAGATCAGCAAGATTGAGTACTCCAAGGATTTCACCGAGGCGAAAGTGATCACGCTGGTGGAAACCTACGTGATCGTGCTGGGCTTTGGAAACAAGCCGATGAAAGTACCGGTGACCAGCCTGTGGAAGATCGAAAACGGCCAATGGTGCTGGTACATCACCGACGACCTGATCAATACTACGCCCTTCGGCAAGCTGGGAAATCCGCCCGGCGCTGACGCCAACGGCAAGGCGCCCCTGCCCGATATCAAGAACGCACCCGGGGTGGCGACGATCACCCAACAGGTGAAGGCGGACAAACTGGTGGCGGAACTGAAGGCCGCTGAGTCCTCTTCGGACCAGATCACCATCCATAACGGCATGCAGGGCGCGATCACGCTGGAACTGCGAGGCCCGACCAGACCTGGCCTCGAGATAAAGGCCGATCGGACCGAGATCCCGGCGGGCGAGAACGCGGTGGTAAGCTTCCACTTTGAACCGAGACCGAATGTTCCCACGCGGGCGGCGCGTGTTGAGGTGCTCATTCAGCCGCTTAACATTACCATTCCCCTGCGAGTGACCTTCAAGTAGAGCTGCGCGCAAAAGAAAGGGGCGAACCTGACGGCCCGCCCCTGTGGCAATACTTTTGCTGTGCCTTACTGGATTGGCATGTGCGATCCCACGGCGAAGACGTTCGAGCCGTTCACCGGGATGGCCAGATCGAAGGCCACGTTCGCCCCTGATGGCGCATCGTTGTTCACGATGAACTCGACTTCCCACACACCGATCAGATTG
>Ga0075436_100001866_pt1 | contig 14466 bp, 10 predicted proteins | sample RhiMethybrSRZTD5_FD_75303 | JGI IMG/M metagenome (GOLD analysis project Ga0075436, IMG submission 75303) | Populus rhizosphere microbial communities from Tennessee, USA - Rhizosphere MetaG P. TD hybrid SRZTD5 | ecosystem: Host-associated > Plants > Roots > Rhizosphere > Soil | place: USA...
ACCGTCCACGAGCATCCCATCCGCGGCGGCACCGACGGCTCGAAGCTCTCCTTCATGGGTCTCCCCACCCCCAACATCTTCGCCGGCGAGCAGAGCTTCCACTCCCGCCTGGAGTGGGTCTCGGCCCAGGACATGGAAAAAGCTGTCGAGGTGATCGTCCACCTCTGCCAGGTGTGGGAGGAAAAGGCGGCGAGCTGACGCTGGCACGCGCTCTGCATGTTCCCCATGTGGGATGGGGATCTCCTCCCCGGCGTAACCGGCTGTAACGGTTTTCGCCTTCGGGACTCTGTACAAGGGAAAGGAGGATGATCCAATGCCTGCAACACAAGCGAGCCCCAACCTAGAATCCCTCTACCGGCCTCTCTGGCTGACCTATGGCCTCGTCCCACTCCTCGCGGGGCTGGACAAGTTCTTCAACCTGCTCACGGACTGGCCGAAATATCTGAGCCCCATGATGGCGGGCCTGCTCCCCGTGTCGGCGCAGACCTTCATGCACGCCGTGGGGATCATCGAGATCGTCGTGGGTCTGCTGGTGCTCACGCGGTGGACGCGGCTCGGCGCGTGGATCGCCACCGCGTGGCTGGTCCTCATCGCGGTGAACCTGTCGACGATGGGCCTGCTCGACATCGCGGTCCGTGACCTCGCCATGGCGGTCGGCGCCTATACTCTGGCCCGGCTTGCCGAGATCCGGCAGGAGTCGCCCGCGGCGGCTCCATCCCGCCTGCAGGAGAGTCGGGCGTAGCCTTCGACCCGGAACCGCGACATGGCCCAGAGCGTGCTCCAGGCCGCCGCCGCGCCCGCCGCCACCCTCTCCGATGAAGAGGTGGTGGCGCGCGTGCTGGCGGGGGACGTCTCTCTTTTCGAGATCCTGATGCGACGGTACAACCAAAGGCTCTTCCGCATCGCTCGCGGCATCCTCGCGGACGACGCGGAGGCCGAGGACGTCATGCAGGAGGCCTACGTGCGCGCCTTTCGAGAGCTCGCCGGCTTCCGCGGTGAAGCCCGCTTCTCCACCTGGCTCACCCGCATCGCCTGCCACGAGGCGCTCGCCCGGGTCCGCAAACGGCGGCGGCTGGTCTCGATCACCGGCGGCGAGCCTCCGGACCCGCCGGATCTCACCTCGGATCCCGAGCAGGAGCTCGAAAACCGCGAGCTGCATTCCGTTCTCCGCGAAGCCGTCGAGGCCCTGCCCGATCCGTTGCGGTCGGTCTTCTGCCTCCGCGAAATCGAAGGCCTCTCCTCGGAAGAGGCCGCGGACGCTCTCGGCATCACGGCGGAAAACGTCCGGGTGCGCCTGCACCGCGCCAAGCTCGACCTGCGGCACAAGCTCGACCAGAGGATCGGCCGCGAGATCCGCCGGCTCTACCTGTTCGACGGTCCCCGCTGCGACCGCGTGGTCGAAGGTGTGTTTCTACGCTTGATGCGGGATGCTCTCGACGAAGGGGAGATCGGAGCTTCTCGGCCTCCTCTAAGAGCGGGGCCTGAAGTAAGCGAGAAGGGGCCGCACGAGGCAGCGTCCGGCCTCTGACGATCTGGAGGCCGCTCACCTTGGCGCAGATGCCGTACGAGCTGAGGCCCAGGTTGCCGACGCTTGTTGTCGCAGGCAGCCTGACGGTGTGCGGGAGATCGCCGCCGCAGGGATGCGTTCCCACTCGATCGGGGGATCAGGCTTCGGGCGGCTCTTCCCACTTCATCTTGAAGTGGACGAAGCTCTCGAATTCAAGGTACGCCTCGAGGAGCTCCGACTGGCCTTTCTGGTAGGCGGCGAATTTCGCGCGCAGGCGCTGGAGGAGGCGCTCGAGCGGCCGGCGGCCGGGCGTCGTGCCGTGGAAGTCTCTCCAGAAGGTGAACAGGGCCTCGCTGACGACGTCCTCGTAGTCCAGGCCCAGGGTTTTGCAGATCATCTGCACGGAGGCGGGATCCGCTCCCTGCCCTTTCTCGATCTTGCGCAGGGTGGCGTCGTTGATCCCGATCTCCCGGGCGAGCCTTTCTTGTGACCGGCCGTCCGCTTTTCTCCCTCGCAGGAGGATCGGTCCCAGGAAGGGGCTGAGAAAATCGTTCGGGCTCTCGTTCTGGTCCTCGCCCTGGGCGCCTCTTCCTTTCTTGGCCATCACAGGCATGGTAGAGACTGCCTCAGAAGACGGTCAATGGCTGGAAATCGACCACCGCGGACGGTTTCCTGATCGATTCCAAGGAAATCATGGAACGTCCGCACGCCTTTTCCCGTCCGGGCGTCAGTCCACCACAGGAAGGTTCGGGAAAAGCACGACGGACCGCGCCGCGGCTCTCCTCACCGCGGCGAGTCCTCCCACTTCATCTTGAAGTGGACGAAGCTCTCGAATTCGAAATACGCCTCGAAGAGGGCGCGCTGGCTCTTCTGGTACGCGTCGAGCTTCTCGAAGAGACTCTCGCGCAACATCTGGAGAGGCATCCGCCCCGCCCCTTCCGTGCTGTGGAAGCCTCTCCAAAGGTCGAAGAGAGCTTCCGTCACGACGTCTTCATAGGAGAGGTCGAGGGCTTCGCAGATCGACCTGACGTAGGCCGGGCGCGCCCCTTGCCCGGCTTCGATGCGACGCAAGGTCGCGTCGTTGATCCCGACTTTTCTGGCCAGGTCTTCCTGCTTGATCATGCGCGCTCGTCGGGCGCGCAGGAGGATCTTCCCCAGGGAAGGACCGAGGATGTCGTCTGTGCCTTCGGCGGCAGTGTTTTTCTTTCGATCGATCATCGCTGCGCATGGTAATTGCTTTTCTCGGAGTCGGTCAATGAACGTACCGAGTGCGCGCGACGATCTTGGGAGCTGAAATCGTGATCGTTTGTAAGGCCTGATCCCTGGTCTCCGCACGAATGATGCTGCCGGCAGGCGCAGCGCCGCACGATCGCTCCGGAACATTGTCACATCCGAAGTGCTTTCCAGCCGCGACGCCTCACGGCGGCGGCGGCGGCCGGCATCGGAGCGGGGATGGAGGCTCCCGATCCCCAGCCGGCCTGCGGGTGGACGGCTCCGCCCGCAGTGGGGCCTCAAGATGGCGGGCCGGGCCGGTACCTCAAAGCGCGACTTGATCGGCTAGAGCCCTGAAGTAAGCGAGAAAGGGCCGGACGAGGCAGCGTCCGGCCCCTGGATGATGCCGGTAGGCGGTGCCTCCCGCGGAGGAAGCGCTCAGTTGTTGGCGTAGATGGCGTACGAGCTGAGGCCGAGATTGCCGACGCCAGGCTGATGCCCCACCACCGCCCAGGTGGAAGCATTGGTCGGAAAACCGCCGTTGAGAATGCTGGCGTTCCCCAGCGCCTCGGCGCCGCCGCCGGTCAGGCTCGCGCCAGCCGGGCACGCCTCGGCGCCGGCATGGCGCCGACGCAGGCGATGCTGGAGTGTCAAACTCACCTGCTGGCCACCACCCGCGTCCATGTCGACCGAATCGTGATCGAACGTGCTTCCGCCGCGGTCGCCGCCGCGCCGGCCGATCTCGCCGAGTTCTCCGCCCTCTCCTCGCCCTCCGCGCCCTCGCCCGTCTCGAAGCCGACGCCGGCTGGCTCCTCGAGCACGGCGTCCTCGAAGCGGGCAAGGCCCGCGCCATCCGCAAGCAGGTCGACGCGCTCTGCCGCGAGCTGCGTCCCGCGGCCCTTGGATTGATGGAGGCGTTTGCGATTCCGGATGAGGTTCTTGCCGCGCCGATCGCGACGTGAAAGGTCACACTGCGAAGGCGGCCATGCTCGGGCTGCCGTCAGCTCACGTCGTCTGCGATGGCATGAGCAGGTATGTACGCGGTCGGCGCCGGGTCTCCATCGACTGGCCGGCTTCACGCCGCGCTACTTCGAGGATCTGTGGACATCGCTCAGCAGTCCTTGTCGTTGCCTCTTGCCAGACCGTGGCCTTGGGCATAGAATTTCTTCAGTTCAACAAGAGCGAATGTCGCATGTACATATCGAACTGGGCACGCGACAGTCAGCCGGGTGAAGTCCTTGGTGTTCTGGTTCACCTTGGAGACGATTTGGAGGAACGGGCGGCGCGCTGACTCCAGAAGAGTGAGATCGCTGTCCTCGAAGGTCTCTCTTGGTCTAAGATTGGGATGGAGCTTCAGACTCATGGACGTCACGATCAGCCTACCGGAAGACATCTCCGAATCCCTCGAAGGGCAATGGGGAAATGTGTCACGCCATGCCCTGGAAACTATTGCCGTGGAGGGTTACCGGACGGGTGCTTTGAGCGAGAGTCAGGTGAGGCGTCTCCTGAGGCTTGAGACGCGGTTCGAGGTTCATGCGCTGTTGAGGGAGCACGAGGTGCCCCTCCACTACACGGAAGCCGATCTGGAAGAAGATCTGGCCGCTCACCGGGACCTCGGGATCCTTCCCGGCCGATGAGCGTTGTCGCAGACAGTGGGCCGCTTCATTATCTAATTCTTCTGGGCCAAACGGAGCTTTTGCATCGCTTCTATAACCAGGTGATCGTCCCTAAGGCCGTCCTCACGGAATTGACCTCCGCCAGGGCGCCTCAGTCGGTGCAAGACTGGCTCGCAAAGCCTCCTTCCTGGCTGCGCGTCCAAGAGGTACCTTCCAGCCAACTCGAGCTCGTTACCGCCGACCTGGATTTAGGCGAGCGAGAAGCGATTGCGCTCGCGCATCTCCTCGGAGCTGATCTGCTCCTGATTGACGAGGCCTCGGGGCGAGCCGAGGCTCGGCGGCGGAACCTGCGAGTGGCCGGGACGTTAGGTATTCTTCGGATAGCGGCCGAAAAAGAACTGATCGAGGTCCCTGAGGTCCTGGTTCGCTTGCGCGAAACGAGCTTCTATGTGGACGAGGACCTGATCAGGTCGATCTTCGGTCGATGGCTGGGTGAGAACCGGGCTTCGCCTACGTCGTCTTCGACGTTCTGAGCCTGGGAGCTCGAGCCGGCGATGCTTCGGCAAGCACCCGGGCCCGTCCGTTGGCGAACGGGCCCGGCAGGATTCTGGAGAGCTGCCCTAGTGGGCCGCGGCGTAGGCGAGGAGGGCGCTCACTTCCAGCCGCGCCGCCTCCGGGATGGTCACGACGTGGTGGAGCGTCAGGTCCGCGAGCGACGCCGTGACGCACGCGGCATAGGCGCCGCTGCTCATGGTGGAGTCAAAGCCGCACGGGATCTCCGGCAGCGTCAGCCGCTCGGAGGCGTGGACGTCGTAGAGCCGGTTCTTGACCCCGCCCGGCCATAAGACGTCGACCGTACCGCGGATCGCAGTGCCCATTCCGACCTCAACGGTGAGGCTGTTCTGGGAGGCATAGCTGGAACCGGCGAGCACCGGGTTGAGCGTCGGCTTCCCGCCCTGGGGTTTGAAGCGGACGATCGCTCCAATGCCCGACCGGTTGACGGCGCCGGCGGAGATGTGGTTGTTGATCAAGCCTTTCGCGCCCACCAGGTTGAATGCGGCCCAGTGGTTGGAGTTGCCGCTGTTGATCTCCACCGCGAGCGTCCCGTTCTTCCGCTGGATGCCGAGCCAGGCAAAGATGTTGGGGTCCGAGGTGGGCACCGAGGCGGGGACGAACGTGGCGTCCACGTCGAAGGGGGAACCGAGCGGCGCCGAGAAGAGAGGGACACGCAGCGTGCCGGGGAACAGATCGAAGCTCGACAGCGTGACCACGTCGACGAACCCGTCGCGGTTGAAGTCGCCTGTCGCCAGGCCCTCGACGTTGCGGTCCAGGTGGTTGGTCGAGCCGGCGAGCGCCGCGGTGTCCCAGGTGAACGTCGCGGAGCACCCTTGATTGTTGAGGAGAACGCCGCGGTTGCTCTCGTCCCAGAACAGAGGATAGTCCCAGCCGCCGTGGTAGATGATGTCGGGAGACCCGTCGTTGTCGTAGTCGGTGATCGTCGCGCCCCAGCCGGTCGGCGTCGTCACGAAGGAGCCGACCCCAGGGTCCGAGAACGTCCCGTCGCTCTGCCCGAGGAACCAGCGCGACGCCCAGGTGCCGGGCGGATACAGGCCCGGGAAGACGACGTAGTCGCCGAAGTTGGAGACGAACATATCGAGCCTGCCGTCGCAGTTGAGGTCGCCGAAGGCGAGGCCCCGCCACGAGCCGAACACATTCATGTGCATCTCGTACGTCCGGTCGGTGAAGTGGCCCGTCCCGTCGTTGATGAAGATGCGCGGGAACCCCACGGCGTCCAGTTGGTTGTACGTGTCCCCCGCGATGACGGCGTCGAGGTTGCCGTCCATGTTGATGTCGACCAGCGATACCGCCCAGGAGGGGACGGCGATCCCGGGCGTCGGAACCCCAGCCAGAACCCTGATGCCGGACGACTCGCTCTCGTCCGTGAAGACGTCGCCGCCCCGGTTGATCAGGAGCTGGTTGGGCTGGTTGAAGGCGTAGGTCCCGCCGAAGGCGCGGATGGTCGCGAAGTCGAACGCATTGGCGACCAGGATGTCGAGCAGGCCGTCGCCGTTGACGTCCCCCATCGCACACGACGTCGAGGTCGCCCCTGTGCCGCCGGTCCCCGAGGAGACGGTGATGTCCTGGAAAGTCCCGTTGCCCAGGTTCTTGAGCAAGTGGTTGCTGCCGTAGCCGACCACGAAAAGGTCGATGAACCCGTCGTTGTCGATGTCACCGGCGCAGACCCCCTGGCTGTCCTGGCCGGTGAGAGCGACGCCGGCCTGTTGGGCGACGTCCACGAACTCGAGATGGCCGGTCTCGCCGAGGCGGTTCTTGAACAGGCTGTTCGCCGTCCCGGGACCATTGGTGACATAAATGTCCGGATACCCGTCGTTGTTGTAGTCCAGCACGGCCACTCCGGGCGCTCCGTGCGGCTTGTAGGGAGCGACCCTGTATTCGGTTTCGACGTTGATGATGCCGTCCGCGGTGTAGGAGTCCCAAGTCGCCAGACGGGCAGAGGGGGTGCGGGAGTACGTCAGGCCGGCTCCACCGCCAGCGGCGATGTCGTGAAAGGTCACGGGAGGAGCCGCCGCCGCGGACAGGGCCCCCCAAACCACAAGCGAAACAGCGACGACGCAGACACGCCTGCCTCTCAATTTCATGTTCCCTCCTTTTTAACCATCCTAAAGCTTGTTTCACGCAGCCAGGCTCTGTTACTGTGTGCAAATTCTCCGGCAAAAGGGGACTCCTGCCGGTAGCTTGATTGCTGCTTTCGGCACATGAGTCGATTTTTGCTGCGGAAGCGCGAACAATGCCTTTGAAAAGACTTTTGCGAATGGCTTTGAAGGGTACTTCGTGGTCGATCCGGAGATCTTGAGGACGCTGACCCCGAAGCAGCGAGACGTGCTGCTGCTTCGCTTGCGCCAGGCGCCGGCCGCCCGCCGGGCGGCGCCGCAGGCGGCTGCCGTGGAGGCGGAGCGCATCCCGCGGCTCCCCCGCCGGGCCGACGGCGGCGGCACGTTCCCCGCCTCCTTCGCCCAGGAGCGCTTCTGGTTCCTCGACCGCCTCGAGCCGGGGATGACGGCGAACAACATCCCCGCCGCCGTCGCGATGCGCGGGACGCTCGACGTTCCGGTCCTCGCCGCCAGCCTGGGGGAAATCGTCCGCCGCCACGAGTCGCTGCGCACGACGTTCTCCGGCGTCGAAGGCGGGAGCCCGGTACAGCAGGTCCACCCCGCGGACGGGGCGGTGGTGCCGCTGCCGATCGTGGACCTCTCCGCGCTGCCGCCGGGGCGCCTGCAGGCGGCATCGCGGCAGTGCATCGGCGCGGCGGTGGACCGCTCGTTCGACCTCGAGCGAGGCCCGCTGCTGCGGGTGGTCCTGGTGCGCCATGCCCAGGCAGAGCACGTGGCGATCCTCACCGTCCACCACATCGCCAGCGACGGATGGTCCTCGGGAGTGCTGGTCCGCGAGCTCGGCACCCTGTATCGCGCCCTCTCCCGGCGCGAGACCTCCCCCCTGCCGGCGCCGCCGATCCAGTACGCCGACTTCGCGGCGTGGCAACGCGACGCGCTGCGCGGCGAGGTCCTCGACCGCAAGCTGGCCTATTGGCGCGAGCGGCTGGCGGGCGTGGTCCCTCTGGAGATGCCGACCGACCGCACGCGCCCCGCGGTGCAGGGCCACCGCGGCGCCATCGTGCCGTTCACTCTGCCGCCGGAGCTGGCCGAAGCCGCTGCGGCGCTGGGCAGGCGGCACGGCGCGACGTTCTTCATGACCACCCTGGCCGCTTTCGTCGCGCTGCTGCACCGCCTGTCGGGGCAGGACGACCTGACCGTCGGCACGCCGCACGCCTGCCGCGACCACCGCGAGGTCGAGGGTCTGATCGGCCCCTTCATCAACACTCTGACCCTGCGCGCCGACCTCGCCGGGGAACCGGCGTTCACCGCCCTCCTGGAGAGCCTGCGCGCCGAGACCCTGAGCGCTTTCACCCACCGCGACGTGCCGTTCGAGAAGGTCGTCGAAGCGCTGCGCCCGGACCGCTCGCTGAGCCTGCCGCCCCTGTTCCAGGTGCTGTTCAACCTGACGAGCACCGGCATGGAGTCGCTGTCGCTGCCGGGGCTGACCCTATCCCCCCATCCCTACGACGCCAACACCTCGAAGCTCGATCTCTCGTTGTTCCTCGAGTACGACCAGGGCCTGGCCGGCATGATCGAATACGCGACCGACCTCTTCGACGACGCCACCGTGCGCCGGTTCCTCGTCCACTACGAGACCCTGCTCACCGCCGCCGTCGCGGACCCCGACCGGCGCTGTGCGGACTTGCCGCTGCTCGCGGCGGCCGAGCGCCACCAGCTCCTCGCCGCCTGGAACGACACCGCGGCGGGCTATGCCGTCGGGGGCTGGACGGACGCCTGCCTCCACGACCTGATCGCGGCGCAGGCTGCGCGGACGCCCGCAGCCGTCGCCGTGGTCTACGAAGGCGCCGAGCTGACCTACCGCGAGCTGGAGCGCCGGGCCGGCCGCCTCGCCCGCCACCTGCGCACGCTCGGCGTCGGACCCGAGGTGCTGGTGGGGATCGCGGCGCACCGCTCGCCGGAGCTGGTGGTCGGCCTCTTGGCAATCCTCAAGGCGGGCGGCGCCTACGTGCCGCTCGATCCCGGCTACCCCGAGGAGAGGCTCGCCTACATGCTGGCGGACTCCGGCGTGCCGGTGCTGCTCACCCAGGAGCCGCTCGCCGCACGGCTCACCGCGCTCGCTCCCCCGGGCGTCCACCAGGTGCTCCTCGACGGGGAGCCGGAGGCCGTCGCTCTCCGGGAGCGCTTCGCCGCAGGCTCCGATCCGGACAACGCCGCCTACGCCATCTACACCTCGGGCTCGACGGGGCGGCCCAAGGGAGCGGTCAACAGCCACCGCGCGATCGTCAACCGCCTGCTCTGGATGATCGAGGCCTACGGCTTCGACGCCGCGGACCGGGTGCTCCAGAAGACGCCGTTCTCCTTCGACGTCTCGGTGTGGGAATTCTTTCTGCCGCTCCTGGTCGGCGCGCGGCTCGTCGTCGCCCGGCCGGAAGGGCACCGCGATGCGGCCTACCTGGTCGACCTCATCGACCGCGAGGGGGTGACCACCGCTCACTTCGTGCCTTCGATGCTGCAGGTCTTCCTCGACGAGCCCTCCCTGCGCCAGCCCGGGCGCCTGGCCAGCCTGCGCCAGGTGATGGCGAGCGGCGAGGCCCTGTCCCCGGAGCTGGAGCGGCGGTTCACGGAGCTCCTCGGCCGCCCGCAGGGCATCGCCCTGCACAACCTCTACGGGCCGACCGAAGCCGCAGTGGACGTCAGCGCCTGGGCTTGCGGCCGGGACGGCTGGCGGCGGACGGTGCCGATCGGGCGCCCGATTTCCAACCTCCGCATCCATCTGCTGCCGCGCCGGGGCGGCGGCGAGCCGGTGCCGATCGGCGCCGGCGGTGAGCTGCACATCGGCGGCGTCGGTCTGGCGCGCGGCTACCTGAACCGGCCCGACTTGACGGCCGACCGCTTCGTGCCCGATCCACTCGCCGGCACACCCGGGTCGCGGCTCTACCGGACGGGCGACCTCGCCCGCCATCTGCCGGGCGGCGAGATCGAGTACCTGGGGCGGCTCGATCACCAGGTCAAGATCCGCGGCTTCCGCATCGAGCTGGGGGAGATCGAAGCGGTCCTCGACCGCCATCCCGGCGTGAAGGAAAGCCGTGTCGTCGTGCGCGAGGCGGCGGGCGAGGGGATGGGTGGCGACCGGCAGCTCGTCGCCTACTTCCTGCCGGACGGCAAGGAGGTCCCGGGGGACGAGGCGCTGCGCGCCGCCGCTTTGCGAGATCACTTGCGCGAGCACCTGCCCGAGCACATGCTGCCCGCAGCCTTCGTTGCCGTTCAGGCTTGGCCGCTGACGCCCAATGGCAAGCTCGATCAGAAGGCCCTGCCCGCGCCGGAGCGGCGCGGCGGCGGCGCCGCCCAGGAGCCGCCGCGGACCGCCACCGAGACGCGCCTGGCGGAGATCTGGGCCGGCCTCCTCGGCATCGCTCCGCCCGGCCGCGAGGAGAGCTTTTTCGACCTCGGGGGCCATTCGCTGCTGGCCGGCCGGCTCCTCTCCCGGCTGCGCCAGGAGCTCGGCGTCGAGCTACCGCTGCGCGCCGTGTTCGAGACGCCGACGATCGCCGGCCTCGCCGCCCGGGTCGACGCCGCGCGGGCCTCCGACGCCGGCGCCGAGCCGCTGCTCGCGCCGACCGGAGCGGCGGAGGCGCCGCTCTCCTTCGCTCAGGAGAGGCTCTGGTTCCTCGACCGCCTGCAGCCGGGCAGCTCGTTCTACAACGTCCCCGCGGTGCTGCGGCTCACCGGCGACCTCGACGCCGGGGCCCTCTGGCGAAGCCTTGCGGAGATCGTCCGCCGCCACGGCGCGCTGCGCACCACATTCGTCGAGGTCGACGGCACGCCGCGGCAAGTGATCGCCCCGCCGGCCGGTACCATCGCCTTCCCGCTTCTCGACCTTGCCGCGCTTCCCGCGGCGCACCGCGACCGCGAGGCCGCACGGCGGATCGCCGCGGAGGCCGGACGCCCCTTCGATCTCGCGCGCGGCCCTCTCCTCCGGCTCCACCTCCTCCGCCACGACCGCCGCGACCACACCCTGATCGCCAACGTCCACCCCGTGGTGAGCGACGAATGGTCCAGGGACATCCTGGTGCGCGAGAGCAACCTGCTCTACCAGGCGTTCGTGCAAGGGCTGGCGTCGCCGCTGCCCGAGCTGCCCATCCAGTACGTGAGCTTCGCGCTCTGGCAGCGGCGCTGGCTCGCCGGCCCCGTGCTCGCGGCGCAGCTCGACTTCTGGCGGCGCGAGCTCGCCGGCGCCCCCACTCTCCTCGCTCTCCCCACCGACCGGCCGCGGCCGGCCGTGCAGTCCTACCGCGGCGCGACGCTCGCCTTCGCGCTGCCGGCGGACGCCATCGCCGCGGTCCGCGCGCTCGCCCGCCGGGCCGAGGCCACGCCGTTCATGGTGCTCCTCGCGGCCTTCCAGATCCTCCTCCACCGCTGGTCGGGCGCCGACGACGTGCTCGTCGGCTCGCCGGTCGCCAACCGCAACCGGCCGGAGCTCGAGGGGCTGATCGGCTTCTTCGTCAATCCTCTGGTCTTCCGCCTGCGCTTCGGGCCGCAAGGCTGCGAGCAGGAGGCGACGGGCTTCCTCGCCGCCCTCGCTCACGTACGGGCGACGCTGCTCGCCGTCCACGCCCACCAGGACCTCCCCTTCGAGCTGCTGGTCGAGGCGCTCGGAGTCGAGCGCAGCCTCGCCCACAACCCGCTGTTCCAGGCCCTGTTGGTCCTCCTCAACAACGCGTCCGGGGAGCTGCGGGCTCCGGGCCTCACGTTCACTCCCGTCCCGACGCCGAGCACGACGGCCAAGTTCGACCTCACGCTCTCCCTCCTCGACGAGGCCGGCCGCTTGAGCGGCGGGCTGGAGTACGCGAGCGACCTTTTCGACGACGCCACGATGCGGCGTCTCCTCGCTCACTTCTCGACCCTGCTCGCCGCCGCCGCCGCGGAGCCCAGGCGCCGCATCGGGGAGCTGGCTCTCCTCTCCGCCGCGGAGCGCCACCAGGTAGCGGTCGAGTGGACGGCGGCGCGGCGGGAGGCCGAGACCGAGGCCTCCCTCGACCGGCTGTTCTCGCAACAGGCAGCGCGCACCCCCGACGCGCTCGCGGTCTCCTCTCCGGAGGAGTCCCTCTCCTATGCCGAGCTCGACCGCCGCTCCACTCTCCTCGCCGAGCGCCTCACGGCCCTGGGGGTCGGGCCGGAGGTGCCCGTCGCGCTCCTCCTGCCGCGTTCGGCCTCCCTGGTCGTCGCGATCCTCGGCGTCTTGAAAGCCGGCGGGGCTTACGTGCCGCTCGACCCGGCCTACCCGGCCGAACGCCTGCGCACGACCGCCCTCGACTGCGGGGCGCCGGTCGTGGTGACGTCCCGGCACACCGTGGCCAACCTGCCGCCGGTGCCCGCGACCGTGGTCGACGTCGACGCGGCGAGCCGCGGGGGCTACCCCCGTCGCGTCTCCCGGCGCGCTGCCCCGAGCCTGCCCAGGAACGCGGCCTACGTGATCTATACCTCGGGCTCGACCGGCGGCGCCAAGGGCGTCATCGTCGAGCATCGCCAGGTCGTCCGGCTCTTCCAGACGACCCGCGAGATCTTCGACTTTGGGCCGCAGGACGTCTGGACGCTGTTCCACTCCTACGCCTTCGACTTCTCGGTCTGGGAGATCTGGGGCGCGCTGCTCTACGGCGGGCGCCTGGTGGTCGTGCCGTACGAGGTCAGCCGCGCACCCGTCGACTTCCACCGCCTGCTCTGCGACGCGGGCGTGACGGTGCTCAACCAGACCCCCTCGGCCTTCGGACAGCTCATGCGCGCCGAGGAGGAGACCGGCGCCGAGCTGGGCTCTCCGCCGGGCCTCGCCCTGCGCTGGGTGATCTTCGGCGGCGAGGCGCTCGCACCGCGTAGCCTCGCCGGCTTTGCCGCGCGCCACCCGCGAGCGCCGCGGCTGGTCAACATGTACGGCATCACCGAGACGACCGTGCACACGACGTTCCACCTCCTGGGCAGCGCGGATCTCACGGCCGACCGCAGCGCCATCGGCCGCCCCCTCCCCGACCTCGAAGGTTGGGTGTTGGAGCCTGGCGGCGCTGCCGCGCCGATCGGCGCCGCGGGCGAGCTCTGCGTGGGCGGGCCCGGGCTCGCGCGCGGCTACCTGGGCCGCCCGGAGCTGACCGCCGCGCGGTTCGTGCCGCATCCGTTCGCGGCGAGCCCGGGCGAGCGGCTCTACCGCTCGGGAGACCTCGTGCGGCTGCTGCCGGACGGCGGGCTCGAATACCTGGGACGGATCGACCATCAGGTCAAGATCCGCGGCTTCCGCATCGAGCTGGGAGAGATCGAAACGGTCCTCGACCGCCATCCCGGCGTGCTGGAGAGCCGCGTCGTCGTGCGCAAGGGAGCCGGCGACAAGCAGCTCGTCGCCTATTTCGTGCCGGCGCCCGCAGGCGGCGAGCCCGCGATCGAGAGTCTGCGCGCCCTGCTTCGCGAGCACCTGCCCGAGCACATGCTGCCCGCGGCGTTCGTGGCCGTCCCGGCCTGGCCGCTGACTCCCAACGGCAAGCTCGATCAGAAGGCCCTGCCCACTCCGGAGCAGCACAGTGGCCGCGCCGCCAAGGAACCGCCGCGGACGGCAACCGAGGGGCGGGTGGCGAGGATCTGGGCCGGCCTTCTCGGCATGGCTCCGCCCGGCCGCGAGGAGAGCTTCTTCGATGTCGGCGGCCATTCGCTCCTGGCCAGCCGCCTCCTCTCCCGGCTGCGGCAGGAGCTCGGCGTCGAGCTGCCGCTGCGCGCGCTGTTCGAGACCCCGACGGTCGCCGGCCTCGCCGCGCGGGTCGATGCCGCGCAGGCCGGCGCGGAGCCGCCGGTCTCGCCATCCGGGGCGGCGGGGGCGCCCCTCTCCTTCGCCCAGGAAAGGCTCTGGTTCCTGGACCGGCTGGAGCCGGGCAGCTCGCTCTACAACATCCCGGCGGTGCTGCGGCTCACCGGTGACCTCGATGTCGCTGCCCTGCGGCGGAGCTTCGGGGAGATCGTCCGCCGCCACGGCTCGCTGCGCACCACGTTCGTCGAAGTCGACGGCGAGCCGCGGCAGGTCGTCGCCGCAGCCAGCCCCGCCCCCCTGCCGCTGATCGATCTGTCCGGCCTGCCCGCGGCGCGGCGCGATCCGGAAGCGGCGCGGCGGGTCGGCGCGGCGGCCGGCCGGCCCTACGACCTCGCGCGCGGGCCGCTGCTGCGGCTGTGCCTCCTCCGCCATGGCGCGCGCGACCACACCCTGAGCGTCAACGTCCACCACATCGCCAGCGACGGCTGGTCCATGGGACTCCTGGTGCAGGAGAGCAATCTGCTCTACCAGGCGTTCGTGCAGGGGCTCCCCTCGCCTCTCCCCGAGCTGCCCATCCAGTACGTGAGCTTCGCCCTCTGGCAGCGGCGCTGGCTCTCCGGCCCCGTGCTCGCGGCGCAGCTCGACTTCTGGCGGCGCGAGCTCGCCGGCGCCCCCACGCTCCTCGCTCTCCCCACCGACCGGCCGCGGCCGGCC
>Ga0075436_100001870_pt1 | contig 14460 bp, 9 predicted proteins | sample RhiMethybrSRZTD5_FD_75303 | JGI IMG/M metagenome (GOLD analysis project Ga0075436, IMG submission 75303) | Populus rhizosphere microbial communities from Tennessee, USA - Rhizosphere MetaG P. TD hybrid SRZTD5 | ecosystem: Host-associated > Plants > Roots > Rhizosphere > Soil | place: USA...
CACCGATCTGCTGGTCATCGCCGATGAACTGCAAGACCCGGGCAACATCGGAACGATAATTCGAACGGCGGAAGCGTTAGGGTCACAGGGAATGATTACTACTCGCTACACCGTTGATCCGTACAACGAAAAATCGATTCGGGCCTCGATGGGGTCGGCGCTCAGGTTGCCAATCGTCGTTGGAGCGAAACGCGCGGAGATCGCCGCGCATTGTCGCAAACACACAATAAAACTGATTGCTTCCACCATTGAGCCTCCTCGTGCTCAAGGCATCATTGAAGACGCCGCTCGCGCCGAAATGGCGAAAATATCATCTGATATCGATATGACGGTGCCGATAGCGGTGATCGTCGGCCGCGAAGCTACGGGGGTATCGCCTATTGCCGCTCGCGAAGCCGATGAGTTTGTGCACATACCGATGGCAGCCGGGGTAGAGTCTCTCAACGTAGCCGCCGCCGTTGCGATGCTGCTCTACGAAGCTGCTCGGCAGCGCGATTTCAAATTCAAATGAGCCGTGAAGAGATTAACCTCGCGCATCGAGTTTAGCGCGGGCTATAATTCTTCTGGTTTTTGTTTTGGTTTGCGGCGCGCTCCTGTTGGATCAAACCACAAAATCGGACCAGAAACTATAAACTAGAAACCGGAAACCGCCGATAGGCCGTGCTGAAGACGCTTAACAGATACATCGATGGGCAACCGCTCGGCGCAAGCCCCCTTGCATTGTTGTGGGCCAAGCGAGACCGACGATTTGCGTCACTACTAACGCTGTCTTTCGTCGTTCATATAATCTTTTACGCCGCGCTGATTAAGCTTGATTCGTGGGCAATGATGAGAGCGCTGGCAAGCAGCAGACGTCAGCCCTCGCTGGTGAAACTGATTGAAATTGCGCCGCCACCTGAACGTTCGACTTTGCACATCGCGCCTGAATCTCTCGAACGAGCGGATCTAAACCGGCTTCAATTCGATCCTGCAAGCGCCGACGATGTTCATCTCATTCACCGCTCACCGAAGCCGACCGAGCAACGCGGCAACAGCGGCCGTCTCCCGTCAGCCGATTTGATTGAAAAGCAGTTGAGGGCAGCGCGAGGATCCGGCGACCGCGATCGTTCCGGAAAATCGAATCATCAGCCGGCGCCTCCTCAAACGTCTTCAATTCAAGCCAACCGAATTCCGCAACTCGACGAAGCGATGACCGCTCGGATTCCTCCGGCGCAAGCGGCTCCCGCTCCGCCTTCTCCTTCCTCAAGATCAGACTCCAGCAGCAGCGCGACTTCAGAAGCGGCGGCAACAGGCACTCGACGCGGCAATGCCACGGAGTCAACCGCTCTTGGACTCGAGGCTGTGCAAGCGCAATACATCGCCGCGGTTCGCGCGAAGATCAGACGAGCGAATGAGCGCACGATGCCTCGCGATTGGATCAAGGATGTTCTTCGAGACAAGGTGTCCGCTCAATTCCTCATGGTCATCAGGCGCGACGGTCAGATTCTTTCGGCAGAGTTGTGGAGACCCAGCGGCTACCCAGAGCTTGACGCCGCCGCCAGAACCGCTATATTTTCAGCCAGTCCCTTTGAAGGATTCCCCCAGGCCGCAGGAAACACGATCATCGTTACAGTGACCGTTTACTTCTATCCCCTCTAAGTTGTGTTATGAACATTATGAATAGAACCCTGCTGCGGCGAAGCCTGTCGCTCGCGTTGGCATCTGTACTTTCGGGCTGCGTTGAGTTCATAGTCCACGTTGATGCGGCGGCCCGCGTTCCGACTTCACAGGAAGCTCGACACGGTCAGGATCGCAGAACCCAGCAGCAAATCGATTCCTTCTCGTATGATTCACCCGACGGACCAATCATTCGAGTCGCGCTATTCACCGATATCGGCTCTGTTTCGGTCTCGGCTTCTTCCGATCTCATCGTGAGCCGATCGATCGAAGAGTTTGGTGAGGGCGAAAAGATTGCGAGCGGACCGTTGCGAATCGAGCTACGCAAAACGGGCGAATCGAAGCCGCTTGTGTCGGACAGCGGCAACTACAGCGTTTTCGTCGGGAGTTCTGTCGAAGCAGCGAATGCGCGGAAGATTGAAGACCGCCTGAAGCTCGAATTCTTTGAACCGACAGCAATAACTTTCGACGACTCGAAGAATCAGTACGTGATAACAATCGGGCGGTTCACGACTCGTGCTGAAGCTGAGAAAATGGTTGACCGCCTGCGGCAGGCAAGCTACAAAGCGCCTCGCGTCGTTGCGAGCCCGACCAGCGAGACATTCGAGGCGCAAGCACCCGGTTTGGCCACCGACACCTACGCGCGAGTGGCCAAGCACAAAGCAGAAACCCGAGCCGCAAAAGACATCGACGTCAAATCGGATCGACGCACGACTCAAATGGTAGCCGTCGCCGCCGGCAGAGTGCTCGCCTCGAGCGCCGATGACTTAACAATAAGCGCCGGAAGCGCAGCGATCGCGTCGGCAAAATCAAAGTCTGAAACATCGCCGATGCTCGGAATAGTTCGAGTTGGCAACAAGGACTATCGAGGTGAGATTCATTTCGTCCTCAACCCGCGAGGTCGGATTAACGTCGTCAACGCACTTCCGCTTGAATTATATCTTCGCGGCGTAGTGCCTATGGAGATCTCTGCTTCGGCTTATGCGGAACTTGAAGCAATCAAGGCGCAAGCTGTTGCCTCACGAAGCTTCGCGCTCGCAAGCCTCGGGCATCGCGGCGCTGAGGGCTACGATCTGGTGGCCGACTCGCGAGCTCAAGTCTACGGCGGAGTCGCGGCAGAACGAGAACTAACCACGCGGGCGATCGAAGAGACTCGGGGAGTGGCCGCGGTCTTTCCGAACGAAGAAGGAAGACTCATTCCCATTCAAGCGCTCTACACCGCCAACTGCGGCGGGCGCACCGAAAACAATGAGGAAGTCTTTGGTGGAAAACCTCTGCCTTATCTTCGTTCCGTTGCCTGCGTCAATGAGCGGCCATCGCTCGTCGGACGCGACGTCGTTACAACTCGAACATTGGAATCTCTGACCGCAAGCGACGGTCGTTCGATAGCCCGTGAAGTCGCATTGCTGTCAGTCTTGGGACTCACCCTTCCTCATCGCGTAACAAGTCACTACCTTCGCAACGCGCCCGATCAGGACGAAGTCAAAGGCTGGGTCGAACAAATCTTGAGACTGATCGGAACAGAGATGAAGGTATCCGCGCACGGCGATGCTACGCGTTTGGCTGAGTTCACTCGCCTTGTAGCGGGCTGCGTATACGGTGAGAGCCGACCGAGCGCTCTGCTGTCGCCCGATGAGGTCGACTACTTACTCTCCGGAATTCGAATCGAACAACTCTCACGTGAATCTCGTGTTGATCTGGCCATCCTCTTAAAGGACGGAATCCTTCGCTTGAATGGGGAAAACAACTTCGATGGCCGCGCAACGATCACCCGAGGTCAGGCATTAGAGATGCTGGCGAGATCGTTGCTTTTGAAATCGCCAACAGAAACAAAGTCTTCGACCGCGAGGTGGAAGTCTCGGATTCCTGAACCGAGATTTGGTATCGCCGCGCCCGCCGAAGACGGACGATTCGTGGTTTACGACTCGCCGACAGACGAAGCAGCGACGTCACGCGCTTCATCGCTTACTGAAGCAAAGAGTTCATCGCACGTAAAACCATCGAGAATTGCGACGAAGGATATTGCGAAATCGGCGCTCGCTCAACAAGCCGGCTCGATGCGAAGTACCCAACACGGTGGGATTGAGATCGCCGAAGCAGCGTGGCTCTTCCGCACGGTCGGCGGCCAAAGCTACGCAGTCGATCGTTTGACGTTGATCGGAGGCGAGCGTGTGATTTACCACTTGAACGCTGCCGGCCAGGCGGACTTTCTCGAAGCGACGGTATCCGAGCACGCCGCTTCAAGCGATACTTCTTCAGCAGTGGCCCCGTGGCTCGAGCGTGTCGCTATTGAAGAATTGCAACAACGCCTGACTCGCGCTCGCGTGAAGGTTGGTCGTCCTGCGCACATTGAACCGGTCTCGGTCAGCGCATCGCGCCGAATCATCGAAGTCGAAGTCAAAGGCGACGAGGGTCGCGCGCGTTTGGGCCGCTCTCAAATCAGAACCGCTCTCGGTTTGAAAGAACACTTGTTTAAGATCGACCGCGAGACTGATGGCCGCGGTACCTTGATCGCGTTTGTTTTCTCCGGAAAAGGATTGGGCCACGGTGTCGGAATGTGCCAGTCTGGCGCCTACCGAATGGCTAAAGCAGGCTCGTCGTACACGGCAATTCTGCAAAAGTATTACACGGGCACTAAGGTGCAAGAGATGTACTGACAATTTGTTTCGTAATCAGCATTCCAGCAGCCACGCTTAGTCTCACCGTTAGCGTCATGCTTTGTCCGCAAGAGCATTTTTCAGCTCGGCGAATATCTGTATAATCACGAACTCTTGCGAATCATCTCGCTCGACCGATACCCAATCGCAGCATTGGTTGTTGGACTCCATGAAAAGAGCGGTCCTCTTCTCGGCAATTGTGATTATCGGAATATCCGTCGTCGGAGTAGTCCTCCTGCGCGCTTCAGCGAAGCCCTTCGCGCCGAAGCAGCCAATTGAGTTTGACCACTGGCAACACGTGACCAAAAACGAAGGCCCGGAGCTCGAATGCACCTTCTGTCACGAGAACGTGGACAAGTCTTCGCACGCGACTATTCCAAACACCACGACTTGCATGGGTTGTCACGACTCGATCAAAACCGATAGCCCGGAAGTTCAAAAGCTTGCGGCTTTTGCTGAACAGAATCAGCAGCCGCTTTGGCGTCGCGTCTATTGGCTCGAACCGGAAGCAGACGCTTTTTACACTCACAAGCCTCACATTCGCGCGGGTATCGAATGCTCGACCTGTCACGGCAAGATCGCCGAGATGCACCGCGTCCGTCGCGAAATAGATCAATCAATGGGTTGGTGCATTGACTGCCATCGCGCTAAAGGCGTGAGCATTGATTGTTATGTATGTCATCGCTAAAAAACAGGTTTCTGGTTTCTGGTTTCTAGTTTGTGTTTCTGGTTCAAAGCCTTTTTCTGACCAAACCAGAAAGTAGAAACCAAAAACTAGAAACCAGAAACTTGAACCAGAAACTAGAAACCAGAAACTATGAAGAGACGCGAGTTCATAATCCTCGGCAGTGTCGGAGCGGCAAGCGCTTCTCTGCTTTCGGCGTGCGGGCATCCGGAAGAGAAGCTCATCCCGGCATTCATACCGGACGAAGACTACGTACCGGGAATCGATTATTGGAAAGCGAGCACATGCGGAATGTGCTCAGCCGGCTGCGGAATCATAGTTCGAACTCGCGAGCACAAAGCGAACAAGATTGAAGGCAATCCGCTTCATCCCGTCAATCGCGGAGCCTTGTGCGCGCGCGGACAGGCCGGTCTTGAAGTGCTTTACAACCCCGATCGGATCAAGGGCCCGATGAAGCGCGTTGGCGAGCGCGGCGAAGGTAAGTGGGAAGAGATCGGCTGGGACGAATGCATCAAGACTCTCGCGGAAAAGCTTGGTGAGATCAAGGCAACGAATCCCGCCTCATCTGTATTCGTCACTGCTGATCCGACATCGGTGACCGCAAACATCGCGAAGCGATTCTGGGATGCTTACGGCGCAATGGCATTTTCGGTGCGGCCGCTTTTTGCCGAGAACCTCGCGCACTCCAGACCCGGCAACACAGCCTTCGATATTGGCAATGCTACTTATCTTCTTTCGTTTGGCGCGCGTTTCCTGGAAACGTGGCTCTCGCCGGTGATGTACTCTCAAGATTTTGGTGAGTTCCGCCGCTCAACCGGCAAAGCGCGCGGCAGGTTCGTTCACGTCGAGCCGCGAATGTCGCTGACTGCAGCAAACGCCGATGAATGGATCCCGGCCCGGCCAGGCGCCGAGGGACTTGTTGCGCTTGCGATCGTTCAGGTCATCGCTCGCGAAAATTTGAGCAAGGCCTCGCTCTCCCCGGAATTCATGAAGGCATTGGAAGATTTCGCGCCGGAGAAAACCACTAATCGCAGCGATGTTGCGGTGGAGAAGATCTTTCGCATCGCGCACGAATTTGCGGCCTCCGACCGTCCCTTGGCAATCGGCAGCACTCACTCGGTTGATTCGAACTGGACTCAGCTTCTGAATATGCTTGTGGGGAACGGCAACAAAAAAGGAGGTGTGATCAGCCTGCCCCGATATAACGATGATCCGTTGTCGAAGCTGTCCCGGCCAGTCACTCAACTTGAGACCACGGAGTGGCCCGATCTGCTGAACTCCCGCAAGATCGGAGCGCTGTTGATTCATCATTCAAATCCTCTGCACACCATGCCCGCGGTAAGCGATCAGTTCAATCGAGTCCCGTTCATAGCCAGTTTTTCTTCGTTTATGGACGAGACCACGCGAGTGTCTGATCTCGTCTTACCGGATCACAGCTATCTCGAGAGCTTTGACATCGCCTCGTCTTATTCGCCAACGGGACGAATGGTCGCCACACTGACGCAGCCGGTCGTCTACCCACTGCTAAACACTATGCAAACGGCAGACGTCTTCCTGGCAATAAGCCGCGAGCTTGGCGGGGAATTAGCGGCCGCGCTGCCGTTTGCTTCGGCAGAGGAATTTGTTAAGCAGACAACGGCTGAGATGGCAAAGCATTCGGGTTCAATCAAAACAGACACGACTGAAGATTTCTGGAACGCATTATCCGAGCGTGGAGTGTGGATAGCCGAGACGGATTCACACCCTGCGGTTGAATCGATTGATCAGAAATGGCCAGCCATCGAAGCGCTGAGTGCGCTTAATCAACTCAAGTCGCCGATCGATGATTTCACTTTTTCTTCAAGGTCCACCGATAGGCCGAGCGCAGAGTTCTCAAAGCTCGCCCTGATGATTTATGAACGCCCGCTGTCAGGCGACGACGCATCAACAAACGTGCCCGCTCTTCAAGAGCTACCCGACCCGATGACCTCAGTGATGTGGGGAAGCTGGGTCGAGATTAATCCGAAGACTGCAAGCTCAATGGGTATCGCAGACGGCGATCTCGTGGAAGTGAGCACGGAAAATGGCTTCTTGCGTGTGCCCGCGGTTTTGTATCCGGCTATTCGGCCCGATGTGATTGCGATCCCATTCGGCCAAGGTCACACAAGCTACGGACGTTACGCAACCAACCGTGGCGCGAACCCGGCGATCTTGAACCCGGGCTTGCAAGGAGCGGTTCCCGCAAGAGTGTCGAAGGTCGAGGGCAAAGCAACTCTAATTCGATTTGGAACCGACTCGCAGGAATTGATGGAGAAAAAACGGTGGCGTTGAGAACTTAACGTTAAGTCGGGGATCGAGAGCAGCTAAAGCTTGAACTCTGAACTCTAAACCCGGAACCCTGAACCCGGAACCCTGAATCCGGAATCGTGAACTGAATGACCGGAGAACACTCATCAAAGAAACCTCAGTGGGCGATGGTGATCGATCTCGATCGGTGCACCGGTTGCGAGGCCTGCGTTGTCGCGTGCCGGGTCGAGAACAACATCCCTACTGTCGGACCCGAAGAAGCCGCCAAGGGCCGCTCGATTAACTGGATTCGCATCGAGCGCTACTTCGAAGGCGAGTATCCCGACGTGAAGGTAAAGTTCATGCCCGTCCTCTGCCAGCACTGCGAAGAAGCTCCGTGCGAGCCGGTGTGTCCCGTGTATGCGACTTATCATACCGATGAAGGCTTGAACGCGCAGGTCTACAACCGCTGCGTCGGGACTCGCTACTGCGCGAACAACTGCCCGTATACGGTTCGCTTCTTCAACTTCTTCGATCCGAAATGGGACGCGCCGTTAGAGAAAGCTCTGAATCCTGAAGTCTCGATCCGCACGCGAGGCGTGATGGAGAAGTGTACCTTCTGCATTCAGCGCATTCGCAAGGGCGAAGAGAAAGCAAAAGACGAAGGCCGCGACGTGCGCGACGGCGACGTCGTGCCGGCTTGTGTTCAGACCTGCATGACGAAGGCGATGTACTTCGGCAACATCGCTGATCCCGAAAGCGAAGTGTCAAAGCTATCGAAGAGCAATCGGGCGTCGAGATTGTTGGAGGAGTTGGGAACGAAGCCAAGAGTCGTCTATCTGAATAAGGGTGATTGAACTCAGGGAAAGATAACCGCAGAGAGCACAGAGGATCTTCTGCGGCACCCTCAGCGGCGGATTACTGATGGCGGAAAAACGGCTATCGAATTCAAAAATAAACTCCGACTTGCTTGCGCCGGTGCACCACCCCGGTTGGGGCTGGTACGCGACCGTTGCCGTGAGCGCGCTTGTGGTATTGGCTGCTGCCGGTGCGCTCGGTTATCAGTTCAGTCGAGGGCTTGGAGTGTGGGGAATCAATCGGCCTGTCTTCTGGGCGCTCGACATCACCAACTTTGTTTTCTGGATCGGCATTTCTCACGCAGGAACTCTGATCTCAGCCATCCTGCGCGTCACCGGAGCCGAATGGCGAAGACCCATCACTCGTTGTGCTGAAGCCATTACCGTCTTTGCGTTGATGATCGGCGCACTGTTTCCGATTATCCATCTCGGACGGCCGTGGTTTTTCTACTGGCTGGTGCCATATCCGAACGAACGCGGGCTGTGGCCGAACTTTCGCTCGCCGCTCGCGTGGGATTTCTTCGCGATCAATACTTACCTTCTCGGTTCGATCATCTATTTATATCTACCGCTGATCCCCGACCTCGCACTGTTGAGAGACAAATCACAAACGCGATGGCGGCGTTTCTATGGAGCACTCAGTCTTGGATGGAGAGGAACCGAGCTTCAGTGGGACAGGCTTGAACGCGCGGTTCGAGTCATGGCGGTGGTGATCATCCCCGTAGCAGTATCCGTTCATACCGTCGTCTCGTGGGATTTCGCGATGACAATCCGCCCGATGTGGCACTCGACGATGTTCGGACCTTACTTCGTGGCCGGAGCGATCTTCTCAGGTATTGCGGCTTTGATCCTGGCGATGACGATCATCAGAAAAGCTTTTCATCTCGAGAATTATTTGCGTCCGATTCACTTCAACAATCTCGGGTTGTTGTTGCTGACGATGAGCTTGATCTGGTTCTACTTCACGTTCGGCGAATACCTCACGGCGTGGTACGGCAACGAGCCCGGCGAGATGGCTGTGTTCCATTCGAAGATCAGCGGCGCGTTTTCTCCCTTGTTCTGGGGAACAATCATTTGCTGTTTTGCGATTCCGGCGCCGCTCCTTGCGTTTCGAAGATTCAGAAGCATTACCGGAACAACAATCGCGTCGGCTCTGGTGATCATAGGAATGTGGTTCGAGAGGTTTTTGATCATCGTACCGACGCTTGCGCATCCGAAGCTGACGTTCAATTGGGGCACGTATCGTCCGACTTGGGTTGAACTGACCTTGACTGCCGGAACATTCGGCTACTTCGTTTTGCTGTATGCGATTTTCGCGAGACTCTTTCCCATCATCGCGGTATGGGAATACAAAGAAGGCTTCACTGTGCACGCCGAGCGCGAACACTCATCAATAGGAGAGCCTGCTGTTGCTTCGGGAGACTGAAGGCCTATCTCGTCTGTTCTGCTCCACGATCTGCTTACCAAAGGCGCACGAAAACAATTCATTCCCCCGGCTGATGTTGAAAAAACTACACTGTCCATCGCCAATCTTCTTCTCGCGGACTTCAGCCAGTCTTAAAGAATCAGCAGGTTAGCGTGCCGATCAGAAGTTGCACGTTGCTTGCACACTTCGGGGCGAATGATCAGGTTCCGACTCGAACTGGATTGTTTGAAATTGACCCGTGGGCGCTGCCGGGCGCTTGATAATATTGAGACCTTCGCTCCGGTTCTCCTCTCAAGTCCGGCTTATGAATCGATCCCCAAACCGAATCTGTATGTAATCTGCCACACACCGAAATCGCAAGTGCCGATCGGTTGGGTGGCGTCTTTTAATCCAATCTAACAATCTCGGTCCATCGATGGACCGTCGGAGGATGTATGAAGAATCTATCGAAGCTCGTTTCGCTCGCAGTCCTGTTAGTGGCATTAGTCGTTCCGGTCGCCGCACAACAAAACAACCCTTCAAGCCAAACAGCGATAACCTCAGGTGCAAAGATCAAAGTGAAAGGCATCATCCTCAAGCAAGAGGATCAGGGGTTTCGCATGCGTGACCAGGCTGGGTCCGAATTAACCGTGCACCTTGCCAGCAATGCCAGGATCGAAGAGAAGAAGGGCAATCCCTTCCGCGGCAGCAAGAAGTACACTTCGGCTCAATTGGTCCGCGGCCTCTACGTCGAGGTCGAAGGGCGAGGTGATTCTTCGAGCTCAATCACCGCGGACAAGATAAAGTTCTCTGATGATGCTCTTCGCGTTGCCGATACGGTGAACACGACGGTAGTCCCCGTTGAAAACCGGCTAGGTGAAGCTGAGAACCGCGTCACGGCTACGGAACAAAACGCTCAGCGTCTCTCCGGACAGCTTGACGAATTGAGTCAGGTCGCAAATCTGGCAAAGGGCGGGGCTGCTGCGGCCCAGGAAACGGCAGACGTTGCGGTCGAAGGTGTCAACAAGACAAATGACCGCATTTCTTCGCTTGATGACTACGAAGTACAAAAGACTGAAACGGTCAACTTCAGAGTCGGAAGCTGGATGCTGTCGAAGGAAGCGAAGGCCACTCTCGACGACATCGCCGCTCAAGCGAAAACCGCGAAGGGATTCGTGATCGAAGTGCGCGGGTTCGCATCGGCGGACGGCGGCGAGAACTCGAATCGCATCTTGAGCCAGAAGCGCGCCGAGGCGGTGATGCACTACCTCGCCGAGAATCACGATATACCGCTTCATCGAATCGTGATGCCGTTGGGCTACGGCGAAGCAATGCCGGTTGCTGACAACTCGACACGAGACGGGCGTAAACAGAACCGCCGCACCGAAGTGTCGATCCTTGTCAACAAAGGACTCGCGAATCCGGTAAACGTGAATCGCGCTTCGAAGCAGTAGTCAAATCACCAGCACGCACGTGGCGTGACCGTCAGCTCGAAGAGGCTCGCACGTTGATTCTTGATTCGTAAGCAGGTAGCCTCTCGAGTCTTCGATCACGCCACAACTTTCATTGATGGAGTCAGGCGTTTGCACATTTCCTTGCCAATCTTGATCTTATTGCTATCGCCGAGCTTGGCTCCCGGTGCGTTGTTCAGATTACAATCCGACGCTCAATCTGAGAAGCCAACTCAAGATCAGGAACAACCGGTTCGGTTGAGTTCTCGACTTGTGCTCGTACCCGTGTCGGTGTCAGACACGCTTGGCAAGCCGGTTCGAGATCTGAAGTCTGAAGAGTTTCTGCTCGAGGAGGAAGGTAGAAAGCAAGTGATCAGCTCTCTCGGTGAACCGGGAAAGGTGCCGGTCGAGATTGCGCTTTTATTCGACGTCTCAGGCAGCATTCGAAGTCAATTCGCATTCGAGCAGCAAGCCGCGGTGCGCTTCATCAAAGAAGTGCTCAAGCCTACAGACGCGGTATCGGTGTTTTCCATAGGCACGACGCCAAAGATCATCAAGACGCGAACGACGAGCGGAGATGATGCTACTGCGGGGCTGATGTCGATCGCTCCAGTCAGAGAGCCAACCGCTTTCTTCGACACTGTAGTTGAAGCGGCGCTTTACCTCGGCAAGACCGCGGGCCCCGGCAGCAGACGTGTGCTCGTCGTCATCTCGGACGGAGAGGAAAACTATAGCGAGCACTACAAGCTCAATGATGCGCTTCGCGAGTTGCAAAAGAACGACTGTCTTTTCTATTCGATCAATCCCACCGGCCCATCGTTGAGCTTGAACACGATTAGCGTCCGCGGGCAGCGAATTATGGAATCGATGTCCGCCGAGACCGGCGGCAAAGCGTTCGTGCCCGACAAGACTGCCGATCTTGAAGCAGTGTTTCGCCAGATAACCGACGAACTTCAGGCTCAGTATTTGTTGGGGTATTACTCGACTGATGAGCGGGCCGACGGCGGCTTCAGGAAAATAAGAGTGCAAGTTCCAAAGCGCCCCGAACTTCGCATTCGCGCTCGGCAGGGTTATTACGCGCCCGCTTCAAAGTAAGTCTGATTTCACCTTCAATTGAGCAGACTCATTTCGTTTGCGCCACTTTCGTGTAGACCGCGCTTCCAAGACGAACGAAGGGCCCACCGTTTTCCGAGAGCTCTTCGGTAACCGTGAACGAATGCGCGGCGACTACCGATATGATCCGCTTCAATTGAAGCGACTGCCCTTTCACCTTAATTGGATCAATTGTGAAGCGGATTGAGATCGGACTATGCCAATCGCCTCTGCTCTGAAGCTGGATGCCGTTGGCAAGCCGCTCAACAAATGTCAGAGTCTTCGTTTCCTCGTCCCACGTGACGACCGCGCTCTCAGTGAAAGGCTTGTTATCAGACTTACCGACCTTGCGCACGTCGAGCGATTTGCCATCCCCACGAAGCGTACAGGTTGCGGTACCCTCACGCGGCGCGGGCCCAAGAGCGCTTTCACGCCCGATCCAATTGAAGCTCCATTCACCCACGAAGTAATTGAGCGATTGTTTCTGCTGAGGCTGAGGCACCTCGCGTCTAGGCGCCGGTTGTTGAGCGGGCGTTCCGGTCGCCGCTCCTGTGATCTCACCGCGTTTTAAATCGAAGTTGAACGTGTAAGTCTGTCCGCCGTATTCGGTCTCGGCCTTGCCCTTCAAAGAATCGCCCTGAACGACGAACGCGTAATTCACAACAACGTTACCCTGAGGCGTCTCCACTTCGGTTTTGCCGGTGACTTTATCGCCATCGATCACAATGTCCTTGATCGGGATGTCAGCGCCCGGCCGCAATCCTGAGATTGCGCCCGAATACTTGTCGCCTTCCTTCTTGAAGGTCACAACGGACGGTTGCTGACCTTGAAAGCCGTCCACGGTGCCTGACCAACGTCCTTCCAGCTTGTCCGGTTGAATACGGCCCAATGCGAACGAAGTACTAAGCAGAACGATCAACATTAAGATGAATGCTCTCAGCATGAATATTCCTTTCGACTTGCTGATAGTCGGCGCTTGCTCTAGAGCCTAAGAACCAAACGGGCGGCCTATTCACGACCGCCCGCTAGTTGCGACCATAAAGGCCGCACACTCCGCTCTTGATCCAAACTTTACTTCGAAGCAGTTTCCTTGCGGAGGTCCTGGCCGTCGATTGTGTAATCAAACCAACCGATCATCATCTCCTCCCACGTCTGAGGACCCCAACGAACTTCTTTCGTAGGATCGGGATTGAATTTGTTCCGCTCGGAGTTGTCGTGATGAGCGACGCAATCAACTCGGCTTCCCTTCGGCGCGGCCACCGGCTCTTTCAGAAAGTAATTGAGCTGCCAGTTGAAGTCGTACCTGGGCACTTTCAACAGGACTTTCGAAGTGCCGTCCGGATAAACCAGCGTGTATTCGAAGTCCTTACCGCGAACGTGCATATGCGGCATGAAGCTTACAATATGAGCATCTTCCTTGAAGGTGAACGAAGCCTTTGATTCATAACTCGGCGCGCCGGCGGGGATCACCAGATTGCGAGCAGCCGCTCCGGTGGTGATAACGCGCTTCTCGATCGGGCCTTTTGCAAAGTACAGACCGATGCTCGTACGGTCCTTGCTCGCCTGACCGTTAGTCGTGTAGTGCATTTGGAATATCAACACCGAACCCTTCTTGATCAACTTGGCCTGACCCGGTTTCAACATAAGCGGGCTCATTCCCGGCGCCCAACCGAGCAGCATGCCGTCCGGGTTGTTTGTGCGAGCCTGACCCTGACCTTGCCCCGGCGCTTGCTGCAGGGTTCTCGCTTCACCTTCTCGATTTGCGGCGGCGCCAAGGTTGAGCTCACCCGCGGGAGGCAGCGGTCCCTGACCCGGCTCGCGGACACTAACGATGACGTGATGCACAACGCTCGGATCGCCGCGTTTGATCTCTGCGTATTGAACGTATTTGTCCTCGGTGAAATTAGTCGGCACGACGAAGTGCCTGTAAGCAACTACGCCATCGGCGGGCACGCTGGCTTCTACGGTCATCGACAGCAGTGCGTCAGGTTTGCCGAACTTCCAACCAACATCCGAAAAAATCGGAGCCGCAGGCATGTCTTTCGCGTCACCTTCTTTGGCTCCCGCATCAACCCACGCGACTATCGTATCGATCTCTTTTTGCGACAGGCGCCGATCGTTTGAGAACTCGCCGTAGTGCGGATCTGCGAGCCACGGCGGCATGCGGCGTTCAGCCACCACCTCACGAATCGACTTGGCCCAGGGGCGCACCTCTTTGTAGCTCAGCAGCGACATCGGAGCTACTTCGCCGGGCCGGTGACACGTCGCGCAGTTCTTGTACACAATCGGCGCCACGTCCTTCGTGAACGTGACCGAAGTCGCCGATTTGTCTGAAGCGCTCGTGGTCCACTGAAGCAGAAAGACCGCAGCGATAAAAGTTGCTGCTGTCGCG
>Ga0075436_100001873_pt1 | contig 14449 bp, 13 predicted proteins | sample RhiMethybrSRZTD5_FD_75303 | JGI IMG/M metagenome (GOLD analysis project Ga0075436, IMG submission 75303) | Populus rhizosphere microbial communities from Tennessee, USA - Rhizosphere MetaG P. TD hybrid SRZTD5 | ecosystem: Host-associated > Plants > Roots > Rhizosphere > Soil | place: USA...
CGCCGGCATCGTCAGATTCATGCCGCCCTCTTTGTCCGTCAGATGGACGTGGACCACCCGGTCCCGGTAGCCCGGCAGGCGCATCTGGGTGTTGTCCACCCAGTTCTGCATGGTGTCGAGGATGGTGACGAGGAACGAAAAGAGACCCTTGATCTCCGTGAACGTCGGGGTGGCTCCCTGCCCGGATTTCGTGGGGAACCAGACGTTCTGGCTCTGATCGCTTGCGTTCTCCTTGCGGCCGGGAGGGAAGGGGCGGAGATTGATTCCGAAAGTCGGCCGGGACGGGACGAGATGATCGAAAAAATGGACTGGAAAGTTGCTCCCGATTCCACCATCCGAAAACCAGCACCGCGCGAACCAGGCGTCCCACGCATTGGTCACGGGGTTCCAGGCCCGGTCGACGGCGTAGAGGGGAACGGCGCTGATCAGGATCGGAAAGCTCAAGCTCATGCGAGCGGCGACGACGACCGGCAGATGAGCGGGATCGGGGAGCCGGCGAAGGTTGGCCGGAATCTTCAGATCGCTCTTGCCGTGCGGAGCGGCGGGGGACCGGGGATTCTTCTCCATCCAGCAGACAATCCTCTCTGGAAAGATTTTCCGCAGCTCTTCAGGATCGAAGAAGAACAGACGGCTTTTGAACGGGAGACGCTCGGGCACGCCGTGGGTCAGGTTCGTCGTCATCACCTGGAGGTCGACGGCCCGTTTCGAGGGCTCGTCTTCCGCGAGAGCCGGATCATCCTGCGTCGTCCCTTTCCAGAGATCGCCGAAGGTCAGAGGTCCCTCGTCGGCCCGCTTGCCCGCGATCTGGTCGAGGGTGTCGGCCAGCCAGGTGGTCAAGGCCGGATGCTTCTCGTCTGTTCCCAGACCGGGGCACAGGCCATAGGAAGTCGCTTCAATCGCGCGAATCCCGCTCACGAGACCGGACACAACTGCCAGGACCAACCCGCCGGCGCCGGCGAAGAGAAGGAGCACGAGGACGGCGGGCACCGGCCGGAGACCGGCTGACGGGGCGGCGACGAGAAGCAGGAACAGGAGAGCGCCGGCGAGAGTCCCTCCCAGAAAGGCCGGCGCATGGAACCGCAGCACCTTGCCGATCGTCCGCGCCACCTTCGAGAGCACGCCGGCTGGCTGGAGCCAGGTGAGGAGGACCTCGAAGAGAGGCCGGGTCGCGGGTGCCGGCTGGAACAGCGACGTGAGGCTCTCCTGGAGGAAACCAGGGAGCTTGGACAACGCGAGGAAACCCTCGGCCGAGCCGCGCTGCCGCCGGAGCTCCGCCGCCGCGGTCAATCCGGCGGCAATGGCGCCCGCGGAGGTCCCGCCGATGCTACGCAGCCGGTACTCGCGGGCGAGCTCGCACACGGCGCGCGGATAGACGACCCCGCTCGTGATCCCACCCTTCATGACGATGTCGCACTCTTTCTCGGGGCTTATGAGCGGCTCGCTCGTGATGGGTTCCATCGCGATCCTCCGGAACGGGGAAGGGGAGCTGCAACGCGTGGAGGAAGTCTAAAATGCGCAGACCCAGCAGGCAACCGCGAGGGCCGAGCCGACCATGTCGGCGTCCAGGCGTTGAGGGTGTAATTGACTGCAGCGCCGTCAGCGCACGACGCGGATCTCGATGGGCAGCCCGAGGTCGGGCCAGATCCGGTCGGCGGTGACGGCGGGAAGACCGAGGACGGCGGCGAGCGCGAGGCAGGCTCGATCGCCGAGAGAGAGGCCCGCTTGGCGCGTAGATGGCCGCAGGCGAGCCGTCGTCTCCGCGAGAAGTGCGGTGAGGGGCAGGATCTCCAGTCCGAGGGCCTCGAGCTCCTGGCGGAGACCCTCGATCTCGGTCTGCCAGTCGAGAGCCTTCTGCGCCACCTCGGACCAGTTCACGCTGCAGATCGCCGCGGTCGCCAGGAGATTCTGCACTTCGTCGCCTCCGGGCTCTGTTTGCAGCATGGCGAGGAGAGCGGACGCGTCCAGCACACAGGTGCGGGCGCCGGGCAGGGCGATCTGCTTACTCTTCACGCCGCGACTCGATCCGCCGCTCGGCGATCAGCTCGTCCGCGAGGCTGACTCCTTGAGGGATGTGCGCGAAGCGCCGGCGCAGCCGCTGGAGCACGGCTTCCCGCTTTTCCAGCACGAGGCGGTCGCCTTCCACGACGGCCACGAGAACGTCCCCCGGACCGATCCCCAGCTTCTGGCGGATCTCGGACGGGATCACGAGGCGGCCCTGGGGTCCGACGGAAACCTTGGTCGAGGCGAGAGGCTCTTTCATGACGCACCGAGTATGGCACAAAGAGAGGTGGCGTGCCAACACCTCTCGGATGTGGCACGCGACGCCGAGCTGGGCGGCCCATGGCCTGTAGTAACCTTCCGTCCGCCGTCGACGTACAGAGGCTGAGACGAAGGGAGGTCCCTCATGGTCAGGATGGCTCGACTCGCGCTCGCCGCGACGCTGCTCACCTCGATGCCCGCCGTGGCGGCGGAACCGGTCCCTCCCCCTCCTCCCCAGGTCCCCGCCGCCGCCAAGGCGCCTCCTCCGGGAGGGCATTTCGATCCGGCCGCGGCGACCGAGGCGTGGCTGGCGACGCTGCCGCCGGATGCGCGAGCCCGTTCGGACGCCTACTTCGAGGGCGGCTATTGGCTGCAGCTCTGGGGCTTCCTCTATAGCTTGGGCGTCGCCTGGCTGCTCCTCGGCACGGGCCTTTCGACGCGCCTGCGCGACTTGGCCGAACACGTGACGCGGTTCCGTTTCGTCAACGGCCTGGTCTACGGCGCCGAGTACATCCTCGTCACCACCCTCCTCGCCTTCCCGCTCACCATCTACGAAGGGTTTTTCCGCGAGCACAAGTACGGCCTGTCGAACCTGACGATGGGCGGCTGGCTGTGGGAGCAGGGCAAGGGGCTGATCCTCGGTCTCCTTTTCGGCAGTGTGGCGATCGCCGCCCTCTGCGGCTTCCTGCGCGCGAAGCCGCGCACCTGGTGGATCTGGGGGACGGTCTTCGCGGTCGTCTTCCTTGTCTTCATCGTGATCGTCGCTCCGATCTGGATCGAGCCGGTTTTCAACACCATGACCGAGCTCAAGAACCCCGTGGTTCGCGATCCGATCCTGGCGCTGGCGCGGTCGAACGGCATCTCCGCCCACGACGTCTACGTGCAGGACCTCTCCAAGCAGACGAAGCGGGTGAGCGCGCACGTCACGGGCTTCGGCGGCACGATGCGGATCGAGCTCAGCGACAACCTCCTCAAGCGCACGTCGCTGCCCGGGATCGAGGCGGTGATGGGGCACGAGATGGGACACTACGTGCTGGACCACATCTACAAGTCGATCTTGAGCTTCGGCGTCATCATCTTCCTCGGTTTCGCCTTCCTGCGCTGGGCGTTCGCGGCGTCTCTCCAGCGCTGGGGGCCGCGCTGGGGCCTCACCGGCATCGGCGACCTCGCCGCGCTGCCGCTCCTGCTCGCTCTCTTTTCCCTCTATTTCTTCGTGCTGACGCCGGTCCTCAATACCGTCATCCGCACCGACGAGGCCGAGGCCGATCTCTTCGGCGTCAACACCAGCCGCCAGCCGGACGGCATGGCCGAGGCGGCGCTGCAGCTCGGCGAGTACCGGAAGCTCCACCCGGGCCCAATCGAGGAGTTTGTCTTCTTCGACCATCCCAGCGGCTACAACCGCATCCTGATGGCGATGCGCTGGAAGGCGGAGCACCTGGACGATTTCCGCCACGGCGAGCCGGCTGCATCTCCGGCTGCATCTCCATAGCGGGGGTAAGGGCAGTTCTGGTACAATTTGGGAGAATCCGACCCTTAAGCGTTCCTTCCCCCGAGGTTCCACATGAACGGCTGCGATCGACGGACTCTCGCCTTTTCTCTCCTCCTCCTGGCGGCGCTCCCCTCGTGGGCTGTCGTCACCGGTGACTGCGTCAAGGCCCGCGGCGGCAACAGTTGCACCGCTAACGACGTGACGTTCGTGTTGGTCGGCCTGGGGGACCAGACGGACGGTTGCGTCAATTCGAACGACACCGTGACGCTCCATCTCGGCGCCAAGGTGTCGAATACGACCGCCAGCACGCGCTACGACATCGGGATGTACATCTACGACTTCACCGGCACCGAGCCGGCCGGCAACCCTCCCGCCAGCGTGGGGTATGCCTACAACGGTTCGGACTGCGCGCGCGAGACCTTGAAGCCAGTGGGCACCTTTTCGCCCGCGGAGACCTGCACCACGACCCCCGCGCTCGACCTGACCTCCGGCAGCGGCCCGTTCCTCAACGCGGACAGCAACTCCGACCTGTGCGGCGACCTGGTCAAGGGAGCGACCTGCGCCGACTCGTTCATGGTCTTCACGGACCCGATCACGGTGAAGTGCAGCGACGGCCTGGGGGGCACCGCAGCCGACGGCTTCGTCGACATTCCCACCTGCGCGACGTGGGGCAATTCCGCTGACGAGGTGCCTGGCGGCCACGTCAATTGCGGGGCCACAAATTCGACGCATCCGGAAACCGACGTCCTTCCGGGCACCGGCTCGAAATGCGACTGCGCGAACATCAATTCGAACATCCCGGCACCCAGCTTGTCGCTGTCGTGCAGTTGCTCGCCCACCGTGGTGCGCACGGGCTTCACGAATGGCGCATCGACCGCCTGCACAGTGACCTTCACCAACAACGTCTCCTGCACGCCCAACGGCAGCACGGCCGAGCGCTTCCGCTGCGGCGCGGCGAGCTTCCTGCAGTTCGACACCGTGGCCGGCACGCCGAACGGCTCCTACATCTTTGGGTACGACGGCGTCCCCAGCAATACGGGAAACCCGCCCACCGAGACCACCAGCGGCGACGTCTACCAGCCTGGGGCCAGCACTGTCCGCTGGACTCCGAAGGACACCAATGCCACCGGCGGGGGCACGACCCTGGGCGTGATCGGCCACAACGAGACCGGTACGCTCAGCTTCAATTACTTCGTGAACCCGGCGGTGCCCAACAATACGACGATCAACTTCACGACCACTGCCTATTGGGCGAACAGCAATACGCAGGGCACCGACCACACCTTCAGCTCACGGGTCTCGCAGTCGGCGCTGACTAAGACGTGCAGCATCACGACGGACGTCAACGCCACCTGGGCCGAGGTGACGAACGTCCGGGGGCGTGAGGAGCAGGGGCACGTCGTGCTGCGCTGGGACACCGCCGCCGAGGTCGGCACGGTCGCCTTCGAGATCGAACGCCGCGACCCCAGGAGCGGCCGGTTCGTCAAGGTGACCGCGAAGCCGCTGCCGGCGACCCAGGCACTGCCGGGTGGCCACTACCGCTACGTCGATGCCGGCGCGCCGGTGGGCGCCCGCCGGCTGGAGTATCGCCTCGTCGAGGTCAACCAGCAGGGACGCCGCGAAGTGCTCGGCCCGTACCCCGTGGCTCTGGAGCAGGCTCAGGAGCCCGCGACGGCCGGCGAGAAGGTCTTCACGGCGCGCGAGAAGGCCGCGTCGCCGCGCCTGGTGCGCGCCGGCCGCGCGCTGGCGGCGCAAGCCGCGCAAGGCACCGCAGGGTCCGCATCGACCGACGTCCCGGAGAAGGCCAAGATCCTGATCGGAGAGTCCGGTCTGTATCGCCTGGGGGTGCGGGACATCGCGGTCGGCCTGGGCCTCTCGGCTGCAGAGGCGACGGCGGACCTGTACAGCGGCGCGCTGAAGCTGTCGCAGGGCGGCTCACAGATCGCGAGCGCGGTCACCGCCGACGGCGCAGGGCTCGTCTTCTACGGCTCCGCTCTGCACACCGCGTACACCGACAACGGCGTGGTCTGGCTCGAGCGCGGCAGCGGCTCCACGATGTCCAGCCTGGCAACGGCAGCTCCGACCGGTGTGCCCGCCGATTCGTTTGTCGACACGCTCCACATCGAGAGCGACATGGTGCCGGCCGTCGTGGCGCCGATTCCGGTGGACGATTTCTGGGTCTGGAAGAGCTTCTTCCCGGGCTTTGCGGGATTCGATCGCGGCGACTTCCTCCTCGAAGTGCCGTCGCCTGCCGCCGCAGCCGCGCAGCTCGACATCCATCTGTATGGCTTCGCCGCCACGCAGCGCGCGCAAGTGTTCTTGAACCGCCACGCCCTCGGCACGATCTCGTGGCCGGGGAGCGGACCGTACGTCGCGCACGTCTCCCTGCCGTCCCGTTTCCTGCTCGACGGCGGCAACTCGATCGAGATCCTGGCGCTCGAAGGCGAGAACGGCTTCTGGCTGGACTCGTTCGACGTGACGTACGCGCGGCGCTTCCGTGCCGTGGACGATCGCCTCCTCTTCCGCGCCGCGAGCGGCGCCACCGTCGCGGTGAGCGGCTTCGGCTCGGGAGACATCGCGGTCTATGACCTCTCCCAGCCGCGCGCGCCGCGGCGGCTTCTCGGGCCCGCCATCACCCAGCAGCCGGATGGCACTTGGACCGTCAAGCTCAACGCGCCCGCCGGCGCCGGACCGTTCCTGGCGAGCACCGGGCGTGCGATCAGCAGCGCTTTCGCCGGGCCGCGCACAATCGCGGATCTGGCCTCGTCGCGCAACGCGGCGGACTACCTGATCATCAGCCCGATCGGGCTGCAAGCCGAGGCGCAGCGGCTGGCCGACCATCGTGCGGGCCAGGGTCTGGCGACGATGGTGGTCGATCTCGAGGACGTGATGGATACGTTCGCCGACGGCGTCAACGATCCGCTCGCCATTCGCCGTTTCCTCGCCTCCGCGGTCGCGAGCTGGCAGGTGCCGCCCCGCTATGTGCTCCTGGCGGGGCGCGGCAGCTACGATCCGCGCAACCTCGGCCTGCCGAACAGCGGCGGCTCCGGGCGCTTCACCGGGGCGGTGAGCAGCGTGCTGCCCCCTCTGTTGCTCTCGACGGGGGAAGGCATCGCCTCGGCCGACGCCGAGCTGGCGGATCTCGACGGCAGCGGCCTGCCGGCGCTGGCGATCGGCCGCATCCCCGCGCTGACCGGCGCCGAGATGAAGGACTATGTCGACAAGGTGCTGGCGTACGAGAACGAGCCGGGCGGCGCGTGGTCGCAAAGCGCGCTGTTGCTCGCCGACAACGCCGACCCGGCCGGCGATTTCGCCGCCACCAGCGATGCGATCGCGGCCAGCGGAGCCGCCGGCGGAATGCAACTGTCCCGCTTGTATCTGCCGGCCGGTGCCTCGGCGATCCAGCTCGCCAACGAGAGGCTCCTGCTGCAAACGGACCTGCGCGACGGCCAGGGGTTGTTCAATTATGTCGGCCATGGCGGGCTCGACCGTCTGGCCACCGAGGGCCTGCTCTTGACCACCGATGTCGCGGGGCTGGGCAACGCTCCGCGGCTGCCGGTGATGACCGCGCTGACCTGCCTGATCGCGGAGTCGGCGTACCCCACGTTCAGCTCGCTCGGCGAGGATCTGGTGCTGCAGCGAGACGGTGGCGCGGCGGCTCTCTTCGGCCCCACTTGGCTGTCTTACAATGCGCCGGCGGGCGAATTCGGCCGCTACCTCTGGCCGCAACTGACCGCTGCGAGCGGCGACCGTCTCGGCGACCGCCTCCTGCGCAGTATCCGGGGGTTCACCGCGGCCGGCGGCGACCGTCGAATGGTGCAGTTCTACGCCCTGCTGGGAGACCCGGCGCTGGTGATGAAGCGGTAGCTGACATCCCTCTTGCCGGCGCCGGCTGACTTCCCAAGCTTCGCAGCGCCGCTGGCGAGAGCCTTCGCCACGAGTCCGTTCAGCTTGACGTCTCCGTCCTTGGCGGCCTGCTCCTGCTTGCGGCCGAGGCTCTTCCAGTTGCTGCACCACCGACTGCTGCAGGCGGAAGAGTTCCCCGCGCCGGCTGGCGAGCTCCGCCTGCGGCTGCCCGAGGTCGGCAATCCCCTGCTCGAGACCCTCCAGAAGAGTTCTTCCTTGGTGCTCGTCCGTCGTCCGCGGGTCCGCGCGAGGTCGCGCGAGGTGCCGTTCACCACGGTGACGTCCGCGCTCATGAAGAGCACGTAGGCGCCCCCGCCCTCCAGGCTCGGCCAGCGCGGCTCCGCGGCTGCGGCCAGGGCTTGCACGACGAGCACGGCCGCGCACCCGATCCAAAGCTTTTTCCCCATGCCCTCTATTGAAACACAAAGAGGCGGCATCCGCATGGACACCGCCTCCGGGCCCTCATCCCCGGCCCCGGGGAGAGGGGAGCGAAGAGCTACTTCACTTCCTGCGCGAGCCCGTTGGAGACAGCGTTGGCGGTGAGCGCCGCGAGCTTGCCCTCGGCCTCCAGCGCGAGCTTCTCCTGCAAGCGCCCCAGCTCCTCCTGTTGACGTCCCAGCTCTTCCTGCTGGCGGCCGAGGGCCTCTTGCTGGCGCGACAGGTCTTCCTGCGGCCGCGAGGCTTCCTCCTGCTTCTTCTCGAGGGCCTGCATCTGCGCCTCGACGGCGTCCGTGCTCTTCCCTTCCATGGAGAGGCGGGACAGCTCGGCGCCCGCCCCCGCGAGCTGGCCCAGGCCTATGGTCCCGAGGCGGAGCGCCAAACGATCTGGCCTACGACATCTGCAAGCTGCTGGAGATTCTGAAGCCCGGCGTCGTGCCGGCGCCGCAGCCGGCGCCCAGCGCGACGGTCTACCTGGCCGAGACCGGCCACGACCTGCAGGAGGAGCGCGAGGCGGTCAAACGCGACCTGGTACACAACGGGGTGAGGGTGCTCCCCGACCGGACGCTGCCGCTGGTTTGCCGGCGAGACTCGTGCAGGGCGCCTCGGCCCGGCTGCTGCTGTTGACCGGGGAGCGTTACTCCCTGCAGTTCCACGACGAGGAAATCAGAGTCGTCGATCACGACAACGCGGACGAAACGCGGATCAGCGACACGCTCAGCGGAGGCGAGACCTTCCTGACCTCGCTGGCTCTCGCCTTGGAGCTCAGCGACCAGGTTCAGCGTGCCGTCGGCGCGGTGAATCTCGACAGCCTGTTCATCAACGAGGGTTTCGGCACCCTCGATCCTGACACTCTCGCACTGGTCTCCGAGACCCTCCAGGGGCTGCGGGTGGTGGCCGGATGGTCGGCATCATCACCCATATCCCGGAGCTGCGAGACCAATTCGCCCAGCAGGTGATCGTGACTAAGCACCAGGGCTTCTCGACCGTCGAGGTCCGCGGGGTGGTGGAGGCTGCGTGATGCGTTCCCGTGATATCCTGTCGAAGAGCCGCCGGCAAGCTCTCCGCCTCGGCGAGCTCGAGTTCCTCCGGTCGGGAACGGCCCGCCGCGAGGCGTGGTAGGTTTTGAAGGGAACGACGTAGGGCCGCGACGCCCCTCCCAAAGGAGCTGTACTCATTGGGCGCCAGTTCCCATCCGATCAGAGAAAGAGGCTCAAAGCCAATGCTGCAGCGTAACGTCCTTCCGGGCTCGGGTTCATGTCTCGCACAAAATTCCGATTCCCTGGCCATTGGCACCCCTGCCATCAACGGCGGCGCCGGCTTCAACTACCTCCTCCTGGTTGGCGTGGCTCGGCAGTCGGGCCAGGCCGTAAGCTATGTGCGATTCTTCTCCTCCGACCTTTCGGTTCCCGGTGCATTCGAGCTTGCGCACGTGCTCACCGCTGGCGATCTGGAGATCTATGCCGGCCAGACCGAGGAAGGACGGGGCTACAGCATCAGCCAGGTGACAGTCCAGCTGTCAGCAGCAGGCAAGTGTGCCGCGTCCGTGGCCGTGATTTCCGGCGCACTCGGGTACCAGTTGGACTCGTCCGGATCGGCGACGTTCACCAAGACCTCCTCGCCGTCGACCGGAGCCGTGCAGCGCATTGCGGCCGATACCTTTCTCTGGGGAATGCTCGCCACCAAGGGACCGTTCGATGACAATCCTGGTGCCTGGACCGCGCCGCTGGGGGCCGGGCTGCGTGCCGGCACCACCGGGAATCCGGCGGCTTCGAACCGCACCCTCCAGGAGGGCTTCGCGGTAGTGTCGAATATCGGCAACGATCCCGGCGCACTCACCGGACTCACCACAAGAGCGTGCGACATCGCTCTGGTGGTTTACCGGGCACAATGAACGGCGGTGGAGAGGGATTGCCTGCTTTGATTTGATGAGCTGATCCGAGAGCGACCGGCGCCTTGCCCTGTCCGTCGCCTGGTGCTACGCATTTCATGCCCCATCCCTGCGGCTCGAACACCGCCTTGATCTGCTGCAGCGAAGCAGCGTCGCGGACGCGACGTATTCTTTGCCGCCGCGCTCGAACCAGAGGAGCTGTTCCGCGAGGCTCCCCCGCCGCCCGCGAGGTCGCGGGCTCGGCCTGCTTCAACCCCTGCTCGGCCTGCCTGGAGCCGTGCCTAGCCTGCTCCTCCCCCAGCTTCGCCTGCGCTGTTCTCCCAGCGCGCCCTGCTGCTTCCCCAAGTCCTCTTGCGGCGCGAAGAGAGCCTTGACCGCGCCGCTTCGCCGCAGCCGGCGGCGATCGGCACATGATGCAGTTCTACTCCCTGCTGGGTGACCCGGCGCTCAAGCTCAAGCGCTAGGCGCTACCCCGCCAGCGCCATGAGGAGGGTGCCGGCGCAGATGAGGACGGCGCCGGCGAGGCGCCGCCGTCCCAGCGGCTCGTGCAGCCAACGCCAGCCGGCGAGCGCGGCGAAGACGACGCTGACCTCGCGGATGGCTCCCGCGTAGGCCACCGGGGCGAGGGTGTAGGCGAAGAGGACCAGCCCGTAGGCGGCGAGCGACAGGGGGCCGACGAGAAGGATGCGCGGCCAGCCGCGGCGCCACTCCGCGAGCAGCGCCGGCCGCTCGTAGCGTAGGAGGATGGCCGGGGTGACGAGGAGCGCGGTCAAGGCGAGGACGAGAGCGGTATAGGGGACGGGCGCGACGAAACGCACCGCGGCCGCGTCGATCACGGAGTAGAGGGAGATGAGCACCGCCACGGCGAGCGCGGCGGCAATGCCGGCCCAGGGACGGCCCACGGTGCCGTCGGGCTTTCTGGAGGGCGCCGCGCCGACCGCCAGGAGACCGCAGACGAGGACGATCAACCCGAGCACGCCGCCCAGGCGCAGGCGCTCGCCCAGCCACAGCACGGCCCACAGGGCGAGCAAGAGCGGCGCGGCGCCGCGGGCGAGCGGATAGGCGAGGGAGAAGTCGGCCAGGCGGTAGGCGGTGGCCAGGGCCACGAAGTACGCCGCCTCACCCAGGGCGCTGGCGAGGGCGTAGGGCCATACGCGGGCGGGCCAGGGCGCGCCTGCCGCGAGCACCGGCACGAAGACGACGGTCCCGGTCACCAGGGACCACCAGGTGAAGATCTGTTTGTCGCCTGCTTGCTTCACCAGCAGGTTCCAGCCGGCGTGCAGGGCCGCGGCGACCAGAAGGACGGCGAGCGCCGGGAGGCTCACACGAAGGACGATCCCGTGGCGACGCCTAGCGATCGCTGCGCGCGATCTCGCCGAACAGCCGGCGGATCGTCCGCGTCATCATCTCTTCGATCTCCCTCTGCGTCGGCCCGGTGGACACCGGCGGCGGAGCCACGTAGGCGTGGGCCTGGACAGGCTGCGGGGTGCCGATCAGGGCCCGGATGCGCGCCGCCGCCTCGGTCGGCGGCTGACGCGGCTGCGGGAACGCGAGGTAGAGGATTTCCTCGGGCTCCATCCCGATCGCCCGCGCGATGTCGACGATGTGCTGATATTTGAGCTCGATCATCCCCGAGAACAGCCGGCTCAGGTAGCTCGAGCTCAAGCCGAGCTTGCGCTCGACGTCCCGGTTGGTGTACCCCAGGACACGCATCGCCGTCTTCAGCATGGTCAGCATGTGCTCTGTTTCTGGGCTCATTGGTGGAAGTGTACCGGAAAAGGAAGAGCTGCGGCAAACGCGCTCGACAGTAAGGAGGAAGTGGTGTAGAAGGGCGCGTGAGGTTTTCACCGTGACTTGAATGGAGGTTCCCGCTATGCAACGGTTCAAGTGGCTTCCGGTCCTCTGTGCTCTCGGCCTCTGCGTCGCCGCCGCGCTCGCTCTGGCCGCCGAAAAACCTCTGGCTGCCAAGGCGACGCTCAAGGCGGCCGGCGAAAAGCCCTTCGGGACCGTCACGTTCACCCAGCAGGCCGACGGCGTCCGCGTGGTGGTCGACGTCGCGGGCGCGGAGCCCGGCAAGCACGGTCTCCACATCCATCAGAACGGCGAGTGCACGCCCCCCTTCAAGACCGCCGGCGATCATTTCAATCCGGACCACGCCGATCACTCCTGCCCGCCGACCGCGAGCCGGCACAGCGGCGACTTCGGCAACCTGGAGGTCGGCGCCGACGGCACGGCGCACTGGGAAGGCGTCCTGGACAAGATCAGCTTGACCGACCCGGCACACCAGATCACGGGCAAGTCGGTGATCCTCCACGCCAAGGAGGACGACTGCAAGACCCAGCGACCGGCGCCTCGGGCGACCGCATCGCCTGCGGCGTCATCGAGGCGGCGCCGCAGAAGTAGCTCAGGCCTCCGGCCGCTGGGTCGAGGCGCCGCGCCAAGCGTCGGCGCGCTCGCTGATCTCGTAAAAGAGCTTCAGCTTGATCAGACTGTACTCGAAGAGGGTGCGGTCCTTCTCGGCGGCGATCTCGTGCTTCAGCGCTTCGTAGCGGGCGCACTCGGCGGGGAAGGCGCGCATGTAGTCGCGGAAGTTGAGGGCGGTGTGGATCCAGGGGTTGGCGGCCGAGCAGAGGTGGACGACGAAGGCGACGTCGTCGCGCTCGGTGTTCCACAGCCACACCGCTTCGTGATCGCAGGGGCTGGTGCCGTAGTCCTGGTAGCCGAGGGTGCTGAGGGCGGCGAGCTGCTCCGGGGTGGCGGGTGAGCCGTGCACGGCGACCAGGAGGTCCAGGATGCTCTTGGAGGCGAGGCTGGGGATGGCGGTGCTGCCGATGTGCTGCACGTCCGCCACCAGGCCGGGACCGAGGGCGCCGGCGAGCCCGCTCGTGATGCGGGCTCTTTCGCGCTCGAAATGCGCCGGCCAGGCGGGATCGGAGGGGCGGACGGACTGGATGCGCGGCGGCAGCTCGGGCGTGCGCAGGCGCTGCCAGCGGCCGATCTTGCGCTCCAGCGGCTCACGGGTCTCGTTGCGCACGCTGGCGCGGAGATCGCGGATCGCGCGCGCGGCGCGGGCGATGCTGGCGAAGGTCGTGGGTTGCGTGGTCTCGGACATGGTCGTCATCTTCCTGTCGGTCCCGTCGTCAGGCATCGCGGGTCCAGTGGGTGAGATCGCGGCCGATGAGGGCGGCGAGGGCCTCGACGTCGGACGCCAGCTCGCGGCGCAGGCGCTCCTTGAGCTCCGGCGGATAGGGACGGTGCTCGGCGATGGTGTGGCGGCGGCCGGTGCCGCGCATCTGGGCGAGGACCTCCGGCGGCACGCGGCGGAGCTGCTTGAGCGCCTGGTTGCGCACTGCCAGGGTGCCCTTCGCAAGGTCGTATTCGGGGACGAAGGTCGGATCGACCTCCAGGAACTCCAGGGTCTCGCGGTACACCTCGGGGGTGCGGCGGGAGAAGTCCTCGAAGAGGATCACCTTGATGCGGCCGGCGCCGAACGTGCGGAGCCAGCGCGCGACTTTCTCGCTGTAGCGGCCCACGTCCGGATACTGGAGCCCTTCGGGAAAGTAGGTGGTGGCCGGGATGCGCTTCCCGGCCCGGCGGTCGGCGGCGGCGTCCACGGCCGCGGTGAAGTCGGTGAGGTCCTCGTTGCCGGTGCGCAGATAGAGCGACCACAGGGAGTACAGCATGTCCACCGGGTTGCGCAGCATGAGGATGATCCGCGCGCCGGGGGAAAAGGCGGCGATCTCCCGCGGCGCCGCCGGCGAGATCAGGTACCAGACGGAGGCCTCGCCGCGGCGCTTCTCGTCCCGGGCGTCGGCGAAGAGGTCGAGGTAGGCCTTTTCGTCGTGGATCCCCTGCGGCGGCTTCGTCAGGTCACGGGCGAAGAAGTGCGGTTCCTTGAGGGGTGAGACGTAGATCTCCGGATGCTGCTTCAGATAGAGGTACAGCGACGTCGTGCCGCAGCGCGCTGCGCCGGCGATGAAGAAGTCCGGTCTGGGCTGGCCGTTCACCATGGCAGCTCCTGCCGATCCTTGAAGAACTTTCCGCGCGGTCCGTCGTCGGGAAGGGTGGCCAGCCAGACGGCCCCCTCCGCCCCTTCGACGGTGGAGCGCACGGCGCGGATGAAGCCCAGGCGCGTGCGCACCCAGCCGGGGGTCACGGCATTGACCAGGACGTTGGTGTCTTTGAGCTCGTCGGCCAGGATCACGGTGAGGGCGTTCAGCAGGGTCTTGGACATGCGGTAGCTCGGGCCTCCCTTCCCCAGCTTGGCGAACGAGCCGCGGGCGCTCGTGACGTTCACGATGCGGCCGTAGCCGTTCCGCTGCATGAGCGGGATCGCCGCCTGGCAAAGCCGCAGCGCGCCGAAGAAGTTGGTGTCGAACGTGCGCTGGACGACCCCAGGGTCGACGTCGAGCACCGACAGCTTGTGGTCGAGAGCGATCGCCGCGTTGTTCACCAGGACGTCCAGG
>Ga0075436_100001876_pt1 | contig 14443 bp, 11 predicted proteins | sample RhiMethybrSRZTD5_FD_75303 | JGI IMG/M metagenome (GOLD analysis project Ga0075436, IMG submission 75303) | Populus rhizosphere microbial communities from Tennessee, USA - Rhizosphere MetaG P. TD hybrid SRZTD5 | ecosystem: Host-associated > Plants > Roots > Rhizosphere > Soil | place: USA...
ATGCCTTATTGTCACGAATTCATTTGACGTTCACGCGGATGCCGACGCCGGCTCGAACGAGTTGACTGCCGACGCCGATCTGAACGAGCGCGGCGCTGCGCGGAGCATAGTAGTAGCGCATGGTGATCAGGAAGGACATGCGCGGGTTGACGCGGCGAATCGCGTCGACGCCGGCGGTGAATGCGAGATGCTCAGGATGAGGATCGTCGAGCGGGACATCGTCGAGCGTCGGCGTGCCGAACAGCAGGCTGGGGCCTGCCAGTAGTTGAAGTGCTCCGGACGGCGTCGTGACACCGCCGAGCGCAGACAGCGCCGTATTAGTGAGTCGTCCGTCCGCAACGCCGCCTACGAGGCGGCCACGTTGATGCGCCGACACCGTCGCCGTACTCACCTCGAAGGTCGCTGTCACTCTCCGGGCGAGCATTGCATTGACGCCCGCAGCGACGCCGGCGCCGACGCCTCCGAGACCCTTGTCGAGGTATGGACCACCCGGACCGACATAGGTGTCGTCGATCGATTGAACAGCCGCCAGTCCGGCAACGGACAGCGACATGCGCCGCTCGTCCGCTGGTGACGCCGTCTGTTGCGCGCCGACTGATGCGCCCAGACACGACATGCCGATGAAAACGCACGAGCAGCGAATCAACCAACGGGCGCGAGGCACGCTCAGCGCTGGCCGCATCATACTGACGCTCCTGTTTATCAATAATTCACGGCCGTCAATTATCCTTCCCAGCGGAGACAGCTGCCGACGTCGGATGAGTAACTACGCCGTTTGTGCAAAACGCGCGACCTCCTCCGGCGAAGTGTCGATCCAAGGCGTTCTCGATCGACAATACAGCGCGCGGGGCGGGGACTGCGACGCGCAAGGAGCGGCTGATGAGCGGCGTACGTGTATTGGTCGGCACGCGGAAAGGCGCATTCCTCCTGACGGCCGACGGCAAGCGGGACAAATGGGATGTCAGCGGGCCGCATTTCGGCGGCTGGGAGATTTACCACGTGAAGGGATCGCCTGCGGATCCCAATCGGCTCTACGCGTCGCAGAGCTCGTCGTGGTTCGGGCAGGTGATTGAGCGCTCGAACGACGGCGGCAAGACCTGGGAGCCGGTCGGTAACCAGTTCCCATACGAGGGCGTGCCCGGAACGCATCAGTGGTACGACGGCACGCCGCACCCGTGGGAGTTCGCGCGCGTCTGGCATCTCGAGCCGTCACGGACCGATCCCGATACGGTTTACGCGGGCGTTCAGGACGCCGCGTTGTTTCGCACGACGGACGGCGGCAAGAGCTGGCAGGAACTGGCGGGTCTCCGCTGTCACACGACCGGATCATCGTGGCAGCCGGGCGCCGGCGGCCTCTGCCTGCACACCATCCTGCTCGATCCGGCGAATCCCAACCGCATCTTCGTCGCCATCTCCGCCGCGGGCGCATTCCGCAGCGACGACGGCGGCAAGACGTGGAAGCCGATCAATCGCGGGCTGAAGTCGGAGGGCATTCCGAAACCGGACGCGGAGGTCGGTCACTGCGTGCATCGCATCGCCATGCACCGATCGCGTCCGGGGGTACTCTTCATGCAGAAGCACTGGGACGTGATGCGGAGCGACGACGCGGGCGATTCGTGGACCGAGGTGAGCGGTAATCTGCCGACCGACTTCGGTTTTCCGATCGACGTGCATGCGCATGAGCCGGAGACGGTGTACGTCGTTCCGATCAAGAGCGACTCGGAGCACTATCCGCCCGACGGCAAACTGCGCGTCTACCGCAGCCGATCGGGCGGCAACGACTGGGAGGCGCTCACGAACGGCCTGCCGCAGCGCGACTGCTTCGTCAACGTCCTGCGCGACGCGATGGCCGTCGACACACTCGACGAGTGCGGCATTTACTTCGGCACGACGGGCGGACAGGTGTACGCGTCAGCCGACGCGGGAAACACGTGGAAGCCGATCGTTCGCGATCTCCCGCCAGTGTTGTCTGTGGAGGTCCAAACATTCCAATGATCCGAGTGGTCCTTCCGGCACACCTTCGAACGCTGGCGCGCGTGGACGATGAAGTGCGGGTCGCCGTCGCGGGGCGCGTGACGCAGCGATCGGTGCTCGATGCGCTCGAGGCGTCGTATCCGGTGCTGCGCGGCACGATTCGCGATGGCGTGACGCTGCAGCGCCGCCCGTATCTGCGCTTCTTCGCATGCGAAGAAGATCTGTCACACGAGGCCCCAGACGCGCCGCTGCCTGAACCCGTCGTCCGCGGCGTCGAGCCTTTCCTCGTCGTAGGAGCAATGGCCGGCGGATGACACAAAGGACACGAAGGATACAAAGGACACGAAGGGAAATGCGTTTTATTCCGAACGCAGGGTCACAGACGGATCGATTCGCGCGGCTCGCCATGCGGGGAGCCAGCACGCAATCGCCGACACGGCCGCGAGCACGACGACGACCGCGATGTAGGTGAGCGGATCGAGCCGTGACACGCCGAACAGCAGCGTGACGAGCGCGCGGCTCGCGGCCACGGCGCCGGTCAGTCCGATCGCGACGCCCACTCCCGTAAGGATCATTCCCTGACGCACGACGAGGGCGATGATGTCGCCGCGCGATGCGCCGAGCGCCGATCGGACGCCGATTTCGCGCGTCCGCTCGGCGACGCTGCCCGACAGGACGCCGTAGATCCCGACGGCGGCGAGCGACAGCGCCGCAAGCGCGAATGCTTCGAAGAGCGTCAGCGCGAACCGCCGCTCGACCGCCGACTTTGCGAGCAGTTCGTCCATCGTCGCGACGCGGACGATCGGCTGGTCCTTGTCCAGCGACCAGATCGCACGCCGGATCTCCGGCACGAGCGCCGCGGGATCGCGCGGCGATCGGACGACCAGCGACATCAGCTTGTCGCCCCAGTGCCACTGCCGCGGCGTGATGTAAATCGCATCCTGCTGAATGAGCGCGATCGACGCCTGCTTCACGTCGCCGACGATCCCCACGATCGTGTACCACTGGCCGTCGTCCGGCCCGAAGCGCAGCCGCTGGCCGACCGCATCGCCGCCGGGAAATCGTCGCTTCGCGAACGACTCGTTGACGAGCGCCGCCCGCGGCGCGCCGGCGACGTCGTGCGCGGCGAGCAGCCGCCCGCGGCGCAGCGGGATGCGCATGACTTCGAAGTAGTCCGGCGTCACCGCATATCGGAGCGCAGCGCCGTCTTCCGGAGCGAGCCCCGCGAGCACGCCGCGATCGGCGTCGCGCTCGAAGTGCACGCCGTAGACATCGATGTCGCCGCTCAACGGCAGCAGGCTGGTGAACGCCGCAGCCGAGACGCCAGGTACGCGGTTCACCGCCTCGAGCGCGTCGTCGAAGAACCGGTACCTCGCGCTGTCGGCGTCGAAGCGTACGCCGGATTCCTGCACCTGCATGGTGACGAGCTGCGAGGCATCGAATCCGACGTCCACCGCGAACACGCGCTGGAGACTCCGCAGCAGCAATCCGGCGCTGACCAGAAGCACGAGCGCAAGAGCGACTTCGGCGACAACGAGCGCAGCGCGAGTCCCGCGGTGATCTCCCGACGAACCACGCGAGCTGTCCTCCAGTCCGGCGCGAAGATCCGTGCGCGACGCATGCAGCGCCGGCATCATGCCGACGAGCAACCCGATCGCGGTCGTGACGGCGAGCGTCACGATGAACACGACGCGGTCGACGCCGATGGCGCCGAGCCGCGGCAGGTCCGGTGGGCTCAATGCGACGAGCGCGCGCACACCCAGCTGCGCGAGCCCGATCCCCATCGCTCCGCCCACCACAGCGAGCAGCAGGCTTTCGGTAAGGAGTTGCCGGATCATGCGGCCCCGGCCTGCGCCGAGCGCCGCGCGCATCGCAAATTCGCCGCGCCGCCGCGCACCGCGAGCCAGCAGCAGGTTCGTGACGTTCACGCACGCGATCGTCAAGACGAGCAGCACCGCGCCGAACACGGCGAGGAGCGCGGGCTTCACGGCGTTGGTGACTTCGTCCTGTAGCGATCTCACGATGAAGCCGGAGTCGAGCGACGCCCAGGGCACGCGTGCAAATTCCGGAAGACGCGTGTGCGCGATTCGATCGAGCTCGCCGGCGGCCTGAGCGCGCGTGACATCGTCGCGCAGCCGGCCGACCATGCGCAGATGATGACCCCACTCGCGGCTGTCAGGCGTGAACGAGACGGCGTACTGAAGCGGCGCCCACAGTTCTGCCGACGGCGCGAGGACGTTCTCGAACGCCGCGGGCATGACGCCGACGACGGTGAACGCGTGATCGTCGAGCCGAACCTGGCGTCCGACGATCGAATTGTCGGCGGCGAATCGACGGCGCCACAGATTCTCGCTGAGGATCACGACGTTCGGGCCGTGTTCCCGATCCTCCGCTTCGAGGAATTCGCGCCCGAGCGCCGGCATGACGCCGAGCGCACGAAAGTACTTCGCGCCGACACGCTGCCCTTCGAGCCGCTCGGGTTCGGCGGAACCGGTGAGCGTGGGCTGCCACGGTTTCATGACGGCGAGCGCATCGAACGATCGAGCGCGTGCGGAGACCTCGCGATACGTCCCGAAGGTGACGTCGAGATTCGAGCCGTTCACCCCGAAGTCCGAGATCATCATGATCCGGCTCGCGCGCGGATAGGGGAGCGGCTCGAACAGAATGGGATTGATTGCGCTGAAGATCGCAGTGCTCGCACCGATGCCGAGCGCGAGCGTGACGATGCAGACGAGAGCGAAGCCAGGAGCGCTGCGGAGGCGGCGCAGTCCGTATCGCACGTCGCCGGCGAACGACGAGATCACGTTCTCCCAGCCGTACTCGCGGACCTGTTCGCGAACGAACGCGGCGTTCCCGAACTCCACGGCCGCTGCGCGGCGGGCTTCCTCGCGCGACAGCCCCTGCGCGACGAGCGCCGCCGTCGCCTCGTCGAGGAAGTGCTCCACTTCGTCGGCGACGTCGCGCTCGACAGCCGGGCGATCGACCAGCGCGCGCAGTCCGCGCGTCAGCTGGCGCCACAACGACATGGTGCTACCCCTCGGCCTTCAACAGCCGCGCGATGGCGGAGGCGCGGCGCGTCCACTCGGCGGTCTCGACCGCCAGCTGCTTTCTGCCGGCGCGCGTCAACGTATAGAACCGCGCGCGCCTCGAGTTCTCGGTCTGCCGCCATTCGCCGTCCACCCAGCCGGCGCGTTCCAGCCGCTGCAGCGCCACCAGCAGCGAGCCGGGATTCACCTTGAACACGCCGCGGGACACCTGCTCGACGCGGCGCGCGATGCCGAAGCCGTGCATTGGCTCGAGGCTGAGCGTCTTCAGAATGAGCATGTCGAGCGTGCCCTGGATGACGTCCGTCGTCTGGTCCACAGCGCCAGTGTAGTCGGCTTCCTCTTGATGGTCAAGATGTGGTGGCCGGCGCCTCTACTTCCGGCGGGGAGTTGATCTGGCATACCGCTCGTCCTGAGCATGTCGACCAGCCTTCGCGCTTCGCGCTACGGCGGTCCGCCGTAGCTTCAGCGAAGGCGGAAGGACGAGCGCCGGGCTCGTGGTTCGACAAGCTCACCACGAGCGAGTGCTGCGTCAACGCAACAGCCGTCCGGGCTTAGACTCGCCGCTTGGCCAGCGCGGCGACGGACGCCATCAGCTCGGCGGGGTCGATCGGTTTGGCGAGGTGGAGCTGGAAACCTTTGCGCAGCGCCGTCGCGCGGTCTTCGGACCTCGCGTAGGCCGTGAGCGCGGCGGCGGGGATGTCGCGGAGCGCTGGATTCGCGTGGTTGCGCACCTGCGTGATGAGCGCGAAGCCGTCCATCCGCGGCATCCCGAGATCCGCGACGATGACGTCCGGGCGTGCGTCCTGCAGCAGATCGAGTGCGTCCTGGGCCGAATCGGCGACGACGATGTCGGCGCCGGTCACCTCGAGGATCTCGCGCACCATCGTGAGCGCGTCGCGGTCGTCATCCACGGCGAGCACGCGAACGCCGCGCAGGTCCGGCACGGCGATCGACGCGTGCGTCCGCGCCACATGCGGCGTGGTGACCTCCGGCTGACGCGCCGGCTGCGGAACCATCAGCGGCAGCCTGACGCGGAACGTCGCGCCCGTTCCCTCGCCTGCGCTCGAGACGTCGACCGCCCCGCCGTGCAGTTCGATGAGCTGCCGGGTAATCGCGAGCCCGAGTCCAAGCCCGCCGCGCTCGCGCGTCATGCCGGCGTCGGCCTGGCGGAAGCGCTCGAAGATATGCGGCAGAAACTCCGGCTTGATTCCAATTCCCGTGTCGGTCACCAGCACTTCCGCCTGCGTATCGGTGTGCGTCACTCGCACGTGCACGCGCCCGCCGCGGCCGGTGAACTTCACCGCATTCGACATCAGGTTCCAGACCACCTGCTGCAGCCGTTCCGGATCGCCTGACACTTCGGCCTCCGGGTCGAACTCGGTCTCGATGCGAATGGCCTTCGCGTCGGCCGCAGGGACGACGCCTTCGATCGCGTGCCGAACGACGTCGGCAAGGTCGACCCTCTGCACGTTGAGCCGCATCTTCCCCGAGATGATCCGCGACACATCGAGCACGTCCTCGACGATCTGCGTGAGCGACGTCGCATTGCGTTCGATCGTGTCCAGCGCCTTCAGCTGTTTATCGCCGCCGACGATGCCCGACTTGATCATCCGCGCGTAGCCGAGAATCGCGTTCAGCGGCGTCCGCAGCTCGTGCGACAGCGTCGCGAGGAATTCGTCCTTCAGCCGGCTCGCTTCCTGAACGCCCGCGTACAGGCGTGCATTGTCGAGCGCCACCGACGCCCACGCTGCGATGCCGATGACGAGTCGTTCGTGGCGATCCGAAAACGTTCCCGGGTCCGAGTGCCCGAAGAACAACCCGCCGACCACGTCGCCGGCACGCGTCTTCACCGGAACCGCCAGGTAGCTTCGCACCGGCACGTTGCCCGCCGGCATTCCCAGATACGGCGGATGATCCCGGTAGCGCGGGTCGGCGGTGATGTCGTCGCTCCGCAGCACCTCGGTGTTCCGCGGCATCGTGACGCTGGAAAACGCTTCGCGCGGCACGCCGGAGATCGAGTAGAGCGTCGACCGTTCGCCCTGCTCGTCATAAACGTTGTAGAAGAACGCACCGAACTCGGCGTGCGTGCCTTTCGTCGCCGCGTCGACGACCGCCTGAACGATGTCGTTCCGATCGAGCGCCGAGGCGACGACGGCGCCCACCTCGTTCAGCCGCTCGGTAATCGCGGCGTTCTCCGCGACGATCGCGAGAAGCCGCGTGCGCTCGGCTTCCGCGCGCTTCCGCTCGGAGATGTCGCGCGCGATCTTCGAGGCGCCGACAATGGTGCCGCCTGCGTCGCGGATGGGAGAGACCGTCAGCGAAACCGGCAGCAGCGATCCGTCCTTGCACTGGCGCATGGTCTCGAAATGGTCGACCTTGTCGCCGCGTCGGATTCGCGCGAGGACCTCGTCCTCTTCCTGCTGCCGATCGGCGGGAATGATGGTGCGGATCGATTCGCCGATCATTTCCGCCGCCGTGTACCCAAACATTCGTTCCGCCGCGTTGTTCCACGACGTGACGATGCCGTTCAGATCCTTGGAAACGATGGCGTCGTCGCTCGATTCGACAATAGCCGCGAGCCGGCGGGCGGCGCGGTCGGCGCGCGCCTCAGCCGCCAGGTCTTCGGGTCGACGGTCGCGGGGGATTGTGGCCATTTGCAACTATGTCGATTTTATCAACGTGGGCGCCGGCTCTTTGCACACATGCGCGTCCAAGCTCGGCCATCGATTGCGATTGTGATGCGCGAACCCGACCTGTACATTGGAACAGATTGGAGAGGACCGTGACACGCAAGCAGATCGTCGCAGGCCCGGGACACTTTCACGCGGTTCGTTTTTATAAGGACGCCGCGGGACTCAGCCGAATCGTCGCGGACTTTCTCGCCGAGGGACTCGCCGTCGATCAGCCAGCCGTAGTCATCGCTACACCCAAACATCGTGAGGCCATCCGGACCGCGCTCGCCGAGCGTTCGTTCGACGTCGCCACGCTGGAGAAAGACGCGAAACTCTATCTGATCGACGCGCAAGCCATGCTCGACGAGTTCATGGTCGACGACATGCCAGACGCCGAGCGATTCCAGAACGCCATCACACCGATCATGGAGCGTGCGTGCGGCGGGTGGAAGGAGTGCGTCGTGCGCGCGTACGGTGAGATGGTCGACGTCTTGTGGAAAGGCGGTCACACGGTCGCCGCGACGAAGCTCGAGACGCTCTGGAACATGCTCGCGAACACGAACAGATTCTCGCTGCTGTGCGGCTACGCGATGGGGAACTTCTACAAAGAGGCCGCGGTCGACGAGATCTGCAGCCACCACTCGCACGTCGTCTCGTCGAGCGGCGAGGTCACCGCAATGAATTGAATTTGGAATTTGGAATTTGGAATTTGGAATGCGTACGCATTCCGGATTCCTTACTCTCCGATCCGCGGTCCCACCTCGATAGTGCCGTTCTCTTCGCGTACCTGAAACACCGGCTGCGGGTGTGACGAGGGTCCGTTCACCACGTGGCCGTCGTCGAGCGCGAACTCCGAGCCGTGCCACGGGCAGACGATCGTTCCTTCCTTCAGCGTGCCTTCCGAGAGTGGACCTCCGAGATGCGCGCAGTGCTCGGCGAGCGCGCACACGCGTCCGTGCTGGCGCGCCACCACCACGGCGGTGTTCGCGACGTCGACCCTCTTCTTCTGGTTCTCAGGAAGTTCGCTGCTCGCCAGCGCGCGCGTGAAGCGCTCCGGCTGATTCTCGTCGGCGTGCGTCACGCCGATGCGATCGCGATACACGAGGCCGCCGCCGAGATACGCGGCCGTCGACGCGACGACAAGGCCGGCGAGGCTGCACGCGCGTCCCGCCTCGCGGGAGTGATTGCGGCGCAGCGCGAGCGAGGTCGCATACAGCGTGGTGGCCGCGATGTTCAGCAGACCGTGCGTCAAGCCAAGGCGCTTCGCTGCGGTATTGGTCTCGCTCCAGTCGGTGAGCCCGGTCACCGCGGCGCCGAGCGCGCCAACGAGGCCGAAGCCGATCGCAAGGTCCGCAGCGCGGCCGTACCCGGCGTCGCCCGTCGTCTGCTCCGCAGCGTCAAGCACGACCGATGTGGCCCACGCGCCAATCGGAATGTCGGTCAGGACGGGATGCAGTGGATGCCCGAGCCACGTGCCGTGCGCAAAGTTCTTCAGCCGTTGTCCCGCTTCTCCCGCGCTGCTGTATGCGCCGTGGACGAGCGTCGTCAACGGCTCGGCCACCGGATCGAGCCACTGCTGTTGTTCGAGGGCCTCAATCGACACTTGCGCCATTAGTTCGCTCCTCATCTACGAATCGGTCGTGCGCGTACTCAACGTCTGTGCCACTATGGGAGCGTAGCTGATGTTATGGCGCTTCCGAATACTTACCAGATTCTGCAGGCGGTGATCGAAGCCACCCCTGACGCGATCTTCGTGAAGGATCTGGAAGGGCGCTACGTTCTCGTCAACGAAGCCGCCGCCCGGTTCCTCGGCAAGTCGCCGGACGAAATCATCGGCAAGAACGACCTCGAACTCTATCCCGAAGAGGACGCACGGCAGTTCATCGAGGACGACCGCAAGGTCCTCGCCAACGGTCAGCCGCACGCGTTCGAAGGGGTCGCGCACGGACTCGCGGGCAACCAGGCGTACCACGTCACCAAAGGCGTGTACCGGGACAAAGACGGGAACATTCAGGGGACGTTCGGGATCTCGCACGACATCACCGAGCTCAGGCACGCGCAGCAGACGCTCGAGCAGACGCGCGAGGCACTGTTCAGGTCGCAGAAGATGGAAGCCGTCGGACAGCTGACCGGCGGCATCGCGCACGACTTCAACAACATCCTCGCGATCATTCTGGGCAACGTCGAACTGCTGCGGGCGCATCTGCAGAAGGATCCGTACGCCGACGACATCATCGAGGCGCTGCTGCGCGCCACGATGCACGGCCGCGATCTGACGTCGCACCTCCTCGCGTTCTCGCGCCGCCGTCTCCTGAACCCGCAGGCGGTCGACGTCAACGCGCTCGTGGCGAGCATCGTGCGCCTGCTCGCGCGCACGCTCGGCGCGACGATTCGCGTCGACACCGAAACAGCCGATGATGCGGGCGTGGCGTTCGTCGATCCTGTGGCGCTCGAAGCGTCGGTGCTGAACGTGGCGTTGAACGCGCGCGACGCGATGCCGAACGGCGGCTCGCTGACGATTCGTACGGGTCGCGTGGCGATCCCCGATCCGCCGGACGTCGACAGAGATCTCAAGCCAGCGACCTACGTGACCCTCGCGCTCCACGACACCGGATCCGGCATGTCGGCCGACATCGCCGCGCGTGCGTTCGAGCCGTTCTTCACCACGAAAGCAGGCGGGCGCGGCACCGGCCTCGGGTTGAGCATGGTGTACGGCTTCGCGAGGCAGTCGGGCGGAACGGCGACGATCAGCTCACAGCCCGGACGCGGAACGACCGTGACGATGTACTTGCCGACAGCCGGCGCGGAAACCGCGGCGATCGACGTCCCTGCGCGTCCCGTCGAAACGCGCGCGGCGGCGCGGACGATTCTCGTCGTCGAAGACGAGGTCGACGTGCGCAACGTCGTGCGCCGTCAGCTCGAAAGCCTCGGTCACCGCTCGCTGACGGCGGGGAGCGCGAGTGAGGCCATGCTCAGCGTTCAGGACATCGAGGCGCCCGACGTCCTGCTGATCGATGTCGTGCTTGCGGAAGGGATGACTGGAATCGAGCTCGCGGCGGCCGCGCGCGTGCTGCGCCCGAACCTGCCCGTGATCTTCATGTCGGGTTACACGGCGGTGCCGGAGGCGCAGCAGCGGATGCGCGATTTCGGCGCGCCGCTGCTGGCCAAGCCGTTCACGACGCCGCAGCTCGAACGCGCGGTGAACGAGGTGTGCGCCGTCACCGAAAGTTAGTGTCCCGAGTTACTTCGGCGTCTTCTTCTCCGCGTCTTCCTTCTCTTTCGCCCGCGCGCCGCGAAGCATGTTCTCGAGCGAGTAGTTGCCCTCGTGGCATGCGTATTCGTACAGCTTCTCGTCGGTCGCCACCCACGGGTACTCGCCCGTCCACGGCCGCTCCCACGTCGTCGGATCCTCGACGGTGAAGCGATACAGCAGCGTCTTCGCATCCACACGCGTGAAGCGCTCGACGATGTGCAGGTTCTCGCTCGCGCCCTGGAACTCCGTCTTCGACGTGAAGTTCGTCGTGTCGACAACGAGCGTGTCGCCTTCCCAGTGGCCGACCGAGTCGCCGTTCCACCGGCGAATCGTCTTCGGCAGGTGCTCGCCGCCGATGCGGATGACGCGCGCGTCGTGCACCATCTCGTTCAGGATCATCACGGTCGTCGGCGTCTGAGCGATCTGTTTGAGGTTGTTGTAGAAATAGTTCGGCAGCGTCGGCGGTCCCGACGTGGAGTTGAAGCCGAGGAGACACCGCTCCGCGAGCGGACGCAGTTCAACATCGTCAAACGCGCCGGCGGGTCCCTGGCCCGATGCGCTCTCGCTGGCGTCGGGGCTCACTGTGCGGCGGCGCAGCGCCGCGTTGCGCTCCTTGGCATCGGCCTTCATCGGCGGAATCTTGCCGTCGGGCGGATCGACGACGATCGAGCTCCGCTTCTCGCCGTTGACCGTGATGATCTTCGTGCCGCCGGCAAGCCAGAAGTTGTTGTAGCCGCCGACCACGCCGCCGCCGAACTTCTCGAGGAACTCGAGGTAGGACTTCGGCTGCGTGTTTTCGCCGCCGACGGGCGGCGCGCCTCGATTCGGATCGAGCGGCGCGTCGTTCTTCACCTGCCGCTGCGCCTCGTACTGCTCCATCGCCGCCGCTTCTTCTTTCGTGAGCACGAGCTTGGTGACGCCCGGCGGTCGTTCGACCGGCGTCATCGTCGCGACGTCGTAGTTGCCCTGCAGGTTCGGATGTCCGTCGGGCATTCGCGGCGGGGTGTACGGTTTCGCCGCGGACGTGGCAGCCTGCGCGGCCAAAGGCACAAAGGACACGAAGGGCACAAAGGACACCAAGCAAGTGGTTGCGGCGGCGGCCGCAAGCGATCCGACGGAGACGGCGATTCGCGGGCGCATAAAAGAGAACTCCGTTCGTGAACGGTTGAGCGGATGCGGAGAGAGATTCTAACTCTTTATCACGGGTAGAGCAGCGTGACCGACCAATCGCCGCCGCTCCTGTCGAATCGCTGGCGATCGTGGAGCCGCGCCGGGTCGCGCGTCCAGAACTCGTACGCAGACGGAACCACACGAAATCCGGACCAGAACGGGGGCCGCGGGACCGCGCCGTTTCCGAATCGCGCGCGCGCATCGACGACGCGCTGATCGAGCGACGCGCGGGAGTCGAGCACCGCACTCTGCTCCGACGCCCACGCGCCGATCTGATATTCGCGCGGACGGCTCTCGAAGTACGCGTCGGCCTCGGCGTCCGGCACACGCTCGACGCGTCCCTCGATGCGCACCTGTTTGTCGGGCGGCCAGTAGAAACACAGTGAGGCGCGCGGGTTCGCGGCGAGCGCCTGTGCCTTGCGGCTGTGAAGGTTCGTGTAGAACACGAACCCGCGCTCGTCGAACGCTTTCAGCAGGACGAAGCGCCCGGACGGACGTCCGTCCGCGTCGACCGTCGAGAGGACCATCGCGTCGGGTTCAGCGCAGGTCTCGGCTGCGCGCGCGAAGAGCGTCTTGAAGATGTCGAGCGGGTTGTCGGCCACGTGCGTCACAGCATCGTAGCGCGAACGCGCGGGACTTGGAGCGCGGGCCCTTGACCTGTCGCGCGAGCCTTTCGGGCGAGCGACTCAGCGAGAAGTTCGATCGTCGGGGATGGAGACCCACACCTGACCGTTGTCTTCACAACGGATGGTGAGATGTCCGCCTTCGGCCGCGCGCGGAATCGTCAGGCGGAAGGTGACGCTGGTACCTTCTGCGGTGATGTCCGGCATCGGGCCGGGTCGGAGATCGAGGGATTTGCGGGCAGCCATCCGCAGGCTGGTAATGCAAACCGATGACCACGCGGCGCCTGCTGATATTCGGCCCAAAACGCGCGCAACCGCGTCGCACCGCCCACGAAAGTCTGCCTGCGGCGTGATTTCCGCCACAAAATGTTCGGCGCGGAGTGAACCTCTCACGCGTCGATTACTCGACGCGCTGCAGTACCAGCAGGGACAATCCGATCCGTTGGAGTTCGGTGCCGGCTGCGACCGGATCGCCGGCGGTCTTCCCATCGTCTGCGGTGTCGAGCACCGGCTGCCAGCGCGAGCCCCACGGCGCGCCGGGCAGCTTGAACGCGACCGTGTCGACGTGCGCGTTGAACAACAACAGAAAGCTCGCGTCGGTGACGCGCCGGCCGCGCTCGTCCGGCGCGAGGCCCTCGCCGTTCAGGAACATCGCGAAGCTCTTCGCGAACCACTCGTTCCAATCGGCGTCCGACATTTCGGAGCCCTCCGGTTTGAACCAGCCGATGTCGGTGGCGCCCTTGCCGCGAATCGGCCGGCCCTTGAACCAGCGCCGGCGCCGGAACGACGGATGCTCCTTTCGGAACGCAATCACGCGCCGCGTGAACTCGACCAGGTTCCTGTCGGCGTGCTCCCAGTCGAACCAGGAGATTTCGTTGTCCTGACAGTACGCGTTGTTGTTGCCCTGCTGCGTACGTCCGAGCTCATCGCCGCCGATGATCATCGGCACGCCCTGCGATACGAGCAGCGTCGTCAGGAAGTTGCGCTGCTGTCGCGAGCGCTTTGCGTTCACCTCGGGATCGTCGGTCGGTCCTTCGGCGCCGAGGTTCCACGATCGGTTGTTGCTCTCGCCGTCCTGATTGTTCTCGCCGTTCGCCTCGTTGTGCTTCTCGTTGTACGAGACGAGGTCCCGGAGGGTGAAGCCGTCGTGCGCCGTCACGAAATTGATGCTCGCGTACGGTTTCCTGCCGTCGTCCTGATACAGATCGGAGCTGCCGGTGAGCCGCGCCGCGCACTCGCCGAGCGTCTCCTCCTGGCTGCGCCAGTAGTCGCGCGTCGCGTCGCGATACTTGCCGTTCCACTCGCACCAGAGCACGGGAAAGTTTCCGACCTGATAACCGCCCGCGCCGACGTCCCATGGTTCCGCAATCAGCTTCAGACGATTGAGGACCGGATCCTGATGGATGATGTCGAAGAACGCCGAGAGGCGATCGACGTCGTGCAGCTCGCGCGCGAGTGTCGCCGCAAGATCGAAGCGGAAGCCGTCGACGTGCATCTCGGTCACCCAATACCGCAAGCTGTCCATGATGAGCTGCAACACGTGCGGGTGCCGCATGTTCAACGTGTTACCGGTTCCCGTGTAGTCGACGTAGTAACGGCGATTCTCGGCCGACACTCGGTAATAGGCGGTGTTGTCGATACCCTTGAACGACAACATCGGGCCGAGATGGTTGCCTTCGGCGGTGTGGTTGTAGACGACGTCGA
>Ga0075436_100001879_pt1 | contig 14430 bp, 16 predicted proteins | sample RhiMethybrSRZTD5_FD_75303 | JGI IMG/M metagenome (GOLD analysis project Ga0075436, IMG submission 75303) | Populus rhizosphere microbial communities from Tennessee, USA - Rhizosphere MetaG P. TD hybrid SRZTD5 | ecosystem: Host-associated > Plants > Roots > Rhizosphere > Soil | place: USA...
GGGTCGCCGCGCGCGCGCCAAAGCGCAACGAGGGGGATGACGATCCACGGCGTTGCGGCGACGAGCGCAAACGTCAACACTGGGGCGCGGCGAACGTGTCACGCTTGGGCTTCGTCACCAGGCGAAAGGTAGCGGCCGTTTTTGCGGCGGGGGAAGGCCGCTCGCTAACTTGCTTGGGTGGTTCGGCGTGTCGCGCGGAACAAGAGTCAACCATACGATGCTATTGAGACAGCGGAGCGAGATGGCGGAGCACGCGCAAGATTCGGGAAAGGGATTTCGAGAGGTGGCGGCGTCGGACGTGATCGAGATGAAAAAACGCGGCGACGACGTCACGTTCGTCGACGTGCGCGATCAGCACGAATGGAACCTGTTCCGCATCGGAGGGGCAGTGCACATTCCCCTGGCCCAGGTGCGCGACGAGGCGCCGCGTCGACTCCAGCCGAACCGCACGGTGCTGCTGTACTGCGCCCGCGGCGGCCGGGCGGCAACCGCCGCGGCGACGCTCGCCGAGCTCGGTTTCGCTGACGTTCTGTCGCTCGAGGGCGGGCTCATGGCGTGGGTGAACGCGGGCGGGGCGCTGGAGGAGTAACGCCGGGTGTCGCCGGGCGCCGGCTTTCCGTTAGGCAGCGACGACGCTGGTGAGTTGGGCCCCGTCATGGCCCGCCCCATCGTCGCTCGACTGGTCGAACGACTTCGCCTGCGCTCGGCGCGGAGCATCGACGTGGGTGCCGGCGGCCGGCGAGCGGCGGTAGCGCTGGTGCTCAGGGCGCGCACATTCGAGGCGGTGGAGCTGCTCATGATCAAGCGCGCCACGTACGCGGGCGATCCGTGGAGCGGACACTTCGCGCTGCCGGGAGGACGACAGGAGCCGGGTGAAACGATCGAGCAAACGGCTGTTCGCGAGACGCGCGAGGAGACGGGCCTCGACCTCTCGCGCAGCGACTCGATCCTCGGTCGCCTGGATGATGTGCAGCCACGCACGGTCGCGCTGCCGCGGCTCGTGATCACGCCGTTCGTCGGCGTCGTGGCCGGTGACGGATCGCTGACGCTCAGTGATGAAGTTGCTGACGCGTTCTGGATCTCAGTGGACGCGTTGCGGGCGCCGGACGCGACCCGCGAGGTGGTGCTCGAGCTGACAGGCGGTCCTCGGCGCGTGCCGACGTTTCAGCACGACGGGCGCACGATCTGGGGCCTAACGGAGCGCATTCTTCGGCAGTTTATGGCGCTCACATCGACCGAGTGAACCGGCCATGTACACGCGCATTCTGGTGCCGCTCGAGAACTCGCCGTACGACGAGGCGATCCTGGATCACGTCCGCAATCTCGCGCGCCTCTGCCACGCGACCATCATCCTCATCCACGTGGCGGACGGGTGGGCCGCACGCAACCTGCGGCAGCTCGACCTGCGCGAGAGCGAAGAAATGCGCGCCGATCGTGAATATCTGAGCCGCGTCGCCGCCCAGCTCGAGGCCGACGGACTCGACGCCGACGCCGTCCTGGCCAACGGAGACCCGGCGCGTGAAATCGCCGACGCGGCCACCCGCGAACGCTGCGACCTCATCGCCATGTCCACACACGGACACCGCTTCTTTTCGGACCTCATTTACGGCAGCGTAGCCGACGGCGTGCGCCACAAGTCCGATGTGCCGGTGCTCCTCGTGCGGGGGTCAAAAGTGCAGCGCTCGACGCCTCCAGCCAGCCCCGCCGCGCCTCGCGCCACTTGACACCGCGAGGCAGCGCATGGCGAATTTTAGGCCATGCCCTCCACGGTGCGGATCGGGACACAAGGCTGGAACTACGATGCCTGGGTGGGCCCGTTCTATCCGCCTGACACACGCGCCTCCGATTTCCTCGCCGTGTATGCGCGCGCGTTCGATACCGTGGAAGTCGATTCCACGTTCTACGCGGTGCCACCCGAGCGCACGATACAAAGTTGGGCCGAGCGCACGCCGGGGCATTTTACCTTCGCGTTGAAGCTTCCGCAGGAGATCACGCACGAGCATCGGTTGCGCGATTGCGCGGACCTCACCGCCCAGTTCTTCGACCGCGTCCGCACACTCGGCTCCAAGCTGGGGCCCGTGTTGGTTCAGCTCGGTCCGGAGTTTGGACCGTCGGAGCTGCCGGCACTCGCATCGTTTCTTCCGACGCTGCCTCGCGATGCGCAGGTCGCCGTCGAGTTCAGGCAGCGCGCGTGGATTCACGAGGGCGTGCTCGCGTTGCTCGCCGAGCATCACGTCGCGCTCGCGCTCACCGACGCTCGATGGATCCCCCGTCGCACGATGCTTGCGCTGGCGGAAAAGCCGACGGCCGACTTCGCGTACATTCGATGGATGGGACCGGACCGAGATATCGTGGATTATTCGCGCATTCAAGCCGACCGCACGCGCGAGCTCGAGGCGTGGGCCGATGCCCTGCTCATGCTGGCGCAGAAGGTGACCGCCGTGTACGGCTACGCCAACAATCATTTTGCCGGACACAGTCCCGCCACCGTCCGCCAGCTGCAACGGCTCCTCGGCCAGCACCCGGTGGATCCGAGCGAGTTGGGCGAGCAGATGTCGCTCTTTTGATGCCTAACGTTAGACATGCGCGGCGCGCGGCATGAATCGACGGACGCTGGTCGGATGCGTGGTCGCCGCCGGCGCGGCGGCGTTGTTCGCGCGGTTGGGCGTGTGGCAGCTCCACCGGCTCGCCGAGCGTCGCGCGTTCAACGCCCAGTTCGAGCAGCGGCTCGCGGCCTCGCCCGTCCGGCTCGACAGCATCCCGGGTGACACCGCGCTCGCCAAGTACCGGCGCGTGCGCGTGCACGGGACGCTCGACTACGATCACCAGTTCGTCATCACCGGGCGATCCCGTGAAGGCGCGCCAGGCGTCTTTCTGATCACTCCGCTCCGGCCCGACAGCGGCGCACGCGCCGTGCTCGTGAATCGCGGCTGGGTCTATTCGCCCGACGCGTCGTCGGTGAACGCGTCGCTGTGGCTCGAACCCGAGCGTACCACTGTGGAGGGGTTCATCGAGCCGCTGCCCGCGCGCCTGCACGGAGCATCGCAATCCGCCAGCAACCCGCGCGCATGGCGCGAGCTGGACTACGCACGGGCGAGCGCCGAGCTACCGTATCCGATCGAGCCGTACACCATCGTCGAGTTAGCCATGGGACCGCGCCCTGTCGGCGCTCCCACTCGAATGGCGCTGCCCGAAATGGACGACGGGCCACACCTGAGCTACGCCATCCAGTGGTTCACCTTCGCGGCCATCGCACTGTACGGCGCACTGTATCTCATCTGGCTGGAACATCGCGCATCAGGGTGAAACGCGCCGGCTGATTGTCCGGGCTGCTGCGGCACGTGTACCTTTCGAATGTGCGACGCCCGAGCGCCGCCGCCCCGCGCACGCGGGAGTCAAACCGACGAGGGTGATGTCGCATGGCAGACACCAAACACGGACTGGCCTCGGAGCAAGAAGCCCGCGACGTTGCCGAAGCCGCGCGCGAGGACGAATGGGCCCAGCCGAGCTTCCTCCAAGAACTATTCCTGGGCCGCTTTCGGCCTGACATCATCCATCCGTATCCGCCGGACGATCCGGACGAGACGGCGCGCGCCAAGCCGTTCTTCGATGCCTTACGGAGCTACCTCGAGCGATACCCGTCCGACGACATCGATCGCACGGGCGAGATCCCCGAACCGCTCGTGCAAGAGTTGCGCGACATGGGCGCGTTCGGCATCAAGATTCCGCGAGAATACGGCGGACTCGGACTCTCGCAAACGAGCTACATCCGCGCGATGGGCATGGTCACATCGCGCGATGGTTCGCTCACCGCGTTGCTCTCCGCGCACCAATCCATCGGTCTGCCGCAACCACTCAAATTGTTCGGCACCGACGCGCAGAAGAAGAAATTTTTCCCGCGCCTGGCCAAGGGCGCAATCTCGGCGTTCGCGCTAACGGAAGTCGACGCGGGCAGCGATCCGGCCAACATGCGCACCTCCGCCGAGCCCACCGAAGATGGCTCGGCGTTCATGCTGAATGGACAGAAGTTGTGGTGCACCAACGGGACGCGCGCGGAGCTCATGCTCGTGATGGCGCGCACGCCGGACGCCGTGGTGCACGGCAAACCGAAAAAGCAGATCACGGCGTTCATCGTCGAGACCAGCTGGCCGGGCGTCGAGGTCGTGCACCGCTGCCGGTTCATGGGACTCAAAGCGATCGAGAACGGCGTCATCCGCTTCACGAACGTCCGCGTGCCGCGTGAGAACATCCTGTGGGAAGAAGGGAAGGGACTCAAGCTGGCGCTGATCACGCTCAACACCGGCCGCCTAACGCTGCCGGCGAGCGCCGCCTACGCGGCCAAGCAGATGGTGCGCGTGGTGCGCGAATGGTCCAACGAGCGTGTGCAGTGGGGACAGCCGATCGGAAAGCACGAAGCGGTCGGACAGAAAATCGCGCGAATGGCCGCGAACACGTTCGCCATGGAATCTGTGGCCGAGCTTGCGAGCAAGATGGCGGACCGCGGCGGCTACGACATCCGCCTCGAGGCGGCCATCGCGAAGATGTGGAACACCGAAGCCGGTTGGCGCATCGTCGACGACACGCTGCAGATCCGCGGCGGCCGCGGCTACGAGACCGCCGACTCGCAGCGCGGGCGCGGCGAGCGGCCGGTACCGGTCGAGCGCGCGATGCGCGACTTCCGCATCAACCTCATCTTCGAGGGCTCATCCGAGATCATGCGGCTGTTCATCGCCCGCGAAGCGGTGGACTTCCACTTCCGCACGGCGTTCGATCTCGTGAACCCGAAAGCGACCGGCAAACAGCGGATGGCGGCGCTTCGCCGGTCGGCGGGATTCTACCCGGTGTGGTACACATCGCGCTGGGTGGGCGGCTTCCGGTCGTACGGCGACTTCGGCCACCTCGCCGGCCACATGCGGTTCATCGAGCGCGCGACCCGAAAGTTAGGCCGATCCATCTTCCACGCGATGGTCAAACTCGGCCCCAAGCTCGAGAAGCGGCAAATGGTCTTGTTCCGCGCCGTCGACATCGGCGCCGAGTTGTTCGCCATGTCGGCGTCGTGCGTGCGCGCGGTGAAGGTCGCCAGGGACGGCGATGCGAACGCGATCGATCTCGCGGACGTGTTCTGCCGTGAGGCGCAACTGCGCATCGCCGATCACTTCCGCAACCTCTTCGGCCCAACGGACGGCGCGCTGTACCGATTGTCGCAGCGCGTTCTCCAAGGCGAGTTCGTGTGGCTCGAGCAGGGCATCGTGGCCATGGAATCCGAGGAAGCGGAAGCGACCTCGGGCGAGCTGATCGGCGCCGGGCGGTAACGCTCACAGGAGCGGGAGCCGGCGCTCGTCCCGGATGTCCGTCACGCGATAGCCGGCCAACTCGATCGCCCGGATGATCTGCTCGTGGGTCGCGCGACCATCGTGCTCGATGGTCGCGCGACCCACTTTCACATCGGCGGTGATGATACCGTCCACGCCGGCCAACGCCGTGTACACGGCGTGGGCGGCGTGGACGGAGAGCATGCCGTCGATGGCGACCGACGTTGTGACGCGCACGCCGGAAGCTAGCGCGCCGTCGCGTGACCGGCGACCCGACCGGCTTTGACATCGCGGTGCCGGATGACGAAGTTCCGATGTCTTCGCCACGCCTTCGAGCATGACTCACATCGCATTCCTCGGCTTGGGTGCCATCGGCGCGCCTATGGCGCGCCACCTTGCCCAACCGCCATTCGAGCTCACGGTTTGGAATCGGACGCGCGCGCGCGCCGACGACTTCGCGCGCAGCACCGGCGCGCACGCCGCGGCCACGCCGCGCGACGCCGCGCATGGTGCCGCGTTCGTGGTCACGTGCCTGCCCACGTCGCGCGAGGTCGAATCGCTGCTCGACGGCGACAGCGGACTGCTCGCCGCCATGGAACGCGGCAGCATGCTCATCGACTGCACGTCGGGCGACCCGGCGACGTCGCGCCGCATCGCGGCCCGGTTAGGCGAGCGCGGCATCGCGTTCATGGACGCACCGGTGAGCGGCGGCACCATCGGCGCCGAGCGCGGCACGCTCACCGTCATGTGCGGGGGCGACGCCTCGGCGTTCGAGCGCGCGCGTCCGGTGATCGATGCGTTCGGCGAAAAGCTCGTGCACTGCGGTCCCGTCGGCGCGGGCCACGCGCTCAAATCGGTGAACAACGCGTTGCTCGCGATACACGTATGGGCTACCGGCGAAGGTCTCGCCGCGCTCGCCAAGGCGGGCGTCGCGCCGGCCATCGCGTTGGACGTGATCAACGCCTCGAGCGGCCGCAGCAACACGTCGCAGAACTTGTTTCCCGAACGGGTGCTCACGCGCGCGTTTCCGCGCACGTTCCGGTTGGCCCTGCTCGACAAGGACGTCGGCATCGCCGCGGGCGTCGCGCGCGAGCAGCGCGTTCCGTCGCCGCTGCTGCAACTCACGAGCGAGCTGTTCCGCGCGGCGCACACATTGTTAGGCGAAGAGGCCGATCACGTGGAAGCGGTACGTGTCATCGAGCAGTGGGCGGGAGTGGAGATCGCGTGACCGCCGCACCGGTGTCAACCGACGCGCGCGTCCAGTCCACCGACGCGATTCGCCAACACTTCCCGGCGCTCGAACGCCGCCAGGGCGGCCGCTGGGTTGCGTACTTCGATGGGCCGGGCGGCACGCAGGTCCCCCGCGTCGTGACGGACGCGATGACCGAATATCTGCTCGGCCACAACGCCAACACGCACTGGGCCTATCCCACGAGCGTCGAGACCGACGCCGCGATCGCGCGGGCGCGGCGCACCATCGCCGATTTTCTCAACGCCCGCGACGACGAGATCGCCTTCGGCCAGAACATGACGTCGCTCGCGTTCCACGTCGCACGGGGCATCGGCCGCCGGCTGAGCGTGGGCGATGAAATCGTCGTCACCGAGCTGGATCACCACGCGAACATCGCGCCCTGGCGCGCGCTCGCGGCCGAGCGCGGCGTCACGGTGCGCATGGTGCGCATGCACCCGGACACGGGCCAGCTCGATTGGGATGACCTCGAGCGGTCGATCGGCAGCCGCACGCGCGTGGTGGCCATCGGCGCCGCGTCCAATGCGTTAGGCACGATCAACGATGTCACCCGCGCCACCCAGCTGGCCCATGCGGCCGGCGCCATCGCGTTCGTCGACGCGGTGCACTCGGCGCCGCACCAGCTCGTCGACGTGCGCGCCATCGGTTGCGATTTCCTCGCCTGCTCGGCGTACAAGTTTTATGGGCCGCACGTGGGCGTGCTGTATGGGACGAGCGAGCGGATTCTGGAATTGGATGTCCCGCGGCTGGATCCCGCGCCGGATACAGCGCCCGAACGCCTCGAGACCGGCACCCAGAATCACGAAGGGATCGTGGGCGCCGCGGCGGCCGTGGATTTCCTCGCCTCGCTCGGGGCCGGCGACACCCGACGGGCGAGACTCGCATCGGCGTTCGAGGCGCTGCACGCGCGCGGGTCTGCGTTAGTCACCAGCATGTGGAACGGGCTGGCGGGCATTCCCGGCGTGCGCCTCTTCGGACCGCCGCCCTCGTCGCCGCGCACACCCACCATCGCGTTCGTCGTCCGCGGCCGCTCCTCAACCGATGTCGCGCTCCAACTCGCCGACCGCGCGGTGTACGCATCGAATGGCGACTTCTACGCGGCAACCGTGATCGAGCGCATCGGCATGGCGCCCGATGGCGTCGTGCGCGCCGGGTGCGCGTGCTACACGACGCAGGATGAAGTGGACCGGCTGGTTGCCGCGGTGGCGGAAATCGCGAAGCATTAGGGGAGCGGGGAGCGCCTAACGCAGCGCCTCTTTGCCCCCGAACGGCTTCCTTCTACTCACCGTCGTCTTCTCCATCGCCGGCAGATACGTCTCGTACAGCGAGCCCGGATTCCACAGCGTCCAGCTGTCGTAGCCGGCGTCGTACACGGCGCGTTTCTGCTCCTCCAGCTCGTGCGCGCCGTAGCGCGGCTTGCCTAACGTGAACGCCTGCAGCCAGGGGCGCACGTGCGACGTCGACACGATTTGCAGCTTCAAGTCGCGCTCGTGCGCGCGGCTCGTCGCGTCGTAGATCACCTGGTAGGGATTGGCGTTGGGCACCGCGAGCCCGAACGCGCCGCGCGGATAGAGCGACGGATATACCATCGGCAACAGTACATCCGCGCGCGGTGACAACGGCTCCCACTGCTGCCCCACCTCGAGCGCGCCGGGCACCGTCGTCACCAGACCGAAAATGTCCGCCGTGCAGAGCGCGCCCAATTTGCGGACCCGCGGACACGCCGTCTCCAGAAAATGGGCCAGCGCCTGCGGCTTCGTCATCCCGCGTGCGTCGCGGAACACCTGCGGCGGCAGGCTCGGATATGGCTCCGGGAAGCGGATGTAGTCGAACTGCACCTCGGCGAAGCCTAACCGGGCCATCTCCTCCGCCACGCGGATGTCGTACTCCCAGATCGTCGTGTCGTACGGGTCCACCCAGGTCAGGCCCTTCTTGTCGCGCCACGGCTGTCCGTTAGGCTGATGGATCACGTGGTCGGGATTCACCCGCGCCGCCACCGAATCCTTGAACACGACCAACCGCGCGATCGGCCGGATGCCATGCGCCTTGAGCGTGTCCATCAGCTCCGCGAGGTGCGGGATGCGGCCGCCATGACCGGCGTTGCGCTCCACGACCGGATCCTGCGACTCGTAGTTGAGCCCGAACTCATCCTTCATGTCGATCACGAGGGCGTTGATTTCCGTCGAATCCGCGGTCCCGATCAGTTGGCGCATGCGACGCGGACTCTGCGACGCCCATCGATTCACGTAGAGCGCGCGCACGATCGTCGTGTCGTCGAGCAGCGCCGGATGCGCCGCCACCGATGCCGCCGGCGCCTGCGCGACGAGCGTTGGGCACAACGCGGCCGCTCCGCACACCGCCGACACGGCGAGGAACCACAAAGTTTTGCGCATGGATGATCGGTGCTCCGCACGATCGAATTGGAGAGACGCCTCCGCGCCGCCCTGCGGCGCTCGCACAATGTACGACGCTCGGCCCGCTCCCGTCACAGACTATATTCCGTTACACCGCATGACCGTACCGCTCAGACGCATCAGCCGCCTCCATCCGTCCGCCGCCGCGCTCGTGTGTGCCGTCGTGGCGGCGTGTCACACGTCGCGATCCGGGCCGCCGACAGCCGATTTTCTTCTGTTCACCGCCGACTCCACGTTCTGGATCCACTCCGGGCCGCAGGGTGTACACGCGCGCGGGTCGCCCATCCAGCTCGCGCGCTACGGCGGCAAGTTCTACGAGGTATACGTCGCCGACGATGACCGGTCATACACCAACGCCGAGATCGTCGGCCAACAAGTGTGGCGACGAGACATCGTGAGCGGCGATTCGTCGCTCGTGTTCCGCGACACGACGATCGAGGGCATCGAGCGCTGGTATACGCGCACGCATCCCCACGACCAGCCGGTGGACCCGGACGACGACTCCGACGACAACGACCCACGCGTGTCGGCGACGAGCGAGCTCGATCTCCTCGATCAATTCGGACCGTACGTGTCGTACGAGTACCGCGCCGATCTTACGTTGGATGCCGGCGACGAGTGGCACATCGCGCGACGCGGCGTGCTCGATCTGCGCCGAGCGCGAGACGCGAGCGTGCACGACCTGTTCGGCGACACCGCGCAAACGCTCATCGCGAAGGGACGCACACTTTTCGGTCAGGCGCTCGATTCGGTCCTCATGTCACATGACACCCGCGCGCGGGAAGCAGCCGACGTCATTGGCGACTTTGCTTTCGACAGCGGCAGCTACAATCTCATCCAACGCGCCGGCAGACCGGCGGTCGAGTTCGTGTCGCCGGGACGCGGCACACGCGGTGGCGGCCTCACCCTGGCGCTCCCGCCGATTACCGCGGGCGCGCCCTCGTGGTGGAACCTGAAAGAGGCCGGTCTCCCCGACAGCAGCGACGCGGCAACGCAGAAATGGCGGAGCGGCGTCCTGCAGGTCGTCACCCGATCGACCGCCGGCGGCGACTCGGCGCCCATCGAGTTGGTGGATAGCGCTCGACATGTCTGGAATGTCGGAGAAGTCGAAGGCCAGGTGCAGCGTCTCTATTGGCTGAACAAGTCGTCAACCGACACCGCGACTTTGCGGGCGCTCGCCCGCGCATTCGATGAAGCTGCCCTCTACTCAGACGAGGCCAGAACTGCGATGACCAACGTCCCGCCCGAACCCCACGCTGCTCAGCCTCATCTGGCGTCGCGCGAAGGCCGCCCCGTACGTGCGTCGCAACACGAGACGTCCGAGATCATGATGCCGCAGCATGCCAATGTGCTTGGGCACGTGTTCGGGGGAGTCATTCTGTCCATGATGGATAAGACCGCTGCCGTGGCCGCTATTCGCCACGCGCGCGGGAATTGCGTAACGGTTTCCGTCGATCGCGTCGACTTCCGGGAACCCATTCACGTGGGCGACCTGGTGGTGATGCACGCCAGCGTGAATTACGCCGGTCGCACATCCATGGAAGTTGGCGTACGAGTCGAGGCAGAGAACCTGATTTCGGGCGTGCGGCGTCACACGAACTCGTGCTACGTCACGTTCGTGGCGATCGACCGAAACGGCAGGCCGGTCGAAGTTCCACAGGTGATTCCCGAAACCGAAATTGAACGCCGCCGATATGCGGCAGCGGTCGAACGCCGTCGTCGCAGACTCGAGGAGCGTGCCGCGGAGGAAACCGGCCGCGGAAGCGTGAGCGGATGACCACAGTCCGGTAGTGCGACGCCTGACCGCGCGCCGGAAGGAGACGGTGTCATGGCGAGTCGAGTGTTCGCGGTCGCGGTGTGTGCGGGTATGATCGCATTATCGGCGGGATGTGAGCGCGGCCAAGCCAGCCCGGTGAGCGCGGCCACGAAAGCGCGTCCGCATTCGAGGTTCAAGGATGCGGCCGACAGCATGCAGATGGCAGCGATCAAGCGCAGCATCGACTCCGTGACGGCCGACCTCGACAGCATGTCGTCTGCGAACGGCGATGCCCAACGGCACATGCTGCCCGCGCATGAAGAGCTGGTGAGCGAATTTCTGACGCGGAACGACGCGAAAATGCGGGCGATGCACGTCAAGATCGATCCCGATTGGCTCACCATCATCGATTCGGTTCGCGACGACCTGGCGCGCATGCCTAACATGTCATCAACGCAGCTGCACGCGTTTTTCCCCGAGCACGCGCGCCGGGTGATGCGCATCGTGGCGTGCATCGATATGCGCGAGATGTGACCGAACATCGCGCCGCCGCTTGCGGCAGGCCGGGCGAACACGCAACATCCGTCCGATGAAGCCCCCTCCGTTCACCGCAGACCAAGCCACGAAAACGCTTCCGTTGGTCAGCCGTATCGTGCGCGACATCGTGCGGCTCTATGCGAAGTGGCGCGAACGGGTGGCCGAGCTGGAGCTCGCCGCCGCCACTTCCCGTGCAGAAGAACCCGATCCTCGTCTCGCCGAGCTGGAGCGCGATACGCAGAACTTGGCCGCCGAAATCGAAGCCTGCATTCGCGAGATCCGGGAGCTTGGCGCCGAGTACAAGACGCCGCTCGACGCCGGGCTCGTCGACTTTCCGGCGGAGTTGGATGGGCGGCCCATTTATCTGTGCTGGCGATTGGGCGAAGCCTCGGTGGACCATTGGCACGAGATCGATGGCGGATTTGCGGGACGCCAGCCGCTCGTTGCCCAACCGATCGCCTGACCGGACATGGCCAAGAAACGAAAATTCGAACGCACGTTCACCGACCTGGAGGCGCGCAACTGGACGGTCGAGGTCACGCTTCCTGGTTCGAGCAATGCGATGGTGGTATTTCGGTTGGTCGGTGCGCCGAATGCGCGACAGGACCGCTATGCGTGGTTCAATTCGGACAGCCCCGAGGCGCGCAGCGTGACGTCGCACCTCGATGCTTCGGACATTTTGCGCTCGTTCACCGACGACCAGCTCGCGCTGCTCTTTCGTAAGTCCATGCTGATCGCGGCCGCGTCGAATCCGCTCGGGATTCCGGTGACGCAGTTTGCGGTGTGAGGCCTGTCCGGCCGGCTGGTTGCGCAGTCCGGCCCACGCGGTACGTTGTACGCTCAGCGCGGCCGCGGGTTGCGCCGGGCGGCATCGGTCTCCAATGTGAGGCCGATGCACGAGTGCGACGACGCAGTCGGCTCGAGGTTGATTCCACTTCAACGAGGGTCGTCCAATGACTGACGTTGCTCGACGGGTGCGGGCCAGTTGTGCAGTCACTCTCGTTCTACTGGGCCTGGCTGCTTGCAGCAGCGGAGAGGAGAAGGGGCCCAAGCCGGGCGAGCTCATCGTGCACGGCACGGTGCACATGGTGACGACGGCAGACAGCTCGACGTGTTGGAAGTTCACGTCGACGAAGGGCAAGGACTACGAGCTCCAGCCTGCACAAGTGCCGAACGACCTGCTCGTGGACAATGCGAGCGCGAAGCTGATCATCAAGCCGCTCGCGGGCGGCGGCGGCAGCTTCTGCAAGCTCGGCCCCGTCGTGACGGTGGATTCGGTCGACTCGGTGAGCGCGGGCGCGCCTGCGTCGTCGGGTACCTGAGTTAGGCGGGCGCGGCGCGTTCCTGCGTCGCGCCCGACGTCGCATCCGGCGCGTACGGGATTTCGACCTCCATCCCGTCACGCGCCGCGACCGTTTCGGGGAATCGTTCGCGGGCTTCCCGCACCAGTTCCGCGGTGTCGCGCGAATAGCGCGCGGAGAAATGCGTGAGGACGAGCCGTTTGACGCCGGCGCGCGCCGCGAGCTCGGCGGCTTCGCGCGCGGTGGAGTGGCCGGTGTCGGCGGCGCGCGCCGCTTCCTCGTCTCCGAAGGTGGCTTCGTGCACGAGCAGGTCGGCGCCGCGCGCAGCTTCGCCGAACTGTTCGTTAGGCCGAGTGTCGCCGGAAAGGGCGAGCCGACGGCCGGGGCGGGCCGGACCCACGAGCGTCTCCGGCGAGATCACTCGGCCGTCGTCCAGGGTCACGGGGTGGCCGTGGTGGATGCGCCCCCAGAGCGGGCCCTCGGGGATGCCTAACGCTCGCGCGCGCTCGGGGTCGAACCTCCCGCGGCGTTCGTCCTCGGTCAGCACGTAGGCGAGGGCCGTCGCCCCGCGGTGGTCCACCGGGACCGCCAATATCGAGTAGCCGTTGCGAGCCACGCTGTTTCCCGGTTCGAGCTCGGTGATCTCGACGGGGAAACCGACGCGGTCCACCCCGAAATGGGCGGCTGCGCGCAGCACGCGTGCCCCGCCGCGCGGTCCCCACAGACGAAACGGTTCCTCGCGTCCTTGCAGCGCGAGCGTGCGAAACAGGCCGACGATCCCGATGAGGTGGTCGCCGTGGAAGTGCGTGAAAAAGATGTCCGAGAGCGCGAACGAGATGCCGTAGCGCATCATCTGGCGCTGGGTGCCTTCGCCGCAATCGAACAGCAGCGTTTCTCCCTCGCGGATGATGGCGAGCGAGGAAACGCCGCGCTCCACCGTTGGGCGGGCCGCCGACGTACCGAGAACTCGTACCGAGAGCGACATGTGAGATCGTCGCGGAATATATAGTAGGCCTGGGCTTGTGGCCGGGGTCAGCCGGCGACGATCGCGTCCAGACGGTCCCGGTCGATGTTGCCACCGCTCACGACGATTGCAACGGGGCCGGGCCATTCCGGCGCGTGTCCCTCGAGCAATGCGGCGACGCCGACTGCGCCGGCGCCTTCCACGGTGAGCGACTCATCTCTCGCCAACAGTGCGATCGCGTTGGCGATGCTCGACTCGGTGACGGTGACGATGTCGTCGAGCGCATGGCGGCCGATGTCGAACGCGAGGTCATCGATATCGCCGGCGAGACCGTCGGCCAGTGTGGGGATCGACGGGATGGGCACGAGCGACGCGGCGGCGAGCGAGCGCGCCATTGCCGCCGTGTTCACGCTCTGGGCGCCGACGATGCGCGTGTCCGGCGCGACGTGTCGCAGCAACACGCCGCAGCCGCCGAGTAGGCCGGCGCCGCCTACCGGTGTGACGAGCGTCGCCACGTTGGGCAGGTCTTCCAGGATCTCGAGTGCCACCGTTCCCTGTCCGGCGATCAGGGCGTCGCCGGTGCATGGATGGATGAAAGTGGCGTCGTGCTCGCGGGCGAACGCAATCGCTCGCGCCATGGCCGCATCATAATGTTGCTCGTCCGCATTCACCGTGGCGCCGAGTGCTTCGATGCCATCGCGTTTGACGTGCGGCGCGGTTCGCGGGATGAAAATGGTTGCGGGTGTGTGGAAATGGTTCGCGCTCCAGGCGACGCCCAGCCCGTGGTTGCCTGCCGACGATGCGACGATGCCGCGCGCGCGTACCTCCGGCGAGAGCGTCGCGACCGTGTTGAACGCACCGCGAAGCTTGAACGAGCCGGTGATCTGGGTGTTCTCG